>Ga0307378_10001385_pt1 | contig 39619 bp, 54 predicted proteins | sample UN1MG_FD_202238 | JGI IMG/M metagenome (GOLD analysis project Ga0307378, IMG submission 202238) | Soil microbial communities from Risofladan, Vaasa, Finland - UN-1 | ecosystem: Environmental > Terrestrial > Soil > Coastal area > Acid sulfate soil | place: Finland: Risofladan, Vaasa | collected...
CTCATCTAAATATTTAATCTTAACAGGATAGTTCCCCTGAAAATTGCTAGAATCGAATGCGTTACACACAACTTTGTTCATACACAACCTCTTATAGGCTCTCTTAGATAGCCGGTTAGGACCACGACCGACAATGTGAACTACTTTCTTCTCTTTAAACTTGTCTAACCCCAACCTTTGTAATTCATCATTGAAGTCATTTACGAGATAGACTTTTGGCATTCTCTCATAGTGGTCAAGATACTTAATCAGGCTTGAACCACGGCCTAGCACGGCACAGGTATCCATGGTTATTCCCCTAAAATATTATGGAAGAATACCATGTATTGTTTTGCGATGTTCCTTATATCAACATGGTCCTTGTGTATCTTCCCAAAATCCTCCGTCGCCGCCAACAACATAGCGTTTTCAACAACTTCTGAATCAATCTTTGGAGGATTATACAGGTCGACTGGCTCAAGTTCATAGTAATCATCTATGTTACACACAATCCCAGATGTTGCTACTATTTCTGGAGTTCCACCAACATTATTAGAAATGACGACCTTATTGGCACAAATAGATTCAACCACAGAGTTAGGACAGCAATCAAACCAGCACAAATGTATAACTGCATCAGCAAGTACAATATATTTTGCCAATTCTGGAAAAGATAGTGGACCTAAATAGATGATATCACTCCGTTTAAAATACCTTCTTATCTTCTTTTTTGACAATCCGGATCTTTTAATATCCCCTGCTATCCATAAACAGGAATTTGGGATTTGAGCATTTACAAAAGAAACAATAATATCCTTGAGTCTTTTATGTGGCCTCCATTTAGAAAAAGCTAAAAAGTTGATAGGATAATCACTTTCTGCTGACTCTACAGATTCAAAATACCTTGGATCTGCCCCATTACAGATAACAGCCTTTGGTTTATCAAACTCCCCAACATATTTTTCTGACATCTGTTTGCTAAATTCTGATTGATATATTACCGCATCAGCTTTTTTAGAACCATTAAATATATCAGCATTCAGGGCTTTATAATCCTCTGCCGCATTGTGGTGGACACCATTGAATCTGACGACATTTAGGCCATTTTTAGAATTCTTTTTAATACTTGTTGTATGTAAGGTTATATCACATTTCTTTGTTATATCAGATATAACATTAACGCCGTCGTCTTCTAGGGCTAACGCTAATCGATTGATGAATAAACCTTTTCCTGTCTGTGCATTTTTATTTGTGGGTAAGTATATTTTCATTTTCTCATTGTCAATGTGGGCCAACGGGTATCTTTATTCCTAACTATGATCTGGCTAAAATATGGAGAGAAAAATTGGACGGCCTGTTCTACCGTATATAGCCCTAATTTATTTGCTGGTTTTCCTGGCTCGATCCTGTCTCCCACTTCAGGTCTAACACTCACTATGGCCAATTCCAATTCATGACATACTACCCTTAACATTGATATTTCCATATCGTTGAGATGGTATAAAACCTGGAACCCCATAATCGCCTTTATCTTGTCTTCTTCAAATTTGCCAGCATTATAGTAATCAAAAAATGTCATCTTGTGAAAGGTACAATTTTTTCTGCCGAAAAATTTTGCGGTGACTTCAGCCTTCTTGATCACATCTTTTTCTGCGGCAACATCAATTCCTATCACTTTATTAAAGTGTTTAGAAGCAACCGCAGATAGAACACCGTTATTACACCCGATGTCCAATACGTTGACTTTAGGATAATCACCCAACTTATTGATTTGTCTTACACCGTTATAAAGACGAAGATTCGGTTTCTGATAATTGCCACGGTCATCAACCTCCTTCCATTTGTTCTTCAGTTTGGGATATACCTTTTTCAATTTGTGTTCGGTAATCATCCTAGTCCTCTAAAAATTTAGTATTCTCTCTTGTTATTCCTTCTCTTTTGCGTAATTCATATTGTTCCTTCAGAATTCTCGTAACTTCGTCATTATATTGTGGCTTCTTCCTTCTCATCTGCATCATAGATTTCTTATGGTGACGATAATAAGCCACATCGTAATCTATGAACTTCTTAGCCACCTTTTGTTCGTCATTATCATTGTAGCCGAATAACCTACACCACATTTCCTTGTCTGCCCTAGATCTAAGGTTCTCATCATATAACCCGAATTTCTTATGGATGTCCCTCTTATACAACACAGTCTGAGCGTGAATCCTTGCGTGACCTCTAGTGGCTTTCTTTGGGTCAATTGTATATGCCTGTTTCAATCCCACATCAGGGCCAACAGTGATAGCTTTCGCATGGATAAAGTCAACATCATATTTCAGAAGAGCTTTTACCCTGGATGATATTGATTTTTGAGTCATCATGTCGTCTGCATCAAGGACCGTAATTATGTCCCCCTTTGCAGACGAGATTCCAATATTTTTACAAACAGAATATCCAGAATTAGTCTGAGTTGTCAATAATGTCAAAAAGTCCCGAGGAAATGAATTTATAACTTCAACAGAACCATCAGTAGAACAATCGTTGATAACAATAACCTCAAAATTGTCGTAATCCTGTTTTAGTATTGACTTTATGCACCATTTGATGTATTTTTCATAATTATAGAGAGGAACAATGACACTAACTAGTGGATTCATCTTTTTCCTCCAAATATCCAAAATATCCCAACATTTCACCGGCATATTTCTCTATTTTCTCTAAATCACTGTCCATTAGCTTGTCAAACGACTCTTTATTGAAATCTGGAGAATTTTTCAGAGTAAAATACTTATCAAGCCCAAACATATTCGCACGAGGGATAGTCCAGTCTAAATCTATCTCTATAGGTTTAACTCCAATGAATTTAAACACTTTATCCATCGTTTTTTGGGGTTTCTTACACAGATCTTCATAAGTAATTAACAAAAAATTAACTTTATTGCTATCATCTATCATGATTTTGTTACAAGCATTCCACTGTTTCGCACATAATTTTAACTTATGTGATCTTCTTCTATTTATACCTTCAGCAACAACATAACCATTTCTTACAATGCCAATAAATTTCGCAGGAGAAAAAGTCTCGTTCATAAATTCCATTCTCATCATATGATGGGGAGATTTTTCAACCAAAAATTTCTTACTTAAATCCCAATGTTTATAGAATGATTTCTTTATTTTGTGAGATTTATATTTTTCCAGATCATCCTTGGTCCAACGGTATATTTCAGGGTATAAAGCAAATAGCCGTCTCTTTAATCCCAATTTAGCATCGTGAGGCAGATATTTACAGTAATGTTGGCCTTCCTGCATCAACACAGACAGTTCTGGATGTTTTTCTATAAAAAAACGAAGAAATCCAGTTCCAGAATTAGTACATCCAGTTATGAATATATGAATATGGTCCAAGTTTTATTCCTTTTCTGGCCAAAGTTTTTTTCTATGTTTGCTATTATACTTCCATGCTTTTTCCATCAATGACAAATCACATCCATAAGTCCTTGCCTCGTTTATAATTGCATTAATATCCTTACACCAACACGCCCCCCCCCATGAGCGTTCTCCATCATGCCCAGGAACATTATAATGGCTATTTCCCATCCTCGTATCATAATGAAAAATTTCAGCCAAATGACTCCACTCGGTCTCAGAACCAGTTTCTTTCAATAAATCATAAAATTGGTTCATAAATGACACTTTTAATGCCAAAAATGAATTCTCCATATATTTGATTAAAGATGCACCAATAGCATCACAGTATCCAACCTTACAAGGTTTACAAGAACTATAATCTTCAAATATTTTTTGGACTTCTTCACAATCTTCTTTTTTACCGCCGAGAATTCTACAATCTGGATTTAAAAATCTATAAAATGACTCTTTAGCGGTCAAAAATTCAGGGCTGACAACCAATCTCAAATGAAGATATCTATCCAAATATTCTTTGATTTTTCGTGGAACGACAGCACTTTCAATTACGATAATTGGTAAAGATTTATCTTCTAAATTATGAGTTGATAATACACATAAATTACCAAGATTTACTTTTTCCATAACAGCATCTATTATACTTGAATCGAACGGTGCTATTGTTCCATCTGTTTTCTGAAATTCTTTTTGTGCAGGAGTAGGAACACATACGAAAACTATTTGACAAGAATTAACAACATCAACTATATTTTCACAAAAAGTAGTACCATCCCCCGTAGACAAGGAAGGAGGATCTATATCGGGCCTGCCTACATATAAAGGGTCATAAACTAAAATTCGACACTTATCTCTGAATCCTCGTTCTATTGCTTTCCCTACTATTCCATATCCTAAGATTCCTACATTCATAATTTTCTCCCTTAACATATTATTCGGCAAAAATATAATCTCGCAACTCGATCATGTTCTCTCTTCTTGTTTTAATTTTCTTCCTCAAAAGATCGACCATCCCTTGGTTTAACTTTTGTCTTAATTCTTCATCTTCCATAAGTTGTGTAATATATTGTGATGCTGTGTTCAAATCCCTCATTGGGTATACCAGAGCAGTTTTATTATGTATAGCGTAATCACTCATCCCATTCCTCGGATGATCGCTACAGACGACCGCACAGCCAGCCTGAGAGGCTTCTATGGGGCAGTTGTGTAACCCTTCAAGTTCTGTTGGAGCAAACCATACCTTGAATTTATTATACCATTTATTTAATTTATTTTCAGTAGGATCAATAATGTCCTTGTTTAACATCCTGACAGGAAAACCTGATAATTCACTCACCTTAATGGCGTCTTTATGTCTTTTTGTCTTGTGTCTCTGACCGTACAATGCTCCGAGTTTGTTTTGACGTGTCCTACTAGGTAGGACTTTAAACACTTCGTCTATACCTGGATAAATCAGTTTTGATTTTATCCCATGTTCTGCCAAAAAGTTTTGCAACCACTCACTGTTTACAATACAATGTCCTGGTTTAAATTTCCCATATAATTTCAATAATTCATCTTCTTTGGCATTCCATAATTCATGTCCTCTCATATAATAATATGTGCCAATTTCACTGTGTAATTTTAATGTATGTTCTAAACTATAATATCCAGTGGAAATAATAGCAAATTTAGCAGGAATTTTACTAGCATTGACAATCCCAACCATCGGTAAATTCCAAGTACAACGATCCTCCACATTAGAATACATACGAACTTTACACCCTAAACGATGTAGCATATCTGCACACTTTACAAGTGTACGACTGCCGCCGTTGTTTCCTAGTCCAGTGTTGTATAGATCAAACGCAACGTTCATAATATGGTTTCTATTAAATCATACAAATATTCTGATGCTTTATCAAGGCATAAATTGTTTTTGTAATACAAATATGCATCATAATTTCTACATAGAACTTTTTTGACTCCCTTTTTCAACCCATCTTCCTCTACCAATAACCCTGTTTCTGGCGTGATATATTTTTCGTGCCAAAAATTAATATTGTTTGTTGCCACGACAGGTAAACCACAGGCCAGATATTCCGGGATTACTCTAGGACAAGAATCATAATTAGTAGAGCAACAAACACCGACTCTGCATTGTGATATTTTAGGAGGAAGATATTTACGAAAAGACCAATCCCCCCATGTAATATTAACGGATAATTGTTGAGCCAACTTTACAAGTTTTTTACTAATATTTCCTAAATTGAGGATTTTATACTTACTTCCAGCAAAACTCTGCAAAAAAAGTTCATGTCTTTTTATCCCTCTTTGAGTCCCGTTGGCAATAAAACAAATATCATATTCTTTTTTTACATTCTTTGGTTTAAATAGCATTGCGGCTGGTTTGATAAAAAGTTCTGCTCTACGTCCCTTGTTCTCTATCTTCTTTTTCTGCTTCGGTGAATCAACTAAAAATAAATCATATTTGTTATATCCTTCTGGATAATATCGAATCCCTGCACCATAGTATATTTTTTTAGCCTTTGGATATTTTTTAATAAAAGGTTCGTAGTAGTCAAATCCACCGCGACACACAATTAAATCCGGATAGAAATCTGAGGTATATTTTTTTAATTTAGGAACTTTCATCTCTGTAAAAAATGGACTTACAACAAAGGATGTCATTATGCCATAGCAATTTTGATATATCAATTCTGCCTTTGCGGAAAATTTTTCCGTAAGATAATAAAAAAGCTGCGTCCAAACATCGTTACAAGTTTCGATATCATCGTATAACAATTTTTCAGGATATTCGTTTTTTGGAGGTACGGAACCCCTCAAAAAGATTATATTCATTGATTTTCTCCAAAAAGACCCCTTCTTTTAGGGAAGGGTTGTTGACTTCAAAATCTCCTGTACTCGTTCTACTATATTCTCGACAAGAATGTCTCTACACTTCCATTTACACTTATCCTTATTATTTATCCAAAAATCATAACCACCCGATAATTGGCAAGGAGAACAATCTAAATTTTTTAATCTAATAATATGGGAATACTTATGGAATTTCTTACAATAGTTTTTATTTGGATCAGTAAATGTGTAAATTACGATATTCGGAATTTTCAACACATTTGCAATATGATATGTGCTTGTATCATTTGATACCAGCAATTTACATGACTTAATTGCCCCTATTGAATGCTTTAATTTAATCCCAGTCAAATCAACAGTTCCTTCTATATACTCATCTCTTCCGCCAATACTACCAACACTATGTCCCAATCCTATCAAAATCGTTGCTAGTTCACGATATTTAGGATAGCTTTTAGGTAGCCACCTGCTTTTAGTCCCCTTAGTTATCTTGCTATATCCATCGTGTATTAGAATATCAGGGATATCATTTCTAACTTTTAGATAATCAAACACTTTAAGAGCGTTTTTGAAGTCTTTATCAGAGTAGTCGTCACCCACAGAGAGAAGATTAAACATGACTTCTGAATATTTATCTTTTTTCTTAAGTAGTTTCTCGTTAAGAATTTTTATCTGTTTTGCTGGACTTCCATAACAAGCGGCGGTTAAAATTTGCCATTTGAATAATCGTCTATTTATTTTGGAATTGGAATAGAATATCTCATGACACATCTTCCCAAAAATAACTTTTGTCGCTTCAGTCTGTGTGGGAATGGAATTATAAACGGATACTTGACCAAATTTTCTTTGGCAAAATAAAAAAGCCGGGATAGTTTGAATCTGATTTCCTATTCCGTCTCCAATAACAAATAATACTTTTCTCATTCTTTTATTCTTAGATATGGAGACAAACTCCGAGTATATTCTACCGACTTATCCTCATGTTTTCTCTGTTTTTTATTTTGTTGTCCATAGATGTTATAATAATAAATAAATTTCCTTATAAATTCAACTCTTTTAGGACCAGCCATCTCTAACATCGGAAACATAAAAGCTAAATCCGTTCCCCTCTTAATCCAATTCCCGTCTGGCATAACAAAATCTTCTTTATTAATTTTATCCCATAACCATTTTTTAAATGTCCTCAACGCACTTGTTGACCATTGATTCTTTCTATGCGAATTTTTTTTCCATACCTTATCCGGTATTTCCCTATTCCAATTGCCACCAACATTAGATTTGTATGATCCGTATGTCATCCAACACTTCTTCCTATCATACTTTTTTTTGACGATCTCTATCGCGTCTTTCACAAAAAATGCATCATCTAAATCAACATGCATAATGATAGATTCTGAGTCTTTTACCTCATTAGTACAAAGACAACGATTGTATAATGCACCATGATTTTTGTCTTCATGAACAGAAACCAAATGAAATCTACTGTCATTTTTAATCACGGATGCGGTTCTCATAGCCGTTCTATCTTTCGAGGGGTCTATGACGATGAAGACATCAAAATCCTGTATAGTTTGCCTTACAATAGAATTAAACCAAGGCTTAACAAACTGTTCACAATCACAGCCGACTGATACGATGGAAAACTCAGCCATAATAATATTCCTTTATCTGAGGCATACTACCAAAGACCCCGTTGATGATGTCAGACATAGGGCATTGTATATCTAAAAGACGCTTAATATATTTTAATGAATCCTTTGCGTAGATCGGAGCACCAGCAAATTCTGATAGTTTTTTTGAGACACCAAACAATATATGACGATCCTGTATGTTTTTAAGATTAATTCTTTGTTTACACTCTTCCGCAGTCATTAATGTTGCTCTGAAATCTTTCAAAAAACGAGGAGCAGTATCAAGAGGAGTATCTAAAGTAGACCTCATAATCTTCCTACATTTCTTATTCCTTATATAAAAAAAATTCTTCAACGCTTCTTGATCACAACCCCAAGCCCAATTAGAGCACTGCTTATTATATTTTTTAGCAAATCTCATATACTCATCAAATGATTCCAGGAGTATGCCCATTTCTCTTATCTTCTCACAATGAAATCCAGATAGCCCCGCCATTAAATAAGTTGTATGTAATTTATAACTACGGATACCGTGTATCATATACTTAGATTTGTCAGCCTTCTGCATAAACAACCGCATAGATCTGACTTCATCTTTCACGGGAATCGTATCGACATCCCTACAGAACATATAACGAACTTTATTATCCCATAGCGGCATCATTCTCCATAGTGTCGGCTGAGTACGTTTATATGTATATGGAACAACTTTTATTGTTACAAAATCAGTTTTCTCACTTACTTGTTTCAATATAGGAAAGAACCGATGTTGTTGTATCTCTGGAGGGATATGAAAAAGCATTTTAAAATCGGGAAAAATAAGAGAATTAGCAATTAGGGTCATCGGAAGTGGTGCCCAATACCTATCCTTATCTCCATATAATACATATGATAGTATATTTTCCACTATTCTTCTGTTTCTTCTTCGTTATTTATTTTGAGATGTAAAATTTTCATATCACTACGCATAGGTCTAAACCCTATTTTGGCTTTCTCATCTGTATAGCTAATTTGAAACATAAGTTTTTCGTTAATAGAAAATGACATTGTATCTCCTTCTCTCACTACTCTAAAAATAAATGGTTCTCCATCTTTTAGATATTTGCGAGTAGCTGGAGAAAATTTGACTCCTTTAAAATGATTCCCTTCTAAAAAGAATGACCCAATATTTCTACCAGCAAAACCTAACACAGAACTTCCTAACATAAAACCAGCGGCACTGCCAGCAAGTTTATTGATTCTAATCTTTGCCTTCAAAGAAAAATCACCAACTATTTTTTTTGACTTGATAATATCTCTATCTGTACTAGCACCTTTTACCTGTCCTTCTCCAGATTCACTACATAGATAGAAATAGATTGGGCTATTAATATATACTTCACTCTTCAAGTGAGAATATGCCCGTGTTGAATAATTTCTATCCTCATACTTATTTAATTCCGGAAAAGGAAAATGTCTAGCAATTTCCTTTTTAATAGGGTTCAAATGATTCGGAGGGCGATAATACACTCCGTCTTTTTGGGACCACATTTTGTGTTTTTTTGAATGGATAAATTTACAAGGATATTTTCCCCTAAATGTAATGATACCTTCCATACCACAGCAATCAGGTTCTTGTTTAGTTGCCTTCAAAATTTTGCGGACATAATCGAACGAAACTAAATCGTCATCATCAATAAAAGCAACATATTTGCTAGATGCCCTTTTCATGAGAATATTTCTCTTAGCACCTATTGTCATCTTCCTGTCATCAACTTCAGTTAGGATTTCGATTCTGTCATCCTCTTGAAGCTTTAATCTATACAGCAATCTATCTAAAAGATCTTTTCTCTCTTCAATAGAACAAATTAATATTGATAATTTTTTGCTCAAAATTTTCCCCAATCTGATTTTTTGGGAACTTTAATAATTCTGCGTTTTTTATTCCCCCTGTATACTTTTCTATTTCTAACTCGGTATTTCATATTCAACCAATCATTTCCTTTTGAATGACTAAAATGAAAAATAGCATGTTTTATATGAGTTCTCAATGTCCCTTTCTCTAAATATCTCCACAGTCTTAAATTAAAATCCATATCTTCCAATCCATGACCTTTGAATCCTTCATCGTGCCCGCCTATATCCATATAATGTTTTCTACTCACTGTGAAATGGCTGTTCCCAAGGGCACATTTGTTTGTCAGATATCCCCATTTACTTCCAGGAAAATCTTCAAGGAATTTCTCTTGACCCGTATACCGTTCTCTCGCAACGATAAAATGCTTTGATTTTTTCATTATGAAATCATCGATATACAAACAATCAAATTTGTCAGCCCTCGCATATAGAGAACGAGAAATCATTGGAGTCAAAAATATAACCCTGTGACACAATTTAGTATTTTTATGTTTTTCTTTGCTAAAGAATTTTTCAATTCCCTTGAGAAAACTACAAGGGACAAGGGCATCGCAATCAATCATCGTAATATATTCGCCAGTGCTATTTCTAGCGGCATTATTTAATGCTTTCGTCTTCCAAAATTGTCCCTGGTATTTATTCCATATAACTTTAAGATTTAACGAAGTTTCATTGACATATTTGTTCAGAATGCCACGGCAGGAACCATTGCTACCTAAATCCGATATAACAATTTCATATGATTTAGGAGAGATCTGCTCTCCTGCCAATAATAAACCTCTTAAAAGAACTTTAAGGCTTCTCGGCCTATCTCGGTGTGCTATGATTACACTATTAAATATCGCCAAATTAAATATCCTTTTCTTTTGATTTTTTATAAGCATCTCCCACTGCACATACTCCGGAGAGGTGATCAAATTCATGAAGAAAAACTCGGGCCATATAATCTGTGAGTTCTTCTTGTTTCTTTATGAAGAATTCATTAGTGTATTCTACTTTTATCTTCCAAGGTCTTTTAATTTTCGCAAAAAAATCTGGATACGACAAGCATCCTTCTTTTCTCGTAATTTCTATTGTTCCAACTGGGATAACAATAGGATTAGCAAATACTCGAAAAGAATTAACGGTAGGGTCTAATCTCGTTACAAATATTGACTTCATAATACCTATTTGAGAAGCAGCCAATCCAATACCAGACCGGGTTGCTGCCAACACTCTTTTCAATTCATGGGCTATAGGTTTTATATCATCTTTGCCAATAGCATTACACATTTGATATAATGCTGGGTCATCATACAATTTTATATTCTTAACTAATTTATCCAGATATACTCTTTTCCTAGCTTTTTGTTTTTGTTCTTTTTCTTTTCGTTGTCTTGCTTTCACTTTTCCGGCTAATTTTGTCATATTTTCACTCCTAATCTATCTCTAATTTTGTCCTGGAAATCGGTATTGTACAAATACTCATTTGCAATAATCAAATTCACCTCAAGATACCATATTGAAATCGGACAATTAGAACATTCAACAAGAAAGCTATTTCTATTTACCAGAGTTGGTCTATGTCCTACAATTTTTACAATGTTTTTGTTCCCACCTTTCATCGTAAAAAACGAAGATCCATCCTCTATTATGACTTTATCTCCAATCTCAAACTTTCGTTTCATTTTTTAATCTATCTTTAATTTTGTCTTGAAAATCATTCCATTTAAAAAATTCAAGTTCATGTTCTAAATAACCAACAGTGAATGTCCCATTATCGAACTTGACATCGTATACTCTACTTAAATTGCCCACACCAAGCCCCCAAATTGTCCCGACTAATCCAGAAATCCCTTCTACCCTATCATCTATTTTAAATTTATGTTCCATTTTATTTTTCCGCGAAAAATTAAATAATTCTATCTTTTATTTTGTCTTGAAAATCCGTGTTATATATGTATTTATCTGCCCTAATTAATGACTCTTCACAATGCCATATTTGTTCCGGATGATAGCCTGTGATAAATTTACCAGCAGAATCCATTGAAACTTGAAAAGTTATACGGTGAGGATAATCAACAAGAAGTAGGGTATGATCCCTATCTACTACTATCCCTATCGGATTTTCTTTTTTATCCTTTTCAGAAAAAACAGCATCTCCAATTCTAAATTTCACGACACACTCACATTTATTTCATATCGACCGTCCTTTAATTTTTTCTTGCTTTTAAGATGATAACGAGAATTCTGTTCTATCGTTTTCATCACTTTCTGTACATAATATATCATCTTCATATCCTCAAAATCAAAGGTCTTACTATTTTTATCATATTCTGAAATACGCAAAATATATTTACCATCTTTTTTCTCAAAACCAATATCGTTACTCGCCGGACCAATTTGGCTCCTGTCAATGACTATATGAGCCTGTTGTGTCCTTAAATCGCCCCTGTAGCCCCTCAGACGGACTGGATTGATGTAAACGCTGGGATTGTACCCCATTGCCTTTAAAATGGCTATAAGGAGTTCCTCGTCAATTATCTCAATATCTATTTCTGAATATTCTGAAATGGTTATTCTCCTTTATTATTTCTTTTTAAAACTTCCATAGCAAAATCGTAAACAGCACCACGACCTCCTGGCTTATTTGAAATATAATCGACAATTGTTTTAGGACAGACAAAATCTGCCGGTTTTACATCACAATCTCCGACTTCATACTGGGCATGTTCCATAACATGATTATGAATCGCCTGACCTATATCCGGATTCAATTCTTCTATAGCATCTGAAGGACAACCAGAAAATCCTGCTGCCTTTAAACATTCAATATCATTTTCTGCATCACCAATACAAGCCACATTGTCCCACGAAGTATCCAAATGACTTTGTAGAATTTCATCCATTTTTGCTTTTTTATGGATAATACCAACATGAACATCTACACAAAATGATAAACTTTTACATTTTTGCAAAATCACACTGTCATCAGAACTTGTCAATATCACTATATGTATTCCGGCTTCTGACAATTGTCTCAAAGCGTCAAAATCTCTTGTGTAAAAGTTTTTTGATATTTTACCATCTTCATCAACATTGTAAATTCCATCTGAAAGCGTGGAATCTACGTCAACGGCAAATATTTTGATGCTCATTTTTCTTCTCCTTTTATTTTAAACAGTAAACTTTTTTAATTTTATGACGCATATCTGAATTCTCTTCAAATCCGGCTTTAGTCAAAATTTCTCTAAAACCATCTTTAATTTCATAATATATGTATAATGCTTGTTCGATATCATATTCTCCAATATCTGGTAATATATCATATAATCTAAAATGTGGATTATATGGAATCTCTTCATAAAACCATTCCCACTTCGTAACAAAAACTAATATAGTTTCTTTCTCACCTTGATTGTTTTCTTCATCGAAGCCATCGAAAACGGCATAATAAAAACATTCAGGTTTCCAAGATTCACTCTCACCTACCGATTCCATTAATTTACATAAATCATCCGGCAATTTGGGTTCTTGATGGATTTCGTTTACCATTTCATCAATTGTTTCATATCCATATGAACGAATAAGTTCTTTCACCTCTCGTTTAACGACTTTTCTTTTGTTATCCATTCCCATCTCCTTATTTTTTGCGGAAAAATTAATCTGGACTCCAGCCAATTCTATCATATTTTTTACACTGAAATTCATCATACATCATATCTTCAATAGAATTATCAATATATGATTCTTCTGTTATATCTGCTATATGTTCACCGATAACGAGTCTTGAATAAAGGTATACAACATGACCATCTGGGAATTTAATTTTCCAAACGATAAAATATTTACTATTATTCCTGACAATAATACTCTCTTTAAAACGCCTCTCGTTACCGGCCTCTGCCTTAATAGCATGTCCTGACATAACATGTATTTGTTGATATGGTTTAATTTCCAATATACCAAATGCTTTACTGGCTGATTCAAAACTAGCAACACACCCATCACTATCTGCTTCGATAATCAAATCTATGAATTCACACTCATCCATTTTCATCTCCTTAATTTTTTGCGGAAAAAATGTAAATAGTCTCGATAATATAATCGGCAAAAGCATCTACGAAGTTAATGGAGAAAAATATGGTTTATTCAACAAATCCAATCATAGTGGCAGAAATAGGTTGTGTTCATGACGGGAGTCTTGACAGAGCAAAATGTCTTGCAGACTTAGCAAAAAAATCAGGAGCAGATATTCTCAAAACACAAAAAAGAAATCCAAAAGAATCTGTTAAAAAAGAATTGTGGGATCAACCACATGAAAATAAACTATTTGCTCGTGGCGACACATATCTTGAACACAGAGAAAATCTGGAATTAAACCAACAACAACATGCTGAATTAAAATCGTATTGTGAAAAAATAGGAATCACATATTCAACATCAGTTTGGGATATGACATCAGCAAAAGAAATAATAGAATTAAACCCAACAATGATAAAGATTCCTAGTGCGTGTAATTACAATTTCAAATTAATACAATATATCATAGACAATTATACCGGAGAATTACATGTCTCCACGGGGATGATTACTAGAAAAGAAAAACAAACTCTATTCGATTTCCTGACCAATCGTGCTAAAGGAAAAGTAGTTGTTTATCATTGTACAAGTGGATATCCTGTGCCATTTGAACAAATATATCTCAAAGAAATTTCAGGACTCGTAGAAAACTTTGAACATGTCGGATTTTCCAATCATGGATACGGAATTGCGATGGAACCAGCGGCATATGCTTTAGGTGCAACATATTTCGAGCGACATTTTACTGATGATCGGGCTGGAAACTTTACAGATGCTCGAAATTCTTTGGAACCACAAGGATTGGCTAAACTTTGTAGAGATTTAAAAGCATTACACAAAGCGTTGCATTATAAACCAGAAAAACTTGAAGAAATAGAATTAGTTCAGAGGAGAAAATTAAGAGCAGATTAAAATTTAAAAGTCTTACCCCTCCTCAAAAAACCACGGAAACCATCTTCTTCAGCCATATCATACATATTTTTAGTAATGGTAGGATGGTGGACCAACCATATTTTACTTTTTATCTCATCAGGGAAATTAGCGAGAGAATTATATGTGCTATGGACTAAATCCTCTGTTTTGACAGCAGCCATATTAAAACAACAATCGTGAAAAATTGTTCTATATTCGTGATAATTCCAAGAATAATCTTTAAATAATCCCTCTTGATTGGCAGAATAATCACACCAATGTTTTTGCTTTGCGTAATTAGCCACACAAGTATCCGTAGTCAGCCAAAACATGGAACTACTATACTCGTCCCCAAAAGACAACCCATAACTATAAATCCAATTACGTTCACCCCATCTTGATTTTATATGAGGAACGGGAATAACGACAAAATCGATATCATCCCAATCAAAATAAGGGTAGTCAAAACTACGAATTGGAACAACATCAAAGTAATCGTGGAGAACCATAAAATGACCAGAAACATTACTCATACTTGGAGATAACATTCTCCATAGTTTATCTACCAAATCAATATCTATAAATAAACGTAATTTTCTACCCAATTTAAAAAAAGAATAATATCCAAGCCATTCAAGGCTACAATGATCTCCATGTAAATGGGAAATATAAACTGCTTCTAAATCTTCAACTTTTTTACCGGCTTTCGCTATTGACACTTTGGCGTCAGTACCACAATCAATCAATATGGCTTTTTTATCTTCATTTTCAATCCAAACATTCGTATGGAATTGGTCAATACCATTGGCAAATATGTCATTGACTCCTAAAAATGTCATTGTATGGTTCACCTCATTCTCCTCATCAAACTCATCAAACTAGCCATAGAGTTCACATCTTCACAAAACTGTTTTTTTTCTTTTTGTGTCGATTGTCCCTCCCATTTTCTAAATGCTTTCGCAATAGAAGGTTTAAGTTTTTTTCTAATCTCATCCATAGTTGTCTCCTCTACATCATTATAGTGATGTTATAACATTTGCTTCGACTAATTTTTCAATTAGCATAAAATCTTCTTCAGTATCTATTTGTAATGACTGATATTTATTTGTTGGAAATATTGATATTTTACCACCCATTCTACATCCTGTTTCTTTTAATAATTTTGCTGAAAAAATATAGATATTTCCATCATCGTGGAAAATCATTTCTCCATCCCGTTCTAATTCTTGTCTCATTTTTCTATTTTTAAAATCCCATTCAGCAATTACTTCGTTATTTTCAATTCTGAAGAAAAAAGGAGTATGAGGACTGCCTGTAAATAAACTATCTGCTTGTTCTCCAATAAATCTTTCTATACATTGATCTATCAAAAAATTATTACGAATAGGAGAAGTTGGCTGTAAATTAATAATAATATCAAAATTGAGCATATATCCATCTATTAAAAAATCATATGCGTGCATTAATGCTTCTTCATTTTTTGATATATCAGTAGCTAATTCCTCTGGTCTCCGAATAAAAATAATAGGTTTTTCACTATTAATAAAAAAACTAGCCTTATTATCCATTACATAATTTGTAACGACCTCTTTAACTAAATCACAATTAGAACTAATAGCCGTCAAATCAATATATTTGCTATTTACCGATGCTTCTATAGACCAATAAACGAGAGGTTTTTCAGCAAGTTCTCTAACATTTTTATTTTTTATACCTTTTGAACCTGCTCTGGCAGTAATTACAGATAGAATTTTCTTTCCAGCAATCATGCCTTTTTATCGGCATTTTATTTGTTTTTGTTTAGCCACACCACTTCATGATGTTGTTGGCAATTGCCACGTGATGAAATGAGATAATTAAATGGAAGCCACGAAGCCCCTTTTTGTTCACACACTATTGTTTCACCAAATCTTTCTCTACACCAATCCCCCAAACTATCATAATCAATATCTTTATTTCCATATTTGTAATATTTTCCAGCAGAAATATATGGTGGATCAATGAACCAAGTTGCCTTTTGATTTTTTATTTCTTCAAAAGACCCCGATTGAATATCCCAATGTCTTATTTTATGTAGATTGTCTGCTATAAGATTCAATTTATAATTTTGTGTATTTGGTCTTATAACTGTTTTCCATTTGGTAGCGGTCTTCTTCGGCATAGATGGAGCACCTGCTATGATAAAACCAATCAACCATTTTTGCTCATCACAGTCCCATTTAAAATTATCAACATTTTCTCCACATTTTAAATGTCTAATACCAGTTATATCTCTTGGGGAGCAATTTTGTAACCACTTCCATAGGCGGACAATTACATCGTACTTGTCTATTAACAGGATATCTCTGTCCCAATATTTTAAACTATATTGTGCCGTACCTGCAAAGGGTTCTATTATTTTGCCAAACTTTGGTTTGGGATAATATTTAACTATCTTAGATTTACTTCCGTAATATCCCCACATTTTTTAATTCCTCCATTACTTTCACTATTTTGTCCTATATTCAAAAACAGTTAATACCTCATCCAAAGACATGCGTTCAAAATAATCTAAAACCCCACCAGAAGCATTGATAATACGAATCCCCTGTTTGTTGGTTTGTTCGGATAAATATTTCCAATAATTCAAAAAATCATGTGAATGCTTATCTGCCTGTTTTCCATTAATTCTTGGAGCATCTGGACGAAGAGGAACCATTCCTCCATCTTTTCTCGTTGCTTTTTTTTCTCCAGGAAATTGCCAAAAATATCTTTTACCTTCTTTAAAACAACAATCATGACCCAGGAGAATAATTGGATCTCCACCCATAATATAAGCCAAATGTATAGCAGAACCACTTGATGTCCTGGCTCCGATAATAGGCTTCTCTGGGTCTTTTGTAAGGATAAGACCTTCTGGATAGTATTTCTTTTGGCTGGGAACATACCAACTTTTATGGTCATACCATACAATTCTATTTTTATCAATATGACGAGTATATCCTTTTAATCTGTTTCCAAAAAATAAACAAGTGCAAGCCATATTTTTCAGTTCATCAAAATAAGTCCAATGGAATGCCGCCTTGTCGTCAGAACAAAAATAATCACAAAATGGAACTTTAAGAACTCCGGAATTAACAGCGATTGTTACATATTTTTTCAGTGGTTTCACATTTTGAAAATGCAGAGAAGGACCAGCACCAACTATAAAAACGGCTTGGCCTTTATGTTTATTTGCTAAATCTTTTATCTTCATAATTTAAATAATTTATCAATTTCTTCTCTTGCCAACGGATAATTTTGCACGACTCTATTACCAAGTATTACTTTAACTTCGAAGTGTATTTTTTCGTCTCTCAGAATATCCGTCAATATTTTATCAGGTTCTAATACAAAAAGAACAGTTTCATTTTTCAGAATAGCATTATTTTGGATAAGACCGATTTGTCCTGCCTCCCTGTTAACAAAATCAAAAGGCCAATTTGTCGTTGGGCCAACAAACAATCGAACTTTAATATAATCCGAAGGACATGGTAAACCAGTGTTGACTACTTCTGTTCTAATACCGCATATTTTTTGAATTGTTCCGTCATATTTATAAAAATCAAATGAAACGACATTAGGTTCTTCTACAAAAATAAATCTTTTTGGCTCGACTAATCCTGGAACTTCCGGTTTAAGTGGTGGAGTCGGAGGTTTAAATAGAGACCGAGGCTCCGGTGGACCTCCTGGATACTCAGAAAACGGTATTTTGGAGAGAGGAGGTTTGAAAACATCTTTATCCGTCACAAATAATGATTTCCATAAATACTTAAAAAATTTCGCAATAGCAAAAAAAATCTCCATTTTCACTCTCCTTTTGTCTTATCCGCCTTATCTAACGCTTCTTCAAAAGTTATTTTTTTAAAATATTTAACCCGACTCAATCTGTTACAATTATAAATCTTTACCCTCTTTGTCTCGGCATATCCCTTCAATGCTTTAAATGCCTGAAGATTAAATTGGAATGACCTCATTTGTTGCCCTTGAACGGCCAATGGCCCTTTAGGCCATTTCGATGTTGACCAAAACTGCCAAAAGTGGCTTTTATTCCCCTCCATATAATGATCGACCCCTATCAAAAAAATCTTCTTACATCCCATTTGTATTGCCAAATCAAGAGCCGAAGGAACAGAACTACAATAAGCCAATCCCCTGTCTTTTGGTTTTATGACACCTTCAGAAGTAGGTCTCGGGTGAAACATTAAAAATCCTTTAATGGCTTCCTTATACTTTGACCAACTGTTTCTTACAATCTTAGTACAATTGGCTATTTTTAAATCATACCAATATGTCCATCTCATAACTAAAGCATCATTTGAAATCCAATAAGTTCTATTTTTCTTTGCATAATTGTTTTTTATGGCCAATATGCTTGAATTAACAAATATCGAAACATGTTTAAATATTTTCTTGTATCGAGGATGACGAGATACTTCATAAAGACTTGGACCAGCACCGACAATGAAGCAGGATTGTCCTTTATGCTTGTCTCGTAAAATAATATAACTATTAGCCATTTAATCTGTCTTTAATTTTTTCTTTAAAATCATTTTGATACGAGTCATTAATTAAACGATGTTCAGGCACTTCGTTTCTAAATCGCCAATTCCACCGAATTTCATATATGACGCGATGTTTTGGTTCATACATCCTATTGATCTCATGAATGCCTATAATTTCTCCAGTCCCATAGGAATGATACATAATATGTTTCACTGTATCTCCAAGTGAAAATTTAGCCATCTAGCCTATCTTCCATCTTTTTTTTAAATTCACTATGCAATTTTATGCCGTTCAACAATTGTTGTTTTTTTTTGTTGAATGTTTTCCTCAAATCATCAGCATGGCATAAGATTTTTCCTGTATGTTCCCAATTGACACCATACATTTTTGGACGATATCCACCAATTGTACGAAATAGTTCAACAACAATACCTTTACCCCAATGAGGAAATATACAATGATAGACTTCAGCACCAAGATATAAATCTTTATGCCTCATTCTAATCTCTCTTTTATTTTTTCTAAAAAATCAGTATAATCACAAAATTCTAATTCATATTCATAATAAATAAAATCATATCCATCTAACCAATAGACATTATACATAATGTCGTCGAGACTATCAATGATAATATTTCTAATATTACCAATTCTCTCTAAATCATCTACTGAAACTACCCAATCACCAATATTATATCTATCACCGATCATCACTTCCCAAGCAACCCAGCCTCATATAGAAACTGACTGGGGTCAACATGCCGCGAACTTAAAACTCCTTGTTTATTTCTATATTTTCTTATTTTATTATAACTTATGAATAAATTTTTCTTTGCCCTTGTCATAGCCACATAAGCAATACGTCTTTCTTCGTCCTCGGCCTCTTGATAATCATCCGACTCTAATAATGCTCTACTATGAGGCAAAATATTTTGTTCTACACCAGGAAGGAAGATTATCTCATATTCGCTGCCTTTTGCCGAGTGGATGGACAACAGAGACACAAAATTTTCCTCATTCTCTTTATCCGCCGAAGAAATCAAAGCAATGTTTTGTAGATATTTTTCAAGGCTTTTATTTTTCTCACCAAAAGCAGTTGCACTGTCAATCAATTCCTGGACATTAGAAAGCCTATCCTGATAGTCCTGCGGACTGTTATCTGTCAAGATATCGTTATAGCCTAACTGTTCTGTAATGCGGCTTAGGCAATCACCTGCATGCATCTGATGGTAGTCAAAATCAAATGCGTCCTGGATTTTGAGGGCCGTGTTTTTTATTGTTCTACTAACATCATAATCTTCTATTCTTCTACATAATTGTAAAACATCCAAATCTTTTTCTGATGCTAGTTTTTCCATTTTACTTATAGTAACAGCACCCACACCATTAAACAGGTTTACTACACGGTCAAATGCCAACAAATCTCCGGGATTAGATATGAACTTCAACATTGATAAACAATCGCGAATTTCTCTTCTGTCAAAGAAGGAGGGACCACCTATCACAACAAAAGGTATACCCACCTGACTAAATGCCGTCTGTAATTCTAGAGACAATTTATTAAGTCTATAAAGAACAGCACAGTCTGAATATTCCCATCCATAGTCCTCTACAATTTCTTTGATTTTATACGCTATCCCCATAGCTTCTTCATACGGCTCATAATAAACTTCGCAAGAAACAGGAGAACCACTTAGATTGTCGGTCTCCATTTTATCTCCCATATGAGTAGAATTATATTTAATTAGTTTATCAGAACAAGCAACAATTTCTGGTGTAGAACGGTAATTTTTTTCTAGCGGAATTTTTTTACAATCAGGGTAGTCTCTTAAAAAATCCAATACGTTTTGATATCTAGCATTTCTAAAGCGATACACACTTTGATCCACATCTCCAACAATAAAAATGTTCTTGTATTTGTCTCCAATAGACTTAACAAGATAGAACTGGATGTAATTCGTATCTTGGCATTCATCAACCAAAATGTATTTCATCTTTGTTTGAAATTTTTTTAGCAACACTGTATCTGCTTCAAATAATTTGACAGTCTCATACAAAAGTCCACTAAAATCTATAATGTTCTGTTTTTTTATCTCTTCTAAATATGTTTGTGCAATTTTACAATCTATAGCATCATCGAATCTATTTAAAAGGTCTTGTTCAGATTCTAGATTCTCTCTCCAATGATTTACAGAATTCATAATGTGATAATACTTGATATCACTCTTTTTAACATAACCAAAAGATTTCCCAATCGAAACAATCATGTCTTCTTGATTTTTTTGGTCAAAAATAGTATAATTATCTGAATATCCTATTTTTGAACCATATCTTCTAAGAATTGAAGCACACAAAGAATGAAAAGTCCCGATAAAAAACTTAGATTTATGTAAACCTACTTTTTCTACTATTCTTTCTCTCATTTCTTTTGCTGCTTTGTTAGTAAAAGTCAAACATAAAAGATTTTGAGGAATAATACCTTTATTATTGATCAAATTAGTCACTCTTTCGGTAATAACCGTAGTTTTACCACTACCAGGACATGACGTAACCAGTGCTGGACCGTCGATATGATTAACCGCTTTTATCTGTTGATTGTTCAGATTCATTTTGTTCTTCATATGTTTCTTTTGGAAAACTATACCATGCTGCTATATTATCAGAATCCGAATTGCCAGGAAAATCTTCTGGATGTCTTTCTTTGAGAATTTGTACAGCAGCACCGTAAGGATAGTGAGTCATCTTTTGTCTTTCATTCTCCATTATAGCAGAAAATTGACCGGTTGTCAACTTCTCCAGTGCTTTCATATCATATGATTGGACATTACTGGTCATCTCCATAGATATGGTTTTGCCTTCTATCTTTTTACAATTTTTTGTCGCTATATTCGTCGTTGTTTCACCTGCATCCATAACCAAAGTTTTCGTCTCACCGTTGTCTGGGAATGTAACCTCTAACACCAAAACATTATAGTCTTCTCTATAAGATGCTTTATCTATTCTTGTTTTTCTAATCATAAATTACTTTTTACCAAATTAAGAATCGTTTCGATAACATTTTGTTTTTCTATCACCTCACCAAATTGCCGAACTTCAGATAAATTCTCCAATAAATAATCAGGTAGATAAAAAATCAGTAAATGGTCATGATAAGTTCTATATGTCCCACCCGATTCATCATTAATTTGTTTTTTATCAATACCAATATATTTTTCAATATCTACCAATTCATCCCACCATTTATCAGTATCTTCGGTAGTCACTTCATGACCATTCTTCGTTTTTACTAAATCACATTGATCTCGAAATTTTGCTATTTCATCTTTATATTTTTCCCGAATCTTTTTTAATCTCTCATCAAATTCTTCTTTAGGAGTAATCCCGTAAACAAAACAATTAAAGGGTCTTTTTCTGTGAATCTTACACAATTTTGTTTCTTTATCCCAAAAAATACATCCTTTTATCAACTCTTTACTGAGATAATGCTTTAAGCTTTTCTCAAACAACTTCATAAAATCTTCTTCTTCCCAATTCTTCAAAATAAAGTCTAAAGCCCTTAAAAATTCGCAATATAATACTTGGGGACATTGTAAACGACAGCACCATGCACTACATGAGTTCATATTTTCCATACAACCTTCCGTATCCGGAATTTTATTATACAAATTAGCCAGCTTACTAAAAGACGGCTTGGCATTTTTAGTTATATAATTAAAACGGCTCATGAATATCTCAAATGGTTCAAAAATCTAAATTGTCGTAATTTTCTACACTGGCCTTTTTGGGTTCATCGTATTCTTCAACAATGTCAGGCTCCTCAATATCAACATCAGTACCATAGGCGATTTTCAGATTCTTCTCTGGAGGGTCAAAAAATACGCAATCTGGAATTGTGTCTCCTGTCTTTTTCCACATATCCAAAATAGAATCCAATTCTTTTTTAACAACAGAATTTTTTTCTACAATTACCTTTTCCCATATTTCATCACCCTGCTCTTCAAGAAAAGTAATAAGCTCATCTTCATTATCAATGACCCATTTCCCTTTCCTATTGATGACTGAAACCTTTCCAACTCCTGGAAAATTAAGAGATTTATTAGATGTTTTTTCCATAGTATTCATAACTACTTCTTCAAGTATTTTGATTTGGCTTGTCCATTTCAGAATTTCTGCCTTGAGAGATGCTGCCCTCTTTCTCTTCAATTCTTCGAGAAACTTAATTTTATCTCTCATATTTTTGATAGACGCAATAACGTCTTCAATTTCAAATTCTGATTCTAACGCTTCAGTACAACCTGACATCAACAAATCTGCTATTTTTTTTTCGTTTATGATGTAAGACATATATCTCTCCAAGTGAACTTCTGGGGGCCACTCGGCCCCCAGAAACTCCCTTCCTCTCTGCTTTAATCTTCTTCCTCTTCAACATCTGCTGAATCTTTCAATTCAAGAACAATAGCAGTTCTACTCATTCCATCCTGGAACGAAACAGTTTGATAAACTGGAGATGATCTTAAATCTATTCCTTGTTCTGAAAGATTACCGCGAGCAATAGCGTGTGCATAAACAGCATTTCCAATTGCCCCCTTACCAATACATCTTAATCTAACTACACCATGCTTCATTAAAACAGTGCTAATAGCTGTTGCTAATTCTTTAACATACGTCTTGTTTTTGGTCTTTTCAACTGTGGCTCCTTTCACTAACAATAGAGCCTCGTCATCTGAATCATCATATACCTTCTTTTCTTTTACTTCACTCTCCATAATCTAACTCCTTTTCGTTCAATAATTAATGGTTCTGTGAATAACTACATATCTTTCGGCATTTTTGTCAATCTTCCAAAAGATGTCCATAAAAATTTTTCCTTTTTTCGCCTAATTTATCATCTTTCCATGCTGTAGCGAAACAATGTTTCTTAAAAGTACAATTTTTACAACCCCATCCTGTATTTTTCTTAGGTCTTGGTGGAGGGAGTAAACATAGAGGTTTACCTTCACTATTTTGTAGAGAGGCCATTTCTATCATCAATTTAGCCTGTCTCTGTATTAACTCCCAACTTCTATCGTCCCTTTCAATTTTATAAGCCTTAATATAAGAATTATTTTTACACTCATATATCAAAATGCCAAATTCGCAATCTAATAAATAAGAGTAAATCATCAACTGAATTTGGTATCCAAGAGACGGTGGCTTGCCAAATTTATCCAAACCATCAAAACCATTCTGATTAACAGTCTTCATATCAACTACAACAGGATTCTTAGGTAGAGTATCCATATTAAAACTCTTTATAATACCATCAAATCTGTCTGGATCAAATCTAGAAAAATCCAAAATGATATCAGAGTGTCCAAACATATTATATTCAGGGGCAGAGACACTAACTTCATTATAAGTAAATTTAGTAGAGCCACAAACGCATTTATCCGGCTTGAAGCATCCTTGCAAATCGTCTTTACCATATACCCTTGGACCTTGAGACCCATCTAATATATCTTGGAATAAACCATCATCATCGATTTGGCGACACATAGGATTAACACATATCCAAACGCCGCGTAAAACACCAAGGCCATCGAAATATTTTTCCCAACGACTTTGCATATTATGACCTTTTTCCCACAGCCTTAAGACTCTGGAATCGTGATCCTCTTCTATGACTTTCATATATCCTTTTGCTACATATACTTTATATTGCATTTCTCTCAAACATTTTCCAAATGCAGAAGGATGATAAATATCGTACTTTCTATCTGGAGAGGTTTGTTCTTTCCATCTAATGAATGTATCAACCGCACCCAAAACAGATTCAACAATAGGGCTACTTTTTTGTTTTCCCGTAATCATTTTTTCTCCATATTATTATAGTGATTTTTTTTTGATTTTTTCAACACATCTATAAAGGCTTCTCTTCCAGCTTTTTTTACATAATCATCAGGGTCCATACTCTTCGGGAGAAATACGGGAATAAGTCTAATATCCAAAAACGCCCTATTAAAAAATTTGGCAATTGGGACTTTCTGTAATCTTCTTATTGCAGTCAGTCCAGCTTCATCAGAATCAAATGCTAGATACATTTCTTTACAATAACGTCTTAAAAGGGATATCTGATGTAGTTGAGGAGCACTACCATTTACACAAACAGAACAAGAAATATTATGTTGATGCAATTTCATCACATCGAATTCTCCCTCCACCAGAATTGCCTTTTTATTCTTAATAATACTGGATTTGGCAACATCAAGTCCATATAAATAACATCCTTTTTTATAGCTCTCATGCCAAAATGGACGGTGACAACCTTGTCTCCAGTCCCTTGAAGAAAAAGCTACTAAATCACCATATTGGTTATTGATAGGCAACATAATCCTACCAGCCAACTCATGAGTTTTTCCCAAACAATTTTTAGTTTTTGAAGGCATATAACCAACGGAAAATTTTTCCAGTGTTGCCCTGTCGAACTTTCTGACTTGAATCAAATAGTCCAATGCTTCCTGAGATTCTGGTTCACCGGAAAAAAGTTCCTCTTGGCTAACAGCTAAAATCTTATGTCTCTCTAGCTCCGGGATCTGATTCCTCATCGTTAGATTCCTCTAGATCTACATCATCCATATTAATGGCATCGTCCATCAAATCGAGATTTTCTGTAATCGATTCAACCAATTTCGCTTTTTTAGACTTTTGTTTCTTCTTCTTAACATCCGGAACAACAATATCGGGTTCTATTACCTCCGGATCAACAGGTAAAGGATCTTCCCGTAACATTTGTACGACTTCTGGAGGTAGAGGGATGTTATGTTCTTCTGCCTTCTCAATTATCTGTTTCAACAACATCGTAGTATATCCGGGTTCATCCTCTTGCGGTTTCAAATAATTATCTATGAAGTCCTGGCGAGTATCTGCGGAGATCTTTTTCTTACTACCGACTATGTTATAACGGAATTCACCTTTGTAGACAGTTATAATCTTATGCTGTCTTCCAGCATCAAATATTATTTCTTCTATGTCAGGAAAATAAGGCTCATAATAAATGGGAACGTCTATTGGAATACTTTGTCCTAATGCGTTCCTCAACGGTTTCGCAAACCTATTTTTAACTACACGAATATAACTCGTTCTACCAATCAATCTATCTTCCCCAGTATCTGGGTCTGGCAAACAAATGTTATGCTCTTGTCCTCCACCTTTTCTCATTTCAATTCTCAGTCTCAACGAGGATAAATGCTTCAATGCCCTTCCTCCGGGGGTCGTTTCGGGGTCTCCAAACGATATGCCTATTTTTTCTCTAATCTGATTAATGAAGATTACCAATGAATCAGTTGCGGCAGCCCATTGAGTAATTTTGCCCAATTCCTGACTTAACAATCTAGCCAATTTAGCAACATTATCTTTGCCAGCAAAAGATTCCATAACTTCTTTTGGAACTAAATTGGCAACAGAATCTAGAACAACAACTTTTATACCACCACGCATAATTTGTATAATTGCTTCCATCACATCTTCTGCGAAATATAATTCGTCTGGTTGTTTATAGTTAATCAAATCAGACAAATACAATTCGTCTAGATCAACATTATTAATCAATGCTAAATCTTCTGAGAATGATTGTTCGGTATCAAGCCACGCACATTCGTAACCCATTTTTTGAGCAGCACCAACTATTCTATAGCACAAGTATGACTTCCCACCACCTTCTGGTCCAAATACTTCAACTAATTTTCCCAAAGGTATTCCAAGGGGTTTGGTGGGGTCATAAACTTTATGTTTAGACCCCAACTCACTCGCCCCAGGTAGTGTTCCGAAATTTATAGCAAAATCCAGATCGAAATAACCAGTAGGTATTTTTACCGAATTATTTCCTCTTATGCCACCTTTTTTGATAAACCCCATATTCAACAGGTTTTCCAAAGATACTTTACCAACTTTTGTTTTCGGTCCTTTTTTTGCCATGTCAAAATTCCTTTAATTTAGAACACCATGTTTACTAGAAATTGAGATTGGGTTCATCTGTATCAAAATCAGGATCAACACCACCGTCTCCTAGATCGTTTTCAACAGTATCAACGGAATCTACATTAACTTCCTCGACAGAACCAAAAGAACCAACGACAAGCCCAAGCCTTTCTTCTATTTTATCAGCAGGAGTAGCAGCATAAATTTCTCGGAGATTATATACTCCTCCACCACTTTCTTTGTCCAAAATCTTTTTATCTTCCTTAGTCCAAGGAGTGTTCAAAGAATTAGGATCAGCTTTACAATGCCACTTCGTACCTTTAACACCAGAACCTGTTTTCTTTATTAGGAAATCATTCCCATTCTTTCCACCCGGTTCCTGATGTGTATTTTCTCCCCACTTTTTCATTTCTTGATAAATAGTGAAAGGAAACTCAACAATTTTCAATTTTCCATCTGACCTATCAATCATGTTCATCGCATAACGTTTTGTAGGACTTAGCTCATATTTGTTCCTGATGGGGCACTCATCTGGGTTCCCAGCGATAGCAGAATGTAGTTTTCCCTCAGAATCTCTCACATAAAAACGCTCGAACTCTACTGGGTACGACACCGGGCGTAAACGGTACTCAATGTTTGGCTCAATTCTCAAGTATTCTCTCTGATTGCCTGAACCATCACCTGAACCTGTTGCTTCATCCCATTTCAATAATCTAGCCATAATACTCTCCTTATGCTAAAAATATGAGAGACTATCTCTCATTAACCTTTTAATTACCATCCTAAAACCTTGGCCAATTGTCTATCTGGTTTAGGATTATTTTCCTTATGTTCTTTTCCAGCAGCATCTTCTTCTTTATCATGTAAAGAATCAAATTGTATACACATTTTATCTTTTTTTGATTCTTCTTTTTTTTCTAGAGGGACATTGACATGTTCCTCTCTTATATCTGTTGCTTCTTCATACAAATCAGCATACCTCGTTGGCAGCTGTTTCGTTGCCGTCAATAGTGTTAAATGTCTTGAAGCAAGACTAGCTGCACCCTCCAAATTCTTCATCACACCTTCTATATCTTCTCTAATTCCCTCAAGCTCCGCCACATATCTTTCTACATCACCCATATGAAGATACACGAGACCTTTAAATTTATCTATGGGTTTTTCATAAACGACATGTGCCAATAACCCACGAAGCAAATCAACAAATCGATGCCACAAAAAATACTGACTATTAACAGTAATCAGCATCTCCTGAACTCTGTCTTTCCACTCATGAATTCTCACCATAGTCTTACACAAAACTTTTGAGTCATATGGCAAATCAGCCAGATCTATTTTGGTGTCTTTTAGCTCGTTACGAAAATCTTCAAATGGAAGGGGGTTGTTTCCAACAATAGATAAGACAAGTTTCTTTTTCTCTCGATAGAAAATGTCTAACTTAGGAAGGGAATTCTCGAAATGCCAACAAAAGTCGTTTGATGATGTTTCTATATTCTCTGGCAAATCCATTGTTACATTCTCTTCTGACTCAGACGAGTCAGTCTCAAAAACATTAGCATCATTGCTATTATTATCTTCGGCATCTTCTTCAACTATTCCTTCTTCTTCTACTACTTTTTTCGGCTCGGATACGCTATCTTGTAAAACCTTTTTAACATCTTCCACAGAAGTCGTTTTATTATCTACACTTACATCTTCATTTTTTTCTTTAGTTGGCACAAATAAAACTCTTGTTTCTTCGACTTCTTCTTTGTTTTCTTTTAAATTTGTATCAAATTTTTTGAAATTATCATCTCTTGGTACGCTCTCGAATCCTTCTTCAGCCTGCTTTGTCATAAGCTTGTTTACATCAACTTCTCCATCTGTATCATCAACACTAAATAGCTGACGAAAATTTTCAGCAGTATCATTTTTCATCATTCACCTCATTTTAAGGTTCTGAAAACTTATCCGTCATTTCCTCTTAATCTGTGTTTTCTGTTTTATAAGCGTGAACAGATTCTCTCGTTTGTAATTGTTCAAAAACATCATCTCTTGTTTCTTCGAAATCCTTTAGAAGTAGCTTATGGATATTTTTCGATTTGTTTGCTCTTTCTGCAAGGTCTTTCCATTCTACTACTTCGTCATAACTCACAGTGATATCAAGCATTTCGTACCTGACTCCTGTTGTAAATTTTTGCGTGATTGTCTTCTGGATTCTTGATTTTCTCAACGGGGTTTCTTTTTGATCGGACATTTTTTTCTCCTTCATTATTTTTCTCCAAGCATACCCATTCCTTTAAGGATGGGAGGAATTGGAGATATCGTTTAAATTCTCGGTTTATAACGTATGCTAAAATAATCCTTTTCTTGATTTCTTATCTATTTTTTTCTCTATCCATCCTCAACAGTATCGGCCTAACCATCGAACATATTTTGTGAAATCACACCTTTTCCCGCTGCAACTTTAAAATCTTTTCTGTAGCTATCGAACAATTCTACAAGACCTTCTCTATCTAATTTTTGTCCTGTAGTTTTATGTCTATTTTTTATATATCCGCGAAAAAAACCACCGTCGTACAGACATCCAATAGTGTCCTTCTTAATATTCGCCCCTTCGACAGATGCTACTTGAGCTAAATCCTTCAGATCTTTATATGGTGCGTTGTCCTCTACCTCTTGAGCGGCATTTTCACCAATGCCTTTTACCATCAATGTTGGAGAAATTACAGAATATCCATCACCCTTTGTACGATCAGCCTTCTTGATAATTTTATACTTAACACCACAACTGTTTATTTCTTTCTGACCTAATTTAATTTTGCAAGTTGATAAAGCACCTTCATACTTTTCAACTAAATCAAACTTCTTGCGTAGATTTTCTACATTCAATAATGACACCATAAATTCTTCAGGATAATGAACTTTTAAATAACAAGTCCAATAGCTAGTAAGAGAATAAGCACACGAATGCGATTTATTAAAACCATAATCAGCAAATGGGATAATGCATTTTTTCCAATAGCTTTCTGCCACTTTCTCGGGAACATCATTTTTCACACAACCAGAAATGAATTGTTCCTTGAATCTCTTTAATAATACCTCAATCTTCTTACCAACAGCTTTAATCATAATGTATCCATTGGTAATTGAAAAACCAGCAAGAGCATTACATATTTGCATTATTTGCTCCTGATAAACCATAATTCCGTATGTATTTTTCAAATATGGTTTCACATGTTTTTCGATAGATGAATGGAAATAATCAGGATTACTCTTTCCCTCTTTACATGAACAATATTGTGGAACGAATTTAGAAGGTCCAGGACGAACCAAAGCGTTCGCAGCCATAATGTCGTTGAACTCGGTCGGCTTCATTTTTCTTAAAACAGCCTGCATCCCCGGTTCTTCACACTGAAAAACACCATCCAAAACACCAGATTGATACATCTTATACACTTCTGGATCATCTATAGGGATAGCATTTAGATCTATATCTATGTCGTAATTCTCTTTTATTAGTTTAATGGTTTCATCTATAGTTGTCAAAGTGCTAACTCCCAAATCGTCAAATTTGAGAATACCCATTTCCTCTAGGTCTTCATTAGGATATTGTGTAGCAACGCCATTTGCACAGCGGATAATGGGGACTATATCTTTCAAAGGATCACTAGAAATGATAACACCAGCAGCGTGTACCGTGAAATTTTGGATTAACCCTTCAACAGCTTGAGAATGCTTTTTCACATTTGGATATTTATCGTTCATATACCAATTAAAGTCTTTAAAGCATTTCATGGCATCTTTAATAGTTTTGACCTTCATATGTTCGCCGGTCTCTGGATCTTTTGCTTGTAATAATCCTTTACCCTTGGGGATCGGCAACAGAATTTCATTGACCTTCTTTACATTCTCTGTTTTATAGGAAACATCACCTTTGTGAAAAGCACCAGCAACATCTAAGGCTTTAGTAACCCTTGTAATGGAAGAACGAAGCCCCATAGTACCATATGTCCCAATATTCGCAGTATAATCATCTCCGTATTTTCTTTTCTTATAATCTATTACTTCTTGTCTGCGGAAATAACAAAAATCTGTATCTATATCAGGATATCCTGCTCTAGCATATGCCCTTCTTAATGGGAAAAAATCCCCATCAGGTTCTTTTGATGTCACATTAAGTTTATATGCGACAATACTATTTATATTGTTTTCTTCACCAAACACATTATTTTCACAATATTTATAAATCTCATAAAACATTATTAAATTGTTTTTACCATCCAAACCAAACGTGTTAGACATTTCTTCCAGTTCACTTGTAAATTGATCTGTCAATTCCTTACAGTTAGTTTGTAGATAACGCAAAAGTTCTTTTTTGATTTCTTCATTACTAATCTTGTAGGAACGAGGATTTTCAGGTGATTTCAAACCAAAATCATTATATTTTATATACTTAATGTTATCAAATCCCAAAAACCGGGGCCATAATAAATCATACTCCATCGGATCTATTCCAAAACAAATATCTAGACAATGTAACAAAAGGCTTCCGTATCCAGATCCTCTTCCAGGAGCAACCATAATACCATTTTCTTTAGCCCAATGGATATAATCTCTAACAATTAAAAAATATGTTGGAAAATCAAATCCATTTACATCCAATGCTGTCTTAACATCCATCAACTCTCTTTTTAATCTTTTAACATGTTTCTCACTTTGGTCCCACCCTTTCTTCACCAACCCCTTTTTTGCGAGATCTGTCAAATATTTCATTGGTGTTTCAAATTCCGGAGGAGTTTCATACACCGGTAATCTCATTTTACCAAATAAATTATCTGTTATATCTCTTGAATTAACCTTGTCAGCGATAGCCACACTATTATAAATTACTTCAGGATAATTTCCAAAGATATCACCCATCTCTTGAGCACTCTTAAGGTACAATTCAGGATAACAATGTTTTCCGTGATTTGGGTTAGTCAAACAAGTTTGCCTCCCCATGCACATAAAAACTTCTTGAGAGGACGCATCATCTCTAGTCAAATAATGAACATCATTTGTAGCAACAACAGGTATATCTAATTCTTTACCTATTTTTAATATAGATGTACTCACTACATATTCAGCAGCAATTCCGTGATACATAATTTCAAGGAAAAAATCATCTCCAAAAATTTCTTTCATAATAGAGGCTGCTCTTTTTGCTTGTTTATAATTCCCATGCCGCAAATTATAATTAATTACACCAGACAAACATGCTGAACCACATATTAATCCTTCAGAATGATCTGCGAGAGTTGTTATATCAATTCTTGGAGAATAATAAAACCCATCCGTCCATGAAATCGTCTGTAATCTACAGAGATTATTATATCCTTTCCAATTTTTCGCAAGCAAAAGAAGATGGTGATTACCCTTTTGACCATCTGGTTGATTTTGTTTATTACCTTTCAGGTAACGACCAATGTATGCCTCAAACCCGATAATAGGCTTGATTGTTGGATACTCTATTTTGTTACCTTTTTTATCTTTTGTTTTGCCGCATTCTCTTATAAATTTAATACAACCACCCATTCTTCCGTGGTCAGTCAAAGCAAGGGCAGGAAAACCCATTTTGCGTGCTTGCATAACAAGAATAGAAACATTCAAAAGACCATCAAATTGTGAATAATCACTATGTACATGTAGGTGTACAAAATTCTTATTTAGAAATTTTTCCATATAATTCTCCGTTAAACATCCATGAAATCGAATTCATCTGATATAGGGCTATCAAGAATAATATTTTGTTTATCAGTAACTAAACGAATTTTCAAAATATTCTCATATCTTATATTGTCTATCTTGAATGTTGCACTTTTTCTTCTACTCGTAATACAAAATTCTTCTTCTTTCACATCTCGTATTCTGGCATTATAATGAGCCATAGGGAATTGTGTTTTTGTATCACGAAATTCAATTTCTACATCTACGACAGCTTTCGATAACCGTAAAATAAGATCTTTGATTTCTTCTATCTTATCAAAGTCCTTATCCGTCGTTATTGTTCTTATAATTTGTTCTCTTATATATCTCATCAATATCCACATCGGAAAAACTACGCAACAACATTAGTATGTATCGACTAAAGATCCTTCTCCCTTTTTAATTTTTTATGAAAAATTAGCAGTGTTTAGTAGGGTCGAATTTTTCAATATGTTTATCCCTATATCTGATAAATTTTGGTCTACATTTTTTCACATAACCGGGATCAAGCTCAAAAACTTCTCTATCTCCTTTGCCACAATAACCTAATGTGGTTGGGAATAGCAATCTTTTACATTTTTTACCATCCGCAGAAATATAAGGTTTGTCTCTTTCTGGAATTTGTCGTAGTTCTTGAAAAATTTCTTCTGTTTCAGGATGTTTATATTCGTAGATTGGCATGACAAATTCTCACAAAACAATAAAATCAAAGTCATCGTCTAAAGGTTCTTTTTCTGGCCTTTTATCTTTATACGACTTGAATATTCTTTTTCCTTCTTCCCTGGCTCTAAATATAGTTTCGTCATATAGATCTTTTTCAACAGACTTAAGAACCTTATTTTGTTCTTTATTTGATAACTTATAAAAAGCTATTAGATTATGACCATTTTTAAATAATATTTTCTTTTTTATAGATTCTGAATCTAATTTATTTATTAAATACGGCAAAAAATAATTATCAATGATTGTTTCTTCAGTCCATCCTTTACTGAGAAAATATGGAATGGAATACCCATAAGCGAATTCTTCTTCGTAAGCCTCATCTATATGCCTCCCCTTGACACGCATATCAGACGCATAATGTAATAACTCGTGAACAAGGGTTTCATCTGGAGTCGTACATGCCCTAACTCCACTCCAAATGCCACTAATATTCTCATCACTAAGATCATCCGCAACAATAATAATACGAGAATAGGTACAATAAACTCCACCTGCTTTGGAATACCCGGCTTCTTCTAAAGTTTTTTTCGGGCAGAGATATACCGTAATTCTTTTAATCCCCATACTTGGAAAAAGAGAATCAACATAATCGAACGCTTTTTGATATTGAGGATATTCGACAGTGTAGGTTCCTGGAGCAGATTTTATTATGTCAAAATTTTTCATAACATGTGAAGCAATATGTCTTTTGTACATGATCCGATCTTGCCAAGAAGTGATATTATTCATCTTCCAATAATTCCTCATTAATATAACCTTTGTCACATTGTACAACGGCCCTATATTCTGTGCCATGATGATATAAACGAAATACTTTATTTATCCCTTTTATGCTCACTTTAACCTTCATAATAGGGTTAGTACAATCATAACATCCACATGAATTACACATCGGTTCCACTACGCCTTTAGGGCTCAATAGGAGTCTATCTATTGGAACAGTAAGACAATCATAATCCACAGTTAAACCTCTTCATATCTCTCGTAATCATCTTCAGCTTGTTGTTTTATCTTTTCTTTTATCTGTTGCCCGTAATCTATGCGGACTGGGCGTGATATTTTTTTTTCAACATCTACAACTTTTTCAGCAGCGGCTTTCCTGTCCGCCGCAATAGCCTTATATTTGGAGGTTGCCTCGTTACCGATGGGTTCCATCTCCACATCTTCATTGCCATCATCAGAAATCATTGTACCCTCATTCGACATAGGTACACTATACGACAAACTCTGAAAGGGAGAGCTAGCAACGGGAACTATTCTCTCCTCTTGTTGGGTTGTCTGGACAGGAGCCTGTCCGAATATAGGAACAGGTAATACACCTCCAGAACTAGCTCTAACCGCAGAAATTTGAGTTCCATGTAACGGAGTAGAAACAACCGCTGCGGAACCTGTTAATTTCAAATAACCCTGGCTACGCAAAAAGTCTACTATCTCTACAAATAATTGTGCTGGGAATGACAAATACTCAACACCATTGTCATCTATCGTCCGTGTGTCGCCATTGATAGATATAGCTTTCCCAATACCCTCTACACAGTGTAATTTAATAGTAAAGTCCTCATTTAACTCGTCGTCATGATATACAAAATTGACACTAATCGAACTGTCATCAGTTTTTATTGCCATTTTTTTCTCCCAAAAAAACTCCTGTTGATACATTCTTTAAACTTATCCAGAAATTCTATATTCTTTTTTTTATTATCGGCAACAAGTGGCAATTCAAAATCATCAGTAGGTGGTATATCATACCCACAATTTATGCATAACTTCCCAAACAAATTTGGGCCAACAATCTTTTTGCCACATCCCGGACAAACAATATAATTAATTTCTTTTTCCATAATTGTGATCTAAATAATCAGAATCAACTAAATGAGACTCCCAAAAGAATTTCCAAAACACCAAATTATTTTTAACCAAATCAACATAAGGATGGAGAGAAGACCATCCTTTAGATTTCACCCATGTAGATAACCCGGACATATCAGGGTTGTAGGAAACATCAGAGGAACTCGGACTATACTCCATAATATAAATTTTACCGTCACTATAAAAATGTAATAAAAATTGTGCCTCCATCATCTGGCCATGAATAGTAATGGTCATCCGTAACCCTGAACATAACATCCATGTATCAGCCGGAGTATCTTTTTTCATAATTTTCATTATTTCTTCAAAATCACCTTCCGTTTCCAGCAAAGTATTATCATCGAAATCTAGTTCATAATCAACTGACATCGTTATTTTTCCTCATCATAAACTTAGTCCAAGCCTTTTCCAAGATGCCAAATTCATGATCAATTACAAATCCATCATGTCTTAGCATTTTGACAGCATCATTGTCACTACTCACATCATACTGAGGACTATAAGAAAAATGTTGTATTATCCCATCTTTAACCCAATCAGCAAATTCGAGACCATCGGAATAACATGCCCAGGTCGGAGATATTTCGTTACGGACTTCACTGACCTGATACAGATGTTCATTAATAATAAATTTGACGGATTCCATCGTCAAATTAACAAAACACACATCCAAGTGCGTACCAACTCTTATTTTTTTGTATTTTAACAAACCATAATTCTCATACAAATCACAAACTGAGAATGATGGAGAGTGTCCCCCCCCAATAAGTTTAAAATATATATTGTCCTCGTCCAATTTATCAGGATCATTAATAAATTCAGTAGATATAACGAATTGATTTTCTCTGTAAATGCTAAGATATTTTGATATAACAGACGGAGGAACAACCGTACTAATAATGACGATTGGAGATGACTCCCCTATATTTGCCTCTACCAGAATATCGCTCATCGCTTTATCAATCAAGATAGAATCACATACACCGTCTCCGTCTATAGTGATAGGCAAAGTTATAAAAACAAAATCAGACCCTTTAGCTAATTTAACGATACTCGAAGAAAATTGTGGCCCATCCTGTGCAGAATATCTCTCATCATATACACCAACAATACATTTATCTTCAAAATTAGCTTCAATAACTTGACCTATTTTTTCATACCCAACTATTCCTATATTCATATTATTATTCTACTCCCATAAATCAATTTTATCTTTTTTCTTACGAGGTTTTAATCTATCAGAACGAGGGATATAATCATCTTCAAATAATTTTACTTGTTCGACTCTCCCCTCCGCATACTCACAATACCCTTCATCATTATCTATCCCTATATATTGTCGGCATAATGACTTGGCAACATATGGGACAGTACCGCTTCCAGAAAATGGGTCTAACACAACATTATCTCTGTAAGAATATAATTTGATAACCCTTTTCGCCAATTCTTCTGGAAAAATAGCGGGATGATTACCTAAACGACGATAACCTGGATATATTTGCCAAACACTATCAGTATACATTTTGAATTCTTCATCAGTCATATCGGATAATTCTGAATCTCCATCTAATTTCCATTTCTTTTTTGAAAAAACCAATATATATTCATGGCTCCTACGGATACAAGGGCAAGAACAACTCATCCACGATCCCCACGAAGATTTGTTGCCAGAAATGTACTGCTTAGACCAAAATATCTCATCAAAGAATAACCATCCTATTTCCTTCATCATATTATATATATCAACATAAATTGGGATTCGATAAACTATATCGGATATTTCTTTATCCTGATTTTTGATAGCATCAATATTGATTACGCATCTACCTCCTACTACTGTAATTCTGTATATCTCTATGAATATATCTTTAAGCCATTTTAAATATTTGTCATAAGGAAGATTATCATTATAGGAACCATATTTAATTTTCGCATTAAAAGGAGGACTAGTAAATGTCAAATGGACAAATTCTCCTTTGAATTTTTTCAGGGCTTTCAAAGAATCAGAACAGATTATTTCGTTATATTTCAATCTTTTTCCTTTTCTTCATTTTCTCTTTTATTTCTCTAGATTTTTTTACCAACAATTTTTCTTCTGTCATGATTTGATACATTTCTTCTAATGAAAGATAGTCTTCTCTCCATATAACCTCGTCAATTTGTTTATATACCTGCTCTAAAAAATCAATCGCTTCTTTATCGAATCTCAATCTCTCTACGAATGCATATCCTAAATCTGCAAACCTTAAAGATAATTCAGATAGATCATCTTTGACTGAACCAATAACTTTATTTTCTTCTTCCCGAATTTTTCTTATGATTATATCTATTTCCTGCTCATCAGCGATGTATATTCCTTTACCCAACTCACTGATGGTTTTACCAAAAGAAATGCCTTCTAACTCCTTATAGAGGCTCAGAATATTGCCTCCACGATGACACCCAAAACAGAAAAATGTCTCAATCCCATCAGGATTATCATATACCATAAAAGAAGGTTTTGTCTCTTTATGGATTGGACACGGATACTTCGTTTTATTCCCAATAATTGCAGATGGATGTAGACCCTTATCTGCTAAGTATCCAGTAATAGAATGCTTATTCAATATCGCATCGTATAATCCATGTTTCATTCTTCATCATCCAAATCTATGTCATCTACGGTAATTTCCATATCTCCGATAGACAATTCGTCTGCTTCCAATTCCCTTATTTCTTTTTGCACATAATCATCATCAAAATTCAACTCTTCGTCTATGTTGATACTATCTACTTTGTTCATTATATTATCGATGTTGTGTTTGTCCCAGTCACTAGTCATACTCCCAATAAGACTGTACTCGGGTCTCATTTTCAATGACCCTTTTAATTTGCCATTCATAGTTTTAGAAGCATATCTAGTTTTTATAGCCTGGAAGATTAAACGACTATCTGGTTGTGCCTCATCAATTAATTGAGCATACATATAGTCAGCATCTGCCGAGTATTCGTGAGATCCCCTAACATCTTCAGAGTTAAAGATTACCTTATCCATACTTTGTTTACGGATACGTTGTAAAGCCGGTCTACCAAGTTGAGCACCAGACACAACGGCAAACCCATCATCATGTATCGCTTTTGGCCTCCCCATCGCACGGAGGGCTTTTAGCATATCACCTATCTGCGATGCCTCATTACGATTGCGATTGTAATAGGTCTCACCTTCAGGTATCAAATTTGCGATATAGTCTACAACTACGAGGCGTGGTTTAAAGACATCTATGTGTTTTTCAATTTCCCTGCGAATGTCGGAAACTGGTATTCTATCGTATGTTTCCATAATATAAAAATGGTTGTCCATTGGTTCTTCTAGTTTCGCAGTATATTCACCTATTTTTGTTATTTCTTCATCAGTAAGGACTTTTGGAGTTTGTAATCTAATCGAATCGATAAATAATTGCCTTGCTAATAATTTGATATACATCTGTTTTTTAGGCATTTCCAACGGAACAAACAATACATTATTTGCTCTTTCCCATACCCCAATGCCAACATTTAACATTAATGTAGAATTATGTGTGATAAAATTGTCAACTACAAAATTATGATTATCTGGCATACATATGTCATATACATCATCAAGCCCAATCCCTTCTACAGAAACTATTTTATCCCAAAAAATATCGGAATTTGCCATGTTGAGCAAATCATAATCATTGTCAAGATATTTTGCGATTTTTATCAATACATCACGAGACATAGACAAACCTCGTGTACCACAATGACCAAGATCATTCTTGATATTATCATGAACACCACTACGATAAAAACAACGACATCCGTATTTTGTTTTACCATATTTTTTAAATTTCTCATCTAATATTTTCCAAATACCGGAGGGAATTCTACCAACATTAGAGCAGGCCACGGAAATATCTTTTTTATTAATTATTTCCCGTGCAATATTATTCTTATCACCATAAAATCCTATTTGGTTAACAAAGGATTTAACCTGATTTAGATCTTGTATAATAACTCTATAACAAATATTCATGTATTTCCTATTTCCATTTTTTTTGTAATAAGATGGA
>Ga0307378_10001386_pt1 | contig 39618 bp, 57 predicted proteins | sample UN1MG_FD_202238 | JGI IMG/M metagenome (GOLD analysis project Ga0307378, IMG submission 202238) | Soil microbial communities from Risofladan, Vaasa, Finland - UN-1 | ecosystem: Environmental > Terrestrial > Soil > Coastal area > Acid sulfate soil | place: Finland: Risofladan, Vaasa | collected...
TTATATCCCCACCGAGGTGATAAGTAAGTGTAACTTCCAGTTCCACCTTTGTATAATTTACCTGTTAAATCCTCGTATTCTATTAAGGTATAAGGTTTTCTTTTAGTCATTTCCTTTACTTCCTTTAACTTGCTATACTCACATTATCACACACTCACACTCTTGTCAATACCCTAAACTGTGTCTGACTCAGGCGTAGCTTATAGCTAAATAGAAAATTTGCAATTTAAGTATAGTTCGTGTGTGAAACCAAGCCATACTGTGTCAATTTCGTATCTATTCTAGCTGAAAGAGAATACTCAACTTAATGGAGCATCAAGTTAATTTCTTACATAAACTACAAGAATACTAATGATATTACTATGGTGGGGATGCGGGGTTGGGTGGGGATAATAAGGGTTATTAACTTAAGGTGAGGTAATTATTATATCTACAAGTGAAGTTATTAAGAGACGTGTTGGTAGACCAAGAAAGCACACAACACAATTAAAGGATGCTTTATTAGACTTACAAGACGACATTCCAAGCATAATCAAGCAATTAAAGCGATTAGCTTATGGTGAGCCTGTTATATGTCCCAAATGTGGTGAAAGTGTAGGAATCAACAAAATTGATAGGGATGCTGCCATATATTTGATAGACCGGGTGTTGGGCAAGCCCAAGCAAGTCTCTGAGGTGGATGTAACACAGAGGATAGAGCTAACAGCGGACCAATGTGCAGCCCTCTTGTTAAGAGCAAAGGCAGCGGAGCAGGCAATACCAGGTGAATATAAGTTACTAGAGGACAGCAGTTCTAAAGAACAGGCGTGATTAGCTTTGCATTTCTAGTTCGCATAAGGCTTATTTTGCGAACCAACAAGGTCTAACAGGGTATCACGGTAGGTCTAACATTGTTTCTGGTAATACCCTGGTTGCAGGCGAAGCGTGAAACGAAAACCCAAAGGGGTGCCTCTTTAATTTAATGATAATGTCGTTCACGCAACTGCCAGTCAAAAATCCGAAATTATATAAGAAAGGAGGTGAAAATGCACGAGCACGATGAATGTGAGCACGAACTAAGGTATTGCAAGAAGTGTGATGTAGTTTACTGCATCAAGTGTAAGAGGGAATGGTATGGGCATCAATCTTACGTGTATCCCTATGTGTACCCTACTTATCCTTATGTCCCCACTATCACGTGGATTACTAATCCTATTACCTATACCTGTTCACGCTAGAAAATAATAGAAAGGAGGTTTAATGAACACAATGAGATACGATGGTAAAACATACTGTCCTAGTGTTGCTGATGACCATACTGGCAATCCATTCTATATAGACGAAGAGAAGCAAATGTATTTAGGAAGACCGTTAAAGTTTTGGATGGATAAAGCAGACAAGACACTGGAAAGGTTTGCATTACCTATGGAGTTACTATTTCCCCTTAAAAAACGCTAACAGCTCAACGATTCAGTCTAAGCACATATAAAACATCAAAGGAGGCTAAAAATGTATAAAGACGATTTAGCTTATTATGCAGGTTTCTTTGATGGTGAGGGAAGCATAATGATTACACATCGCACAAAGAAACATTACCATACTTTAGAGATAAGGATTACTAATACTAATTACCAAGTCTTAAAGCAATTTGAAGATTGTTTTGGTGGTGGTGTCTATAAAGGGAGTGTAATAAATTGGAGATATAAACCTAGATGGCAATGGTGCATTTCTGCAAGCAAAGCACTTGCTTTTCTGAAACTCATCTATCCTTACTTGCGGTTAAAGAAGAAAGAAGCTGAAACAGCAATTGAGTTTCAAGAGGGTAGAAAACAAGGGGAACAGAGTGTGGAGAAACATCGTAAGGAACACTTCCAGTATTTAAGAATGAAGGAATTGAAACATGCCATATAAAGACAAAGAGAAGCAGAAGGAAACCACTTTAGAACGAGTAAGGCGTTACAGGGAAAAGCAAAAAGGCGTTACATCGGAGGGCGTTACAACAAAAGGCGTTACCGAAAAGACGCCACAAGAGAGGGCGAGGGAGATACTGCCAGCGGAGAGGTTTAAGTTAGTTGAGCATTTGGTCAAGAAGTACAACGAACCAGAGAGGTATGAGCGGGCGATTTCGTACCGTGAATGGGAGTTAGGGAAGGTGGAGGATATACCTCATATCGTGAGTGTATTAACCGAGCCGAAAAGTCGGCGAATGCTGGAATATCTGAGTTTAGAATTTAACAGGAAGGGGTTAGCGGACAATGTATGGTATGGGGTAGGCGGCCCCGACTTTGAGACGGTGGGGGAACTTTTAGAGGTGACGAGATAAAGGAGGTAAAAATGAGAAAGTGGATTTTGTATGGTTTTGGGGTATGGGTAATAGTGGGGATTGCTTTAATGGTAACTGCCATTTTGGGTGATTTTATTTCTTGGTTAGCTTATATGTTTATTACTGGTCTAATTATTATTCCCGTCACCTGCGAAATAGCAGATATGAAAAATGGATAGTGATATGGATTTAGAAAAGAAACAAGAGATGGAAGAAGCAGAAGCTAACTTTGAGGTAGCTCAGAAAGCTCTTGAAAAGGCAGAGCGTGACCTCGTATGGACTGTTTATTGGGCTGAGTATGCAATCGAGCATCGGAATTGAAAGGAGGTGTAAATGATTAAATGTGGGATATGTTGGAGGGAAGGTTTCCATTTAGGGATTTTACTTGCAGCGTTCTATACCAATGCAATGTTGTGGATAGACTTAGGGAAGATAGAGTTTTGGGTAAATATACAAAGAAAATAATGGAAGAAGTAGATTTTATTATTAGGGCATTAAAGAGAGTAACACAAGATTGGTGGTATTTTCCTGATTATGAATTTATCTACATCGAACACAGGAATTGAAGTTCAAGAGCAGCTTAATGAATATGTGGAGGCTATATCCGACCCGTATAAGTTCTTCTCCTATGTGAAGATACTTGACTCAACATCTAACACCGTCATTCCTTACGAGATGTGGGAGCATCTGAGATATTTCATCTGGGCAGTATATTCCCATTCGTTAGTTATAGTCCTAAAGCCGAAGCAGGTGGGAATATCGTGGACTCTGGCGGCGATTGCGCAGCATTGGTGTTACAAATTAGGAGCTAATGTTTTACTTTTATCACACGGGAAAGACGAAGCGGCTGACCTATTAGCGAAGTCAAGAACGATTTATCAATACCTGCCTAAATTTCTACAACAGGAAACAGAACATGATGGTATTTTCTTACTTTCTTTCAAGGATAAACATTCCAGGATTTTGAGTCTTCCCTCTACAGAAGATGCTGGTATTGGACAAACAGCATCTTTAGTTATCTGCGATGAGAACGAGTTTCACGAATATGCTCGTGAAAACTACGCTGCTATAAAACCGACAATAGACGCTGGCGGACATTTGGTTGTTGTATCTACAGTTGACAAGACAAATGTTGACAGTCATTTCAAGACCTTATGGAGACTGGCGAGAAGCGGGGACAGTAGTTTCTTCCCGATATTCTTTCCTTATGATGTTCGCCCTGGGAGAGACGAGGAATGGTATGAGCGGACAAAGAGGGACTATCCTCTTGTCTGGCAATTCGAGGAAAACTACCCCAAGACTGAAGAAGAGGCGTTAAGCCCACTTACCGGTAGGAGTGTTTTTGACAGGCAAGTTCTGTCAGATATGTTACTTAAAGTGAGCGAGCCTTTAGAAGTCAGGCAGGGGGCGATAAATATCTACCAAAGGTCGAAAGTCGGAACTCATTATATTGCCGGCGTGGACATAGCAGAAGGAAGGGGTGGCGATTATTCTGTCCTGTATATCGAGGGGCAGGAAGGACTTCAAAGAGGGTTGGTTGCCGTTATCTATTCCAACCAGATTTCAGTTGATTTGTTCGCCTATATGTCTTATGAACTGTTGACGGAGTATTTCAATCCTACGGTTATCGGCGGTGCTGATGCCTTCGGGAATACCTTTTTGAATTACCTTGTTAATTTGGGATACTCAAAAGATAGGATTTATTCCAGCGACAAGAAGAAAGAGAAGTTAGGTTATCAAGAGACGGAATACACCCAGCAGAAGGATGTTCTCGAACTCGAAAGGACAATAAGAGCGGGGTTGAAAGTCCCGTTCAAGCCTGCGGTTCTGGAGATGTTCGCCTATCAGTGGGCAGACGAAAAAGGGAAGTCAAAAGCTGAGCCTGCTAAAGGGGCTCACAATGACATTATAATGGCAATGGTCAAGAGTAATTTCGGTTTTAATTATGTTTCGCCAATGATAGGAAGTTTGCCGATTATTAGGTTGGCAGGCAAGCCGACCAAAAAAACATTTAGTATGACATGAGGAGAAAATGAACGGGATAACAGAAACTAAACTAATTGATAAGAGAACACAATGGGTTGACTATTATCAGACATTAAAGAACCAGCAAAAAGAAAACCTGTCTTTTTATGAACTGGACTATGATGCCAACATCCCGACTGGATTGGGATATGAGCAGAAGACACCCTCGACAGCACGGGATTGGGTGGACTTCGGCATTATGCACTATACATTGGACAACCCACGAGCCATCGTCACGCCGTTAAGAAGTAGCGAAGCATCAAGAGAGCAGTCTACTATGCTAGAGGACTTCGACAACTACTGGCTCTCTCGGATGATATTAGAAATAAAGGCAAACGCCAAGAAACTGTTAAGTATGGGGGAATGCTTTTTCAAATTGACTGTTGACGACAAGTATTACGGCATTAAGACGACTGACATGAAGCCTGATGAATTTAAGGAATTTGAGGCAAAAAGGGCTTTATTCTTCCCTTTGAAGATAGAATACCCCGACCCGATAAATGTCTTCCCGTCTCCTGCAGGGAGAGGATTCTGGCATCCTGAAGTAATCGAATATTATGAGATGACGGTTGCTCAGGCAGAGGAGATGTGTGAGAGGAACGAGTGGAAGTGGAAGTCGGAAAAGAAGTCAACAGACCTTGTGAAATTCACCTCTTATTACAGCGATTCAGAAAGATGCCTTATGCTTGAAGATAAACCGTTGCTAAAAGGGGATGTTCAACCTAACTGGCTCAAATTTAATCCTTATGTTCACATACCATCAGGATATGGCAGCAGTCATTATGAGGGGAAACCTGAATATAAATATAGAAGCATCTTTCACGGCAAGAAGGATATGATTAAGCTCCAAACTCGCCTTCTGTCGCAGGTAGATGCTATTTCAGCGAGGTATGCTTGGCCTTGGTATGAATTAAAAGGTGATTTGGGGATAATACAATCGCTCTATGGTAAGAAAGGGCAGATGTTTGTCCCGAACCCTTTTGAAGCACAGATTTCCTCAAAAGAGTTTGACATTATTGAGCATCAGGGAACGCAACCTCCTACAGGACTGTTTCAACACCTAGGGATAGTATCCGCTCTGGCAGAAGCTCCGCCTATTCTAGGAGGGCAGAGACCTTCGGGGGTATATTCAGGATATGGAGAGGTTACATTACTTGCTACCGCCAAGCCGATATACAAAGACCCGTTCAAGAATCTGGAAGACGGGCTTTCGGTTTTAATGGGTATGGGAGCGAGAGTGTTCGAGAATGTCCTGAAATATAAACTCGCCATAAGAGGGAGTTTGTCTAAGGAAGAGAAGTTTTTAGAACCTGATAAGATTAGAGGGTATTACGACAACGAAGTTCATCTATTAGCCGAACCTCCCGAAGCGGCAGATATGAGAAAAACACTGGGGGCTAATTTATTTAAGTCGGGAGTCATTTCTGACTTATACAATAAGATTCACTATCAGGATATGACGATGGAAGAGGCTCTTGAGGAGCAGGCTCAACAGTTGGCAGAGAAGATACGGAACGACCCAAGAATCCTGACGATAATGGGACTTGACGCTATGAAACGATTGGGAATGGAAATAGCTCCCGAATTGTTACAAGCTATGCAAGGTGGTGGTATGTCAGCAGAAACTCCCACAGGGGCGGAATCTGTGAGAAGGTATCAGAGAACGATTCCGGGTGTTGAAGGGCAGACACTTCCACAAGAAGCGGAGGTAGGGCAGGTATGAACCAATTAACGAGAGCTTTAGAAATAAACTCTAAATTGTTCATTATGACTGACGAGATATTCAAAGAATGGGGCAAGATGCCCTACGGGATGGTGGAGGCAACACCAAAAGAACAGAGAGAGGAGTTCAATAAATTGACTCCTGAAAAGGTTATGGAGTTAGTGCAAACTCAAGGGGAAGATGCTGTGAACGAATATTTACAAAGAATGATGCAAGGGGGAAAATAAGATGCCATATGTATGTTATATACCAGGGGGAGGAGTAATACATGGTCCCTGTCCAACACCCAAATCGGGGGAACAGGTATGGGTTTCCGATGACACGGACAGAAGACTTCGCTGTGGCTATAACGCTTGGCAGTGGGAACAATTAGTGCCTGCACAAAAAGAAGCGGCAGTAAGATTAGCTACTCAAAAGGAATATGTTGAAAGTCATCCTAACGATTGGATTGCTCAATGGCTTTATAACAAGGGAGGTGAAGCTGTCAGTAGGAAGGAATCTCGTGCTGGTATGGGAGGGGCATTAACTGAACCAGAATGGATGGGGCAGGCAGGAGTAACTATGCAAGCACCACCTACGACCACAACACAGCAAGGATGGTTGACTGGTTTTAAGCCTGTAACGACAACAACTCCAGGCGAAACTACAGGATTGAGACCGTTAGGGGGACAGATGAATCTGACCTCTGACCAGATGGAGCAACTTATGTATTATCTGGCTTATGTTCAAAGTGGGGGTGCTGGAGTATTACCTCAACTTTCTTCAACTTCTCAAAATTTTCACGAGGCAAGCGAATATGGAAGTGATTATGGAAGTTTAAGCGTTCCAGGGCAGAAAGCAAGAAGAGAGGAAGTGGCAGGGGAACGGGGAGAGGAAGAAACTGGGATAGAAAGAAGAAGGGCTTTAGAGCAAGCACAATTTGCTGGGACACGAGGTGAAGCGTGGTTAAAAACGGTGGCGTATAAACTCCCCAACTGGTGGAATGATTTTCTTGGAATATCACAGGCTTTAATGCCTACAAAAACTGCACCAAAAGCCACAGCGAAACCAGCGTGGCAGAGATAGGAGGAATAAATGAGTCCAGTAAAAATTCGCAAAGTTGACGGGTATAAGGTTACACACGGAGGCAAGGTTTCAGCTAAATCTACCACAAAAGAGAAGGCTCAAAAACAGGCGAACCTTTTAAGAGGCGTGGCTCACGGCTGGAAACCTACTGGAAAACCAGCCCGTAAAAAGAAATAGGGATAATGCCAAATGTCGGCGATATTGCTAAAGGCAGGGATATAGGCAAATCCAATCCTAGAAACAAATATATATGGATTGCTTGCCCAGATTGTGGGAAGGAAAGATGGATTCCTTTTCTAAATGGCAAACCAGCATATATACGATGTCTTATTTGTGCAAATAGAGCAAATAGAGGACATATAACAAGTTCTGAGACTAGAATCAAACTAAGTGAGGCACGAAAAGGCAAAGATAATCCTAGTTGGAAAGGTGGAAGAACTAATAGCAATGGGTATATTTATGTTTGGCTTTCACCTGATGATTTTTTCTATCCTATGGTTAACCATGGTGGTTATATAATGGAACATCGTCTTGTAGTGGCTAAAAAGTTAGGTAGATGTTTAATGCCTTTTGAAGTAGTGCATCATAAGAATGGTATCAGGGATGATAACCGAAATGAGAATTTGGAATTATCTGGTTCATCAGGTGAACATATTAAGGAACATAATAAAGGTTATCAAGATGGTTATTTGAAGGGTTATCTTGATGGCAAGGAACAGAGGATTCAAGACTTAATGAAAGAAAATAAAGAACTTAAACAGCGAATAGAATTAGGAGTTTTATAATGGAGTGGTGGAAACTCACCTCGTGGGTATCGAAATCTGCGGGTCCTGCGGCTTCAGACGCTGCAACTGCATTGGCTGAAGGTCAACGTGCTAAAGAGAATCTTGAAGCAGAGCGTCAAAGGCAAGAAGAGCAGCGACAACAAGATATGGAAAGGACTCAGATTGCCCAACAGCAGGCTCAACAGGACTATGTCCTGAAGAAGATTGAGACAGACGCACAACGAAGGGCTCAAGCTCAATTAGAATCTTATGGCATACCTGCCACACCTGAAAATATAAAAAGTCAATATGAATCCAAGTTCAACTGGGCACAAAATTGGCTTCAAAAGCAAAATGCTTCAATGCGACAGAAGGCTCTTCAACAAGTCTTCCCTATTGGGAATATACCAACTTCTCTTAGTGTGAGTGATGCAGAGAAGGTTGAAGCTGGTGTAAATCAGCAATGGGCGATGTATTGGGCAGGACAGGGTAATTATGACAAAGCTAATGAGTATCTGAAAAAGGCTAATCAGATAGAGATATATGGTTTCCCCAAACTCGAAGTTGAGACTCCTAGAGTGTCGCCAACTATTGCACCTACAGAACCTTCTACCGGTGTGGCGATAGATTTAAGGGAAGCCATTGAAAAGCAGAAAGCTATGGGTATCCCATTGCCTCCCACGCCAGCGGTGAATGAGAAGGGCGAAGTTGATTTATCTCCTGGACAACGGAACATATTTTGGAGATTGGTGGGTGATGTCTATTGGTCAATGGATAGGAATGCAGCACAGATTAATGGGAAAGTTCCTGAAAGTAGAACTGAAAAAGAACAGACATTTCTTGATGCCTATAATAATAACCCTATAGGGAAAGGTGGTGGAACTGCAACTACCACACCAACACAAGACGAACTATATTCTGAAGCTAATTTAATGGCTACCTATGCTGACTTGCCGATGGGTCGTCAGATACTTGGCGAAGTAACGAACCCGATGTGGATTCTTGCATTCCTGATTCCAGGAGTTGCAGCGACAAGGTTAACAATGGGTGTTAAAGCAGCAGAAATGGCTGGACTTGGCACAAGAGCAGGTAGAGTCGCAGAAATAGGGCTGAAAACTGGTAGAGTAGGACTGTGGCCACTAGAGGCATTAGATAGGGCAGTTGAATGGCTGATTAAAGCTCCGTTCAAATATGTGGGTAAACTTATCACGAAGATAAAACCTACGGGTGTCACTCCTATGGCAAAACTAGATGCCCAGATAGTTTCTTATGATGCCAGAATTGCCGAGATTGATAGTCTATTAAGTAAGAAAGGCAGATTACCAGTAGGTGTTGGAACTCGCAAGGATTTAGGATTGGAAAGAGCGGAGTTGCAGGCTGCCAATGATATTGCTAAATCTATCAAGACTTCTGGTATAGAGGAAACAATAAAACAGGTTGAGACAAAAGTTACTGCAATGGGTAAAGTAGCAACAGATATTAACCAAGCTTTTCTTGACGAGATGAAGAAAGTCCCCAAAATAACAGAAACTATTCCAGCAAAGGAATTACACTTTAATCCCAAGAATTTGATTAGACCAACAGCCAAGACGATAGTCAGTGAAGCTGAAAAGGTTGTCAAGCGTTCTGCCATTGCACAAGAACTTTCAGATAGATTGGCTGTTAGTATCAGGCGAGGGCATTATCAGGGCAAGGCTAGTGGTATTTACAAGGTAAAGCGGGAGATTATCAGATTCAAAAAGGGGGATATACAGACAATCAGCCACGAGGTTGGGCATTTCTTGGATGAGAAGATACCTAACACTTTCTCCACAAAGATAAGTGGTCTTGAGACATCAACACTTCTAAAGGAATATGCTGGCAAAAAGACGGCAGGTGAGGCATTTTCAGAATTTGTAAGGTTTTATGTTACAGAGCCAACAAAAGCTAGACTTGAAGCACCAAAGTTCTATAAGTATTTTGAGAATACACTGGAATCCTTCCCAGAGGTAAGGGATGCCTTATTATCAGCACGGGGTGATTATGAACGTTGGCTACAAATGCCAGCAACCGCTAAAGTTTCCAGCCAAATATCGTTAGAGGAAGAAAAACTTGGAGTTGGCGAAAGAATGTCTGGCGGTATTCATAAATTTCTCACTGATGTCTCTGACGACTTGCACCCGTTGAAGCAATTTATGGATGTTGCCCGCAAAGAAGGTATGCAGTTTAACATTGAAGAAGACCCTTATGTTTGGGCAAGGTTACTTCGGGGGAATATGAGCAAAGCCAATCTATTCCTTGATAGTGGGACTTTTGGCAAGAAATTCTGGAAGGTTGTAGGTAATAAGGTCGTTCCAGACTTTAAGGGGAAGGGATTAACTCAAATACTCAAACCAATATCTCAACCTGGCAAATGGCAGGATTTTAATGCTTATCTTGTTTCCAGAAGGGCAATTGAGTTAGGTAAAAGGAATATTGCTACTGGGATACTTGAACAGGATGCCAAAATCGCTATCAGGGAGTTAGAAAGTAAATATCCTGACTTCCCCAAAGTGGCACAGGAGTTATATGGCTATCAGCGAGACCTATTAAAGTATGTTCAAGAGATGGGGCTGATAAGTGAGGACTTATTCAATAAGTTAGCAAAATACGAATACTATGTTCCTTTCCATCGGGTGATAGAAGGATTACAGGCTAAAGGATTTATGGGGAAGAAACTGGCAAGCATTGCATCTCCCCTAAAACGGATAAGAGGTTCTGAAAGAGAGATTGTAAATCCGTTGGAGTCTGTTATCAAGAATACACATACCTTAATAAGTGCTGCCGACAGGAATCAAGTTGGTATCCTTATGGCAAACCTTGCTGATAAAAACCCTGAACTCGCCAAGTTATTTGAGAAGATTCCTACACCAATGAGCAGGGTCGCACAAGTTACAGCCGATGACTTAGGTATTAAACTTGAAGGATTAACTGTTGAGGAAACCGAAAAGGTCTTTAATATCTTCCGCCCCTCAATGTTCAGTGAAAATAATATAGTAACGGTTTTAGTAGATGGTCAAAAACAGCATTTTATGGTTGACCCCGATTTATATAAAGGACTTCTGGCTCTTGACACTGAATCAGTAGGTATGATTGCCAAGATGCTGAGTTATCCTGCCAAGTGGTTGAGGGCAGGAGCAACATTAAGCCCAGACTTTGCATTGGCTAGAAATCCGATTAGAGATGTGATGACTGCCTTCTGCTATTCCAAGTATGGATTTATTCCGCCGATTGACTTTATAAAAGGATTGGCAAGTCTTTTACGTAAAGACAGTGATTATTTATTATACCGAGCATCTGGAGCAGACCACGCAATGATGGTATCTCTAGATAGAACATATTTAAGAAAATCCTTTGCTGAAATCGTGGAGGGCAAGAAATTCACGCAATATGTGAAAAACCCGATGGAGGCATTAAGAGCAGTAAGTGAATGGACAGAAAAATCCACCAGACTGGGCGAGTTTAAATTAGGATTGAAACAAGCTAAGGAACCTTTTGCACCTAGTATAGCATCCAGGGAAGTCTCATTAGATTTCTCGGAAATTGGAGCAAAAACCAGAGCTTTGAATAATATGATAGCCTTCTTTAATGCCAATATCAGAGGATGGGCTAGAATGGGTATGGCATTTAAGGAAGCACCATTGAGAACTAGCCTGAAGGTATTTACAGGGATTACCTTGCCTTCTATATTACTTTATACCCGTAATAGGAGTGACCCTAGATGGAAGGAAATTCCGCAATGGCAGAAGGATTTATTCTGGATTGTTATGACCGATGACACCATATATAGAATACCAAAGCCATTTGAGCTGGGGTTAATCTTTGGTTCGGGACCAGAGAGATTCCTTGAATACCTGGACAACAAAGACCCAAAGATGTTTGATGATTGGGTTGAGAATGCAGTGAGTGTTGGGAGTCCTGGCTTTTTGCCAACTGCTTTATTGCCAATCATCGAGGGAATGACAAATTATAGCTTCTTTTTAGGTAGACCAGTAGTTCCTGTTTCCAGGCAAGATTTGCCGAAGCAGATGCAATATACCGAATACACATCTGAAACCTCAAAACAAATAGGGGAATTATTGAATCTATCTCCAGCCAAGATTGATAATACAATAAATGGTTGGACTGGGGGATTGGGAAGGTATGCTGTGAGTGGGTTGGATGAGATTCTAAAGGGGACTGGTATTAGTCCCGATATACCAGAACCTTCATCCACGCTTGCTGATAGACCAGTAATTAAGGCTCTTGTTGTGCGTAACCCTTATGGCTCATCTGGCGAAAGTGTCAATAGATTTTATGAAACACTTGAAGAATATACGGGGAATGAGCAGGCACTGAAACAATATCTCCAGACTGGTAGCGATGATAAATATGAGAAATTTAAGTCTCAGCACCCTGAGTTATTGTTCCAATATGATTGGGAGACAGGAGATTTTTATTCTGCCTCAGCTAGATATTTACGGAGGGTTAGCAGGGATTTAGCAGAATTACGGAAGAAGGAAGATTTAATATATGCTGACCCTAATATATCACCAGAAGAAAAACGGCGATTGATTGACGAAATAGATAAGTTAAAGACTGAAATTGCTGTAGAAGCATTGGCGAATTTGGGTGAGTAACTAACCTTTATCGTTTAACTCTGCTCTGATGGCAGCATAAGAACAGAATATAAACAAAACTGCATACAATACTGACATAGCATCCATATTTTAATTCTATCACTTTTTAACCGTTTGTCAAGTCTACCCACCTTAAAGTTCTAATCGTTGGCATAACATTAAATTTTAAGGGGAAAATTCATAAGCAAGTTAACTGTTTAGGTCGATAGCAGTTTACTGATATTGGAAAAGCCTTTTAAAGGCGTAACCAAAAATGGAGGTTTTAATGGAAAACGAAGAAAAAGAGATAACGCCGGCGGAAACTCCAGCGGAGGAGACTCCAAAAGCGGAAACTCCATCAGAGGATTTACAAGCTCAACTCACTGTCGAAAAGGCAGAGAGAGAGCGTTTTGAGAACCTCTACAAAGACAGTCAAAGAAAAGAATCCAGAATAGCAGACCGAGAGCGTAAGCTGGATGTTCTCGATACCATTCCTGCACTAGCACAAAGGCTAGACTCTATAGAGGAATACAACGCAATGCAAGCTGATTACCTCGAAGAGATAAGAGGGACACAGGGCATTGAGCCACCTCAAAGGCGAAGTCATCTTGATGACCTCAAACAAAGGCGGGCTGAAAAACCAAAAGAGACAAAGCCTGAAGTCAAGCAAGACCCTGAAGAGTTAAAGGCTGCCGTATTAGCACAGGGGATAATCGAGGAGATGGGCTGGGATATGGAACATCCCGCTGTGAAAAAGACTTTGCATCTTGACAGTGCTGTTGAAGCATTAAAGATATTACGCAAGGAGCGGAAAACACAGACGGATAGGCAGATTGACGAAACTATCCAGCAAAAGCTCAAGGAATCTGGAGTAACAAAATCCGAGACTGGCGGGCCGAACGCTCCCAGTAGTACATTTGAGAGTGTTAGAGATGCCTACATAAAAGACCCTGATAACCCTGCAATCAGGGCTGCATATCTCAAGGTAAGACGAGAGCAGGGAATCTAAACGGGAGGAAAAAACATGGCTATTACCAAAACTTCAACCTTAGCGGATACTATCCCTACAGTTATAAGCGAAGCCAGGTTCATAGAGCAATTCAGGTCTGTGATGGCTGGTCTGGTCTGGAATATCCGCAAGGAACTTCACAAGGGTTCTACGGTAAATATTCCATACTGGGGAGTTGTCACCGCTAGTGCTCTTTCAGAGGGCGTTGACATGAGTTCACCGAGTACAATGGCAGACACCAATGTACCAATCACGCCAGCAGAGTACGGTTGTCAGATACTCTTAACCGACAAGCTAGTGCGTGACGACCAGGAGGATGTCAAGGCTGCCGCTGGTAGGATACTGGGCGATGCAATGGCTCTCTTGAGGGATACGACATTACTAGCGTTATTCGTAAGTGGCACACCTACTGTTTGTGCGACTACTACTACCCTTACAATGGGGCACCTGGCTGCTGCACAGGCGTTACTGCGAGGTAATGCTGTAAGTGCTGGTGGCCCTGCACCGCAACCTTATGTTGTAGTGCATCACCCTTATACCTTACTTGACCTAGTGGATGTAGTAACCCCATTAACACCGGGCATAGACCTGGCGGTTGCTAATACCAACATTTCCGTGTCACCTATCGGAACTTCTTTCACGGATGACATCATAAGAAACTATGGTATTGGCAGGCTGTTCGGGATGAACATCGTAGAAGATGGAAACATCATCATCGGAACGACACATGGTACTGCGGCTAATGATGCTGTTGGTGGCATCTTCTCTGCTGGCAAGGGTGGAAGCATTATCCTGGTAACTGCTAAAGACTGGGATGTTGTACCAGAGTATGACGCTTCACTGCGAGCCACAGAGCTGAACATTGTTGGTGAGTATGGCGCTGCCAACTACCTTAACGCTTGGGTTGTTAAGTGTATGGCAGACGCTGCTACACCTGCGTAAGTTTAAGAGTTTGGGCGGTTCTCTCGTAAAAACCGCTAATACTTCAAGGAGGTAAACAGTATGTTTCCATATATGAGCCCACAGACATTGGTTATCGGGCCATTTACCCTCACGAATGTCTTAGCTACTACAGACCAGCAAGCGGTTTATAAGTGGCGTGAAGCTGGAGAGATTGTTGCTGCTCAGGTGGTTATGCAGACAGGACTCACTGGCAATACCACTAACTACAAACAGTTTAAGCTGGTAAATATGACCAATATGTCAGCAATCACGAATGTTGGCGTATTGAATTGTATTGATTCTGTAAACACGGTTACTGGTGTGCCAATAGCTCTGACTGAGACCCAATACACATTTGCCAAAGACGATGTATTAGGTATCAACATAGGTGGTGGTGGTGCTCCTGGTGACCTTGATGCTGGGTATTTTATCGTAGACTATGTTTACGGTAATCCTGCATCAGAAGGCTAATAAATAGGGGGAGTTTATTCTCCCCCTATCTTTCTTGAAAGGAATTATGGATTTTATTTTATACACTTGCTCGGCTGGGACTGTAACAGATATGACTATTACCTGTGTGAATGCCCTATATCAGGAAAACAACCATAAATTTGATTGGTCATTTATATCAGGGGATGCACTGATAGCAAGGTCAAGATGTCGTGCCTGTTATGACTTCCTTACTCAAAAGAATGCTCCCTATATGATATTCCTTGATGGAGACATTTGTTTCAAACCAGAGGACATAGAAAAGCTATTACTGGCATTACAGCAAGGATATTCCGTTGTTGGTGGGTTGTATGCTGTTTCTGGGGCGAGTTTTCTGGCGAGCCATAATCTAAACAGACCATTAAACATCAATGGGGGCATACAGGAAATTGATTATCTTGCAACAGGGTTTATGGGAATATCAAGGGCAATTCTTGAAAAGATGATAGAGGAACTTGACCTGCCATTCTTGCATCCAGGCAATGAGTTTGAGTGCTACCCGTTCTTTGAGAGCGGGGCGGATGTTGAGAAAAAGGTGTATCTCTCTGAGGACTATGATTTCTGTAATAAAGTAAGGGCAAGCGGGCAGAAGGTTTATGCTCATACCGGCATACAGCTAGGGCACGAGAAGAAGAGGATATACTGGGCACAGGAAGCCATACAGAACACGGATTCGATAGCTCCCACAATCTTAGAGGATGCTCGTGAATATTTTGGCAGAGACATAACGAAAGAAGTAAGGAATGCTTCCAGTAAGACGGCAAGAACTTTCGCAGAGTGGAAAGGTAAGCCAGAGGATTTCTATAAACATAATGAGGATTATGTCCTGGATGACATTGATTGCATTATGCAACCGTCGTATAAGAATGTGCGATTTGTACCAGTGAGCTACCTAAAAGGTAAGAGGATTGTTGATATTGGCTGTGGCATAGGTGCAATAGCTATGAAGCTGGCCAAGAACGGAAATAAAGTTGTGGGCTATGACATAAATGAGTGTGCGATAGACTTTGCTAACTTCGTTAAAAAGAAGTACAAACTAAAGAATGTAACCTTTACAACCAGAAAGCCAGACTATAGCAAGTTCGATTACATCATAGCGATTTCTACGCTGGAGCATATTGAGGACCTACGGAGTTTCCTTATTGATATAGGGAAGCAGACAAAGCCAGGCACAGGGTTTTATCACTCAAACGACTTCAAACACAAGATACCACAGCATTACGACCATAGCGAGAAGTTCAACGATTACCTTAGAGAAGCGGGCTTTTTGCCCTGGAATCAGTGGTGGTCAATAAAGATTAGAGATGGATAAGAAAGAATTACAGGATAGAGGCTATGGGCTTGGTGGTGTATGGGACAATACACGCAAGCAAATATACTATACCCCCGATGGCAGGAAGGTAGAGAGGATAGTGCAGCATCGGGAAAGGCAGGACGGCAAGGTTTACGACATCACGCTTGCGGAAGGATACACATTGTCACCGCCAGCGAATCCTAAGTTGTATTGTCCTGGATGTGATAAATGGCATGACACACAGGAGGAAGTTGATGCTTGTATAAAGACAAAGAAAGCAATTGAGAGGAAAGGGCAGAGGCTTGTTGACAAGATGATGGGAAAGGGAGACAAGAAGATAGAGAACCTTGAGGCGAAGATAGAGAAATTAACAAACATAGTAGAGAAACTATTGGAGGGGAAGAATGGGACTAAGGTTTAACCAAGAACTGATGAATGCCAAGAAGATACTCAAGCCGAACATTCATGCAAGGTTACGCAAGGAGATAGACGAAATCAGGGGGAGACATGGACATAATAATCAAGAGAGACCCAACACAGAAGGCGATATTTCTGAACCCGAAGGACAAGCGGAGCACGATAATCCCGTTGTACAAGATGGGGAAGCAGGAACTCCAGGAGACAATGGAGGGCGTGTTAGAAAAACAAGGCGTACCAAAAGAAGAAAGACAAGAAGTAATCGAGCAAGCTGAGAAAGCCCATGAAAATAGGATAAAAACGCATGAGGCAAGTGTGGAATTGAGACGCAGGGTCGAGGGTCAAGTTCCGCATATGAGGAAGAAGGGCGGCAAGTGGCAGAACGTAAAATAGGAGGATTAAATGGAAAGAATAGGTAATTGGCTAACAGTCACAATAGACATCAGCGTAGATGCTGATAATTCTGCAGCGGTTAATCTTGGGGGTTGCTTCAAGGAGCTGATGATTTTAGCACCTGCGAGTGCCTTAACATTGTGTAAGATTTCGCCAGAAGTCTCTAAGGACGGTAGCACATTCTACCCTGTTTATGTGACCGACCCCGCAAGTGGCAATGATAAGAAAATATTAGCGGCTACTGACAGGACTGGAGACTATACTTGGATAGTGCCTATCGGTGGTGCTGAATGGATAAAGATTGCCTGCGATACAACCCAAACTACAGGTGATAAGACCCTCTATGTAAGAGGTATTGGCAAACTGGAATAATTTATAGGAATCTACCAGTGAATTATTCACTGTAAATATAAAATAAATACAGGAGGTAAACAAATGGCAGGTTCAAAAAGCGATTTCTTAGAGCTAGAGGTATTAGACCATGTATTAGGCAATCTTGCCTACACAGCACCAGCTAATGTGTATGTAGCTTTATACACAGCAGACCCAAGTGATGCTGGTGGGGGAACAGAGTGTACAGATGGCTCTTATGCGAGGGCAACAGTTGTCAATAATTATACCAACTGGCCTAACGCATCTTCAGGAGCTAAAGCTAACGGTACAGAGATAACCTTTACAGAAGCTACGGCAAGCTGGGGCACAGTGTGTGCTTTTGGTATCTTTGACAACCTAACTGTTGGTAACTTGCTCTATTGGGCTGAATTGACGACCAACAAGACCATAGACTCTGGAGACACGGCGAAATTTGCGGTTGGGGATCTGGATGTTACCGAAGACTAGGGAATATGACAGCGTTCCAGTTTCTCAAGGGGCTTGAGTTTTTGCCTAATTCTGTTGAGAGGGAGAAGACTGGGCGAGCATCTAATAGTCAGATTAGGAGATGGCTTACAAATTCGGCTGTTATTATAAATGGCGTAACTCCCTCTCCAGATGACGAGGTAAGATTTCCCATAACCGAACTGGTTTTCTTCCCACACGGAGAAAGAAGAACCACAATGGTAAAGATGGAGGATTTAATGAGGGGTAGTTCATAAGTGGCTGCCCCTTTTAAGGATTAGATTATGGCAGTAGAAGACTTTACCACCTATGAAGAGTTAGATGATAACAGCCATATCGGACTGGTAGGCACAAACCATATTGACTTTGATGCCTATATGAATGAAGATGCCTATCTCTATAAGGATAGGGGCGTTGACCACTTCGGCGACTTTACGCATAAGATAGATGTAGAAATAGTATCTTCCCCTAGTGGTTATACTAACGGGGCGATAGACCTTCTATCAAATGATATTGACGATGTCTATGGGTTAGAGGTCGCTGACAAAACATTCATAAATATAATAATAGCACGGACAACTTCCTTCCCCAGTGTATATACAATTTATTTGAATGAAACTTATCTTGGAGATAATTACCTCGATACCTATACCTGTGCTATCTCCACTTGGTATTACTTACTTGTTAAGAAAGTTGGGACAAGTCTTAAATGTGGGATTTATAGCACAACAGCAAAAAGGGATGCAGGGAATGCCGAGGATGGGGATTTTGATAACTTAGCCTTAACCCTCCACGCAGACCATAAATTCAGGTATATCTTCCCTGTTAACACAAATAACCAACCATTGGCTCGCCATCTTGATATAGATGTTGAGAACCTAGATTTGCAGGAAGCAGCAGCAGAATATCTAGCAGGAGTTTCTAATGGAGTAACCACTTGTTCTGGAATAGCCAAGATTTCTAAAAAGATAACTGGGATTATTCAGGGAGTTGCTAGTCTTGCTGGAATAATAACAACCTCGAAAGAAATATCCTGCACAGATGTTGGATTTGTCGGAAATTGTCTCACGGCTATAAAATCACTTGGAAATGGTGTTGTCATAGCTGGAAACGGGGGAGTAACTGATAATAATTATGGTCATATATTCCGTTCTACTGATTATGGTTTAACCTGGACAGACTTAGGGCAGATTAGCACAGGAGGCGTAACTGGAGGTTATGGAATCCCACAGCGTTCTATGGCAAATTTGGGGAATGGGATTGCTCTATTTGGGGATTATGCCAGCCACATCTGGCGTTCAATAGATTATGGTTTAACCTGGACAGACTTAGGTGCAATTCTTACTTCTTACTCTATGGCTTTGGAATATCTGGAGAATGGTATTGTCATAGTTGGTGATGATTATGGTGTGGTTTGGCGTTCAACTGATTATGGTGTTAATTGGACACAACTTGATTTTCTTGGCAATAATGCAGTTCAAATTATAAGATACCTAGGTGATGGCATCGTCATATTTACTGAAGAGGCTTGGAGTAATCCCAGTGCAGTATGGCGTTCAACAGACTATGGGTTTACTTGGACAAAAGTTGATGATATTTCTGATGCTACACTTCGTAGTGCAGCATATTTTGGGAATGGTATTATCACATTAGGCGATAATAATGGTCATGTCTTCCGCTCCATAGACTACGGTGAAAATTGGACAGACCTTGGAGCAATTACTAGCTACCATGTTATATGTATGGAGACTACGGGAAATGGTGTTGCTTTTCTTACTGGTGAAAAGCATATCTGGTGCTCTATAGATAATGGTGCTAACTGGGCAGACTTTGGAGTCATCTTTGATGGAGAGAATGATATTTTCGGCAACCTCGCCTATGATATGGCATACCTGGGGAATAGTTCCTCAGCATATTGTCTCTATACTGGGCATATCTACATCTGCGATGAAATAACAACTTATCTTGCTGGAATTTCTACTGGTATAGCTTCTGTTGAAGGCAAGTTGGTTGATTTCCTTCGTCAATTAGCTGGGAGTGTCGCTGGTGTTGCTTCTGTGGCTGGGTTGGCGAAACATTATTATCTTGAGGGTGTAGAGCAAACACAGTATGATAGTTATTATATTCTGGAAGGTGGCGATACCACCTATTTCCTCCGAGCAGGACAACGCTTAATAATCTCCAATAGAGTTGTCAACACACTCTCCTTTTACTTATCTAAGTTTGGTTCTCCCACAGGAGATGTAACCTTTAGAATCAGAAAGTTAGACAATACCATAATCAACGAAAAGATATTTGGAAATGCCAATACTTTAACAACAGGTGTTGTCCTATATACAGTAACTTTTGACACTCCCGTAAATATAAATGAGGAAGTCAGAATTTCAGTGGACTTTTCTGGGGGGAATAGTTCTAATGGAATTGTTGTTTGGTTTCAATCTTCAGATGTCAAGGCCAATGAGCAAGTTACAATATATTCTGTCGCTTCCGGTTGGCAGGATGGTGCTGGCGATTGTGCCTATAGATACACTTACCAAGTCATTAACACCCGCCCTCTGGCAGGTTTAATCGCTGGAGTTGCTTCTGTTGCGGGTGACTTGCCTATCACTAAGAAAATAGCAGGGTCTATCAGTGGGATAGCTTCTATCTCAGGGATTGCGAAAGTCAGCCGTAGAATAGCTGGGACTGTTACCGGAATAGCATCGGTTAGGGGTGACCTGTTCGGAATATATATTCAATATCTTGCAGGGGTCGTTAGTGGAGTGGCTTCGGTAGTCGGTAATCTACCAGTTACCAAGAAGATAGCGGGAATCTCGGCAGGTGTGGCGGCGGTTTCAGGAGCAACTAAGATTCTGAAGAAGCTGGCTGGTCTTATTACTGGGGTAGCCACAGTTATCGGGGAACCACTATCAAGAATAAATGCGAAATCAATCCTTGATGCTTATACTCTTTATGAGTCTGAGATGTCTCGGAATCCTCAATATAAGGCAAAGATGGACAAAAGTCCTACTTACAAATCAGAAATAGGGAGAAGAAATGGATAAATATAGGAGAACTGCAACAGTGCCAATAAGGGCGAGATTCTGGGAAGACGGAGAGTTGACCAATGTTACTACCTATACTATCGGCATAGAAGACCCAAGCGGGCAACTTGTGACAGCAGATGGACAAACTATGGAAACCAGCGAAACTGGTATCTATACCTATGATTACACTTCTGCTGCAACAGCGATATTGGGTAAATATACAGCCCACGCCTTTCTGACGAAAGGCTCTCACGTTGAAGTGCCAGAGTATGTCTTTGAAATAGTAAAAGAGGTGACTTAATGAGCAAAACTTTATCAACACTTCGGACAAAATTAGACGAGATAATCGGCGATACCGTTTCTGGCACAACATCAAGTGCAGGTGATGATGTTGACTATACAACGGCGGTTGACGCTTCTCTAGCAAGATACCCTGATGACTGGTTTAAGGACAAGTATCTTTATATGATAGTCGCCTTAGAGGAGAGGATGGTAAAGACATTCCTCTCGCCAGAAGGCACTCTTACCGTTTGGGAAGCTTTTACTGCACAGGTGGCTACAGCCAAAGCATACAAGTTGTCCCGTTTCTGCATTGCCGATAAAATGGTTCACTTAAACCGTGCTCTGGTTGATTCTTACCCGTATTTCTACAACAGGATTACGGGGGTTCTATTAGGGCAGGGAAGCGAGGATAGGGAGTATCTAATATCGGATATTATCGGGGACACATTCAGCGACATACCCGAACAACTTTATGTTCAAGAGGCATACACAGGAACTCATACAACGACTACTGGTGCTACCTTAACGGATAGTAATGCAGACTGGGATGATGATGAGCTTATCGGGCATATCGTTTACAACAAGACAGATGGTAGCTATGGAACTATTACCGACAATGATTCAACAACGGTAACTGCGACTTTAGCAGGGGGAACTGATGACGAATGGGATGAAGACGATGAATACCTGATAGCCAAGAACTTGATGCCTGACAGGACACTCGCCTTTAAGGTTATCACGGGGGATAACGCCAAGTTCTACGCCAATGTCAAGGACACTGAATTGATACTCTGTGTGGGGCAATCACAACTCACGGCGTTCGTTGCCGCAAAGGGTGGGTCTGCAACTGCTACCACATCCCTTCATTTAATAGATACTACCAAGAACCAATTTGTGGCTGCTGATGTTGGGCGGAAAGTCTGGAATAGCACAGATGATACTTACGCTTACATTACTGCATATACCTCTACCTCTGATGTTACTTTAGATACAAACATTATGGCTAGTGGGGAGGATTATACCATTGATGCCACCACCGAACTTGACACAGACGAGCAAGCTGAGATTGTTGCCTTGAAAGGTGCTGCTAATCTATATAAGGCTGTGCTTGCCACCATTGACTCCAGTGAGGTAGCTGACTTTAGAGCATTAGCAGATAAATGGGAGTGGGACTTCTGGTATCGGATAACTCACAAGTTTATGCCATCGCTGGTAAATAGAATCCCGATTGACTGGAGTTGGGCAGAATGAAGAATTATAGTGCACAAGACTATAAACGACTAAATAAGAAGGATAAAGACAAACTCACTCAAGACCTTTCAAAAGAGAACAAGACCCTTGAGGACTATGAGGCAGAAATTAAGGCATTGTGGCCTAGAGAAGTTACTCTTCCTAAAGCAATCTGGAGGAAACGATGAGACCTTATGATGTGACTTTTGAGAAAGACGGTGAGAAATACGGTTATCAGCTCAATGAATCCGCCGGTAAGAAAATGTGGTCGCTTACCGACCTCTCATTACTTCCTGCTTCTATGATTACAGGCGAAGCCTCATATTCCAGTTATTCCCCTCAAAAGCAAATCGTAACACAGCAATCGGACTGGAGAGGCGGGTTACAGGATTTATTCTTTGAAAGCCTTTATAAATACTATCGCTCAATCAATACCGATGCACGGTTCAAAGGGAAAGTCATATTAAGCGGGAAGGTTACCGATAATAACATTAGTGCGATTGTAAATAGGGCAATCAAGAATCCCAACTTTGAGGAGTGGGAAGGTGCTATTCCTGCTGATTGGACAATAGTAGGCAAGGCAGAGCAGGCAACTGGCGATGATGCTTATAACGGCGATTATGCGGTTAAGTTAAGTGGCGGAACACTGGTGCATAAGGTAAATGACACTGTAAATATAGTAACTAGCCACGATGCTTATGATTTTACTAGTCTAAGGATATTAGTTAATTATATAAAAATTTATTACAACGCCCATAGGGTCTCAACGACCTATCATAATACTGCTGATACCACTAATGCAGTAACCAGTGCTAATGCTGTTGATTTAGCCACTGCTATAACACTAGCGAATGAAATAAAGGCTGACTATAACGCCCATAGAAGCCAGACTGGTGTTCACGTGAATAACGATACAGGTAATGTAGTAACTTCGGCAGATGCCTCCACATGGGCTAGCTGTTTTACACTGGCGAATGAAATAAAGGCGGATTATAATGCCCATCTCTCTGCTACTCTTACTGCAACTACTGGAAGCATATATCGGGATTTACCTTTCACCAGTGGCACAAAAGGGATAACAGTCACTCTAAAGGCTAGGTGCAAGAAAAGCGGGACATTAACTCATGCCAGACTTTATATTGACGATGGGATTTCAGATGTAACTTATAGCAGTGAAGTAACTGCAACATCCTATACCGAAACAACTGTTGAGAAGACGCTATCTGCAACTGCTACCAGATTGAGAATCGGGGCTGCCACTGAAGCTGAGGTTGAAAATTATCTTTTCATTGATTATGCAAGAAACGAATATGCTTCCTTAACGCTGGATGAGTGTGCAGCGATGAAAGAGTTTAACAGCAAGGTTTACTTTGCTTATGGTAAATATTTATTCCAGGAAGATTCAGCGGGAATACAGGTGACAACGGAGTTTCCTGAGACTATCACCGCTTTATGCGTATATCAGGATTATTTACTTATCGGGCAGGGATATGACAAGCATTGGTGGTATTCAAGCGATGGCTGGACTTTTACCGAGAACGATGAGGTTTATGACAGCACTCCGATGGGAGCAAAGTGTATGTCAAATATAGGCAATAGCAAGTTCTGGTTTTCAGACACCGAGAACACGATGAGAGATGTGAAAAAACCGATAAATGGAACAGGAGATGATTATACACCTTCCACACAATATACGGTAGGCAGTGATACTTATGAGATAACAGGGCTGGTTGACCACGAAGATACCGTCTTTGTCAGAAAGCAAGATATGGTGTATTACCTTTCTGGAAGCGATGTTATAAATCTGATTCCTAAACTGTATGCTCTAGTCAATACCAGTGTGGACTATCCTCTGTATTACTGGGGGGATAGCCTTTATGTTCCCTGCGGGACTAGCTCACTGTTTGAATACAACATAAGCGATGGTATGACGACTGACATCTCTCCATTGCAATTTGCGATTGGCGATACAAAGTATGATGGCAAGATAAGAGGATTGGCTGGTGATGAGAGTTATTTGTATATCACAGTGGAGACCGATACACAGGCTTTAATCCTTTGCGGGCATTGGGAGACCATAGATGACACAGATTGGAGATGGCATCCGATATATGAAGTAACAGAAACTTTGAGTGAATTCTTTCCGCTGCTTATCTCTAACGCAGTTGGGGGCAAGAAATTATATATAGGGGATTATTGTTTAGGGGGTACAACCTCACCCACTGGACATACTGCCAGTGATTGGGTTAATGAGGAAAGAGCGTATGATGGGGATATATCCCGCATAAGCGGAACTTTCTACCCTGCAACTCCAATCAACTCCTGGACTGAATACCTAGAATTGACACATTCGGGTGTGGCTTGCAGCAGCATTGGGTATTGGTCAAACCTTTATTGTGAAACAGACTTGATAGACATTGATGCTTATTATAATACAGGTTGGCACGATGTTTATCAAGGTGCTAATGAGGCAGTAGGCTGGCATTACCACAATTTACCCGCTAGTGGTACACAAACTATAACGAAGATAAGAATACGGCGGTACAACAGCGATAATTATTATCCTTGTGCACTCTGGTTTTATGAAGCCGTATTAGGTGGGAATGCAGGATTTTATAATAGCACAATCATACTTCCAATATCCTATGTAGACCCGACAAGCGAAATAGGGTATGAGTTTAAATCGCCTGGGGATTTCATCACAGCCTGGTATAGAACGAACTTCAGCGACCTGGATAAATACTTTCAGGAACTAAGGGTAACAAGCAAAGTCAGAACTGACGGCGACATAGCAGTTTATTATCAGTTGAAAGGCGATGGAGACCCCGATGATGATGCTAACTGGACATTATTGGGAAGATGCACACAGAACGATGTGATAAGTGGCAATTATCCCGATGAATATACTGACATATTCCCCATCAATAAGGCATCGGAGAGGATAAGATTTAAGTTTACCTTATCAACGACAGATGATAATTACAGCCCGATATTAAGTGGACTGCAGTTACTCTCCAGAATAACGGGTGCAACAAGCACAGGAAGCAAGATAAGGCAGATTGATATGACTCTTAAAGTCGGAGTTAGCGGAGCCATCGCTTCTGGGGCAATTTCCCATAAGACAGTAGCACAGCAAATAAAAGACCTTGAAATGTTAGACGATAGTATAGAACCACTGACTTTAATTGGGTTAGACGGCGTGGAGAGAACTGTCCTGTTTGATGCAGTCGGGTTGAGAGAAGAGCCAGTGACTATTGGGAAAAACCGAGACGAGTGGACTGTCACTTGCACTTGTCTTGAAGCGAAGTAACATTTTCCGCACTTATTGAGTCTAACTACCTGAAAGCTCTAATCGTTAAGCTTTTGTCATTTTTCAAGGCAATCTTTAGGAGGATATATGAATGTTGTAACCAAAGAACTGTTCAAGAAACCTGGAGTAGTCCTTGTAGGGAGAGGGAAGAAGATAACCAATGGTATCAACACGGGGAGAGATTGTGTGGTAGTGGGCGTTATCAAGAAAGTCCCCATAGAGACATTAAACCTGAAAGATATAATCCCAGGCAAGGTTTACTTAACGGATTATATGGCAGGCATTAAGGGCATAGAGACTGATGTGGTAGAGACAGGGGTAATCCGTGCTTTAGACGATAGAACAGCCAAATACCGCCCCGCTCCTGGCGGAGTGTCTATTGGGCATTATCAAGTAACGGCAGGGACTTTAGGGATGGTGGTAAGAAAGAACGGAGTGAGATATATCCTTTCAAACAACCATGTCTTAGCCAATGAGAATAAGGCTCAGATAGGAGACTCTATCTTGCAACCAGGAGTTTATGACAATGGAACTGCGACAGATGAGATAGCGAAGTTATCCGAGTTTATTCCTGTTCAGTTGTCAGTGAGGCGTTGGGGTTGGATGAATAAGGGTGGAAATAGGCAGCAAAAGATAAAATTAGCTCTGCGGAAGTGGACAACGCCTATTCATTGGGTGTGTGGGATTATTATAATCCTGGCAGGCGTTTGCATTAGCTGGTGGTTAGCCGGCTTACTCTTTGCTGCATTCTTGATTTTTGAAATATGGAATGAGTTAGAGGGGGAAGTTTCGCAGTATGACTTCTGGGAGCTCATTTTAGCCATGTTCGTAACGGTTGGGATTTTACTACTGGCAACTGGAATTAAATTTATAGTGGAGGCTTTGATATAAAATGGATATACTTCAATACATTGGCAGCATAGGTGGAATAGCCGGGGTCTTAGCGTTTATCATCTTTATGATGTATCGCCAGGACCGCAAGGATAGCACAGAACAGTTGCGTAAAGATAGAGAATTCATGGAAGACCGCCTGACTAAGATAATTGATAACTATAATGAAATAACCACAGCGAATACCAGAGTATCAACCGAGTTGTTTACCTGGCTTAAAGCCAAAAATGGGAATAAATGAAACCAGAAATGTGGTTCCGAAAACACAGTCATTGTGATGGATGCGAGAAGAACGAAGTTCCTGTTACTTTTATTAAACTCGCCAATTTTATACAGGCTCGCTTATGTTGTGATTGCCTGAAAGAAGCTCTTAGCTTGCATAACAAACCTCCACGACCCAAGAAGACAATACCAATCTCCCCTTGAGATTTCGCTAAAACAAAGCGTTTAGCTCTTTATGTGAAGAATACTATACGGAGTATGAATATCAATAATTTGAGCGATTAAAGCCTCTTCTGAAAGGAAGGGGCGATTTTCTTTATTTTCTCTGGCAAGCATCTGTAAAGGGACTTGACAAAATAAATGGGGTATGTTATGATGATAACAATTAAAAGGAGGAGTAAGATGAAGGTTCACGAATTAGTTACTATCTATGAAGACCCAATCACACAGCAAAAACCAGAGGGTAAGGCGATTTTACTTCACAAAATATCTGATTTTCCCGATGGTTTGGAGCGGTGGAAGGTTTGTTTTGAGGGTGAGGACGGCAGAGTTTATGAACGCACAATCAAGGCAAAATAAATGATAACAAAACGAATCCAACGGCGAAATGAGAATATCCTTAAATTCCATAACAAAGGGTATGACACGAGAACAATCGGGAAGATAGTGCATCTGAGTCATGCTCAAGTTGCGAACATTATTAAGAAGCTAAAGGAACAGGAAAAGGTGATTGCTCAATGAAAACTCACAACCTATCTTGTATTTATGTTGGCAAAAACCCCCTAGGTAATTTAAGTCCACAATTTCCCTCAAAGGAGGGAAAGAATTATGAAAATGAGAGAGGCGGTGAGAGTGTTTTTAGATAATCGGAAGTTGCGAGGATTATCAATCAGGACTTTAAATCAATACCAGCAACAACTATCCCGTCTGCTGGAGTTTTCCGATAAACTTCCTACTAAACCAGAACAGATAGAGGCAGTTCTTTCCACTATCCCCGGTGGACAAGAGACAAAGCACTGCTATTTCAGTACCTATAGAACCTTCTATAACTTCCTGGAGAAAAGATGCGGTGTAAAAAACCCGATGCGTTATGTTGATGCACCGAAGGTGAAGGCTAAAGTTATGCCAACGCTGGAAATGAGTGATATTGAACTGTTGCCTATCTTCATTAAAAACGACAGGGACAGGGCATTGATTTATTTAATACTCGACACTGGCATAAGAAGTGGTGAAGCGGTCTCATTGAGGAAAGAAGATATTAAAGAGTCTTATATCAAGGTCAGAGGTAAGGTTGGCGAGAGGACAGTTCCTATCTCCGATTCAGTAGTCAAATTGTTACTTGACCTTCCCACTTATGAAGACGGCTATGTCTTTCACGGTGAGCGTGGGAGATTAACACGGAATGGCGTTTATGAAATTGTCAGGAAGTATCTAACCAAGATTGGCATTACCGGCGCCAAGTTAGGCGGTCATAGATTAAGGCACACATTCGGAAGGCAATACCTCGTTCTTGGCGGTGATTTAAGGTCGTTGCAGTTGATTCTAGGGCATTCCAACATCTCCACGACAACAAAGTATGCGAACTTGGCGATTGAGGATGTAATACAAAAGCATCACAAATATACTCCTGCACAACTTATGGAGGTTAGATGAAAGTTAATAACAAAGAACAAAAGATTAATTTTAATGCTACGAAAAAGGATATTATAGCCCACCTAGATAGATTAAAAACCACGCAATATGATTATTCCACAGTAACAGATGAGATATTAGAACTTTTATTAGACTGCTTCGGATATGCCTCCCACCATCAAGGCATTACTGGCTTTCAGGCTGGCTGGATAGACTTAAACTTCCTGTGTGTGTCCAGAGATATTGAATACGGAAGAATACAAAACTTTGCAAATTTACTTTATCCCCAATATGAACATGACTTTGATGGTTGGCATAGTCTTATAAATAAGAACAAAGAATGGTTAACAAATAAAGCCTCCGAATTTATTAAGAAAGACGATGAAAATATCAAAAAAGGAAATGGTGCTCATCCAGATGTAAGAGCACATTGGGAGTATTTGGCGAAACTTCAATGAGGCAATTCCTGCACAGTTAATGGAGGTGAGATGAACAAGGAAGCGATTAGATTTAGATTGCTCCCCTATACCAAGTTTATAAAGCAAGAGCAAGGGGAAGTAGCAAAAATTAAAGCTCGGATAGGATGGTTCAGTTGGGCTATGGAACATAAGAATTAAAGGAGGGTAAAGGAAATGGAATATACAAAATTTTATACATTGCCACCGATGGACACTCATGCTCAGGACACTCTTGATGATGTTCTCCAGGATGTTGAGGCCTTGCTTCATAAATCTCTATCTCAGTTAGGGCATGGGGAATGTGTTACAGCGACAGCTACTCTTCGGGATGCATTGGCAATGCTGGAGAAGCAGGGGTTTTAGATGTTAGTGCTTAGAATCGTGGGCACGATGAAGCAGGTTTTAAAAGTATTAGAAATTTTACTGGAGAAGGAAAGAGAATATGCCAGAGATAGGCGAAATTAGAAAAGGCACTGAGATAGGTTATAAGAGTCCTGCTAACTATATTTGGCATGCCTGTGTGGGATGCGGAAAAGAACGATGGGTAATAAAAGAAAAGAATATATCAGCCCATTGTCACTTATGTGGAGGTAAAAAACAGTGTGGTGAGGAAAGTCCAAATTGGAAAGGCGGAAGGAAAAAGGATAATGATGGCTATATTGCAGTTTATATGGAAAAGGATAGTTTCTTTCATCCAATGGCTCACTCTGATGGATATGTCTTTGAGCATCGTTTAGTTATGGCAAAGCACCTAAATAGATGCCTTTTACCCTGGGAAGTAGTGCATCATAAAAACGGCATTAAAGATGATAATAGGCTTGAGAATTTAGAGTTAATAACAGACAAGCGATTTCATTTAGTAGATATGCGAGTGAAGGCATATATTAAAAAGTTAGAGAAAGAGATTAGTAATCTACGACAAATAATTATAGAAAAGAGATTAAACAATGTCTGAAAGGGTAATTGTAAAGGAAAGAGTTAAAAAGAGAACTTATAAAGAGAAGATAGCGGAGTTCAACGACCTCTATGGGCCTTTTGAGTTTCTGGATGTTGAGGATAATGAGGAGTGGCACTGTGATGCCTGTGGCTCACATATCCCCGGGCATTTCTATCTTTATCAGGACAAAGACGGGAATATCCGTCATGTTGGCAGCGAGTGCCATACGAATCTTATCACGACTTGGAAGGGAGGAAGGTGTGAGGGATGTCGCTGCATAAGAACGGTAACAAAAACGAAAGTTAGGTTGCCGAGCGGGATAGAGGTAGTAGAGCCTCTCTGTGATGGATGCAGAGGTTGGCTCGAACAACCCTCTCCAGAAAGGGAAAAGATATATCAAGCGTTAGAGGAAAGGCATTCGGTAAAAAGGAGGAATAAATGGAAGCTAAAGATACAGTAATGACCTATAAGCAAGCAAGGGCTGTAGATTATGAGACTGAGAAACAGTATAAAAAACTTAAAGACTACAAAGGATTTAATTGGGCATATACCGATGAAGACCGTCGAACTTTAGAATCTAATATGGAATGGGATAAGCTCAAAGCCCAAGCTGAAATCTCTTTCAAGGCTGGGGAAGATAAAGGATATTCTAAGGGCTTTGAGGCTGGCATAGTTCACTCATTCCCAATTGGGGAAAAGGCAGGGATAAAGGAAGTGGTGGAATGGATAAAGTCTCATTCAAGTTTAGAACAAGGCAAAGATGAAGAAGGTAGATTATCTTGGTTTGTTCGGGATGAGTGGCAAGCCAAACTTAAAGAGTGGGGAATAGAGTGATGGAGAAATTACTAACTATCACTGAGGTGGCGAAATTCTTGCGTGTCAGTTCTGGCACGATAAGGAAGTGGAGCAGTAAAGGACTATTCCCTGTCTATCGTCTGGGAACAAGAGGAGACCGCAGGTTCAAGCAAGAGGATATAGAACGGTTTATAAAGGAGGCATAAATGAGGCAAAAATTAACAATCAAAGAGGTTCTTGAACCGAGAACAATCGGGGAGAAGAACATACCGCTTCAGGAGTTCATGGCTGACGGCAAGAAATACAGCGTATTCGGGAAGACATTACCCCCCTATATCAAAGTGGGTGAGATAGACGCTGAGGTTGAGATTAAACAAGGTGATAACTGGACTAACTATAAGGTCACCGACATCTTCATAGACGGCAAATCGGTTAAGGCACAGCAGGGATTTAACCGAGGCAAATCGCCAGAGGAATTAGAGTTAAGCCGCCGAAGCTTTGCTCTCGCTTATGCTAAGGATTTGGTGGTAGCCGCAACATTAGACATTAGCGATATTCTTGATAAGGCAACTGAGTTTTATAACTGGATGCAGGTAAATCCTACTGCCGCAGTAAAAGAAACTAAAGAGACTACGACAACCGCTCCAAAGACTATACCAACATCTGAAACAGAGATTGATTATATCCCAATCACCACCGAACAAAAGGAAAGGCTAAAGGAACTTCAAGAGAAACTGCCTGGGCGAATGAAAGAGCTCATTAAGAAATTTGGCTGGGAAGTAGCAACAGTCTCGAAGTTGACCGAAGGTCAAGCGAAACATCTGATTGAGGAAATGGAAAAGGAACTGTCGTTACTTTATCCGAAGGCGGGAGAATGAACCGCACAAAGATTGAGTGGGTGCGTAATCCAGACGGGACACCAGGATATACTTGGAATCCCATAACCGGTTGTCTCAATGGTTGTTCCTACTGCTACGCCAGAAGGTTAGCGAATGGGCGGTTGAAGCAGAGGTATTTGGCGAATACTAATTGGGCTAGAGAGGCACTTCCTTACTATAAACATCTTGAGGGATTACCTGAATGGAATCCCTTCTATCCTCGCTTCTGGCCTGAGAGGTTGAAGGAATTACAGCCAATCGGTGGCGTGGTTTGCGAACTAGTATATCCACCTAAAACTCCAAAAGGCATCTTCGTATGTGATATGTCTGACCTATTTGGGATTGGAATACCTGAACAATGGACACAGGCAGTATTGGATATGATTAAAAAGTGGCCAGCTCACCGCTTCTATCTCCTCACCAAGCAGCCGCAGAACCTAATCAAGTGGAGCCCATTCCCTGATAATTGCTGGGTGGGAGTGACGGCGACAGATACATCAATGGCTTGGACAGCTTCAAAACACCTATCCCAAATAGAAGCAAAGGTCAAATTCTTATCTATTGAGCCCCTATTGTCTTGGAAAACTAGCACCCCCTACACAACTGAAAACATAGTAGCAGGCTTAAATGGAAGTCTTGACTGGCTCATCATCGGCGCTATGACTTTTAAGGGTGGAGTGATTGGCACATATCCGCAACTCACGCCAATGCCCTATGGTAAACGGGAGACCCTTCAGCCGAAGCTTGAATGGGTGGAGGAGATAGTAAAGGTTGCCGATAAGGCAGGAATACCGGTGTTTTTGAAAAACAACCTTTGGCCTTTGTTTGATGGTTCAAAATATGCTGAGCCGCTATGGGCTTTTGGTAAGGATTCTAAATTAAGGCAGGAGATGCCCGGTGGGTAGCCGAACTTGGATAAAACTATATTGTGATAAGTGGTTAGAAGGGTCAATCCGTAACGAGACTCGTGAATTAAGGGGCGATTTTAGTGACTTGCTAGCGTTAGCTGGAAGTGGTCGCTATGGTGATACCGGGGAAATTAAGTTAGCCGATGGTGTCGGTTTCACCGACCAACAACTGGCAAAAATACTGAAAATTCCCCTAAAAGGATGGATAAAAACTAAGAAAAGACTACAGGAAACAGAACGAATTGAGGTTGATAGTATTACAAATATCATCAAAATTAGCAATTTCGGGAAGTATCAATCTGAATATGAAAGACAAAAATCACATAGGGAAAGTGCGATAAAAAGTGCGGAACAAAGTGCGGTAGAAAGTGCAAATGAGATAGAGATAGAGAAAGAGAATACTAATAAAGAAACTAATACAGGAGTATTAGAAAAGAAAGAAGGAAGTTCTCAGTTACCAGACGAAATGAAGGAGCTGGTAAGCGAGTTCCTGAAGCTTCCAGGATGGGGCAATAGTCAGTTAGCCAACGATGTGGAGTGGCTAAGCGAGTTCCTGGCGGAGTTCCCGAATCTTTCTGTTTCACATATTCGGGGGTGCAAAGACTTTCATATGTCCCGGCCGAAAACCAAGCACACTAAAGGGGCATGGAAGTCAAGGCTGAGGAACTGGATGACTAACGAAATTAAGTGGAGGGCAGATGCAAAAACTGGGAGCAAAGGCAGAGAACTACCAAAGAACTACACACCAGAACCAGAATATCTCGACTGAAGCTGGATTATATGTCCCTTCACCTGAATGTCCTGTTTGCCAGGGATTCGGGAAAGTTCACCCTCGCAATCTTGACGGCTTACCTGATTATTCCAAAACGATTGTCTGTCCGGCGCCAGGGTGCATGCTGGAGAGCACACAGGCTTATAAAAACAGGGAAGATGTAACAAATCGCTGGCAGCAAAGCGGGATACACAGCCAGTCTCAGACCTTTGACAACTTCAAGCTGGTAAAAGGCGCCAAGAGCACTTTCAAGTATGCCAGCGACCTTGCTCTCGGAGAAGCAAACTTCGTGTGGCTGTTGATTTATGGGGGCGTTGGGAATGGGAAGACACATCTTTGCAATGCAATAGCCAAAGCATCTCTTGACCGGGGAGTAGCGGTTATTATGCTCAACTCAGCGGGTATGTATTCGCAGATTAAAGCGGCAATGGACAGCCATACGGACCAGGAACTCATCACTAAGTTCAAGGAGGTTGCGCTGCTGCTTATAGACGATTGGGGCGTGGAGTATGGCACTGAATGGCAGCTATCGGTGTTCGATGAAATCCTTGATGCCAGGTATTGGACCGCCCGGGCGACCGTTGTCACCACCAACAAGGATATTTCGGAACTTCCCTCGAGGATAGGGAGCAGGTTTTCAGATAAGAAGATAGCGCGGGTGGCATATAACTCAGCCCCCGATTACAGGAAGATAAGATGAAAAGGAGGGCAATATGTATGAGGAACTAAAAAGGAAAATGGGAGAATTTGCAGAGTTTAGGTATGAACCCGATTTACCTTATTACTACTCTAAAATTCTGGTTGGTGAGGATGGTTCTTTTATTAAAGAAGAAAAGCAGATTGGTTATTGGGTAAAAGATGGTATGGCTTATCGTGAGTTACCTGACTTTACTGAATCCCTTGATGCCTGTTTTGAGTGGCTAGTGCCAAAATTGTCTATTGAAGGATATGGAGTAGAGATTAAAAATTATAGTGACGGAAAATTTGGGGCAAGGGTAACTTTGACGAAAAGCGTGTGGGAAAGTGAAGATGCTGAAGCAGAAACTCCTGCTCTTGCTCTCTGTCTAGCCATTGAGAAACTGATAGATAAAGAGATAAAGAAGGATGGGTAAGATTCTAGTTGGCATCGGGGTTTGGTTTGTGGCAGACGGCGTATCAAGTTTATGGGCATACACACGACCTGAAATGACAGGGCAGTCGTGGCTTCGAGACCATTCTTTACGGTGTTTGAGGATAGCATTGGGGATAGTTGTAATTGTTATTGGAGCGATAAGTTGAAGATAAAGAAGCGAAGGCAAACCATATCAAGCGTTAAAAAGAAAACCTGGAAGTTGTTTTCTGAGTATATCAGATTAAGAGATTGCCTTAAAACTACAGGTTTGCCCGATTATGGGAAGTGTATAACCTGCTCTCGTATAGTCCCCCGAAAACTCCTTCAGGCTGGACATCTTATCCCAGGACGGCACAATGAGAACCTGTTCTCCGAAAAGGGTTGCCACGCACAATGTTACTACTGCAATGTCATTCTCAGGGGAAATACTCTTGAATACCGGCGGAAAATAATCGAGATATATGGTGAAGGGTATGACGAGGTTCTGGAGCGGGAGAACAGGAAAATCAAAAACCTAACAGTCAAAGACCTTGAAGCAATTCAGTTAAGTTTGAAAGCTAAGTTAGAGGATTTGAATGAGCGGGCGTAAAACATATTACCAAAATCATAGTGAGGTTCGGAAGGCTTATCAAAAAGAATACCGGTTAACACATAAAGGGAAGAAAAGGGTGAAAGAGATTCCTATTGAAAACTCATTGATAGAGGGGTTATTGGTAAAGGATATTAAGGCCTTCATCCCAATATTCAACAGAAAGCCTACGATTCTGGAGATACTCGATTGGAGCGAGATGTATGGGCATAAGCAAGGTGACACTAACTGGGCAAGGCGACTAATCAAAAAGGCGTTAAACGGAACAGAAATTCAAAAGCAAGTTCGGGAAACGAGTTTCGTGTTATACGGGGAGTCAACAAATGAGATGTCTATCCCCCTATCAGAGGTAAGGTTAGAGAATATGGCGATAAGGAGGTAAAAGATGGAAAGGTTATTGACAATTGAGGAAAGAAATAAGTTTACCAGAGAAGCAGAGAAGCAAGCTAATAATTTACAACAAAGTGCTGAAGGGCATTTTACTCTAGAGGACATTGAAGGCATTTATCAAGATGCTGATTCTGCTATGTTGGAAGCTCAAAGAGATTTAACACAAAGGGAGACCCTCAAGGCAGTAGGGGAATGGATTTCAAATCATCCATTTAACACTCCAGAAGCTAAGGAATTTATAGAGTTTGTCGAAGCCCTAAAATGTGGTGAATTTCCAGGATAATGGGTAATGAAATTATGATTGACGATTGGTATAGTTACGGGCAATTCAAATTTAACGAATTTCAAATGCAATGGGCGATAAATAATTTAGCATTGTTAAAGACAGGATATTGGGTTCCTCCTCCCGAAGGTTATGGAGAACGAGTTAACCATTCCACATTAAAGGGGGAAGCCAGTTTCGTTAAACCAGAAATTATTGCAGCTGAGGTTGAATCTAGGTTAGAAATGACAGGTAGGGATGGTGATTTATGTATGCTTCATTATCACAACGGAATGGCAGAATATGAAATTGCTCGGCTGATGAACTGGGATGTGTGGGAAGTTACTAGGCGGATTGACAGAGCGATGAGATATATGAGTGGGTGGAAGCGCAAAAAAAGAACTTATCAAGAATTTATAAATCACCCCAAAAAATAGCGTAGTTCAAAGCTAATTACGCTAAAGTGAAAACGGGCTAATAAATGCTTGATTGTGTATTTTAGCTTCAAAACGCCTAAACGCTTGACAAATAAACCTTAAAGATTTACGATAATTAAAGGGGATTACTATTCCCTCAGAGACCAACTCTTTATTTAATCTTCCTCGCTGATTCATTGATTTTCCAAACAGGTAATGCAGGGAATTGGCGAGGTTTGTTTTAAGATGGGTAACTCAGCAGTAATGTTGAGTAGCTTCGGCTTTCAATTCCCATCACAATAGCCAGCCAAGCCAGAGGTAGAACGGTGCCGTATCCTCTGGTAATGCTGGCTTCTTTATATCAACTAACACTGCAATCGGGATAATTTTTACTGCAATGGAGGATAGAAAATGTATAAACCAAAGGCTTGAAGGAGGTATATGAAAGCGGTTTTATGTCCAGTATGTAACGGGAATGGGTTAGTATCAGCGGGATTTTATAAACATCCAGGAGACCATCCTGAATGGACATCTGGAACTACTGACCCTGAACAATGTAGAAGTTGTGGTGGTAAAGGCTGGGTAGAAGTAAGAACAGGTATTTATGGCGATTATGATGAAGATAAATGTCCTATATGTGGGCAACCAAGAATTGGGCTACATATTTGTGGAGGTTCTATTTCAGGGTAATGAAGAAAGACAACTCAACCAACACAAACGACAGCATAAGCGAAAGCCCAGATAGTGTCACCTTTGAGGCGGAGCTACTTAAAAACCCGCAAATCAAGAAGGAATACGATGCCCTGGAGCCTAAATATAAAGAGATACGAGATGAACTGGGCTGAGATTTTTGTATGTATGGCATTCTGTCTTCCGACTTGTGCTTTACTATGTTCGCTTTTAGACCGCCGGCGGAATAAGAGATACGAAGAAATGTTTAAGAATCTCTTAGAGCCGACCAGGAAGCGGGAATATGACCGCAAAACAGGTAAATGGATTTAGTTTGTTCTGTCTATAGATTCGGGTTATTTCATGTCTGGACAATTAGCGGTTTGATTCTACTCTGTGTGGTTATCTATGCCTTAATAACAGGGAGGCTATGGCGACGCTGAGCCTTTATCATATTAGCAGGCGTGCAGGGTTTTACTCCTTATCGCTGCACGCTTGCTTCACATTATGGAAGAGAATAAAGATATAATACAAGGCGAACCAATCTATTATGCTCACATATTGAGCCCTCGTTTCAAAGAATTATTATTTGTGCCGATTTCGGATGCCCATTATGGCAATCCTTTATTCAGCAAGAAACACTTTATACAGACTAGAGACTTTATCAAGGACACTCCTAACACTTACACGATGTGTAATGGTGATTTGTGTGAGTCAACCTTGCGAACATCTAAAGGGGAGATATACAAACAGGTAGGTTCGCCACAAGACCAACGGGATGCCATGATAGAGATGCTGATGCCGATAAAAGACAAGATACTAGGCATGACTATCGGCAACCACGAACTCAGGATTAAGAACGAAGTTGGGATAGATATTTGCCAGGATATAGCCAAAGCACTCGGAGTGCCATATCGTGCAGAGGGTATTTTACTAAAGATAAGTTTTGGGAATTACAATTCAAGGACTAAAAGAAAGCCTTTTACATATTGGGGTTATGCTACTCATGGTTATGGTGGAGCTAGAACGGCTGCTGCTAAAGCGGTAAAGGTAGAGCGAGCATCAACTTTCATTCATGCAGATTTCTATTTAATGTCGCATGACCATCTGGTAAATGCTGCTCCGGTAGTTTACTTGATGCCTGACCCTAGAAATCACATTGACCCTGTATCTGGGTTCGCTATAGGGAAAGTGACAGCACATCGTAAAATGCTTATTAAGACTAATGCTTATCTGAAATGGGGAGGATATTCAGAAATCGGGGGATTCTCTCCTAGTGATTTAGAGACACCGATTATAAAATTAGCAGGTGTTGGTAAACCTAAAGTAAAGGTGGAAATATAATGGATATTGTATTAGTAGAATGGAATGATGCTCAAGAAGAAACAGGGGTATTATCACGCTCCGCTGTTAAACAACAGGGATGTATTCTAGGCTTGACGGTAGGATTTCTTGTAGAAAAGACGGGGGATAACATTAAGGTTTCATCAACTTGCTTTGATTATAACAATGTTGGTGAGCATTTCAGGTCAACTTGGACAATACCAATGGGATGTGTAAAGAAGATTAGAAAACTGGGCAAAGTATGAGGTGAGAATGGTTTATTATGTATATTACATCCTAATTACAACTCGCTATTGGATTGATACTGCGGGCGATTTACACATAGCATAAAGGGCTTGCCAGGTAAGAGGAACGGGAACACATCTCATAAGAACTGTGAAAACGGACAAAAGAGGAAAACCTCTGTGAAAATGAGCTGGCAAGATGCTTGCGTCAGGACTATCTTACTTAGGTAAGTCGGCAAGCAAAAGGGTGAGGGTGCAATGGGCAAGTTAAATGGTGATGTTGCCTTTAGTTCACCAGCCTTCACCCTTTCACCAAACGCTAAAACAAAGGGATTTAATGAAACAGAAATTGCCGATAAGTTGCCGATAATATTTAGGGAGCGCATAGCGTAAAGCTATGAGGGAAGCCCGTTCGCCAGTTAAGAGGCTTGGAGGGTATAAGAGGCGATTAACAATCTATGGCTTGCTCTCTGCTTTGGCGATTGCCTTCTCTGATAGTTCTGCACATTTTTGTAAAATCGCATCTATATCTGCACCACTATCAAGTGGTCGCATTGCTATTAGTTCATCCCAAGCTATCAGTGCCTCATACATATCTGGTGCTGCCGATATGAGGTTGGCATTGGCAGTTGCTTCAGCCATATCCTCAGAACCTCGTTCTAAGCGACAAACAGCGATGATTCTATTTGGTCTATTAGGTTTGTCCTTAATTATAACCGCAGGTGCAAAGGGCGATTCATAAACTGTCCATTCCCCTTTAGTAAACATTATTCACCTCCTGTTCTTTAATTATGGCCTTGAGATAATCTTGCCTGTTTTATCAAACACAGTTCCACATTTCCTACACCACCAGGAGTTTGATGTCTTGTTGTAAAGGATATATCTTGACTCACAATTAGGACATTGCAGTTGCTTTAGACAATTTTTCTTTGAGTTGTTTGTTTTCACTTTCTAACCTCCTAATATGATTTTCCAGAATAGTTATTTGTTTATGCCTATCATCGGTAACCAATTGCAAATTCTCAGGATAGCGGTTGTCTGCCTTATCTTCCCTTGGTTGAATCTTAACTTTTGTCATTCTCCTTTACCTCCTTTATTTGATAGCTTAACCTCTGAATACTGAGCGGATAAAATTTCCACGCCGGTTAACTTTTTATACCGCCTTGATGTTTCTTTAAAATTTTTAAGAGCAGCCAGAATTTCTAACCGGTTTGCATTTTTGAAGTGGAGAATATCTAGCCAACCTCCATTGCTTAGCTGACTTGTAAGGTATATGTAGAGTGTTTGATTGTGCTTATAAGCCCTTTTATATCCCCACCGAGGTGATAAGTAAGTGTAACTTCCAGTTCCACCTTTGTATAATTTACCTGTTAAATCCTCGTATTCTATTAAGGTA
>Ga0307378_10001387_pt1 | contig 39586 bp, 29 predicted proteins | sample UN1MG_FD_202238 | JGI IMG/M metagenome (GOLD analysis project Ga0307378, IMG submission 202238) | Soil microbial communities from Risofladan, Vaasa, Finland - UN-1 | ecosystem: Environmental > Terrestrial > Soil > Coastal area > Acid sulfate soil | place: Finland: Risofladan, Vaasa | collected...
TGTTCACCGGTTATTATACACCCATTTTCTACGGTTCGCAGAGTCCGACCGAACAATTCAAATACCCGTTATACAAGCAGCCTGATGACCTTGTTAAGGACTCGTTCGGGGAAATTCTTGGGCGGCGCGGGGCGGGTGGCGGGATTACGCCGTATCCGCCGAGGGCCGAAATCGAGAGTTCGGATATGCTCAAAGGCGGCGAGCTGGTCTGGATGAGCGACCCGTTTGAGGTCTATATCGCCCATGTCCAGGGGTCGGCCAAGCTGAAAATGCCCGATGGTGAGCTTGTTACCGTCGGTTACGCCGCCAACAACGGACACGAGTACCAAAGTGTGGCCAAGGAGCTTGTCAGGGACGGCAGAATAACCTCGGATAAGATGAGCCTCTCGGCGATGATTGACTACTTCAAGCGAAACCTAAACAAAGTGGCCGCTTATACGCAGAGGAATCCCAGATTCGTATTCTTCCGAATGGAGGACGGCCCCCCCCGCGGCAGTCTCAATGAGCCGGTTACAGCGATGAGGACGATTGCCACCGACAAATCGATTTATCCACGTGCCTGCCCTGCTTTTCTTTCCACCAGTTTGCCAAGGATGATAGCCGGCAATATTTACCGTGACCCTTACGATGGCTTCGCACTGGACCAGGATACCGGCGGCGCCATCAGGGCGCCGGGGCGATGCGACGTCTATATGGGCCAGGGTGATGCGGCAGGCCAGGTGGCCGGGCAAACCTACCAGGAGGGCCGGCTATACTACCTTTTCCTCAAGCAGACGGGGTCAACAGGCTTTTCGGCGCCACCTGGAAGCTGGTGAGACCTTGCCACCGGTGAGGTGTTCGGGGCCCATATGGCACAGGACCTCAAAGACAGAACACTCGGCGAGCTGGAACATTTAGTCCTTGAATTGGGCCAAAGAAAGTATCTGGCAGGCTACATTTTCAGCTTTATACATCGCCGAGGTATAACGGACATATCGCAAATCAGTCCTCTCAGCAAAGAGTTTCGTCGTCGATTGGCCGAGCAGGGCTGCTATATTTCGCGGCCTGGAAAGGTGCAGACCCTCGAGGACCCCGACGGCACCATCAAATACCTCTTCGAGTTGGAGAACGGAAACCGGATTGAAGCGGTGCTTCTGTCGGACGACGACCGAAAGACCGTATGTATCTCGACACAGGCCGGCTGCGCGATGAACTGCGGATTCTGTGCCACGGGCAGGCTCAGGCTGCGGCGGAATCTCTCGGCCGCTGAGATTGTTGACCAGGTGGGGCGCATCCGCCGGGACAAGCACAGAATCGGCAGTGTTGTCTATATGGGGATGGGCGAGCCTCTTGAGAATTATGACGCTGTCGTCCGGTCGGCGAACATACTGAATCACCCGGACGGCTACAATATCGGCATCCGGCATATTACCATAAGTACTTGTGGCATACCGCCCGCTATCGAGAGGCTCGCCGGAGAGAATATCCACCCGCGTCTGGCGGTTTCGCTCAACGCCCCCGCCAATCCACTGCGAACGAAGCTCATGCCCATAAACAAAAAGTATCCGATTGAAAGCGTACTGCGGGCCGTCAAGGCGTACCAGTTGAAAACGAAGCGTCGCGTCACGTTCGAATACGTGCTGATAAAGGGCTTTAACGACAGCACAACGCAGGCCCGATTGGTCGCCAAACTTGTTGCCGGGGTCAGGTGCAATATCAATTTGATTGAATTCAATCCGCACCCGGGTTGTCAATTTGCGGCCAGTGATAAGAAGGTTATCGGGAGATTCGCTGAAACTCTTCGGGCCGCAGGCATAGAAACGACCGTTAGATACAAGAAGGGCCGAAAGATAAAAGCCGCCTGCGGTCAGTTGGGCGCCGACCTGCTCGGCAGCGGACGATGATAGAGTCGAAACGCCGTATTGGGCGTCTTCGCACGGCATCTCGCCATTTTTCCTGGCCCCGATATTTCCTGCGTTAATGCGTAAGCGTCTCACAATTCCTGCTGAAAAAGGGCTATTCTGATTGACAAGCGGGTCTGGGTGCGGTGTTTGAAATTGGGTTTGATTGGGTTCGTTCTGGTTGGGGAGAATTTGCGATTTTTGTCGTAAGGCTTTGGAAGAAAAGGAGTTGCGCTGATTTTTGGGTTTTTGGGGAATTGGGTTTGTTTTGGGTTCGTTTGGGTTTGTTTTGGCTTTGGGGTGCCATAACGGGCGAAAAATGGGGGTCGGATTGGCTTTGTTTGGGTTTGTTTGGGTTTGCTTTTGGGGGGGTGAATTCGGCGTTCTTTGCATAAGTCTTTGTCAGAACTGAGGTTAAGCTATATTCGGGGTTTGTGCAGATTGGGTTTGTTTTGCACGAAAAGGGCCGATTTGTAGAGGATTCTCGACACTTGTAACGGAAAATGCAAAGATCAAAATGTAAAATGCAAAACTGTGGAGGCCCTTCGGGCGGAATTCTATTTGTAGGCGGATAAGAGGACAGAGGGCTGGTTCCCTGCCTACGACATGCAGGGATTCGGGTTGGGTTGGCTGATTTCACGCTTATTTCCGCTATATCTGTTTGCCTTTTGTGGCCCCTACAGGGGGGCAAACCGGGGGTATTATACCCGATTTTGGAAGAAAAGTCAACGGAAAAGGCCCCGGTTAGAAATCCTCCCTAAGGGAGGCAGCCGTGCCCTAACCGGCCAGGTGGCGGCTTATTTCTAACGGGGTAAACGGGATTTATATTGACACGCAGGGGCTACTAAATGATTATTGATGAGCGATAATTGATTATTGTCGTGGCGGAAGGTGCGTTCGGGAAGTATTTGAGGGAGACAATGAAGGCGTATTTGCGGGAGAAGGGCTTGCATCTGAACCGGCAGGAAATAGAATAAGATGAAAGTGGTTGCAAAAGTGATTGTTCTTTTTGGAGAAGTGCGAAATGGGCGTTAAAGTTGACCAAAAGGGGGCCGGTCTTCTTTTCTCGGATCCTGGGACGCAATCGAGCGATAGGCGGCTTTTTGTGAATAAGGCCAAGTTGCTTGAAGTGATTGGGGACCTGAAACAGGAAGTGTCACTTTCTAGACTAAGGAACGGAATTGTAGGTTTAGAAAGTAATCTGCGCAGCGTGAAAACGGACAAGATTGGTCTTTTGAATATTGATGGGAACGGTGATACCGTTGAAATCGCACACAGACACTTATTAGATCAACTCAACCAGGTCGCAGAGGCACACACCGTCGAACGCGCAACATATTACCTGGAGCGACTGGAAAAAGCAATGACGGAGGTGCGTACCAGTAAGATCAATGACATAAACCTCAACCGCTGGAAGGAGTATGAAGATATTCGCACGGACAGTCTTTGGATAATCGGGAAGCGGGACGGCACAGGCGTGCACTCGGCGGGGTACTGGGGGAATTTTATTCCTCAGATACCGAACCAGATGATAAGGCGATATACTAAAAAAGGCGAGTGGGTCCTTGATACATTTGTTGGGTGCGGGACAACGCTCATCGAGAGCCAAAGGCTATCAAGAAACGCAATCGGAATTGAATTGCAGGCAGAAGTGGCAGAGAGAGCGAGAGAATTGATCCGTGCAGAGCCGAACAGAAGCGGGGTAGTAAGCAAAGTTATAACTGAGGATAGCGCGCAGATCGATTATCCCCAAATGCTGGACGGGGTTGGGCAGAAGTCTGTTCAGCTGCTTATAATGCACCCACCGTACTTTGACATAATTAAGTTCAGCAAAGACGGAAGGGACCTTTCAAACGCATCTTCAGTGGACGCCTTTTTGGAGATGATTTCCAGTATTGTCGAAAGGGCGGCGGCGGTATTGGACAAGGGACGGTACTTCGCGCTGGTTATCGGTGACAAGTACTCCAAGGGTGAGTGGATTCCGCTTGGTTTTCTGACTATGAATGAAGTACTGAAGCGAGGCTTCTCACTTAAGAGCATCATTGTTAAGAACTTCGAGGAGACCAGCGCGAAACGTAATCAGAAGGAATTGTGGCACTATCGCGCCTTGGTGGGAGGCTTCTACATCTTTAAACACGAGTACGTCTTTGTATTCAAAAAGAAGTAAGTATGAGCGCAACTCATATACTCACGGTGAATGCGAGAACATTCAATGTGCACCTGAACTACATGTTCGCGGGAACGGGTAAAGACGGAGCGCCACATCAGCGGGGGGCCTTGGCTGATATACTGGCTGTTCGTCCGGGCGACAATATCTTATTTTATGTAGCCGAGCACGGGTTTTACGGGTTTTTTAGAGCGAGCCAATCTAAAAGGCCTTTGGTCTTCTACGAACATCCGACTCGGCAGTACCTGGACAGCGGGCTTGGCGGCAAGACGTTGACCTATAGATTCTTTATAGAAGGGGGCGAACAGGGTGTCTACAGGCAGGGGGTCGACGAATGGGATGCGCTGGAGAACCCAGACAGAATAGTAGACCACAGTGTGTTCAACATGCAGTGGTCTTGGATATTCAAGAAGCTAAAGGGCGGGAGAGGTTGTGTGTCAATTCCGGAAGAAGAGGCTCGATTGCTCGAAGAGATTATTGTGAGGGATAACGTGAGGCTCCGAGATGTTCGTCACTATACATTTGCGAACGGCGAGATTGCCGAGTGTGCAGAGCCCCACAAATATGAGGGAGACACTTCCAGAATGCCAATGTTGCATGAACGGGCAGACATCATTGAGACAGAAGCCGACCTTCGTGTCTTTTTTTGCTCCAATATAGGGCGCTCTGATCTTTTGGGGGAGGTTGTCTGTCCTGATGAGCATGGGAGAATAACGTTTATAGCCAATGAGGCTAAGTGTTCCTTTGGAATGAGAAGTATCGACTTGCTCTTGCTCTCAGACTCAAACAAGTGCTTGCTGATTGAACTCAAGAATACGTTCACTTTCGACGAACGCTTCCTTGACCAGTTATCGGGTTATGCACGCTGGGTCTCGTCCTACAAGAGGCAGTTGACGGAAATTGTGCCGATACTCATTTTGAGAGCGCCCCCTTTATGTCGTAGAAGAGGAGGCAAAAAGTTCAAGTATCTTTCGGCTGAGGACTGCGACCGTAATGTGGTCTCTCCATGGTTCAAAGGTCTGGTCAGCAACTTCCGGAGCCTCGAAGCTGAGCTGCGCGCACTCCACATTCCTAAGCTCAGCCAACTGCGAGTTGTTCTCTTTCAGACGAACGATGACCAAAGGCTCACGGGATTCACCTTCTTGGATCTAAATTCCAAAAATCAGCTAACTGCAAAGGTTTGATGACGGTGACAAAACACGAATTCAATGAAGGCACAAGACTTGAACAAATATTCACCATCTTGTCTGATACCAACTGGCATTGTGGCAAGCACGAACTGCCGGGGACCCAACCAGCCAAGGCCATCCAGATTATCCGTCATCACGGCTTCAGAATCGAGAACAGTACCATTTATTGCGACAGCTGCGGATACAAAACGGTGCACCGTAGGCTACTATCCACGGAACCCGAAAAAGCCTCGTTCGTCAGGTTGCAGCTCCCAGGGCAACTCCGAAAAAGGGTCTTGAAGCATTACCAAAACATAGAGGCGATTACACTGCGGGAAATGCTGCCGAATCAATTAGAGGTTGATCATCGGTTTCCGCAAGTACGCTGGTCGGAGGACGAGTCATATGATCCTGAGATGTCTGAGCAAGATCTGCACAGCAAGTTTCAGTTGCTGACACGTCAACATAATCTGTGGAAGAGCCGTTATTGTGAGCGCTGTGTGCAAGCGGGTGAGCGTGGGACATTCATCGGTATAAACTTCTTCTATGAGGGCGGCCCAAGGTGGGATCGGCAATATGAATCTTGCGATGAGCGGGGTTGCCGTGGGTGCTTCTGGTACAATCCAGAGCTTTGGCGAGAGGCGCTTAACGAGCTTATAGCGGACCGGCAAGACTCGCCATAGCTCGTTTGACGAGTAGTGGCAGTTATGTGTGAGTTCTGTGGGCACGTAATGAAGCCTTTAGATAACGCAGGTCCGGTGGGTTCCCGGAAGGGTAGGGGCGCAAACATATGAGGATGAAGAAGCATAAGCCTGAGGCAGGGAGGGAAGTAGAAACAGCTGAAATGGGTGTCAATCAGCAGCGAAGACAAAAATCATGAGTGAATATGACAATCTCCCTTTTTATAGGCAGATAAAGGCTCGGGCTGAGCATAACTGCACGAACTGCGCCCAGTTAATTAGGGCTGGCGATCTTTATTACGCTGAAGATATAGAGGATAGATTTTTGCATTCTTTGCATAGAAAAAAATTCTGCAACCAATGCTACGAAAGAATGGGACAAAATTTTGCAACATAATATTTGACCTAAAGTTTTCGGATAAAGGATGAAGAACCAAAAGATACGTAAATCTCGGCCCATAGTAGCGGGACACCTGGAGAAGATAAGCAGTCGGATATTCGACCAGAATCGCAGTCTCATTACGGAAATGATCAGGGGCCGGTACGGCGTGTATGCGCTTTATCGGCGGGAAAAACTCTATTACGTGGGGCTGGCGACAAATCTCAGGAGCCGGATTAACCAGCACCTGAAAGACCGGCATAAAGGCAAGTGGACCCATTTTAGTCTCTATATACTCAGGAAGACGGACCACCTGCGGGAGATTGAGACCCTGCTGCTTCGGATAGCCGACCCAACCGGCAACTACATGAAAGGAAAATTGAAGTCTTCCAAGGATTTGCGTCCGCAGCTTAAGCTGCTCCTGACGGAAGACTTCAAGAGGCTCATCGAGGATATATTAGGCGCTAAAAAGGCAGCCCCCAAGCGAGTCGAAAAGAAACAGACAAGAACGAAGCCTAGAGTGGTGGAGCGGCCGCTCAGGGATAAATTCAAGCACGGGAAAGTCATCTACGCGAGTTACAAGCGCAATAAGTACAAGGCATGGGTAAGGACAAACGGTGGGATAAAGTTCAAAGGCCAGATGTATGATACGCCGACGGGGGCCGCGATGGCCGTGATAGATAAAGGGGCCGTCAACGGCTGGGACTTCTGGAAGTATAAGGACAAGAATGGGGAGTTGTTGCGGTTGGGGGCGTTGAGGAAATGAGGGTGGACAAAGGAAATGCCCCCGACCACAGGCCCGGCAAAAGGATGACGGGTAAACAATGGGACCCGCCTGCGGCGCGCAAGCGGGGATGAAGGATGGACAAACCCGCCGAATAAATCGGCGGGCTAAGTATGTGTGGAGACAGTTCTTTTGTTATGCCATATAGGGGTAGCGGAAGTCCCTTGCGGGCAGGAAGGTCTCCTTAATGGCGCGAGGGGAAACCCATCTTTCGAGATTGAGCCAGCTTCCGGCCTTGTCGTTCGTACCGGAGGCCCTTGTGCCGCCGAAGGGCTGCTGGCCGACGACGGCGCCGGTGGGCTTGTCGTTGACGTAGAAGTTTCCGGCTGCGTGGCGCAGGACGTCCATCGCCTTTACAATGGCGCCGCGGTCGAGGGCGAAAATCGAGCCGGTCAGGGCGTATGGCGAGGTCTGGTCGCATACGTGCAGCGTCTGGTCATATTCATTTTCCGGCGAATCTGGCAGATAGTCTTTGACGCGACAAGCTGACGTGCGTGCCGGAACTTTGTGGCGTTCACCCGCGGGAGAATCGCTTGGCCAGGCAGACGACGAACAGTGCCATCAGGCATCCGCCAGCGACGGCCTCCGCCATCGCCAGTTGGCGGTAGAATCCTTCGGGGGAGGGGTACAAGTCGCCGTAGCCGAGCGTGGTAAAGGTTATCGTGCTGAAGTACAGACCCTGCAGGAATAATTGCTCGGTGTGAAGCCCGTCCCGACATATTAGTGCGCCTGACGCCGAAAACAGAAGCGCGCAAAGGACGATAACAAATGCGCCGGCGACCAACACCCTGACTGGCCTTTCCCCATACCCGAAGAGCAGCCTGCCGAAGACAAGCTCCGGCAGCAATCGAACGCCTAATAGCAACCGGCCCAGCTTTTTCACTGCCGGCAGCGTATCGTAGCCGGGCCCTCGCAGCTTCTGCCAAAGCCCGGCACATCGCTCGTTGTAAAAGCATTCGCCGGCAAGGTGATAGTAACCGGCCTCCATCGCGGATTGTTTGACAAAGCGCCAGAAGCTCTCGTCGTCGCCATACTGTCGACGCGCGAAAACGATCGAATCGTACACGGGCACCGACCTGCTCGATGAATAGACGCCCCCGAAATCCGTTTCGCCCAAAAACCTGACGCCTGAGAAATTGCCGCCCTTTGCAAAGTGCGTATTTGCGAATCTGGCGGAGCTTTTGAACTCGGCGCTTCCGAGCAGGCAATAGCCGCTGAAAACGACGGTCCTGAACTTGGCGTCGCCGTTGAAACAGGCGCTCTTGAAAGTGACCACGCCGCTGAACGTGCAGCCGTCAAAGCCGGCCGTCCCGCAGAAGGTCGCGTTCCTGAACCGTGCCTGTGCCTTGAATACCGAGCTGTTGAAAATCACGTCTTTTTCAAAAACAATCGCAACGTTGTCCGGCTCTGCCCAGGAGCCTGAAAAGACAGCGTTTTCTTCGAACACGCATTTGTCGAAGACCACCGACTGGCCCAAAGTGACGGTCTTGCAGGAGTTGCTTTCCTTCAGCGCGAGCTTCTCGATGTTGAACTTCTCGGCGGGGTCAAAAAGGCGGTTCACATCGAGTACACCCGTAATGGTGCACTGGCTCAGTTGGATATCCTCTCCGTCGGCAAGAGCCTGAAGCAGCTCGCTGGCGGTTACACTCTGTTTTTCCCTCTGGAAAGCCATCGGCAAAAATTCACCTCTCGACCAAACCAGGGACTTCTTGTATCAAAGCCTCAACCAACAAAGACGCAGGGAATTATAGAGGATAAGAAAGAATTTGAAAAGCCCCATGCGAAAAACGAGACATATTTCTACTTGGGCATGCTCTCGGTGGTCATACGGACACTGTCGTCCTCAATCAGTTTGCCCGTGTTCTTGTCCCATCTTCGCGTGCGATAGTTCAGGCGATGATTGCCGTGGCAGTCGGTGCAATACTTTTTATCGGGGACCGTGCCTTCAAAGAAAGGTTCATGCTCCTTGGTGTTGATATTCTCTTTTGCATGGCACGCCATGCAGGAAGCGTTGATCTTTTCGAGGGGGTACATAATATCGGGCGGGGTGATATTATCTTCGTCGCCGCAGTGGGCGTCGGAGGCCCCGTGGCACTGCTCGCAGCCGATATTGGCTCGGGCATGCAGGACCGCCAGTTCCTCCTCCGCATAATTCATGTGGCAGACGTGGCACCGACTGTTATCAGCGACCGGACCCTCCGGAGGCGGAAGCTCCAATGTCGGCGGGCTTTCTTCCAGCAGCAGAGGTTTTTCGTCGGTCGTTTTGACTGTGATTGCCGCGGGAGGGTTCTGTTGGGTCCCGGTACCTTCCAGCGCCGTTGCAGCACCCTCATCAATGGGCGTATTTTTCCCCTCACTCTTTGGCTTACAACCAAACAGTGTCACAGTCGAAACCAAAACAAATAACAGCCAACAGTATCTCAACATGCGAAGCTTGTACTCCTTACTCGATTTGTACGCGTTGCTTTCGTTTGGGTACTTTATACATACTCCCAGTCTTTTAACCACTGGTAGTTGCCCGGCAGATTGGCCCAGGCTTGATCCATCGCGTTATTCAGCGTTTTGGCCTCGGCCAGGTCGAACTCTCGCCGCTCCATAATCGCCTTTGCCACATTGTCCACCTGCTGTGGACTGACCAGACCCGGAATCGGCACGATACGGGGATTATGAAGGATGTATCGGATGGCCAGCCTCGCAAGGCGGTCGTCCTCTTCGGCGTGAGGGTCGTCAGGTGCGCTGCTGCCCTTGAAGAGCGAATTGCTCGCGAATGGCTTGATGCCGAAGGCCCCGACGTCGCATTTCTTGAGAGCATCAAAAACGCCGTGCTTGGGCATGGCCTTGCTCTTGGCCGTGTAAGGAAAGACCACAACGTCAATCTGGGGGAAATATTCAATCATGAACTGTATCCAGCGCCGGTCGTGCGTTGAGAAACCGCCAAAGCGTGCCTTGCCCTGTTTCTTGGCCTTTTCCAGTGCTTCGACTATCTCACAGGAGGTATCGAATGAATGCCTTCCGCCCGGCTCCAGGCAGGTCATCCGCCACAGATCCGTATAATCCTGATTCGACTTTACGAGCAGTGAGTCCAGCCTCTCCATCAGCTTCTTGGCGGTGCGGAAGTCCGGATTGCGGACCTCTCCGCCGGACAGCGCCAGATACATCTTGTCCCGACGGCCATCCAGAGCCTTGCTGTAGGCGCAAACCTCAGGGACGCAGCAGGCATCGATGTAGTTTATCCCTACTTCGATGCATCGGCTCACTATATCGTGGCAGTTTTGCTCAAAGGTCTTGCCGGTGGCATCGAGTATCTTGTCCACTCGCTTCCAGTGTCCGCCCATGCAGACCGCCGAGACCATAAGCTCGGTTTTGCCCAGCCGGCGATATTCCATGTTCTGGTTGTAATTTAGGGGTTTGTTGACGCCAGGCGAGCCGCCGGCTATGGCTGTCAGCACCGCGGACGAGCCCAAACCCACCGCCAGGCCCGCTGCGGTCGCCGCCCCGCCTCGCATGAACTGCCGCCTCGTTATTGCTTTGTGTCGCACAGTCTTGGCTCCTTTATCAGTTTTTCGGATTTTACGACCGGCTGGAGTAAACGCGATGCTCGAGCGTCTGCCAACCCTTGGCATATCCTATCACGTTCTGCCGCCCTTCGTCAAGGCCTTTTCGTGGTTTAGGCCAGCTCCTGCCTTGCTCAGCAAAGCCCCTGTGGGTTCCTGCAGCTTAATTTTCACTACTCAAAGGCCACTGCCACACGTATAATCACTGCTATGGAGCGAGCTGTTTACAGGATAATCGACGCCAATTTCAACCGCGCCCGCGAGGCTATTCGCGTGATAGAGGAATTTTGCCGATTCGCTCTGAATTGCAGGCCGTTGACCGAGCGGGCCAAGCAGTTTCGCCACGAGCTATCGGCCGCCATCGGGAGGCTCGATGCCGACAAGCTCATTTCAAGTCGAGATACACCCGGTGACGTCGGCGTTGACGCCGCCGTCCAAAATCAGCTTCAGCGGGGGAATCTGCAGGATTGCCTCACCGCCGCGTGCAAACGTCTGCCCGAGGCATTACGCGCGCTGGCCGAGACCATTCAAACCATAGACCCGTCGATAGCGAGGCAAATCGAGAATCTGCGGTATGCAGCTTATACGCTCGAAAAAGACATTACCCTTTTCAGCAGCGCAGCCGAGAAATTCAAACGGGTCGGACTCTACGTCATAATCAGCAGCAACCTGCCGGCGGACGTCATCTCTCTGACACACCGCTGTATAGCCGGAGGCGCCGACTGCATCCAATTGCGGGCAAAGGACATCGAGGACGACAGGCTTTTCGCTCTGGCCGTCGAGTTTGCCGAGGTGTGTAAGGCCGGGGGCGTCCTGAGCATAATAAACGACCGGGCGGATATTGCAGTGGCTGCCGGCGCCGACGGCGTTCACCTCGGACAGAACGATTTGCCCATCGAGCAGGTTCGCAAGCTCCAGTTGACGCCGCTGATTATCGGCAGGAGCACACACTCGCTAAAGCAGTTGCAGACTGCCTGCAGCGAGCTGCCCACATACGTCAGCTTGGGGCCTGTCTTTCCCACCGCAACGAAGTCAACAGCCGAGGCCGTCGGACTGGACTACGTCAAACAAGGTGTTAAGATGCTTGCCGATACCGGTATCGGCCACGTCGCCATCGGCGGCATCACGCTGGATAACGTCGAAGACGTCTTGAATGCCGGCGCCAAAACCATCGCGGTCTGCTCGGCCGTCACGGAAGTGGCCGACCCTGCCGCCGCCTGCCGCGCACTAAAAGAAAGAATTGCCGCTCTCGGATAGCAATTGCATCATTCGCGGTTCTCGCGCCTCTCTCTTTCCTCTTCGGTCTTTAGCTCTTGCTCGAGCTTGCGCTCAGCAGCCGGCCGTGCCGCCAAAGAAACCAACTCAAGGTTCCAGATATTCATCCTCTACCTGGCCCGTCTCGACATTGGTATCTTTAATTAGCTGATTGGCCTTCGATATCAAATCAACCAGCTCTATGACGTCGGCGTCGCCCGGCCGCTGGTGGAGGAGAGACTGTGCGCGTGTGAGAGTATCACTTAGCTTCGCTCCTTTGGCCCAGTAGCTCTTGCGAAGGATTTCGGCGAATTCGGCGGCGACGGCAGCTAACCTAAAGTCGAAGGAAACGTTGGAATCGAAGCCGTCATAAACGAACTTGAAGACCGTGTCAGCAAAGTCTTGTGTCGATATGGACCTTTTGAATTCCGTTACTTCATCGGTGTCAGCATCTTTATAACGCACGTAGGTTGTCGCGGCGGTGCCCGTCTTGTCCGGCCACAACTTCAATTCATAGAGTGCCGTGACCGAATGGCCCGCGCCGACCTCGCCGCCGTCCTGTTTGTCGTCGCGAAACTTATCATCCGGCACATCGCGGTTCTCGTAGCCTATCAGGCGGTAGCTGCGGACAACCTCCGGATTGAATTCGACCTGTACCTTGACGTCTCTTGCGACAACCTGAAGTGTGCCGGTCAGGTTTTCCACGAAGATCCGTTTTGCCTCGACAAGAGTATCGACGTAGGCATAGTGTCCGTTGCCTTTGTCACCCAAAGTTTCCATCAGCACGTCGTTGTAATTGCCCATGCCGAAGCCTATGGTCGAAAGCGTAACGCCCTTGTCCGCCTTTGCCTTTATGACCTTTAAGATGTCATCGGCCCCGGTCTGCCCGACGTTGGCCACGCCGTCCGAACATAGTATGACGCGGTTGATATAGCCTTTTCGGTATGCGCTGTCGGCCATCTCATAACCGATGCGGATTCCATCTTCGGCGTATGTCGAGCCCTCGGCATTCAGAGACTCGATTGCGGCCAGAATTTCCGCCTTCTCGTCAAGCCCTATATGATCCATTATTTTTCTGCCGCGACTGCCGTAAACGGCAATTCCTATCCGGTCATGCTCTTTCAGATTCTCTACCAGCATGCGCAATGCTTTCTTGACCAGGCCAAGCCGGTTCTCGCGGTTCATTGAGCCCGAAACGTCAATAACGAAGGTCAGGATGGCCGGCTTGCGGTCCCGGTCGCTCACCTCTCTGGCCTTCAGGGCGAGTTTTAGCAAGTGGCTGTTTCTGCGTCCCGTCCCGAATTTCCAAGGTGCGGCTTCCGCGTAAACGGCGAACACATCTTCATGAGGGGCCTCGTAGTCATATTTGAAGTAGTTGATAAACTCTTCAGCCCTGACAGCCTTTTCCGGCGGAACATGCCCATCGTGCAGGTACTGCCGCACGACTGTATAGCTGCCCGTATCGACATCCACGGCGAAGGTGGAAAGATTGTCATCTTCGGTATCGACAAACGGATTGACGCCGTAGTTCTTAAAGAACATCGCATCGACCTGCTCGCCGTTTGGCGGCGTGGTCCCCCCATGCGCCATCTGATAGGCTCCGCCTCTCGCTTCCAACGGTGGCGTACCAGTGAACGCTGGCGTGCGGGCTATCATACATGCGGGAGGGGCGCTCGCTGCTTCCGCGGGTGCCGGATTCGACAAATACCGCGAAAACTTCTCTGCTTCCGATACCACTTTCGGTTTGGGACCGGCCCGTGACCTATCACCTTTGTCAGGCACCGAGTACAGAGCGCTTTCGGTGTCGCCGGATGCCGGCTGAATCTCCGCCAAAGCCATCCTCATGGCTTTGTTGAGGGATGGAACCGTTAAGGAGATTACGACGCCGCAGAGAACCATGATGACGGCCGCGTACGCGAGTATCCTTAACCATTTGATCTTCACGGGTGTAACCTTTCGGTGTCCCATTCGACCTTTCCCTGACTTCGCCAAGTCAGCAAGAGCATCATTTGTCAGTGCGTCCGTGAATTCTTTGCTGGGTCTATCCCGGTCGCCGGTGAGTTTGACCAGTCGGGAGATATTTTGTTCCAGCTTATTGTCTTTACGTTTCATGGTTGTTGACCTCATCTTTCTGGAGGCGCTGTTGTGCCAAGTTCCTCACGAAGGGAAATCCTCGCCCGATACAACAAGCTGTGCACAGCCTTTTCAGTAATATTCATCTGTCGGGCTATTTCACTTGCCGGAAGGTCCTCGATATACCTGGCTTTGAGAACCTTCTGCTGCCTGGTTTCCAATTTGTTCAGGGCCGCCCGAACAATCGCGGCTGTCTCTTCTTGTTCGAGAATCTCGTCGGGCAGCGGCTCGGCGTCGATTGTCTCAACGTAGCGGCTGAGATCCCCATTGACCCGGGGTCGGGCCGCGCGTTTTCTTATTTCAAGCCGGATGACATTGCGCGCAATGCCACAAATCCATTGTTCAGGACGTCCCTTCGAAGGGTCGTAGCAAGCGCGTCCCCTCACGGCATCGAAGACCGTGCGTTGGACCAGCTCTTCAGCCAGCGAAGGATTCGGCCAACTTTTCATGAACATGCCATAGAGCCGTGGAATCTGTTGACGGACGAACTGGCGCCACGTATCAGCGGCGCCTTTTGCAATCTCCGCCCAGCGCTGTTGATTTAGCTCATCCGCCACTTGGCTTAACCACCTTTCTGGTACCAGTTTCTATTAAGTATTATGCGCCAAGGGTGTAAACTACTCACACCTTTTCGCAAAGAACGAGAAGTTTATTTCCATTATGCAAGCGATTGACCGCTCAGGTGATTTGGCGGGATTGCAGGCGGCTAATCAACCGGCTTGAAAGCAGAAACCGGCAGCCGAATGCCGGCTCGCCGGGGTATTATGGCGGAGAACGGGCAGGTTCGGGACCTGCCGAGAAGTCCTGTTTTCTGCGCTTCTTGCGTTTCCGTTTCTCCGAATTATCCACTAATGGTGCATACCCCGCGGAAAAAACCCGCAAAACTTTGGGCCTTTGGCGAATTATCAGGCGGCGCACCTGCCAACGGGTATGGTTTTTGCAAGCACTCCAGGGCATAAGCCATAAAAGCTTTTCAGCACTTAACTTATGCGCCACAGGTTGGGGCCGGCCATTCAGTGGCGACGTGAATTCAGAAAGGCGACCAGTCAGCTCCGTTATTCTTCAAATAACCGACACGAAAGGATAGAATCCAAGTGGGGCGGTTATCAACAGGTTATCCACATCCAGGAGGGCTGCCTCCGAACAACCGTGGGTATATACGGTCAGGTCCTGTGAAAGCCCGGAAACAGACAGAGTATATAAGTCCTTCTGGATGCAGTCCATAAGACATGCAGCGGCCTTGGCATAGGGCTTGGGACCCGGTTTGGTCGATCTTTTCTCTTGTGGAAAGTAATGGGTTGAAATCAGGCGGGATGTTGATTACCATATCGGCCGAGCAACTTTGGTGAAGGCTGCTTGGGCTGCATAGCGCGATTGCCGGGATAGAAGTAACGGGATTGGTCCTGTTGTCCGGCCTGGCACGGCGGGAGCAATCCCAATGTTAATTCATTTCGGCCATGAGAAGGAGAAGATAGATGACGAAACTTCAAGAGCGGCTGCGTGCCGGCAAGTTTGTTGTGACAAGTGAGGTCGGCCCACCCAAAGGAGTAAACATTGACAAGTGCCTTGAAGAAGCGGAATCGCTGAAGGACAGGATAACCGCATTCAACGTGACCGACCTGCAAAGTTCGGTGATGCGATTCGGCTCGCTCGCAACCTGTCGGCTCCTTCTCGACCGGGGTCTGGAGCCCATCTTGCAGATGACCTGTCGCGACCGCAATCGGCTTGCGCTGCAATCGGACCTTTTGAGCGCATTCGGTCTCGGAATCAGAAACGTTTTGTGCCTGACCGGCGACCACCCCGCGTTAGGCGACCATCCGCAGGCCAAGGAAGTCTTCGACCTCGATTCTGTTCAGCTTCTTCAGGCGGCCAAGACTCTTCAAGAGGGCAGGGACCTTTCGGACAGTGAACTCGACGGCAAGCCCGATTTCTTTCTTGGGGCTGTGGTTACACCGGGGGCCGATCCACTGGAGCCGCAGCTTCTCAAGATGGAAAAGAAGATTCAGGCGGGGGCTCAGTTCTTCCAGACCCAGGCCGTTTATGACACGGGGAAGTTCAAGGAGTTTATGAAACAGGTTTCGCACTTTGACGTGCCGGTCATGGCCGGGATAGTGATACTGAAGTCCGTGGGCATGGCCCGGTATATGAACGCCAACGTGGCCGGAGTCAATGTGCCGGAAGAATTGATTGAGCAGTTGAAAAAGGACAAGGAGAAAACGAAGTCCGGCCAGACCGGAATAGAAATCGCCGTTCGAACTATCAAAGAAATCAAAGACTGCTGTCAGGGTGTTCATCTCATGGCACTGGGCTGGGAAAGTAAGCTGCCGGCTATACTTGATGGGACCGGTTTGTGAAAAAGAACAAGCCCACTTTTGGACCGTAAGCATAGTTGGGAGGAACATTTGTGGGAATTTGTCGCAAATATTGACCCTACGCCGAAAAAGGTAACACGACGGAAAGAAAACGCCGGGCAATCGCTCGATGAATGCATGGTCCGGCAAGGATATCAGGAGAGAAGATGAGTAAGACAGAAATTCCGGTAGTGTGGTTGCAGGGGGCCGGCTGCACGGGCTGTTCCGTCTCGATACTTAATGCGGTCAGTCCGAGGATACAGAATCTGCTTCTGGACGAGCTGGTGCCGGGTAAGCAGCTAAATCTGTTGTTCCACGCCACGATAATGGCCGGCCAGGGTGAGCCCGTAATCAAGGTCCTGAAGGACACCGAGAAGAAAAGAAAGGGCGGCTACGTGCTGGTTGTTGAAGGTGCAATTCCTACCGCCGAAGGGGGGCTTTACGGAAGCATCGGTGAAATCAACGGCAAGCACGTGACCGTTGAGCAGAGCGTGGCCGACCTTGGTCAAAACGCCTTGCTTACGATAGCGCTGGGCACATGTGCGGCCTTTGGCGGAATACCGGCCGCCAAGCCGAATCCCACCCTTTGCAAGGGTGTACAGGCCGTATTCAACGAAAAGGGCATTGAAACTCTGGTCGTAAACGTGCCGGGCTGTCCGCCTCATCCGGACTGGTTCACAGGAACAATATCCGTGGTGCTCTTCTCGGGCGTCGAGGCACTCGAACTGGACGACCTGGCGAGACCGACGCTTATTTATGGAAAACTGATTCACGAGAATTGTCCCCGCCGCGCCGACTTCGATAAAGGCAAGTTCGCCGAAAAGCTGGGCGATGCAGGCTGCCTTTATAAGCTTGGCTGCCGGGGCCACTATACTTACGCCGACTGTCCTTTGAGACAGTGGAACAACGGCGTCAACTGGTGCGTCAAGGCGGGCTCTCCCTGTCTTGGCTGCGTCGAGCCGGAGTTCCCGGACGGCACATCGCCGATGTATGAAAAGATTACTTTCGAGGACCTCAAATGAGCAAGACAATTAAGATCGACCCCATCACGCGAATAGAAGGCCACATGGGTATCGAGGCGGTGATAGACGACGGTGTGGTAAAGGACGCCAGAAGCTCCGGCACGCTGTTTCGCGGCTTCGAGATAATTCTCAGGGGCAGAGACCCGCGGGACGCCTGCCGGCTTACTCAGCGAATCTGCGGCGTCTGCCCCACCGCTCACGCCACCGCTTCGACACTTTGCATCGACGAAGCATTCGGGCTCACGGAGAAAATCCCCGACAACGCCAAACTGATACGCGCTTTGATATTCGGCTCCAACTTTCTGCAGTCGCATATCCTGCATTTCTATCACCTGGCGGCGCTGGACTACGTGGACGCCGCCGGCGCCATCGGCGATTTGGCGCCTTTTGTCCCGCGATATGAAGGGGATTATCGCGTGCCCACCGACGTCAATGCCGAATTGGTGAAACATTACGTCCGGGCGCTCGACATCAGACGCAAATGCCAGGAGATGCTGTCGATTTTCGGCGGCAAGATGCCCCACAACGTCGGTATAGTCCCCGGCGGAGTCACCGAAAAGCCCACAGAGGACAAGATAACCAATTTCCTTTGGCGGCTAAATGAAATACGCGACTTCATCGACAATACGTATATCCCGGACGTCATAGCCGTCGCAAAACTCTACAGCGATTATTTTGAGGTCGGCCCGGGCTGCAAGAGGCTTCTCTCTTACGGCGGCTTCGATTTGCCGACCGGCAAGCTCTTTGTCACCGGTATTGTTGCCCCTGATTTGAAAGCCGAGCCTTTCGCGAAGGAAAACATCACCGAGGACGTCAAGCACTCCTGGTACGCCGATTCCGGTTCAGGCAAGAACCCTGCCCAGGGCGAGACGGCGCCGCAGCTCAAGAAGAAAGAGGCGTATTCATTCCTGAAGTCACCGCGTTATGACGGCAAGGTCTGCGAACTGGGGCCTCTGGCGAGAATGGTAAACAACTACGTTCAGGGTGACGGAAAAGTCAAGGAAATGGTGGATTCGGTGCTCGGTGAATTCAACGCCGGTTTAGATGTTTTGTATTCGGTCCTTGGCAGGCACGCGGCACGGGCCATTGAGGCTAAACTTGTTGCCGACTCGATGGTCGATTGGCTCCAGGTACTAAAACCCAGCGGGCCGGTCATCATTGAAAGCCCGATTCCTGACGAGGGCCAGGGCGCCGGGCTGACCGAGGCGCCGCGAGGTTCGGTGGGGCACTGGATAACCATAAAGGACAAGAAGACCGACCGCTATCAGGTCATTACGCCGACGGCCTGGAATGCCTCGCCCAAAGATGACAAGGACCAGCCGGGCGCCGTTGAGCAGGCAATCATAGGTACCAAAGTGAAAGATAAGGAGAATCCCTTCGAGCTGGTGCGGATTGTCCGGGCGTTCGACCCGTGCCTGGCATGTTCCGTTCATCTGCTCGACGCAAGGGGCAATGGGCTGGGGGTGTTCAGGGTTGTATGATGTCCCGAAAGAAGAGGTTGCTGGTTCGATGACGGATTCGCAGAAAAATTCCGGCCGGATTGTCGTGCTGGGCTTGGGCAATCTGCTGCTAAAGGACGAAGGCATCGGCGTCCACGTCGTCCATGAGCTGCATAGACAGGATCTGCCGGCCAACGTCGAACTTATCGACGGCGGAACCAGCAGTCTCGATATTCTGCTCATGCAGGAGGGTCCTTATAAGCTGGTGGTCATCGATGCAATGAAGGCTGGTAAAAAGCCCGGCACCATTTATAAGACCAGATTTAAAGCGCAAGAGATGCACGAGCTGGCACATACTTTCAGCAAAAAGATAAACTCAACGCTGAGCCTGCATCAGGTCGGCCTTGTTGATGCCCTTCTGGTCGCTCAGAAGACCGAATGCGGACCCGACGAAGTTACCATAATAGGCGTTGAACCGAACGAAATAGACGGCGGCCTGGAGCTGACCGAGCCGGTGAGCGAAAGGATGCCGCAGATAATCAACTCAGTTCTTGAGGAAATTGAAAATGCTTTTCACGAAAAATAAACCTCTGGACGAAGTGCTGGAGTCTCTCGGCGCCGAAAAGAACATCTTCCTGCTCGCCTGCAACGGCTGCGCCGAGGCCTGCCAAACGGGCGGCCGGGAGGCGCTGGACGCAATGAAGCTCGAAGTGGAAAAGGCCGGCAAGAATGTCACCGGCACCTGTCTGGTTGATTTTCTCTGCAACAAACTGCTGGTTACCACTCGGCTGGCCAGAGAGATGGACAAGATCAACAAGTCCGATTCCATCCTCGTATTGACGTGCGGCATCGGCGTGCAGGCCGTGGCCAGGGTGGTAGCTAAAACGGTGCGGCCCGCAGCAAACACAGTTTCGCTCGGTGGACTGCAGGGGCTCTGGCCTTCGGACGAGCGCTGTGAGGCATGCGGCGACTGTTCCCTCGATTATACAGGCGGCATCTGCCCCATTACCTCGTGCGCCAAGAGCCTGCTCAACGGCCCGTGCGGCGGCGCCCATGATGGCAAATGCGAGGTTGACCCGGAAAAAGACTGCGGCTGGATTAAAATCTATGAGCAGCTAAAGAGAATCGGCCGGCTGGATAACCTCAAGAAAGTCAGAAAGCCACGGGACCACAGCAAAATGATGCCCTCCGCGGAACTGCGAAAGACATCGTTTTACGACGTGGAAAAATGAAACCGGAGGCGCCTGCCCGTCGCGCTGGGCGTGCCTTTTTGACCTTGGATAATTCTTCTGAAAGGAGCACAAATTGACGAGTCCCTTTATTTCTATCGGCGAGTCGATACACGCCTCGATTCCAAAGACCGGCAAAGTGATGAAACAGCTTCGACAACTTGGTCCCGATGCCTATTCGGCGCCGAGCGAACCACTGGATTATATAAGGGACCTGATTGAATCGCAGGCGGCCGAGGGCGCGGACTACATCGCCGTCAACCTTGACGCCTTCGGCGAGGATGAGCCGCAGATCGCCGTGGATATGATGGTCGAATATGTCCGGCTGGTCCGAAAGTGGGGCGGCGGCGTCCCCATCTGCATCGACAGCAGTGACGACAACGTCCTCATCGCCGGGCTCAAAGAATGGTATAACACAGACAAACAGGTAAAGCAGCCGCTCGTCAACTCCATCAAGGTCCACACGATGGACAATATGTTCAGCCTCAAGAAAGATTACGACTATGCCTTTGTCGGCCTGCTGATGGCAGAGGCCGGAAAGTCACATTCGGTTGACGACCTCTACGCCCTGGCTAAGCAGATCTTTGATGAAGCCGTCAACAAATACGCCTTCAAGCCCGAAGAAATCTTCTTTGACTCGACGATATTTCCTCTGGCAATCGACATGCCGATGCAGCCTGGAGAGCCGGGCTATACCTACAAGACCTTCGAGACCATAAAGAAAATAAAGAGCGACCCCGAAATGAAGGGCGTTCATTTCACCGGCGGCATAAGCAACTGCTCGCGGGATTTGCCCGCGCGAAAGACCGGCATAATGCGCGCCTTTGTGCACAAGGCCATGGAATACGGAATGGATTCCGGCATCGTCAACGTCAGGCATCATCTTTCGCAGGGTGAGCCCGATGCGGAACTGCTGATGCTGCTGGACGCATACGCAAAGATGGACGGCTCGCCGGAGAAAATGACCGAGGCCATGATGCTGATGGGCAAGTTCTGCCGGGAGAGCAGAAAAAACGCCCAGTGAGAGCCTTCAATGTCCTATTCGCTTCTATTTTGCCGCTGGGTCAGGAGATCCATTTGCAGTTCAACGCCTTCACGGTCATGCTGATCTGAAGAAGGATGTTTCTAAACAAACCGACCAATCACGCCAAAGAACCCCCAGTTAGGCGGGACGGAAGAGCGCCGGACGAGTAAGTTTCCTGCGCGCGCACTGATTTTCATGTACCGGTAGGGCCGATCCGAAAGCCGCCAAAGGTAAACTGTAGGCCTGTAGCCGCAATAAGATCGACTGCTTGCTTTACCAGAACGCCTGCTCCTTTGACTCAGAGCAAGCTTCTGACAAAGATTGCCCATGCAGGTACGTTGACTGGGCGGACTTAATACGTATACTCAAGCTAAAGGATTTCGTTCCGGACGACATCGTTGGTCAGAACTCAAAATACGGAGACTAACAAGGATGACATATATAGTTACTATGCTATGTGCGTGTACACTGTTATTTTGCAGCGGTGGCAGTGTTTTGGGACATAGTGACATTACCGTGAAGGAGTTGCGATGTGAATATGCGGCGAACCCTCTGTGTATTGATACGGAGAAGCCAAGGTTCAGCTGGACTCTCGAATCGAGTCAGCGAGGGCAGAAGCAAACTGCCTATCAGATCATCGTCGCAGGCAGTGCGGACAAGCTGGAAAGAAATAAACCTGACAAGTGGGACAGCGGCAAGGTGGCTTCCGAAGGGTCGGTGAATATAGAGTACGGGGGCAGCGCACTAAAGAGCGGTGAGATGTGCTGGTGGAAGGTGCGATGCTGGGATAAAGACGGCAACGCCGGGCAATACAGCGATGCTGCAAGTTTCGAAATGGGTCTGCTGAGGGAAAGCGACTGGCAGGGTAAGTGGGTCGGGGCTGAGAAGGGTATTTCATCTCCGCTGTTGCGCAAGGAGTTTGCGATTACCAAAAAGCTCAAACGGGGTCGGGTCTATGTTTCGGGGCTCGGCTGGAGCGAGCTGTATATCAACACCAAGAAAGTGGGCGATCATGTGCTGGACCCGGCGACGAGCGAGTATCACAAGCACACCCTGTATGTCACGCACGACGTGACGGACCTGTTGGATACTGGAGGCAACGCGATAGGCGTCATGCTGGGCAACGGGTGGTACTGCGAGCCGGAGTACCCAGTGTATGGTGACTCACCGCGGGTGCTTTTGCAGATGAACCTGAAATTCATCGACGGCAGCGAGATGAGCGTTGTGAGCGATGAATCCTGGAAAACGATGCCGGGTCCGATTACGCATAATGATTTTTGGCAGGGGGAGGTATATGACGCGCGGGAGGAAAAGCCCGGCTGGGCGAAGGCCGGTTATGACGATTCGAACTGGAGCCAGGCATTGATCAAGAGCAGCCCCGGGGGCAGGATGATGTCCCAAGTGATGCCGGCAATCAAGGTGGTCAAGACAATGAAGACGGTTCGGTTATCCAATCCTGCGCCCGGAATATACGTTTACGACATGGGACAATTGTTCGGCGGCTGGGTTCGGGTGAAAATGAGGGGTGAGGCGGGGACAAAGCTAACTATAAAGTATTCGCCGCGGCTGGTTGAAGACGGTGGTTGGGACGACAAGAGTCGGCTTACTGAGGTGGAGGGTACGGACTGCTATATTTTGAGAGGCGACCCCGAAGGTGAGATTTACGAGCCGCGATTCACCTACCATCCGGTACGATATGTTCAATTGGAAGGTTATCCCGGCGAGGCGAGCCTCGAGAGCTTGGAAGGCAGGGTGGTCCGCTCGGCGGTGGATATGTCGGGTGACTTTGAATGCTCAAATCCTCTGTTGAACCAGATTCACCGGAACGTGGTGTGGACGCTCAGTAACGAGCTGTTCGGTATCCCGCTGGACTGTCTTTACCGTGAGCATTGGGCATGGATCGACCCGGCGACGGTCACAGGCACGCTTTACCCGAGGAAATTCATGCCTCAGTTCTGGACGAAATGGCTGACCGACATTCAGGACGCCCAGTTCGATAACGGGGCGGTGCCAATCATAGCTCCGAATTACCGAATCAAGGATCGTCCAAAACAGGAAGAAGTTCATGGCTCGTCCGCCGCCGAAAAAGACAGGATTGATGCGGCATGGGGCGGCAACTATCCCATCCTTGTCTGGTATTTGCATCAGTATTACGGTGATGACCGCATACTGGCCGAGCACTATCCGAGTTTGAAGAAATGGATTGCCTATCTCAGTTCGACGGCGCCCGAGCACATTGTAACCAAGGGTGTTTACGGCGACCACATGCTGCCGGGAACCGAGCCCGGCGATGAGCAGTTTGTGTCTAAGGAAACGCCGCGTCCTCTGGTGTGGACGGCCTATTACTATCGAGGCGTGGCGGCCCTGGCGCGGATAGCGGACCGGCTGGGCAAACAGGCTGATGCCAGGCGGTACTCGCTGCTGGCGGAGAACATCAAAGAGGCTTTCAACAAGGAATGGCTGGATAGAGAGAGCAGCCAGTATGCGACAGGCTCCCAGACGGCGAACCTTCTGCCGCTGGCAATGGGTATTGTGCCGAGAGTGAACGAAGAAGCAGTGCTCAAGAACGTGATACGGGACATTAACGAGAAATACGGCGGGCATCTTCACACCGGCAACAGCGGCACCACATGCATGATCGATACTCTCACTCAGCGAGGATACGGAGAAACAATGTATAAGGTGGCCGCGCAAACCGCGTATCCCGGCTGGGGATACATGGTGGGCAAAGGTGCCACCACTATTTGGGAAGCGTGGGGACGGAGCAAAGGCCAGGAAAGCATGATTATGTGGGCTACGATCGATGAATTCTTCTACAATGACCTCGCCGGCATCAATGGGCCGGAATACTACGGACCTGATGATGTGAAACCGGGTTTTGAAAAAATTCGCATCAGGCCACACGTGCTCGGCGATCTGACTCATGCCAAAGCTTCGATCAGGACCGTGCGAGGCTGGGTCAGGTCGGCATGGTTGAAGAAAGATAATGCCATCACCCTGAAAGTGACAATACCTGTCAACAGCAATGCCGAGGTCAGCGTTCCCAAAATCGGACTGAAAAATGTTACGGTCACTGAAACCGGCAAAACCATTTTCGAAAACGGCAGATTCATCAAGGGCGTTTCCGGTATTACAACTGCTGCGGAAACCGATGACTATGTGATATTGCAGACCGGTTCCGGGTCTTACAGCCTCAATTTACAGGGAAGCTGACCAAACGCTAAATAGCACGTAAAACTGCAAAAAATCCAAATCCATAAGATTAGCAAAAGCAAAGACTTAAGAAAATTGCAAAAAATGTAAACATTTTCAATGGCGTGTGACCCTGGCGGGTGCTATTTGAGTTGCCAGGCGAGGGGGCAATAACAAAGCCATTGGTCGGCGAGGAGTTTCAAATCGGTCCAGCCGACGTCGTTGAGGTGGTTGAGGTCTGCCCCGCCGCACCAGTCCGGCTCGGCGCAGCCGGTTTGGAGCCAATGGTCGGCAAATCTGGCAAAGTGCCGGAAGTCGACGACGCAGGGTATCGGGTCGAATGCACCGCAAAGGTCGAAGCCGATATAGCCCACATCAAAATCCGCCTCGCTGCTTGCGGCGCCGTCACCGAATTGCAGGTAGGGACCGGCGGCAGTGAGCAGGGGGTCAATGCTGAAGTCGGCAATTCGTACGCCAAGCAAATCACGGTCACGATATATCTGGGCGATGCCGTCGCTGCGGACGGCAATGCGGTAAGTGTGCATTTGGGAGAAGTTGTCGAGGCCGGCTGCAATAGTTTTGAAAGCTCCACCTTCGTACCAGCAGACAGCGGTCGTGGTGACGGTGATAAAGCAGCGTTTGCCGGGCAAGGAGCCGTCACCGATGTACAATTCAAAATCAACGCCGCGGCTGGCCGATGTGGTGTTGAAGACTCGCATCGCGATTTCGGCGGTAAAGCCGAGGCTCTCATCGACGCTGCCGAAGCCATCATTGGCGTCATTCACCCAGCGAGCCCGCTGAGAGGGGCCGGAGTCGACCCTCATGACGTTTGGTTCAGGATAGCTGGTCACGGCTTCGGGGGTCGTGTCTGTACCTGTCCAGCGCCAGTCAGAAGAGGGAGCGAGGATATCGCTCGCCGCCAAGGCCACAGATAGATTGCTGTTACCGGGCAATTCCACCGCGGCGGGGTTTTCGTTTTCGTTGAATAATCTTATCAGCCATACCCCCTCAGGGGTTAAGGTGAGATTGAACTGATTGGCGCTTACAGGGTAATTGGCGCCGTCTGTGCCAATTGCTGAAACCGTGCCGGACGGGACGGTAACGGTGGCGCTCCTTGTCTGCCAATAGGCGTTGGCAATCAGCAGCCAGGTGCCGTAATTTCCGGTGACGGTGCGCGTTGCCACTTCGTCAACATTGACAGTGCACTGGACGGGATCAGGTGGTTGAAGCAGGAGGTGCTGGCGAGAGCGTATTTCCTTGCCCATCGCGACGATACCATTCCATTTATCGTTGAACGTCGCAAGGTCGTACATATCCCACATCTTGTTGAACGAGTAGAACATGAGTCCCTTTGCACCATTGGCAATGCAGCCATAGCAAATCGTTCGGAGTTTAGTGTCATGCAGGAACATATTGCCCCAGAAGGGTATGGGTTTGGGCATGTTGGCGCCGACATAAGCCATCTTGGGGAAGAGCTGACGAATCTGGACTTCTCCGCCCGTGTAGAATTGGTGCACGTAGATATCATAGCAATCGGCCTGTGTCGACATGCGGTCGAAATCATAGTGCTGAGCGAGAGTCGGATGGAACGGGTCGTGCCGGAGCAGGGCGGTCTGCATGGCCCTGAGTTCGTCGTGCCGAGAGTCCGGCAGCTCGTCGTTGATGTAATAAAAGGCAACGGCCGGGTGGTCGCGGAATCTTGCAGTCAGCTCTGCAATGACTTCAAGCGGCTGCTGACCCGGATACCATTCGTCCGCGGGGAAGCCGTCGCTATCTGAGTAGTAATACAAAGAGCCGGTGTGGAAGGCAACAGGTATTGAGCGCTGCGAACATCGGTTGAGAAGGTCCTCGACGTAAGCGTAACCTCCCCTCGGAACGCAGTAATCCATCATACAGAAGGGGGTACCCTCCAGATAGGAGAGAAATCTGTCTCTCAGGAGCGGGTCAGGGGCGGTGCCTGTTCTGCTATTGACGTAGACAATCATGGGCAGCCAGGGCTTTTTGTTTCGATAGACCATGCCCTTGCCGTCGCTGGGTGTGCCTCTGGAGGCGTCGGCGGTTTCAATCACAGTGAACGGTAGGACCCGGTGATAATCAGCAGGTATGGCGCCCGTTCGTGTGACACGAAATTCGTACCTGCCCGGGCCGGGCGGGATTCCGCCGGGAACAAGTTTTTCCAACTGACCTGCAGTTACGTCGAGCGGGGGGAGGTCCAGTACGGTTAGCGGGGTGAAAGAATCGTTAATGGGACCACAAGTGTTTGCATCGAGCCGAACAATTTCGCCGGCGATAACTCCGTTGTCATCGACTTGAATATTTACAGCCGGGTAGGGCCTGCCGTCGACAACCACAGGGCGGTGAGGTTCAGTGAGAAATTCGCCGGGGTCACGGAGGGAGCCGGCGATGTGGAGCTCGTCTATCCTGCCGAGGAAGAACTGGGCCCTTGAGGTGTCGGCGCGCTGGTAGCCGCCGACGGTGAATCCCGCCGTGGAATCAACCGTAGAGATTGAAGTGCCGGGGGCGCTGTCAGCCAATATATCATTTATGTGCAGCCTCAATTTGTCACCGGTGGCCTCGGCATTCCAGGTCATCTTGATGTGGGTCCACTCGTCCAATTGTATACTACTTGCGGTCAGATGTGTGTATTTCACGTCCCAGTCGCCGCCGCCCCACTTGCGAATGGCGTGGAGGGTCTGGGTGCTGTCGAGATACATATGGCAGTAAATCTCCTTTGAGAAAATCCTGCGGGTTTGGGTGGAGCCGGGGCCGGAGGCGGGGTAGATAAATGCTTCGACCGTGAATTCGCTGAGGGGGCCGAAGTCGAGACCGGCAAGATTATTTACGCCGGCATCGGGGATTAGTAAAAGGTCACCCTGGTTGTTTAACCAGTTGTCATTAAAGAAACAGGCCGAGGCTGTGCCCGATGAAGGAGCGGCCGAAGCATAGGTGATAGTGGAGTCTGGGTCGGCGCCCTGGACGTAGGTGGCGTTGTAGTTTCCAGTGGCGTCGATGAGAGAGGCTGGGAGGGGGGCGCCTATGACGCCGTCGAAACTAAAGTGCAAAAGGGTGTCCAGTGTTATATCTGCCGGAGACACGCGGGAGGTTGCGCAGACAAACGCCAGGAGGAGAAACAACTTCAGTCTTTTGTGTGCAGACACCTTCCTTACCCGAAATCTACGAACATAACATATATAATAGTATAGCGGTTTTTCAACTGTGGAGCAAGCAGTTTGTTTTTTGCTTAGCATCGTCCCACCAAAGGCGGTCAGCAAGAACGTGGCGGCCTTAATGAGCCACTTGAAGCGAGGCAGTTCGCGTTCTCATCTCAGCGGCCGGTTGGGGGGGCAGTAACAAAGCCATTGATCGGAGAGAAGTCTTAATCGGTCCGACCAACGCCGCTACTGCGGTCGACGTTGGGCTTTGCTGCAGGCGGTGTAGGGGGGTATGAACTTTGCTTGTCGGTTTGGCAGGCGGCGGGTCATCCGGCAGAAGATGGGCTTGCCCGCATGCAGCAGCCCGACAGAATTATGTCGCACCTCCTTGCGACATAAGGGTTTACCTAAAGTCAATAATACTTCCTACGGAGTCATCAAAAGGGGTGCATCTTGAATTGATTCTGCGCACAGACCGGTTCCGGGTCTTATAGCTTCAATTCACAGGGAAGTTGACCAAGCGCCTTTCAATATTTCTCGTATCGATATCAAAATCATTATTCCATGAGATTATTGAATGTATCCATCGTTTGAAACGTGTGCCAATCGGGTAGGGCTAATGATAACAATTGCTGAAAAACTTGATTTTGATAAGATTATTGATGTTGTACGGGAACGAGTATGCTTTTTAACCGTGTAAATGGGAAATCCCAATTAAAGATTGAATACCGGCCGGGAAAGGGCGAAATAAACAGAATGAGATTCAACATTGGAGTGCAGCATGAATATAAGGGATGAGAAGCCGTCGGATATTGAAGTCATCACAGAAATCACCATCGTTGCTTTTGCGGATTGTCAGTATGGGAACCATTCCGAGCAGTTTATTATCCATGCTCTGCGGGATGCCGGAGCGCTGACTGTTTCCCTGGTAGCGGAGATTGATGGCAGGATAGTAGGGCATATCGCGTTTTCACCCGTTACGATTTCCGGTCTGAACTGCCAGTGGTACGGTATGGGGCCGGTCTCGGTACGGCCGGATTGTCAAAGACAGGGAATTGGAAAATCGCTGATTGAGCAAGGTTTGACACGATTGAAAAAGTCCGGAGCAAGAGGCTGCGTCCTTGTGGGTGATCCCGGGTACTATGAGCGGTTCGGTTTCAGAAATCTGCCGGAACTGATTCTTGAAGGGGTGCCCCCGAAGTATTTTCTTGGCTTGCCCTTCGGAGAGGACAGGCCCCAGGGAATTGTGGTGTTTCATGAGGGATTTAGCGCCGCGGGTTGAGCAAGAATGAACAGGCAGAGGCATTGCCGGAACAATCCCTCCCCATTATTCGTAAAGCCTGTCCCTGCCGTATAAACGCGAGCCGGTTCGGTAATAGACAGGTTAATATAGGTAGGTATTCACATTCACACTTCGGTTCGGATTTATTTATTTTTAATAAACAAATTACTAAAAGTATTTTATAGAAAAGAGCTGACAGTGTCTCAAGCTGCCAGCCCTTTGGGCAAGAGAGATGTCCTGTTAGCTGTTGTTTTCTCTTGAATGGTTGTATCCGGGGTGCTATAGTCACCGTGTATATTGTAATTGATTTTCCTTTGATTCTGTCATTTGGAGGTTATTGCCATGTGTGAACACTGCACGCGACGGGAGTTCTTAGGAGCAGGGGTGGCCGGTGGATTGATGCTCGCTGGCGCAACATGGAAGCACGCGTGGGCTTCGCAGTCACCGCCTGGGCAATTCCGGGGTAAGTGGCGAATCTGCGTTGTCTTCACCGGAGCGCCCGTACCGGAGGATCGCAATTGGGGAGCCGACGCCAGGCAAATAGAGGCCATGAAAACTCGGCTGGCCAAGGCGGAAAAGGAGCTGGGAAACATTGAACTAATAATGGGGCAGTCGAGCAATGCCGAGCAAACGGCGGCTCTGTTGGCAAAGGCGGGGCCGGCAGCACCGGTCCTTGCAATCAACGTGGCAAACTTTGCCTTGACAAGAGTAGTGCAGCCGATTCTCGACGGGTCGCATCCCACGGTTGTATTCTCACTGCCGGCCAGCGGTCACGATTGGATGTATGCTCCGCGCTGGCATAGTCGGGGACATCGCGTCACCCTTCTGGCCAGCAGCGACTACGACGAGCTCGAACGAGCCCTTCGTCTGCTGAGGGTGATTCCTATGATGCAGGATACTCGGATTCTCCTGTTCCCTCCTCCTCGCGGCACCAAGCCCGCCCAGTCTCCGGAGGAAATCAAGAAGCGTTTGGGAGCGGATGTCGTGGCCGTAGAGGAGAAGGCGTTCGACGAGATGATTTCCGCCGTGGAGGACGAGGCAGTTCGAGCCGAGGCCGACCGTTGGACTAAGAACGCCAGGGAAATCATCGAACCGGATGAAGAGGACATCAGCAAGGCCGCCCGCGTTAGTGTGGCACTGCAACGTCTGTTGGAGCGGGAACGGGCACAGGGGCTGGCCATTGGCACCTGCATGGGATGGCTGCCAAAGGGATTCCCCTGCCTCGGATTCGCCCGCCTTCGTGACGCCGGTATTCCCGCGGCGTGCGAGGGGGACATGGACTCGTTGTTGACCATGCTCCTGTTTCAATATGCGATCGACCGCCCCGGGTTCCAGGGCAACGCCACTTTCGATACATCTCGCAACGCCTTATGGACCGCCCATTGCACGGCGCCGCTGAAGATGGATGGTCCCGATGGCAAGGAAGCGCCATATCTGCTTCGCGGCCATTCCGAGATCCGCGGCGACGGCTGTGTGCCCGAGGTCCAGTACCGCATTGGCGAGACTATCACTCGCGCCAAGCTGATAAATCTGGATACGATACTCGCCTCGACGGGCAAGATCATCGAAGTTCCGGCCAGGTCGGTCCACGGTTGTCGTACCCAGATCGTCACCGAAGTTCGTGATGCGGCAAAGATGGCCGCCAACTGGAGCAGTGTCCTTGAGACCGAGGACGCCATGACACTGCTGCACCGTGTGGTGTTCTACGGCGACCACATGGAAAACGTGCACCACCTCGCACGCTTGATGGACATGAAAGTCGTCGAGGAGGGCTGAACGAACCCTCAATTGCGAATCCTTGGATGCCATGATCGGCCTATGTCGTTTGTCGGAAGGCGGAATAATGCACCGCAACGAGTTCATCCGCCGCGAAGTAACGCCCGTGGAGGTGTGAGATGCCCCGATGTCGGTGAAGCGCATCGGCGTCCACGCGAAAAACCGTATTCGGTGAGCTTACAAAATCAGAGAACATCTTGTTTCTTTCTGAATCGGCCTGATATGGAAAATGTCAGCCAAAGAGACTCAAAAAACCATGAGACGAGTGACTTTAACGCTTAATTACATCTTGTTGGCCTGCATTGGCCTGACTTATTTTGGTGATAACCCCGCCTTTGCGGAAAACGAAAACAATAAGGAGGGTTTGTCCGTTGATTTTCGTTATATGCCGCCGGAATGGCAGACGGCGATCTGCCTGCCGGACGATCCGTACAAGTCAATCGTCGATAAAAGCGGCGACCTGCTTTATCACTATCTCCGCATAGTGGGCGGGACGGACCGCTTCCATACGCGCATCGGCGTCCGAATCGCCAACGACGTTGTTTGGAAAAAACAACAACTCCATTCGCCTCGCGTACCCATTGTGCGAACTTTTCTGAAGGCCAATGATCTGGAAGTTATCCAGGAAGTGTTCGCTGTTACGGATGGGTTAGGGTCAACCACGCTGACAAAGCCCCAAGCTCCGGCACGCAATGATCTGATTCTTATCCACATCACAAACACCGGCCCTGCGCCAAAGGTCGTAGAGCCTCAGTTGACAGTGGACACCGACACACATTTCGATTTTCGCATCGGCGCTCAGCAAGTTGTGGTCAACCATCACGAAACGATAACCGCGTCATTGAAGATGATCGGCCTTGCAGAAGGGAACGATAGTGCGCGGCGCGTCATTCAGCTCGCGACACTGACCGTGCCGGCCGGCAAAACAGAAACATTCTTCATCCTCTACAGCGGCGGCGGCAAGATTGTGCTTGAACCGGCTGCCGTCGAAAAGGCGCTGGCCGCTCGTGACCGGGCTGTGGCATATTGGCAAAAAGTCGCCCTGCCTTATGACCGCGTGCAGGTACCGGATGCCGGGATTCAGGCGTTGATTGATTCGTCGATTCGCAATATATGGCAGGCGCGAGAGATCAAGGATGGATTGCCGGCGTTTCAGGTCGGGCCGACCTGCTATCGCGGCCTCTGGATCGTCGATGGCGCCTTTCTTCTGGAGACAGCCGCACTGCTCGGCGCAGGAGACCAGGCACGCAGCGGGGTGGCTTACGAAATGAAATATCAGCAGCCGGACGGCGGCATTCGTGTAATTAAGAATTATCATAAGGAAAACGGCATTGTCATTTGGACCTGCGTCCGCCACGCGCAACTTACGCAGGACAAAGCGTGGCTGGAATCAATGTGGCCTGATTTGGAGCGGATAGCCGAGTTCATTAAGCAGCTTCGCGCACTTACGTACGAGAATGACTCGCCGTTGGACGACGGATTAAATCCACCCGGCTTCCCCGACGGCGGCATCGGCGGAAATCATTACGAATACACCAATCCATACTGGAACCTCGTGGGCCTGCGTGCTTTTATTCAAGCTGCCAAATGGCTTGGCAAGAGTGAACAGGCCGCGGTATGGCAAGAGGAATATGATGACTTCATGGCGGCCTTTCATAGGGCCGCGGCGCGTGATATGCGTTCCGACGAGCACGGCAACAGATATTTGCCGACTCTCATGGACGGCAAGGACCTTCCGCAGCGGGGGCAATGGGCTTTCTGCCATGCCGTCTATCCGGGCAGGATTTTTGCCCCCGACGATGCGTTGGTCGCCGGCAACATGGCGATGCTCGAGGCTACTGAGCGAGAGGGTATGGTCTATGGCACCGGCTGGGACAAGACGGGTATCTGGAATTACTTCGCCTCCTTTTACGGCCATGCCTGGCTGTGGCAAGGCAACGGACGCAAGGCAGCGCAATCACTATACGCCTTTGCCAATCACGCTGCGCCTATGCTCGTATGGCGCGAAGAGCAATCACTAAAGGGCGAGAAGTACAGGAAAGTCGGTGACATGCCGCACAATTGGGCCAGTGCCGAGTTTATCCGGCTGACAGTGCATATGCTCGCTTTGGACCGGGACAATGAACTGCACCTTTTCGAAGGTTTGCCGAAAGAATGGGTCCGGGCGGGTATGGTTACCAAGTTAAGCGGCGTCGCCACACCGTTTGGAAAACTGTATCTTACCCTAAGGGTCGATGATGACGGAAAGACTGCGAGATTGACAGTCGAAAGACTCCCTGCCAGTTCACTCGAAAGAATAGTGGTTCATTTGGATCAATGGACAGCAGGGGCAAATGGTAAAGTGCTTTCATTTGCAGGCGACGCTTCGATCGATACGGCTATCAAGTTGAAGACACGATAATCAGGTTGTAAATTCCTTTTTGCGAGACAGATTCGTTGTTCTATTGAAAATGAGGCCCAGCGGCATAGCTGGGCCGCCAAGCCGGGCTTCAATGTTGTGCGGGTCTGTTTGCATGACTTGCCTTATGGGCAGGATGCAGCAGGCTTTTTTGAGCGTCTTGAACGGTTGCTGGATATTGCCGAAGTTAAGCATTTTCAATGACCACTTCCCGCCGTGTCCCTGTGTTGAGGCTGACTGTTCGCTTCGTGAGTGCTTGCCCGACGCTACTTCAATCTTATTGAGCCGAAGCTGGTTTTCAAGTGCAGCCTTCCGTTTCCTTCACCGATGGCGCCTCTTATTCTGTCTTTGCTGATGTACCCCTTTACCATGACCGGCAGATTGGTTTCGATACAGCCGAAGCTGGTCTCCAAATCGACCGCCCCCGTGAATCGGTCCGGAGCTTCGAACTCAACGCCGCCGTAAGAGGTCTTTATGTCTGCGTGGATCTGGGCCGGCGTCGCAGGCGAACAGCATATCTCGATATTTCCGAAGCTCGACTCAGCCTTAATATCCGTCGAGGTTATATTCCGACAGGTCACACTGCCGTAGGAGGTATCCAGGTCGACCGCCCCTTGAGTGTCCTCGGTCTTTATGGAAGAGAAACTGGTTCGTGCTCGAATGTTGCCCCGGATGTCCCTGATTTTGATCGAGCCGTACGAAGTTCTGCACTCAAGGCCGGTTTGCTTCGGGACCATCAGCTCGAAGCTCGCTCCTATGCAGCGGTTTTTTCCGAGCCGGGGTTTCTCGACAAAGATTCGCAACGTTCCGCCCACCGCCTCTGTCTTTACCCTTGCTTCTTGCGCCAGTTGCTTGGCTTCTTCGTCGCTTGGGGCCTTGGCGAAGATTTCAGCCTTTATCCTGCATTCGGCCACGTCCCCGCCGACCACCGTAATTGAGCCGAAAGCGGTTTCCACGTCCACTGCGTCCAGCTCCGCCATCGACGCGGTCAGCTCCTCGGTCCTTTCGTACCTGGCCTGCGGGCAGCTTCCCATATTGATGCAGCAGCCCACCATACCCGTCACCGGACAGAGCGAAAGCAGCAGCCACATTCTTGTCGACAGAGTTCTCATTCTTTCACTCCTTTTCGATTTCAGGTGTCTTGTATCTTATTGTTGATTCTCGTTTTCCAGTTGCTCCCCAACAGGATAACTGCACCAGTTGGTATGTTCGCCAGACAAGCTTCTCCTGAAAATGTTACCGTTTTGTTACGCGTGCGCTATTTTCTTGTGATTTTCGTGATATTTCAAGAAAAAAAACACTACAACCGGCAGCCAAATTTTGGTCTTGTCGGTTTCGGCTGCGTCTGTTAGAAGGATGTATCAGTATGTCTTCGGACAGATGTCGGTTGTCGAAAACCGGAAAAGGAGAGAATTATGAAATCTTTAAGGGATGGGTACTTACTGTTGTGCTTGGTTGCGACCATCATTCTCGTGGCAACGGAAAGGCCTTGCGTTGCGGAACTTGTGCCGAGTTTGGAGAATTACGTTGAGCGGTGTGTGTTGATTGTGAAGGCAAGAACGATTTTCGAAAAAGACGGGAGGCTTACGTTTCGTGTTCTGGAGACCTGGAAAGGGAAATATTGTCCAGAAGACTTCGTGGAGGCCACCGAGGATGGTCGTTTCTTTGCCGACGGGCCCACCAGCGCCGGCAGCGTGGCTGACGGCCAGGAGATCGTTCTTTTTTTCACATGGCGCAATCAGCGTGTCAAAGGAAAGCTGTCCAGCTTCAGCACAAGCCTTCCAATTCGCAACGGCAGACTCATATATGGTGAGACTGGAGACCCACCTTCCTTTCCGCGGGAGTACACTGTCGAAGAGTTTGAGAAACAAATACGAGAGTTAGGTGGAAAAAGACAAATTCCAGTGGTTGTCCGGGGCTGGATAAAGCCTGTGCTCCAAGGCAGAGAGCTGATATCCCTGAAGATCTTGATTTTCAATGGCCTTCGCTGCTCTGTCCATCACGGGGCATTCACCACAAAGCCCAGTGCCTGGAATGGCGAAACAGGCAACATTAGTGTATTCGATATCTACCGAGATGACGACCCATTAAGCCTCTATCTTGAAAGGCCTCAAATTAAGGTGCCTGATGATGTTGCCGGTATAAACAGGTGCGAGATCAAGCCAGGTGAAAACCTGTTGATAGAGACGGATGTGCGCAAATGGAAGATAAGAGGCGGGTGGATTCCCGGACGGTACAAGCTCACAATCCGCGTGGACAATCTGACCGTCGATGATTACTGCACAATATCAGTGATGAGTGATCCGATTGTGTTCGAGATCAGGTAGGCTCAGTTGAATATACTGGTATTTGTCGGCCTGGCCTGGTATTCTCGTTTACAATAGCGTCTAAACAGTAGTTGAACTTTGAAAGGTCATCTGAAATGTCAAGAACAGAGTGCCTTAGCATTCTCGTCGGCATCTTCTTTGTATTTGCTGTCGGTAGCTCAACTCAATCCGCCGAACGTCGAAGCCCGAACTTGCAGGCTCTACCTTTTACCGAGGTCGTGATAGCTGATGAGTTTTGGGCGCCGCGGATTGAGACCAATCGGAAAGTGACCGTGCCTTATTGCTTCAAGAAATGCGAAGAGACCGGCCGAATCAGTAATTTTGCCAGGGCGGCCGGGCTTGTCGAAGGCGGATTCGAGGGCAAATACTTCAACGATTCGGACGTTTACAAGGTGATAGAAGGCGCTGCCTATTCGCTGAAGAGCCATCCGGATGCGCAGCTTGAAAAGTACGTTGACGACGTAATCGATAAAATCGCGGCGGCCCAATGGGAAGACGGCTACCTCTATACCTTCTATTCGCTGCCCGAGCGCCAGAGCGAAAAGCGCTGGACCAACACGAGCAAGATGCACGAGCTTTATTGCGCCGGTCATTTCTTCGAAGCTGCCGTTGCCTACCATCAGGCCACCGGAAACACGAAGATTCTGGATGTGGCCGTTCGGCTGGCCGACCACATTGATTCAGTATTCGGACCCGACAAAAAGCGCGACGTGCCGGGGCATGAAGAAATTGAAATAGGGCTTGTGAAGCTTTACCGTGCGACCGGCAACGAGAAGTATCTGAAGCTGGCTGAATTCTTCCTCGATGAGCGCGGCAGGGCCCGCGGCCGCGAGCTGTATGGATCTTACTGCCAGGATCACAAGCCTGTAACCGAACAGGATGAACCGGTGGGCCACGCGGTAAGGGCCGGTTATCTCTATTGCGGCATGGGTGACGTTGCCGCCCTGACCGGCCGCACGGATTACATCAAGGCGCTGGATAGAATCTGGCTGAACGTCGTTTCCAAAAAGCTCTACATAACCGGCGGCATCGGCGCCACAGGAAAAGGCGAAGCGTTCGGCGAGGATTATGAGCTGCCCAATGCAACGGCGTATTGCGAGACCTGCGCCGCCATCGCCAATGCCCTTTGGAACCACCGTATGTTCCTGCTCGAGGCAGACGCAAAGTACATCGACGTGCTTGAGCGTGTAATCTACAACGGTTTTCTTTCCGGCGTGTCACTGAGCGGCGACATGTTCTTCTACCGCAATCCTCTGGCCAGCGACGGTAAAAAACAGAGAAGCCCCTGGTTCGACTGCGCTTGCTGTCCCACAAATGTCGTGCGATTTATTCCATCCGTGCCCGGATACGTCTACGCCACCAGAGGCGACACGCTGTATGTAAACCTCTTTATGTCGGGCAGCGGAACCTTCAACCTAGCTAACAACAGGATCGTGCTGAAGCAGCAGACGCGCTACCCATGGGCCGGTGACATTAGAATCACCGTCGAGCCGGAAAAGCCAAAGGAATTTGCGATTTGTGTTCGCATCCCTGGCTGGGCGCGAAATCGGCCGGTACCGAGTGACCTTTATCGATTCATGAACGAAAGCAACCAGAAGGCCACGCTGCGGGTCAACGGCAAGCCGGTGGGGCTGGATATGGATAAAGGGTTCGCCCGCATCAGACGCACATGGAAACAGGGTGACACGATCGAGCTTAACCTGCCGATGCCGATCCGGCGGGTACTATGCAGTGAAAAGGTCAGCGAAAGCAACGGCAGGGCTGCTCTGCAGCGCGGGCCCATTGTCTACTGCGCCGAGGCGGCGGACAACGGCGGCCAGGTTGTTCATATCGTGTTGAGCAACGACGCAGGACTCCGCACCGAATACCGCGAAGACCTGCTGGGAGGGGCCAGCGTCATCATCGGCAAGGTGCTTGGTGTGCAGTTGATCAATGGCGGAAAATCTCGTATCACCGACAAGGTGGATTTTATTGCGATTCCCTATTACGCGTGGGCACACCGCGGCGGCGGTGAAATGGTGGTCTGGCTGCCGGCGGTCCAATAACGTCATTGACAATTGCAGGCAGGGTGGAATATCGAGGGTATTTCCGGACCTTTGAGGTAAAATCCTCTCCGCAGAGTGAGCAAAACTTCTTCAGTCTTGTACAAATAATGCCGATTGTAACAACAAGGCCTATTCTGCGATAAGTGACGGTAACAGCAGACATTATCGTGGATACCCGGCGTTGTTTGCAGCACAAGTGTAATAGGGCGCCGGCTTCATTGAATTGCCGCCGCTTCATTTGTACCTGGGCCGTAAGGTGTTTTCCGAAAGGGAAATAGCAATGATCAAAGCAAAGAATATTATGACCAAAGAGGTGATAACCGTTACCCAGGACACGCCCATTTACCAGGCCGTCGAGCTGATGGCTGCAAATGGAATCACAGGGATTCCGGTCGTCGACAGCCAACTCAGTTTGGTCGGCGTACTCACCGAAAAGGATGTGCTGCGACTGTTCTATGCCCACGAGCACGAGAAAGACAAGACCGTTGAGCAATTTATGTCAAAACCGGCGGTCAGCTTCGAGGAGGACATCAACCTGCGTGATATTTGCGACTGCCTGATCAGCAACAACTTTCGGAGGGTGCCGGTCACCTCAAAAGGCAAAGTCGTGGGCATCGTCAGCAGGGCCGATATTATCGAGTACATCCTCCAGGTAAGACTCTCAACAGCCTCCCATAGTTGAAGCTGGCGCTTAATCCGGGCCGCCCCGTTCACGCCGCTATCGAATCTTGGCCGGCCCCAAAGGCCGAAGAAAGGTCGCCCGCCGGCTGCCACAGCGGCTCACAGGGCTATCCGGCCGTACCAGTCAAACTAACTTCCGGATAAAGTTGACTTTTCCGTCTGTCGAAATATAATAGTATATAAGTTTTTGGCTGCGGGGTAGCAACATGGCACTGCGATATATGGTGTCCGATACTGATTTGGCGGCGGGCCGGGTTTCTGTGCCCGAACAGGAGCCCGTTGCCGTTGTAAAGAGTCCCTCTGCGTCGAGGAAAAGACTCTGGTTTTTGCTTCTGCTTCTCGCCAACGTTATTTCCTGGACTTACCTTTACGCTCTCTGGAGCGGCAGGCAATCGGAACTCTTGCGGCTGCTGCCCTTCAATAGGGCAATGGTCACCGGAATAATCTATCAGGAACAGAACCCATGTGCTATAGTCCGCGGCCGAGTTGCTCACGAGGGGGACATGATAGACGGCTACAAAGTTGTCAAAATACACAAGGACAGAGTTGAGTTCGAGAAAAACGGCCGCATTGTGATAAGACAGGTCTACGACCCTTAATACTGTTTGTGCGAGGCCGGCCGCCTGAGAAGCGTGTCGGCACTCTGCAAACGCCGGTCAAACGAACTGTCGAATATGATTTGGGAGTGGTCATAATGCTGTTCGAAAGAAACAAGTGGAAAACGATGGTCGGTGAGCGAAAACGCGTCGAGCAGATGCTGCGGCATCTCGGCATGATCTCCGAAAAGACCGAGGAGGGAATCGTCGTTATCGACCTCAGAGGGACCATTCACTTCGTCAACACCGCCTGGGCGAAGATGCACGGCTACCAGGCCAGCAAGCAACTGCTTGGAAAGCATATTCATGCCTTTCATAATATGACGCAGATGCAGACCGCCGTGAACCCCTCCCTGGAGCAGACAAAGCGCACAGGCGAGTTCGCAGGGCAAATTGAGCACGTTCGCAGGGATGGACACACCTTCCCCACGCATACCAAGATGATTGTGCTCAAGGACGAAAAAGACGAACCCGCCGGTATTATGGTCTTCGCAAAGGATGTCACTGAGCTCAGGCGCCTGCAGGACGAGCTGAATGAAACCGCCGGACAGCTGGAGAAATTGAAGCTGCAGATCGGGCAGTCGCGAAGTCAGATTGCCGAACACGAGCAGATTGAGAGCGAGCTGCAGAAATACTGCGATCAGCTTGAGCAACGCATTGAGGAGCTGACCGCAGAATCGAAGGTCGTCAAAGAGCGACGGCCGCCCCAAACCGTCACGCGCGAACCTGAGCCCGCTGCTCAGGCCTCGATGGAAGAACGCGAACAACGACGCGAGTCCGCTGTCGAGGTATCGTCCCCGGACCAGGAAGAAACAGACCAAACAGATGAATCAAGAGAAATGCTCGTCCCCCTCGACCCCAAAAAGCTCAAAGCCATAGCAGATATGGCCAAACGGCTGCGCTGAAGCACCGGTTGAATTGATAAAGCACACAAACGAGTCTTTTCACTAAGCTCGACTTTTGCCAATTTTTAGGCTATTGAACGATGGATAGCAGATTCATTATACCAGCAAACGGACTCCTGCCGATGCTTATTATTGTTTACGACAATAAGTTCGGAAAGGAGTCCATT
>Ga0307378_10001388_pt1 | contig 39579 bp, 35 predicted proteins | sample UN1MG_FD_202238 | JGI IMG/M metagenome (GOLD analysis project Ga0307378, IMG submission 202238) | Soil microbial communities from Risofladan, Vaasa, Finland - UN-1 | ecosystem: Environmental > Terrestrial > Soil > Coastal area > Acid sulfate soil | place: Finland: Risofladan, Vaasa | collected...
ACGGCTACGCATAGCAGGCCTCCTTTGTCCAAGGTGATGCCTACTAGCGTGGCCGCTCTCATCTGTTTTGTCAAGGTCCCACGCTACGCCGGGAAAAGCTCTCGGCTAATGTGCCATTGTCAAATTAGGTTGCCTTACCCAAGGCCGGGTCCAGCAGGCTGATGTGCGTATTCCTTTGTCGGTGCCGCTGTACTATACCCCAATGAGCTCTGGATGGCAGAGTGCCCCTGCGAAAGCCTCCAGCGTGTCTGCTTTCACCGCCAGCACGGCCTGCCGCTCTGCTTCCGTGAGGCCAAGCGTATCCAGCACCTCACGGCGCTGTCCGTTGAGCAATCGCTTTCGGAAAGTGGAGTCGGTGAGTGCCGTCCAGACTAACTCGTCGATCTTGCGCGTCGGCATCTTTTGCCCTCCTCACGCCCCACTTCCGCCGCCATCGTATGGCTGTGCCAGAAGGCCATGGAGCCCGTCCACGGACTCGGTGATCCGCGCTGCCAGGCCAGGGACCGCGGGGCCAGCGGCCAGCGCCAGGAGCAACATCAAGGTCATCAGTACCAGGGCCAACTTGCTGCGTTTGTGTTCCATCGTCTATTCCCCCCTATGTCCAGCGTTAGATTCAACACTAGAATACCACAGGCCTATAAACAAAGTTCTTAACAAGCGCATAAAAAGAGGCTGCTCAGCGGCAGCCTCCGCAAGTCAGGTGTGGATTCTGGAGAGTGGTGGAACGGCCGCTTCAGCCCGGCCTTTTTCCGGCGATTTGCTCAGATAATTCGCGGGTCTCAGTCGAAGGTTCGACCCCCAATTCTCGTCTAAGAACCTCCCGGCAGGTATGGTATTGAGCGAGTGCCTCCGAGCGCCGGCCCGCTTCCGCGTAGCCATGCATGATGCGTCGGTGGATGTCCTCCCGCAGTTCGTCTGTTTCCAGGGCCTGCCTGTACCAACCGATTGCTCTCTCTACATCCCCCCGCGCCTCGTGGCACTGCCCAATTCCGATCAGCACCTCGATATACATCTCCTGGAGTGCCTCTCGCTTTGGCATGCACCACACCCGCTCTGCCTCGGGAAGAAAATCGCCCTGATAGAGCGCTGCCGCGCGCCGCCACAGTTCCGCCGTCTGCCAGTCGTGAGGTGGCAGGAGTCTCGCCCGCTCGACCAACGCTTCAAACTCCTCGACGTCGAACCAGTAGTCTACGTCACCCAGGCGATACTGTCCTCCCTCTACCACCACCGCGTCGACCCCCACAGCGCGGCGTATCCGGTGGAGTGTGGTGTGGAAACTATTCCTCATCTTCCTTGTGGGCAGATCGGGCCAGAATACGAGGCCAATCGCATCTCGCTCGAGAGGGCCGTGCATGAGGACATAGAAGAACAACTCCTTGGCCATCGCTGCCTGCCACTCAGACGAGGAGACCGGATGGTCGTCGCGGACGACCCGCTCCTCACCGAGGGCATAGATCTCCAGGCGGCCCACTGTGTCCTCTTCTGCTATTCCTCCTTGCACCAATTCCTTCCCAATAGCCCTCAACTGTTGGATACTGTCGGCGATGGCGCGGCTCAGCGCCACACCTTCGGCGATGCCGAGTTGCAAGAGATCCTCGGCGTGCTGTCCCTCAACGACCGCGAACTGGTACGTGCCGATTTCCTGCGCCAGACCCATTGCCTTGCGTAACTCTGCCACAGCCTGCTGCCTGTTCTTGGCCAATAGATGGGCCTTGGCCAGCAGGAAACGGGAACGGGCCAACTCGCGTTTCGCCCGCTGCTGCTCCAGGAAACGAACACCGTTGGCGAGAGAACGGAGACCCGCCGTGATCTCATTGCTTTCGGCCAACGTGATTCCCTCAGCGACAGGCAACAGCCCTCGTTCCTGAAATTCCAACCCCTTTTTCTCAGCCAACTGGCGGGCCTGTCCCAACAGGGCGCGTGCCTGTGCGTGGTTGCCCTGCCAACGGTACATGTCCGCTCGCGCTGCCAGGACATAAATCGCCAGATCAGGCCTGCTCTCCTGTGCGATCTGCCAGCCAGCCATGTACAGGGGCTCGGCACGTTCGGAGGCCCCAACGTCCCGATAGACGTCAGCCATCCCTACCGAGATATGGGCCTGGGACCGCAAGGCGCCTCCGCGCCGCGCTGCCGCCAATCCCTCCTCGTACAGTGCCAGTGCTTTCCGGTATTCGCCCCGATCATAGTGGAGGCAGCCCAGGTTGTTGAGCACCCCAGCCAATAGAGTGGGCGCTCCCAATCGTCGCCCAATGGCCAGCGCCTCGTTCAGGCAGGCCGCCGCCTCGTCAAAGCGCCCCTGGGCGGCAAACGCGGGCGTCAAATCCTGCAACAGGTTGACCACATTGTAGGTGCTGCCGACCCGTCGGTACAGCGCCAGGGCTTCTTGTAGCTTGGCGATCCCCTCGGCGAGACGACCCAGCCCGACGTAGGCCCTCCCGATGACACGCTGGGCCTGCGCCCGCCCTGCCACCTCGTCTGGGGCCAGCATCGTCAGCGCTGTCTGAGCTTCCACAATCGCATCCTCGTAGCGGCCTTCAAATAGTCCCAGCAGCGCGCGCTGGTTGTGCACACTTGCCAGTCGAGCCGTGTCTCCCCGGGCGGCGAACCCGGCCTCGGCGTGCGCCAGCGCCTGACGTGCCCGCTCGTGGTCGGAACCGTCGGTAAGCACCTTGCTCTCATAGAGTGACAGTCGGGGGGCTTGGACTCTGGCCTCCTCAGGCAACTCCTTCGCCCAATGCAAGATGGTCTCGATCCGCCCCCGTGTGAACCACTCCATCGCCACGCGCTCCATCAGCGCTGTGGCCTCTGGATGGGCCCCTGCAGCCAGGTAGTGGTACACCGCCTCTTCGACGTCATCGTCCCGGTCGAACCACTTGGCCGCGTGCAGGTGCAGTTCGGCGTAGCGATCCGGATCGCGCTGGCGCAATTGCCCGTGCAGGAAGTCACGAAACAGGTTGTGGTAGCGATACGTCGCCGCACTGCCTCTCCCAAAACGGGTGACGAAAAGATTGCGGCGTTCCAGCTCGGCCAGCAGGGCGCGCGGCTTTTCGATCTGCAGGACCTCGCGGCACAGTCGGTATGACATCTCGCGCAACACGACTGACGTATGCAGGAAATACTGAATGTCGGGCGGCTGCCGGCCCAACACCTCCCTGGCCAGATAGTCGTACGTCTCGGTGGTCGCCCTCCCTGCGTCGAGCAGCGTCGCCTGCGCTCCCTCGCGCAGCAGATCGGCCAGCAGCAAGACACCGGTGATCCAGCCTTCGGAGTTGGTGGCTATCGCCTGCGCTTGAGCCTCAGATACCTCAATACGCGACAGTTGCAAAAGACTCTGGATTTCCTGGGGAGTGAAGCACAGGTCCTGAGCTGTCAGGCCGACGAGTTGGCGCTTGGCGACCAGGTGTGTGACTGGAACGTCGGCCAGCACGCGGCTCACGAACATCAAATGGCAGTTGAAGGGGAGCACCTCGAGCAGACGGTGGACAAATGTCCGGATGCCGAAAGCGCCATCCAGCGCGTCATAGTTGTCCACGACGACGACGAAGGGGGTATCAATCTCGATCATTTCGTTGACCAGGTCGCCTATGACACTGGTCGGGTCGTGGAAGAGATCGCCAGACAGGGAGGCCAACGCTGATCGGGTGCGCTTGCCGAAGGCTGGAAATCGCTCGCCGATCGCTCCCACCAGGTACTCGATGAACATTCCCAGGTCGCGGTCGCGCTCATCGGCGGTGTACCAACACACTGACACGGGGCTGTGCCGCGCAAAGTCCACCATTGCCGACGTCTTGCCGTAGCCAGCGGGGGCATAGACCATTGTCAACTTGCACTTGAGCCCTTGCTCGATGGTCTGGCACACCCGCGGCCTGTGTAGGAGGCCAGCAGGACTGGGTACCAGCAGTTTGGAACGGACGAGGGTGAATTCGGACACAGTAAGTTCTCAAGGTCTCCTATCGCTGCTCATTCACCAATCTGCCCAGAATGCAATATCCTAAAGTATACTCTCACAATTCCAAAGGAGCAAGCAGCCATGCCCACCACCATCTTGCTCTGTCGCCCGGGGGTGCTTGCGCTTCTGTCCCAAACGTTGTACCATAGCCTTCCGGGCAACCTTGGCACCAGTGGAGCGCAGTTTGCGAACGCAATCAGCCAGGCTTTTTTGGGGGGGACGGGATGAAGATCTACTTTGCAGGCTCCATCCGTGGCGGGCGGGATGACGCGCCGCTCTACCACGAGATCATCGCACTGCTTATAGAATACGGGGAGGTGCTGACCGAGCACGTCGGTGACGTGGGCCTGACCGCCGCCGGAGAGGATGGGCTGCCCGACGCGACGATCTATGAGCGGGACGTGGGATGGCTGGCGGAGGCCGACGCCGTGATCGCCGAGGTGACAGTTGCCAGCCTCGGCGTGGGGTACGAGGTCGCCCGGGCCGAGGCGCTCGGAAAGCCGGTGCTGTGCCTCTACCGGAGGGGCGCCGGGCGCCGGCTGTCGGCCATGTTGGCGGGCAACCCCACGCTGCGGTGTGAGATGTATGAGAGCGTGGAGGCGCTCAAGCTGATCCTGGGGCGGTTCCTGCGTGGTTGAGTGATGCCTCAAACGCCTTCCCCTTCCTCCTGGACCTGGGGGAAGGGGAAGGCAGGGGATGAGGAGATCTCAGCGATGGCTTCGCTGCTAATGCCCCAGCTTCTTCTTCAGTGCCACTCCGAGCCTGCGGATGCCCTCGACGATGAGTTCCGGTGGGCAGAAGGAAAAGTTGAGCCGCATGGCGTTGTGTCCCCCGTCCTGGTTGGGGTAAAAGTTGATACCAGGCACGTACGCGACTTTTTCCTTCAGCGCCTCCTTGAGAAACTCGGTCGTGTCGATCGATTCTGGTGCCCGGGCCCAAAGGAACAGACCACCCTGGGGATGGGTCCAACTACAACCCTCCGGCCAGAGTTCGGTCAGTGCATCGAGCATTGTGTCTCGACGCTCCTTATAAGTCTGACGCAGCCGCTTGACGTGTGGCTTAATGAGGCCGCGCTGGCAGATGTCGTTGGCGACGAATTGGACAAAGGTGCCGGTGTGGAGGTCGGCCCCCTGCTTGGCCAGCACAAAGTGCTGCATCAGTTCCTCCGGGCAGACGATCCATCCCAGCCGCAGTCCTGGGCTCAGCGTCTTGGAGAAGGTGCCCAGATAGATGGTGCGCTCGGGGATCAGCGTGCAGATGGGAATGATGTCCTCGCCCTCATAGCGCAACTGGCCGTATGGGTCGTCCTCGACGACGGGGATGTCCAGTCTCGTCGCCACCTCGGCCAATCGCTGGCGTCGCTCCAGCGGAAGCGTCGTGCCGGCGGGGTTATGAAAGTTCGGAAGGACGTAGATGAACTTGGGCGGACGTCCTGAATCGGCCACTGCTTTCTCATACGCGTGCTCAATCTCATCCACGACCATGCCATCGTCGTCGAGGTTGACCGTGTGATAGCGGGCCTGGTACGCGTTCCATGCCTGGATCGCCCCCAGGTACGTGGGACGGCCTGTGATCACATAGTCGCCGGGGTTGATAAAGATCCTGCCAACCAGATCCAGGGCCTGCTGGGAGCCATTGGTCAGCAGGACGTTGCCCGGCACAGCCGGGACGCCATACTTGTGCATCGTGGTAGCCAGGTACTCCTTGAGCGGCCCATATCCCTCGGTGGCACCGTACTGCAGGGCCAGAGCGCCGTTCTCGCGGCAGATGTGCCGGCAGGCTTCCTCGATCTCGCGCATGGGGAAAAACTCCGGGGCCGGCAGGCCTCCCGCGAGGGATATCACGTCCGGCTTCTGAGTCAGTTTGAGCAATTCGCGGATGGCGGAGCACTGCATCCCCTCTGTACACGTGGCCAGGTGTGGGGCCCAGTCCAACACGGGTATCTCGCGGTTCAGATCGAGATCCGGATCCATAGTCTACCTCCTGGTTGGGATTTGTTTGTGTTTGGCCAACAGATAACCCGCCATAACCAGCGGCGTAGCAATTCTCTACGCGAGAATATGTCGCCGGGCACCTGGCGGGAGATACACACGGAGATCAGTTCGTCAATCGTGTGACTGTCTGCTAAGCGGGCCATGTCACGCGAGCCATGGTCTGTCCTAGCCTTGGTCATGTCCTAATTGTAGCATCAGAAGGACAGCCGGTCAAATGGTAAAGATCACAAATGGAGGGGGAGATATGTCACGCGACAAGTGCGACTAACGCCACTTGACTGTCAGGCTGCATCGGGGTATTCTTGGCCCAGATCACAAAGAGAAACGAGGATGGGGAGGCTGTCTGTGTACAAAATCTTGCACAAAGAAGTTCTCAGCGATGTCACCAAGTTGATGGTCATCGCCGCACCGGCGGTGGCACGCAAAGTGCGGGCTGGTCAGTTCGTCATCGTGCGCATTGACGAACGTGGAGAGCGCATACCGCTCACCGTAGCCGACTATGACCGGGAGGAAGGCACCATCACGATCATCTTCCAGGAAGTCGGCAAGACGACGATGCACCTGGGTACGCTTGAGGCGGGGGACGAGTTGGCCACCTTTGTCGGTCCACTGGGGCATCCGACCGAGATCGAGAACTATGGGACCGTTGCATGTGTGGGAGGGGGCGTCGGCATCGCGCCGCTCTACCCGATCACGCGGGCGCTCAAAGAGGCTGGCAACACGGTCATCTCGATCATCGGCGCGCGCACCAGGGAGTTGCTCTTCTGGGAAGACAAGATGCGGGCGGTCAGCGACGAGCTGGTCGTCTGCACTGACGACGGTTCCTATGGGCGCAAGGCATTGGTGACCGAGCCGCTCAAGGAGTTGCTGGAACAGCGGGACGGAGATATCTCCCGGGTGTGGGCCATTGGCCCGGCCATCATGATGAAGTTCGTCTCGCTGACGACCAAGCCGTACGAGGTGGCGACGATCGTCAGCCTGAATACGATCATGATTGACGGCACCGGCATGTGCGGCGGCTGCCGTGTGCTATTGGAGGAAGGGGCGCGGTTCGTGTGCGTAGACGGCCCGGAGTTTGACGCCCACAGGGTGGACTGGGATAATCTGCTGGCCCGCCAGGCTTTCTACAGGGAAGAGGAGCGGCTGGCGACCGAGCGCTGGGAACACGATTGCCGCCTGGAAGGTGCGTTGACAGAGGGAGGTGCCTAAGTGTCTGAGCTCACACAACGCGAGCGCACACAGATCCCGCGGCAGGAGATGCCCGCCCAGGATCCCGTCGTCCGGGGGGGGAACTTCCACGAGGTCGCGCTGGGCTTCACGGAGGAGTTGGCCCGCAGGGAGGCGGAGCGATGCCTCCAGTGCGCCCGGCCCCACTGCGTCGACGGTTGCCCGGTGGGGGTCACTATCCCCGATTTCATCCGCGCGCTGCGGGAGGGGGACATGGTCGGGGCTGTGCAGGCTATGAAGGTGAAGAACGGTCTCCCGGCCATCTGTGGCCGGGTCTGCCCCCAGGAGGTCCAGTGCGAGGCCACTTGTGTCCTGGCCAAGAAGGGGGAACCGGTCGCCATCGGGCGGCTGGAGCGGTTCGTGGGGGATTACGAGCTGGCCCAGCGGACCTGTCCGCTGGAGAGCGGTGAAGAGACCGGCAAGCGAGTCGCCATCGTCGGCTCCGGCCCAGCGGGGCTGACGTGCGCAGTGGACGTGGCACGAGAGGGACACAAGGTCACCATTTTCGAATCGCTCCACAGCCCCGGCGGCGTGCTGGTGTACGGCATCCCAGAGTTCCGTCTGCCCAAGCGCGTGGTCCACGGTGAGATTGACTACGCGGCCGAGTGTTTGGGGATCGAGATCTGGACTGACCACGTCATCGGCCGTATCTTTACGCTGAGCGAACTGCTGGAGGAGCATGACGCGGTCTTTATGGGGACCGGCGCGGGGTTGCCCTCTTTCATGCGCATCCCTGGCATCAACTACAACGGCGTCATGTCGGCCAACGAGTTCCTCACCCGGGTCAACCTGATGAAGGGCTACCGCTTTCCCGAGTACGACACGCCGGTCAAGGTGGGGAAGAAGGTAGCGGTGATCGGCGCGGGGAACGTCGCGATGGACTCTGCCCGCTGTAGCCTTCGCCTGCAAAGGCTCCAGGCCGGGGAAACCGATGGGGGGGTGCACATCGTCTACCGCCGCTCTCGCAAGGAGGTCCCGGCGCGGGCCGAAGAGTTCCACCACGCCGAGGAGGAGGGGGTCGTCTTTGACTTCCTGACCAACCCGGTGGAGATTCTGGGGGATGACAATGGCGGCGTCTGTGGCATGCGTTGCATCCGGATGGAACTGGGTGAGCCGGACGACTCTGGCCGGCGACGCCCCATCCCCATCGAGGGCTCCGAATTTGAGATGGAGGTGGACACGGTCATCATGGCGCTGGGGACCAGCCCGAACCCGCTGGTCTTTGTGGACGCCGAGGGGTTGGAGCGGAGAAAGTGGGGGACGGTGGTGGCCGACGAGGCGACCGGGCGGACGACCATGCCGCGGGTGTGGGCCGGCGGCGACGTCGTCACCGGTGCCGCGACGGTCGTCAGTGCGATGGGGGCTGGCAAGCGGGCCGCTGCTGACATAGGTCGTTTCCTGCGGGGAGAGGTCGATCCATGGGTGATGAAAAAGTGACGTTCGGTGAGATGGAACGTGAGGCGTGAAACGTGAAGCGTGAAACGTGAGGCGTGAAGCGTGAAACGTGAGGCGTGAAGCGTGAAACGTGAGGCGTGAAACGTACAAAAGGTTAGCGCCGCTCTCTGGAGCGGCGCTGTGCTTTCTAGGGCGCTGAAGTCGGGCTGGGGCTGGGGGTGGGGGTGTACGTGGGGGTAGGGGTGGGCATCAGCCATGTGAAGCCGCGCACCCCACTGGGGGCACCGGCCTCCTCGTAGACCAATTCGCCATCCCTGTCCCGTGCCTCCCGCACCACCTGCACCTGCCAGCGAAACTCGGACGCTTCGGTGTCCGACGCCGTCAGCAGGTCGATGGGCACGCGCCAGGCCGTAGCACGGGCGTAGTGCGTTGCCGACACCACTCCGCTGGGTGTTTGGGACAGGGTTAACTCGTACCACTCGTCATCGCGCAGGATGCTCACCGAAGCCCACTGCAGGAGAATGGGCTCGTCACTCCCCACGAACGTTGCCCCATCAGGTGGGCTGAGGAGCGCGGGCGCCGGGTAGGGCGGAACAGGCGTGGGCGTGGCGTTGGGGTCCACGGTCGGCGTGGGACTGGGCACCGGGGTACCCACCGGGATGACCAGCGACTGGTTGGGACGGATGGTGTCGTCATCGAGAGGCAGCTCGTTGGCGGTACGGATGAGTGCCACCGAGATCCCGTATTGCTCGGCAATGGAGCTGAGCGTGTCGCCTGGCACGACGACGTGCACGACGTAGTCGGGCGGGGTCGGTGTAGGAACACCTGGTTCCGGTGTGCTCGTGGGTCCAGGTGTGGGCTGTTGGGCTGGGATGAGCAGGAGTTGTCCCACCTGGATCAGTTCTGGATCGACGTCCGGGTTCAGGGCCAGGATCGCCTCGACGGCGGTGTCGTATTCGTCGGCGATGGCGATGAGCGTCTCTCCCTCCCGCACCTGATGGACGAGTGGCGGAATCGGGGTGGGCGTAGGCGTGGAAGTAGGTGTCTGGGTAGGCGTCGAGGTCGGCGTGGCGGTGGGCGTGCGGGTAGGAGTGGCAGTCGGTGTCACATTCTCTGGTTCGGCGTTCAGCAGTGTGTACAGTCCAAAGCTGCCCGCCGAGAGGATCGCCAGTGCTAACATGACGACGATCAGGGCCCTGGCCCAGCCGGGCAATCGATGGCGGCCCTTTTCCAACTCCTCGGGTGCGGCTTCCTCTTCGACGAGCGAAGCCCCACACATCAGGCAGGTCGTCGCCATAGCGGCCACCCGCGAGCCGCAGGCGGGGCAGCGGCGAGGTTCCTCGGTTGGGAGGGAGACTTCAGGTTCTTGGGCCATTGTCACTACGGAGGTCTTTGGACACGGATTTACAGGATTAAGACGGATTAAGGCGCGAAACGCACCAGGGCGCATGATAGCACGGAAGTGGCAAATGACAAACGGGCGGGCGCGTCAGTGCTATCTTCCTGAGCGCCAGATGGAGAATATGAGCCACAGGCCCAGGAGGCTGAGGCCGATGAAACTTGTGATGACGAGTATCGTCGCCAGGCCCCATTGCTCGGCCAGGTTGAAGGCCGGAACGAGCAGGGCCAGCCCGACGATGAGCGCGGCCAATAGCATGCTTAGAGAAAGGCGGTTTGCCGACCGGTCCAGCCGCACCAGTGCCTGATTCAGCTCCTTGTGGCTGATCGTGACCTCCAGTTCGCCTCGCTCGGCGCGGGTCAGGAGTTGTAAACCCACGCGTGGAATCAGGGTCAGCAGTTCCGCCCAATCGTCGGCTCCCTTGAGCAGCGATGGTCCCCAGGTGCGAGGGGAGAGCATCTGCCAGGTCAGGCGCTGGACGTACGGTTTGGAGACGGCGAATATGTCAAAGTCAGGGACCAGTTTCAACGCTACTCCTTCCATCATCGCCATCGCTTTGCCCAGCAACCACAGTTCCGAGGGCAGGTGCAGGTGGTGGCGAAAGGCGATGGGCATGGTTTCATCGATCACCTCGCGGGCCCGCACCGCTTTCAACGGCAGACCATAGTATTTGTGCAGGAGCCGCGTCACGTCCCGTCGCAGTCCCGCCCGATCCAGGGTGCCACTGACGGCCCCCATGCGGATCAACTGATCCACAATGCCTTCCTCATCCGATTGCATGGCGACGATGTAGAGGCGGATCAGGTCACTCCGTGTCCGCTGGCTCAGGTGCCCCACCATCCCAAAGTCCATCGCGCCGATGACTTCGCCGGGCATGACGGCAAAGTTGCCTGGGTGAGGGTCGGCTTGAAAGAAACCGTCCTCCAGAATTTCCTTGACGATGATCCGAGCGGCGTGGAGGGCGATGCGGCGGCGATCGCGGCCCGCCCCGTCCAGCGCCTCGATGTCATCGATCTTGATCCCCCTGATGCGCTCCAGTACCAGCACGCGGCGCGTGGTAAAGTCCCAGTAGACCTGTGGGATGTGGAGGTAGCGCTCCTCGGCAAAGTTGGTGCGAAAGCGGTCGGCGTTGCCTCCCTCCCGGTAAAAGTCCAGTTCGGCTCGCAATGTGGCGGCGAATTCCTGGGTGATCTCGGGCAGATCGTAAATCTCGCCCAGCGGGGTGCGTGCCTGGAGCAGACGGGCCAGGTCGAGTAGAATCTCCAGGTCCGTCTCGATGGTCGCCTGGATGTGCGGACGCTGCACCTTGACGACGACCTCGGTGCCATCCGGCAGGGTCGCCGTGTGCACCTGCGCTAGCGAGGCAGCGGCGATGGGCTCGGGATCGAAGGTGGAAAAGATGTGCTCCAATGGCTCCCCCAGTTCGGCCTCGATCTGTGCCCGGACTGGGTCCCACTCCGCCGGGGGCACGGTGTCCTGCAGTTTGGCGAGTTCGGCGACGTAGGCGGGCGGCAGAAGGTCGGGGCGGGTGCTGAGGACCTGGCCCAGCTTGACAAAGGTCGGGCCGAGTTCCTCCAGCGCCAGGCGCAGCCGCTGTGGCACACCCAGGGGAGACGCGGGGGGGCGTCCTCGAAACAGCAGTCGCCGGGGCAGCGAGAGATATGGCAGCAATCCCACGGTCTCGACGAGCTCGCCAAAGCCGTGGCGGATAAAGACCTGGGCGATCTCCCGGTAGCGCTGGATGTGCCGGACACTGCGAAAGGGCGAGCGGGCCATTGGATATCAGTTTTTTCCTGGACAGAGCGCGGAGGCAATCACGATGAAGGGGAGCCCAGGAGCGCCCGGATCTGGGGGAGGGCCTCGATGGCGGCCTTTTCCCCGGCGGCGATTGTCTCCGCCGCGCGGGTGAAGCCGGTGAGGGCAGTGATGCCTGCCGGGACGGTGGGGTGGATCAGCAGATCGGGTGGGGACTCTTCCTGGACGCGGCGATTGACCTCTGTAGTCAGAAATTCCACCGAGCGCCAGAGCACCTCCACCAGGCTCACCAGCCCGTTGGGTATGAAGCGCCGGCGATGCAATTCTTCGGCAAACAGGATCACGGCCTTCTGATCGGTCGCGATGTCGACGGCGATCACCGTGTTGGCTCCCATTTGCCGGACGATGTCGACCGGCAGGTTGTCTATCAGCCCTCCGTCGACCAGCAACTGCTCACCCCGCTCCAGCGGAGCGAGCAATCCCGGCAGGGCGATGGTCGCCCGCACCGCATCCAGCACTGGCCCCTCTTGTAGGACCACCTTCTGACACCCGTTCAAGTCTGCGGCGACGAGCGCCAGTGGAATTCTCAGTTGGTCAAAGGTGAGTTCCCCCAGCCATTGGGCCAGGTAATCCATCACCTTGTGGCCCTGAAGGAGCCCTCGCCGGGGTAGGGTGCGGTCCACGAGCGTGAGCAACTGGCGGGGGCTGGACAGGTGCTGCGCGGCTTCCTCCATCTCGCGAGCCGGGACGCCGGTGGCGTAGATGGCAGCGATGACGCCACCCATGCTGGTTCCGGCCAAGAAGTCAATCGGCACGTTCTCTTGCTCCAGCACCTTGAGCACGCCGATGTGGGCCAGGCCGCGGGCCCCGCCGCCGCTGAGCGCCAGCCCGACTTTGCGGGGCGGCCGCCTGCGCAGGTTCTTTAGAAATCGCCACATATCTCTGCTCACTCCCACAGTCTATTCGTAGTATACAACATGGGCACGCGAGCCATCTTCCCGAAAGCTCGAACAGGGACGGGCATGCCCAAGACCCCACCGGGAAGCATCCCAATGCCCGTCAACCAGCCCGTGGGAGCTTTCGGGAAGATGGCTCGCCCCAGCCAGGCAGCAGCCACGGCCGGGGCAACGTCGTGGCTCCCTTCGCCCTGTTCCATCTCCCACGTCTTGTGCGGAAGGCGTCCAGGTGCCACGACGTCCCCGGCCTCGCCGTTCACGATGACGCGGGTCAGGACGCCTGCTTCTTCGTGGGCTTCTTGCCTGCCAGTTCTTCGACCATAGCGGTCAGTTCGTCAATCTTCTGGTTCAGTGCCTCGATGTCCTTTCGGGAGGCCACGGGTACATTGCTGCGGACCTTGTCGAGTTCGTCGCGCATCAGCTTGCGCAGTGTTTCCCGATCCTCTTCGCCCCGGGCAACCAGTCTGTCAACGATCCCGGGGGCCTCTTCCGGCTTGACTTCTCCTTCCTCGACGAGTTTGTTCACCAACTGAACGACCTTGTCTCGGGTCAGCGTCAGCATGCCCAGGCCCAGCAGCATCCCTTTTTCAATCCATCCAGCCATCATTCACCTCCTACTTGTAGTTGATGAGCAAGAAACCATCTCTGCACCGACTGATCGCCATTGAGGTTTTGCCTCACCTCCTTCACCATACCTCAGAGGCCAATGGCCCGCAATACCTCGTATGCAAAGTCAGATAGGCGTACCTTCTCCCCACCGGTCAGGTTGTCCAGGTGCTCGCGGAATTGCCTGGAGTAGGATAGGATTAGCGAAGTAGCGCGGCGATTGGCCTTCTCGACCAGCGAGAGGGCCAGGCTGAAACCGGCCAGCGAGTAGAGCACCGCCCACCCTGGCGGGCCGAGCCAGCGCAGCGTGGGGAAGATCCTCCTTGCTGCTGCCGTGTCTCGCAACTCGTAAAAGACCAGGATGATGGCCGTCACCATATCCGCGACGAAAAGGAGCGGTGACTTGCGCTCCGGGATGCGCAGCAAGAGTTCGTCCAGCAGATCCTGGTAGTCGGTGCCTTGTCCATCTTCCAGAGCCTGCAGGATGTTGGCCTTGCTCTTTTCCCACTCGCGCTCGTCGAGCGGGTCGACCGTCAACTCGGCCAGAAGCGCTGGCGCCTTTTCCGTGGGTGAAAAGACGACGACGGAACGGCCTCTGTGACCCTGGGGCCGCACTGTCTCCGAGTGCACCAACCGTTTTTCTTCCAAGAGGCGCAGCATCTCGTAGGCCGTGACCGGGCTCACGTCCAACGCCCGCGCCACGTCCGCATAGTGCACCGGGGCCCTGGCCTCGCGATAGAGGTCGAGCAACCGGCTCAAAAAGTCCTGTTGCCTGGATGATAACTTCAACGCCGGTCCTGTGTTCGGAGATTGATCTAAAAACTGCCTAATATTCCGAAAGTTCCTAAAGAATTATACATCGCACCGCTGACTTTGTCAAGGGAGATGATGGCTTGACATGTTCAACGCTTGCCTGTAGAATATCTCTTGATGGAGCGGGCACCACTGATCACCCTCACGACTGACTTTGGCACGGCCGATGGCTACGTGGGGACGATGAAAGGCGTCATCCTCGGCATCGTTCCCAACGCCCGGTTGGTCGACATCTCTCACGAAATCGCGCCGCAGAACCTCCGCCAGGCTGCATACGTGCTCTACACAGCCTACCCGTTTTTCCCACCGCACACCGTGCACCTCGTCGTGGTGGACCCAGGCGTGGGAAGTGCACGGCGGCCTGTCGCTCTGCGCACGCCAGCAGGCGACTTTGTCGCGCCCGATAACGGTGTCCTCAGCTACGTGATGGCCCGCGAACCGGTGGAGGCACTGGTGGAGCTGGCCGACCCACGTCACCGCCTGCCCCGGGTCAGCCACACCTTTCACGGGCGCGACGTCTTTGCCCCTGCCGCCGCGCACCTGGCGGCTGGCGTTCCCGTGGCATCTCTCGGCCCGCCTGTGCCTGATCCGGTCACGTTTCCGCCTCCACGCCTGGAGATCACCCCGGATAGCGTGATCGGAGAAGTGCTGCACGCCGATCGCTTTGGCAACGTCATCACCAGCATCGGGCAACTGGACTGGAGCGGGGGCGATCTCTCGCTGGCTCCGGCTTTTCGGGGGGCGGAATACGGGGAACCTGTTCGCTTCAACGCGGATGATGCAGTGGTTGCGGTGGCCGGGCAGGAGATCGTTGGCGTACATCGTACCTACGCCGAGGTCACCCCTGGCGAAATGCTGGTGCTGGTGGGTAGCGAAGGACATCTGGAGATCGCGGTGCGCGAAGGAAGCGCTGCCCAGAGGCTGGGGCTGCGGCCAGGTGATGGCGTGGTCTTGCGACTGTGAGGGAAATGCGGAGCAACGCGAATGGAGAAATTCATCATTGACGGTGGTCGCCCCCTCTCGGGCACCGTAGTTCCCAGCGGCAACAAGAACGCAGCGTTGCCGTTGCTGGCAGCAACCTTGCTGACCGACGAGCCTGTCACGCTGCACAATCTGCCGGCTATCGGGGACGTGGCGACGATGGGCGAACTGCTCTCCGACGTGGGCGTCTCCATCGACAAGCTGGACGCCAACACCTGGCGGGTGCACGCCCGCGATATTCGCACGTCGGAGTTGAGTCCCGAGCTCTTTGGCCTCATCCGGGGCTCCATCACGCTCGCCGGGCCGATGCTGGCCCGGACGGGCAGGGTGCGCCTGCCTCGCCCTGGGGGCGACGTCATCGGGCGCAGGCGGGTGGATACCCACTTTCTGGCGTTGAGCGCGCTGGGGGCGGAGGTAGATACCGACGGCACCTTTCATTTGGAGAGCAAGCGGTTGCGCGGGGCCGACATCCTGTTGGACGAGGCCAGTGTCACGGCGACCGAAAACGCCATCATGGTCGCGACGCTCGCCAGCGGCACGACCGTGATCCACAACGCGGCCTGTGAGCCGCACGTACAGGATCTGTGCCGCATGTTGTGCCAGCTTGGAGCCCAGATCGAGGGCATTGGCTCCAACACGCTCACCATCCACGGGGTGGAGCGGCTGGGTGGTGGGGAGTACACCATCGGCCCGGACTATATGGCCGTGGGAAGTTACATCGCGCTGGCTGCAGTGACCGGCGGTGAGTTGCTGATCAAGGACGCCGTCCCCGAACATCTGCGCATGGTGGGCCTGGTGTTCGAGCGGCTGGGGGTACACTTTGAGGCCCGGGGCAACGACGTCTTCGTGCCCTCAGGGCAGCCTCTGACCATTTCCCCGGACATCGGCGGGGCCATCCCCACCATCTACGATGCTCCCTGGCCGGCATTTCCCGCCGACCTGATGAGCATCGCCATCGTCGTGGCCTCCCAGTCCAGGGGGACCGTGTTGATGCACGAGAAGATGTTCGAGAGCCGTCTCTTCTTCGTGGACAAACTGATCGCGATGGGAGCGCGCATCATCCTCTGCGATCCTCACCGGTGCGTGGTGCAGGGGCCCTCCCCGCTTCGCGGCGACGAGGTGGAAAGTCCCGACATCCGCGCCGGTATGGCGCTCCTTATCGCGGCGCTGTGCGCCGAGGGCCAGAGTATCATCCGCAACATTCGCCAGATTGATCGGGGCTACGAGCGGGTGGAGGAAAAACTGCGTCCACTGGGTGCCCAGATCGAGCGCGTCTGCACCTAGTCCATGTCGCCAGACTTCGGAAGTCTTACGGAAGTGTGCTGGCCTACGGCACGATGTAGGTGTCCACCACGTTTCCCGCCGCGTCGCGGAGTGTGATCAGTGCCCCCCCGTTCCAGGCCGGGGTCACGCGCCCCCAGTACAGATCGTTGGGCGTGGAACTGCCCGCAGCCGAGTGCAGGCGCACGTGCGCGTCGGTGAACAGGGTGATCGCGGGAAAGGTGAAGGTGTTGCCCTCTGCACCGGACAGTGTCCATCCCTCGAGCGTGGCGGCTCCGCCCCGGTTTCGCACGACCACCACTTCAGCCGCCAGATTGCCGGAGCCCAGCACCTGTCCGATCTCGACGAGCGGTGGACCGGACGGGGTGAGGGTGGGCAGCGGCGTGGGAAACGGTGCTGTCTCGGGGGTGGGCTCAAGCGGTGGTTCGACGGGGGGGACATCGGCCATCGGGGCGGGGAGAGGGGCAACCGGGATGATGAGCGTCTGGCCGGGATGGAGCAGGTGGGGGTCGCCGACCTCATTGGCGGCCATCAGGTCCTCGACGGAGAGGCCATAGGTCTGCGCGATGGCCCCCAGCGTGTCCCCTTCCTGGACGGTGTACAGCAGTGGGCCGGGCGGGGTGGGGGAAGCGACGGGCGGCGCGGTGGGGGAGCTCGCCGCGGCCTCGGTGGCCGGGAGCGTGGGGGCGAAGGTGGGCATGGGGGTGGGGGGAGCAGAGGTGTGGGCACGCTCCCAGATGAACAGGATCGTCAGCATCACCACTGCTGAGACGATGACGTTGACCATGATAAAGATGGCCCAGGTACGTGTGCGCATGCCCTCAGACGACCTCCTTTGCTTGGTACGTCGGCTATTCTATCACAAATACCGGTAAATTGGTACACTGGTAGGCTGGAGCCGGTCCACCAATCTACCAACCCACCATTTCCCAATCCACCGATGTTGTGCTACACTCCAGCCAAATCCATCCGGGAGTACAGTTATGTCAACGTACCTTGTGAGGCACGCCGAGTTGCTGGTGACGATGGATGGCGACCGTCGTCGCATCCCCGACGGTGGCCTGTTCGTGCGGGACAACGTCATTGAGCAGGTTGGCCCGACCGGTGAGCTGCCGGCCGGGGCTGACTTCACTGTCGACGCCCGGGGGATGATCATCCTGCCGGGGCTGGTCAACACCCATCATCACTTTTACCAGACGCTGACGCGGGCGGTGCCGGCGGCGCAGGACGCCACGCTCTTTGGCTGGCTCAGGACGCTCTACCCGATCTGGGCCGGGCTGACCTCGGAGGCGGTCCACACCAGCGCGCTGGTGGCGCTCGCCGAGCTGGTGCTCTCCGGCTGCACGACCGCGTCCGACCATCTCTACGTCTATCCTAACGATTGTCGCATCGACGACGAGATCCGGGCGGCGCAGGAGATCGGCGTCCGGTTCCAGCCCTGCCGGGGCTCGATGAGCCTGGGGGAGAGCAAGGGGGGCCTTCCGCCGGACAGCGTCGTCGAGGAGGAGGCGTTCATCCTCAAGGACACGCAGCGGGCCATCGAGACCTACCACGACCCCGAGCCCTACGCGATGCTTCGTATCGTCGTCGCGCCGTGCTCCCCCTTCTCCGTCACGCCGGACCTGATGCGGGAGGCAGCGGCGCTGGCTCGCTCCTACGGCGTGCGCCTGCACACCCACCTGGCGGAGACGCTGGACGAGGAGCGGTTCTGTCTGCGCGAGTTCGGCCGTCGGCCGGTGGGGTACGCCGAGGAGCTGGGCTGGGTTGGGGACGACGTCTGGCACGTCCACTGCGTGCACCTGAACGAGCAGGAGATCGAGCTATTTGCCCGGACGGGCACCTCCGTCTGCCACTGCCCCAGCTCGAACATGCGGTTGGCCTCCGGGATCGCCCCGGTGCGGGCCTACCTGGACGAGGGCGTCACCGTGGGACTGGGGGTCGATGGCTCAGCCAGCAACGACTCCTCCCACCTGCTGGCGGAGGCGCGGATGGCGCTTCTCCTGCAGCGCGTGTCGGGCAACCCGGCGGGCCTGAGCGCGGAGGAGGCGCTCTGGCTGGCGACACGGGGCGGGGCGCAGGTGTTGGGCCGCGACGACATCGGCCAGCTTGCACCGGGCAAGGCCGCCGACTTTATCGGGCTGCGCCTGGACCGGCTGGACTATGCCGGGGCGCTCCATGACCCGCTGGCGGCGCTCGTCTTCTGCAGCCCGCAGCGGGTGGACCTCTCGGTGATCAACGGCCGGATGGTCGTGGAAGACGGCCATCTCCTGACGGTGGACCTGGGGCCGGTCGTCGAGCGGCATAATCGGATCTCGCGGGAGTTGGTGGGCATGGTGTAGGGTTTCAGGTTTCAGGTTGTGAGTGAGGAGTGCGGCGGCGATGAGAAGATATTCCAGTGCAACGATGCTCGTCAGAGGGGGCACCCTCGTCACTCCCGAGGGTACGCTTGACGCTGATTTACTGGTCCAGGGGGGGCGCATCAAGGCGGTCGGGCACGGCCTTTCTGTGGTAGACGACACCGTCGTGGTGGACGCCGAGGGCTGCTATGTCCTCCCTGGCGTCATCGACGCCCACACGCACATCCAACTGGATACCGGCATCTACCAGACGCCCGACGACTGGTTTATCGGCACCCGGGCCGCCGCCTGCGGGGGCGTCACGACCGTGGTGGACTTTGCCACCCAGTTTCCGGGGCAGACGCTGCGGGAGGCGGTGGAGGCGCGGCTGGAGGAGGCACGGGAGGCGGCCATCGATTACGCCTTTCACGTGATGGTCACCGACCTGCCGCCCGGTCGGGAAGGGGAGCTGGCCGAGCTGGTCGAACTGGGCACACCCAGCGTCAAGCTCTATACGACCTACCGGCCCAACTATTACGCCGACGATGCCACGGTGCTGCGCCTGATGGGGACGTGCGCCGAGTTGGGGCTCCTGCCGATGGTTCACTGCGAGAACGACGCGCTGGTCACCGCCCAGACGGAGGCGCTGGTCGCCGCCGGGGAGATTGGCTGGCGCAACCACCCGCACGCCCGCCCGGCGGTGGCCGAGCAGGAGGCGGTCCAGCGAATTCTCTTCCTGGCCGATGCCGCCGGGTGCCCGGTCCACATCGCCCACTGTTCGACCGGTCGCTCGGCCTCGATGGTGGCCGAAGCGCGGGAGTGGGGACAGGCTGTCTCGTGCGAGACCTGCCCCCAGTACCTGTTGCTGGACGACCGTGTGTACGCGGGGCCGGAGCCCTGGCGCTACATCCTCCAGCCACCCCTGCGCGATGCGGAGGAGCCGGACCGGCTGTGGGTGCTGGTGGCGGGTGGGGCGGTGGACCTGATCGCGACCGACCACTGCGACTACACGGCGGCCCAAAAGGTCGCGCAGGGCGACTTTACCCAGACGCCCGGGGGGCTGCCGGGGATGGAGACGCTGCTGCCATTGATGTTCACCTACGGTGTCGCCGAGGGTCGCTTGACACTGCCCCAACTCGTGAAGCTCCTCTCCGCCAACCCGGCCCGCGTGTGGGGGCTGTGGCCGCGCAAGGGGGCGCTCCTGCCCGGTTCCGATGCCGACGTCGTCGTCTACGACCCCGAGCCAGAGTGCACGGTCAGCGCCGAAGGCCTGCATTACCTGGCCGGATACACGCCCTACGAGGGGCTACGGCTACAGGGTCGGGTCAGGGCGACGATCTCCCGCGGGCAGGTCGTCTACCGCGAGGGGCGCTTCACCGGACGGGAGGGACGGGGGCGGTTCCTGGCACGAGAGCCAGCCGACGCGGCCATGTCGCTCTAGTTTGCCTGCCCTGACTTCTTGACCTGCACGGCCAGGTGTGATACAATAGCACAAGAATGTGTTACAAGTTGTGTCATATTGGAGGTGAGAGATGACCTGGACAGTGCAAACGACAGATTTGCGGCGGCGGGTGCGCGAGGTCCTGGACCGTGTGCGTCTGGAACAGGAGCCGGTCGTTGTCCGCAGCTACGGTACGCCGCAGGCGGTTATCATCCCCTACGAAGATTTCGAGAACTATATAGCATGGCGAACGACCAGTGAGAAGCGGGCGACCTGGCTGGCCGAACTGCGGCGCATCGCCGAGGAGGTGAGCGCTCGCGCTGCCCTTTCCGAGGACGAAGCGACCGCTCTGATCGATGAGGCGATCCGGACAACGCGGTCGGGCTGATGCGCGCTGTAATAGACACCAACCTTTTGGTCAGTTACCTGATCGCCCACCGTTCTCCGATCGCCGGGTTGATGGACGTCTACCTGGCGCGTGGCGATTTTGTGTTGCTGATTTCCCACGTGATGCTGGGGGAACTGGACCGGGTGTTGCAGTACCCCAGGCTTCATCGCTCCTACGATGCCCAGACTCGCATCCGCTTCGTGGCTCTCGTCGCTTCCCTGGGCGAGATCGTGGACCTGCCCCACGAGGTGCCCCGCATCTGTCGTGACCCGGACGACGACTGGGTCATCGCGTGTGCAGTTGCTGGGGATGCTGACGTTATCGTCAGCGGTGACCGAGACACGTTGGATTTGATCCAGGTTAACCGAAATCCCATTCTCTCTGCCCGCCAGTTTCTGACGCTGCTGCAGGGAGAGGGGAGCACATAGTTGCAGGAGGAGCGGCATGGAGCAGACGGCTCTGTTCTGCCGGTTCGGCGTTGCGTTGGCGATCGGCTTTCTGGTGGGATTGCAACGAGAGTACGCCCACGGAGGGCCTGATCGGCAGATATTCGCCGGGGAGCGCACGCTGGCGCTGATGGGCCTGGTCGGCTGCGCGGCCGCGATGGCGGCCGACGTGTTGGCCTCGCCGTGGCCGTTCGTCGGCATCCTCCTCGCGATGGGCGCGATGATCACGGTGGCCTATTTCATCATGGCCCAGCGCGGTGGCGTAGGCCTGACGACCGAGACGGCGGCGCTGCTGACAGTCATCGCCGGTGCGCTGTGTTACTGGGGCCACCTGGGGTTGGCGGTGGCGATCGGGGTGGCGACGACCGTCTTGCTCTCGCTCAAGATGGAGATGGACGTGTTCGTCCGCCGCATCACCCGGGAGGACGTCTACGCCACGCTCAAGTTCGCGGTCATCACGGCCATCGTCCTGCCGGTCCTGCCGAACCAGAGCGTGGGCGCGCCGCCGCTGGACGTACTGAATCCGTACAAGATCTGGCTGATGGTCGTGTTCATCTCCGGCATCAGCTTCCTGGGCTACGTGTTGGTCAAGGTGGTGGGTTCCAGGCAGGGCATCGGCCTGACCGGCCTGCTGGGGGGGATGGTGTCCAGCACGGCGGTGACGCTCAGTTTTGCGCAACGCAGCCAGCGGGAGGCGGAGTTGGCCAAGCCTTTCGCGCTGGCGATCACGGTGGCCTGGACGGTGATGTTCTCCCGGGTGGTCGTCGAGGTCGCGGCGCTGAACGGCGCGCTGCTGCGGGTGCTGTGGCTGCCGATGGCCGCCTCGGCGGCGGTGGGGCTGGCCTACGGCGTCTATCTCTACTTCTCTCAGCGCACCGACGAAGAAGGGGAGGTCGCTTTCTCCAACCCGTTTGAGCTGGGTCCGGCGGTCAAGTTTGGCCTGCTCTACGCAGTGGTCCTGCTGGTCTCCAAGGCGGCGCAGATGTACCTGGGCAACACCGGCGTCTACCTCTCCAGCGTCGTCGCCGGGCTGGCGGACGTGGACGCGATCACGCTCTCCATGGCAGAGTTGAGCCGCGCGGCGGGGGGCGTGAGCCTGATCACGGCGCAGCGGGCGATCGTGTTGGCGGCAATGTCGAACACCGTCGTGAAAGGGTCCATCGTGCTGACGAGCGGGTCGCCCGCGCTGCGCCGCGCGCTGTGGCCGGGTTTTGCGCTGATGCTGGTGACGGGCGTTGGGGTAGCGTTTCTGATCTAGGGCAAGACGGCCAATACCAACCTCACCGGAGAACACTGTTGATCAGCTTCCTTCAAGTCTTGGGCGGCATGGCCCTGTTCCTGTTTGGCGTGCGCACGCTCAGCGCAGGCATGGAGAAACTGGCTGGTAATCAGCTCCAGGAATGGTTGGATCGTATGACCGGCAGGCCGATCAAGGGCGCGATCTTTGGCGCTCTTGCGACGGCCCTGATTCAGAGCAGCAGCTTGTTGATGGTGACCATGATCGGCTTGATCAACGCCAATCTGATGACGCTTGAGCAGGCGGTCGGCGTGATGATGGGCCAGGAGATCGGCACGACGCTCACCGCCCAGATCGTGGCCTTCAAGATCGGCGACCTGTGCTTTCTCTTCATCGCGCTGGGGCTTTTCCTGGTTGACTTTGCCCCCGGCCGTGACGGGCGCAAGTACGGGGAGATCGTCCTGGGGTTTGGCATCCTGTTCCTGGGGATGAATCTCATGTCCGGAGCGTTAAAGGTGTTGGCGGATATGCCTGCGGTGGCGCGATGGCTGATGTCTATGGGACAGAACGTTCCGGCAGGCATCCTGGCGGGCACGATCGCCACCGCCGTCGTCCAGAGCAGTTCGGCGTTCACCGGCCTGGTCGTCGCGATGGGGATCAGCCAGGCGGTCACGCTTCCTGGCGCGATCGCACTGCTTCTGGGTGCCAACATCGGCACCTGTATCACGGGGTTGATTGCATCCCTTCGTCTCTCCCGGTCGGCCCGGCGCGCATCCATCGCCCAGATCCTGATCAACGTCGTGGGGGTCCTCCTTTTCCTGCCCTTTATCTCTCCCTTTACCGGGATTGTGGGCCGTACTTCGTCCCTCCTCCCGCGCCAGATTGCCAACGCCCATACCATCTTTAACGTCGTCGTGAGTGTCGTTCTCTTTCCCTTCGTTCGGCATATCGCGCGGGCGGCTGAATTGCTGGTGCCGAAAAGCGCGGATGAGCCAAAGCCCAGACTCACGGCCTACATTGACGAGAGGCAGTACCGCCTGCCTCCGGTTGCTTTGACTGAGGCTGTCAGGGAGTTGAACCGGATCGGTGAGATCACGGCCGAAATGATCGATCGCGGACGCCAGGCGCTGGTGGAGCAAGACATGGACGCCGCCGAGTGGGTGCTGGAGCAGGAGGGCGAGTTCGTGGATCCGGTGTGCGTGGTCCTCGAGGATTTCGTCAACACGCTCATGCAGGGAAATCTCAGCGTGAGCCAGCAAAGGCGCTGTTTCCAACTCAAGAACCTGATCACCGACATCGAGAGAGTGGGCGACCTGACGGAGAACCTGGCCCAGGCCGCACAGAAGAGGGTCGCTCACGATGTTACGTTCAGCCCTCAGGCGGTGCAAGACCTGGACCGGCTTTGTCAGCACACGCACCGCACCTACGTATACGCGTTGCAGGCTCTCCGCGCCGGTGATAAAGCGCTGGCCCGGCGGGCCTGCCGTCTGGAGGACGAGTTCGACGAACTGTACCTGGAGGCGCGGCAGGGGCACATCGATCGCCTGGGGGCAGGGATATGCCAGCCAGAGGCGGACGTGCTCTTCATCGAGTCACTGCGCAACCTGGAGCGCATCAGCGATCACGCCGACAACTTGGGCATCAGCGTGATGCGGGCCTAAAGTGACGACAGTGTTTCCTCACATGCCACGTCAGTCTCACAATTGACGGTCGTTCAGGAGGTACCTATTATGGAACTCGCTCAATTTCTGCCTGTTGCCCGGGGCGACGAGCCTGCTGGCCTGGTGCTGCGCGACGGACGCGTGATCAACGTCTTCACTGGCGAGATCGTCGAGGCCGACGTCGCCGTCGCCGGTGACCGCATCGTCGGGGTGGGGCATGGCTATGACGCCGCCGAGGAGATCGACCTGGGCGGGCGGTACGTGTGCCCGGGTCTGATCGACGCCCACGTCCACATCGAGTCTTCGATGGTCACGCCGCCCCAATTTGGCCGCGCCGTCGTGCCGCGCGGCACGACCACCGCCGTCACCGACCCGCACGAGATTGCCAACGTCGCCGGGGCCGACGGCGTCCGCTACATGCTGGCGGCCTCCGAGGGGCTGCCGCTTACCGTGTGCGTCAACCTCCCCTCGTGCGTCCCGGCCACGCACATGGGTACTGCGGGCGCGGAACTGACGGCCGACGACCTGGTCGAGCTGCGCGACCTGGAGCGCGTCACCGGGCTGGCCGAGTTCATGAACGTGCCGGGGGTGGTCCTGGGGTTGCCCGGCGCGCTGGAGAAACTGCGGGCCTTCCAGGGGCGGGTGATCGACGGCCACGCCCCCGCCGTGAGCGGCAAGTGGCTCCAGGCCTACACCGGCGCCGGTCCCGGCTCCGACCACGAGTGCACGACCGCCGACGAGATGCTCGAGAAACTCCGGCTGGGGATAGTCGTGTTCATCCGCGAGTCCACCGCCGCCAAGAACCTGCGCGCGCTTCTTCCGGCCGTCACGCCTCAGAACAGCCGTCGCTGCGCCTTCGGTACCGACGATCGCCACCCGGCCGACCTCCTCGACGAGGGCCACCTGGACCACCTGGTCCGGCTGGCCGTCGCCGAGGGGCTCGACCCTGTCACCGCCATCCAGATGGCGACACTCAACGCGGCCGAGTGGTTCCGACTGCGCGACCGGGGGGCGATCGCGCCGGGCAGGCGGGCCGACCTGGTTGTTTTCTCCGACCTGAAGGACTTTCGCGCCGAGATGGTCTTTGCCGGTGGGGCGTTGGTCGCGCAGGACGGCGTCCCCGTCGGTGAGTGGCCCACGCCCGCGGTAGACGATTCCCGTGTGCGCGACACCGTGCACGTGGACTGGGATCAGCTCAGTTTCGCGATCCCCGCCCGGGGCGAGCGCGCGCGCGTGATCGGCGTCGTCCCCGACCAGGTCGTCACCGAGCACCTGGTCGAACTTCCGCAGGTGGTGGACGGCCTGGCGGTGGCCGATCCGGAGCGGGACCTGCTCAAGCTGGCGGTGATCGAGCGGCACCGGGGGACCGGAAACGTCGGCCTGGGGTTCGTGCGCGGGCTGGGGCTCAAACGCGGCGCGCTGGCTGGCAGCGTGGGCCACGACGCGCACAACCTGACCGTCGCCGGTTGCGACGACACCTCGATGATGACTGCCGCCCGCGCCGTGGGCGACCTGGGCGGGGGACTGGTCGCCGCCGCCGGCGAGGAGGTGCTGGGCGCTGTGCCGTTGCCCATCGCTGGCCTGATGTCCGACCAGCCGGTGGAGATCGTCCGCCAGCAGATGGAGCGGTTGGTGGGGATTGCCAGGGGTCTTGGCTCCCCTCTGCACGACCCCTTCATGGCGCTTGGCTTCCTGGCGCTCGAGGTGATCCCGGCGCTCAAGCTGACCGACCAGGGGCTGGTGGACGTGGACAAGTTCGACTTTGTGCCGCTGTGGGTGGAGTAGGATCGTGAAGGACGACGCCGATCGGCCTACCGACCTGCGCGCCCGTCGCCGGCGCGAGCAACGACGCCTGTTCTGGATCGCCGCGGCCTTTCTCGTCGTCGTCGGTGGCGTCACGATCGCGCTGGTCTACGGCCCCCCGGCCGCCGCGCTGGGCCTGGTGTGCCTGCTGGCCGGTGCAGGCCTCCTGGGCCTCTTGTGGCTGATCCTGCTCCTGATCGAGCGCCTGGCAGAATAAAGACCCTAAGGGTTTTCTGAAACCCTTAGGGTCTGGGAGGTGTGAAACCCTTAGGGTCTGGGCTGGTTGCCAAAGGACGGGGTTTGTGCTATCATCCGTCCATGCCCTCGCTGGAAGGAGGTGGTGGCCATCGACTGTGCGCTTTCATCTTTGACTGGCAGTGACTCTTGGTTCGTGTATCCCCAATAGGAGGTGAAGAATGTCTAGGCGTTTGTGGAACCTGATGTGCATTCTGTTCGTCGCGGCGCTGGTGTTGGCCGCCTGCGGGCCAGCCGCAACGCCGGAGCCGGAGGAGTTCGTCTTCGGTGTCATCCTGGTGGGCCCCTACAACGACCACGGCTGGAGCGAGGCCCACTACACCGCCGCCGAGTACGTCACCGAAAAACTCCCCAACTCCCGTTTCGTTTACCTGGACAAGCTCAACCCCGCCGACCGGCCCGAGACCACGCTCGAGCAGGCGGTCGATGATATGGTCTCCGACGGGGCCAAGATGGTCTTTACGACCTCGGACGACTTTAAGGAGGACACCGACCTGGCGGCGAAAAAGTACTCGGACGTCACCTTCATCCACATCTCCGGCGACCACGTTCTGACCGGCGACGCCCCGCCCAACGTGGATAACTACATGGGCAAGATGGTGTACGGCAAGATGATCGCCGGCTGTGCCGCCGCGCTGGCGACGGAGACCGGGACCATCGGCTACGTGGGACCGTTGATCAACGAAGAGACCCGTCGCCTGGCCTCCTCCGTCTACCTGGGCGCCCGCTACTGCTACGAGAACTACCGGGGGATGGACCCTGGCGACCTGCGCTTCATCGTCACCTGGATCGGCTTCTGGTTCAACATCCCCGGCGTCACGCTCGACCCCACCGAGGTCTCCAACGACCTGATCAATGAGGGGGCGGACGTGCTGTTGTCCGGTATCGATACCACCGAAGCACTGGTCGTCACCGGGCAGCGGGCGGGCGAGGGGGAGCGGGTCTTTGCGGTCCCCTACGACTACGAGGGCGCCTGCGAGGAGGCCCCTGATGTCTGCCTGGGCGTGCCCTACTTCAACTGGGGCCCCGGCTACCTGGAGCGGGTCCAGGCGGTGCGGGACGGGACCTGGAAGCCGCAGTTCGTCTGGGTTGCTCCTGACTGGAAGGACATCAACAACCGCGACACCAGCGCGGTCGGCTTCCTGAAGGGCCCCGCGCTCACCGACGAGTGGGCTGCTAAGGTCGACGAATTCATCGCCGGGTTGGCCGACGGCTCGATCAACCTCTTCGTCGGGCCGCTGAACTACCAGGACGGCACCCCCTTCCTGGCCGACGGTGAAGTGGCGAGCGACGAGCAGATCTGGTACATGCAGCAGCTCCTGGAGGGCATGGAAGGCCCCAGCGAGTAGCTGTCATCTGGTGCCAGGCACCTCCCAGGTGCCTGGCACCTTTCCCCGCGAGGGTGACGATGCTTAATGAATTCAGCGTGAGCGGCTATAAGAGCCTCTATGATTGCACGATTGCCGATCTTCAGCCCATCAACGTCTTCCACGGTGATAACAACGTAGGCAAGTCCAACATCCTGGAGGCGCTGGAACTTTTCTGTCGAGCCCTCGAAGGCGATCGGTCGAGTCCATCCACTGCCTCGTTCTCCTGGGGAGAGGCTAAAATCGTATTGCAGGGCCAGTTTGCGTTGCCGGGAGGGGAGCAGGTTGACGCCAAAGTTCAGTTCACCAAGACAAAGCGAGAAGGAACTATGAGCGTCAATGGAGCGAAAATGGCAGGGCCTCTGAGCCTGACCATCAGCTCATCTCTCCACCTCTATCGCATCCCTGCCCGCCGCCGGCTGGAAGTTGAACGGGAAACACAGGCAGAACAGCCACTAGATCCTGAGGGTGCGAACTTGAAAGAGCGACTCTTCTGGGCCTCTGTCAGCCAGGACCCAGAGGAACGGAAGGCCTTTTACAATGTCTTGCGTCCCCTTTTCGCTGAATCTCCACTGGCTCTAGGTACGCTTCAGCCTGTCGCTTCACCAGGTGGTCCCTATGATCTACAGATGGAGACCACGACCCGGAGCATCCCACTGGAGCAAATGGGCAGTGGCATCCAGCAATTGGTGCTGTTGTCCGGACTCATCGCGCTGAGCCGTGCTGCTGTCATCGCTATCGAAGAGCCGGAGATGAATCTTTCTTGGTCCACGCAGAAGAAACTACGGCTTATTCTCCAACAGATGGTGGAACGGCAAGATGTTCCTCCTTTCCAAATTTTCATCTCTTCTCACTCGCCGCTCTTTGAGTTCTACGAGAACTTTTACCGGGTAGAGATGGTGGACGGACACACGCAGGTCACGCGGGTTGCCAATGCAGAGCGGCGGCGGATATTCGACGGTGTAATCCCTCCTGCAGACAGACGAGCTGCCTGGCTGCACGATGAGAACGTCGTCGTGCTTCCCCCCTACGTGGTGGAGACGTTGGAAGTCCAGCAGGGCGACCTGGTTTACTTCGTGCCTCAGGGAAATCGTGTACTCATGTTGAACGAAGAGGATTTCACCGATTTTGCTCGACCGGAGGATGGGGAAGCGTGAACCCAGCAGAAGCATGGCTGTCTGATCCAATGCATCCCTTATGCTGTGACACTTCGGCTCTCTACTTCCCAGCCACTCTGCGCCGCTTGCGCCAGCGGTTCCCTGCCCGCCGTATCCTGCTTCCCGTCATTGCCTACTTTGAGCGCCAGCGGCAATTGCGTGTCCGTTTTGGGCCATCGTATCGGCCAGAAGTCCTACGCCAGAACCTCCTTGAGCCGCTGGGGGTCGAGATTGTCATCTGCGAGGAGTCCGTCGCGCTGCTTCTGGCAGAGATGGCAGAGCGGATAGAGACGCGAGTGTTGAGCGACTTGGCAGGCAACGAGGCGTGGTCGGATCAGCGGGCCCGTCAGAATATGATCCGAGTCCGCGCGCAGGAGTTGCGAACCAGGCAGGCCAACTGGACCCCTGTGCTTCAAGGGGAGCCTGGTCTTCCCGCGCCCTGTGGCCAGCGCTGCCGTCTGGGCGACTACGTTGTCGCTGCCACGGCTCGCTCTCGAGACGCACTGCTGCTCACCGCTGATAGGGCCCTGCTTGACGCATTCGAGCTTCACCCTGATCTCTTTCCCCCGGCGCTGCCACCGGATGTGTCGGTATGAGAGTTGAACTTGTCGAGATCAAAAAGCACTTTGGCCCCGTCCGGGCCAACGACGGCGTCTCCGTGACGCTGGAGCCCGGCACGATCCACGGGCTGTTGGGGGAGAACGGGGCTGGCAAGACCACGCTGATGAAATGCCTCTCGGGCTACCAGGCCCCCGATGGGGGAACCATCAAGGTGGACGGGCAGCCGGTCTCTTTTGCCTCCCCCGACGAGGCGATCCGCCGCGGGATCGGCATGCTGCACCAGGACCCACTGGACTTTCCCCAGATGCGGGTGTTGGACAACTTTCTGCTGGCCTTCGATCGCCGTATGGTGCCGGACCGGCGGCGGGGGCGAGCGATGCTGCGGGAGCTGGGTGCGCGATTTCACTTTGACCTGGACCCCGAGGCCGAGGTCACCGGCCTGACGATCGGCGAGCGGCAGCAACTAGAGATCCTGCGCCTCCTGGCGCTGGGCGCGCAGTTCATCATCCTGGACGAGCCGACGACCGGTATCTCGGCCCCCCAGAAGGCCAAGCTCTTCGCCACGCTCCGCCACCTGGCCGACGACGAGGGCCGCTCGGTCGTCTTCGTCTCCCACAAGCTGGAGGAGGTGGAGGAGCTCTGCCACAGGGTCACGGTGCTCCGGCGCGGCAAGGTCACCGGCGAGGCGGAGATGCCCTGTCCGGTGGGCCGTCTGGTGGAGATGATGTTTGGGCGCAGCCTGCCGCCTGTCGAGTGCCCCCTGGTGGAGCCCGGGCCGGTCGTCCTGCAGGTGGAGGGAGCGGCCATCTCCTCGTACCGCCTGGCCGTGCAGGACGTGAACCTGGAGGTGCGCGCGGGCGAGGTGATCGGGCTGGCCGGGCTGGAGGGAAGCGGGCAGCGGCTGTTCCTGCGCGCCTGTGGGGGCCTGGAGCGGCTCGCCGCAGGCCGCGTCCTGTTGGATGGGCGGGACCTGACGGGCGCTCCCTATCGCCGCTTTCTCGATGCCGGCGGCGCGTACGCGCCGGCAGGCCGGCTGGAGGAAGGGCTGGTGGGCGGGCTCACGCTCACCGAGCACGTCGCGCTCGCTGAGCGCAATGGCCCCTCCTTGATTGACTGGGCGGATGCTCGGAGGCGGGCCGTCGAGCGCATCCGCCACTTTAACATCGTCGGCCAGCCGGAGAGCCCGGTCGAGGCCCTCTCCGGCGGCAACCAGCAGCGGGTCGTGCTGGCGCTGCTTCCGCCCGGGCTGCGGCTGCTCCTGATGGAGCATCCGACCCGCGGGCTGGACGTGGAGTCGGCCAACTGGATCTGGCAGCAGTTGCTGGCCCGGCGGGAGGATGGCACGGCGATTATCTTTATCTCCGCCGACCTGGACGAGCTCCTGGAGCGGTCGGACCGCATCGCGGTCTTTTACGGTGGCCAGATGTCGGCTCCGGTGCGGGCCTGCGACACGACGGTGGAGCAGTTGGGGTATTTGATCGCGGGGAAGAGCGCGGGGCGTGGGGCGTGAAACGTGAGACGTGAGACGTGAAACGTGAAACGTGATGCGTGAGACGTGAGAATGAAGGGCATCTTGAGACTGAAGAACGTGCTTCTGGGTCTGGCGCCGGTGGTGCTGGCGCTGCTGTTCACCACGTTGATCCTGGTCGCCGTCGGCGCGCCCCCGGTGGAGGCGTACCGCAACATCCTGTCCGGCGCGTTCGAGAGCTGGCAAAAGATCGCCGACGTCGTCGCTGCGTGCGTGTTGCTCATCCTGTGCGGCGTGGGTATGAGCATCACCTTCACCGCTGGCCAGTGGAACGTCGGCGTGGAGGGGCAGATCGTCCTGGGCGCGATCTTTGCCACCTGGGTGGCCCGCAACCTCCTCTGGCCGCAGGTGCCGGTGCTGACGCTGATGCTCCTGGCCGGGATGCTGGGCGGGGCGCTCTGGGGGGCGCTGGCGGGCCTCCTCAAGGTCTATGGCAAGGTGCACGAGATCTTTGGCGGGCTGGGCCTGAATTACGTGGCGCAGGGGTTGGCCATCTGGCTGATTTTCAACCCCTGGAAACCGGCGGACGGGGCGACGATGAGCGGCACCGATCCCTTCCCCGACCCGGCCTGGATGCCCCGCCTGGGCGACCTGCGCGTCGCCCCGCTGGCGGTGATCCTGGCGCTGCTTTCGGCGGCGGTCGTCTACTTCCTGCTGCGGGGAACCCGCTGGGGATTGGAGTTGAAGGCGATGGGCAAGAACTTTCGCTCTGCCTTTCTGCTGGGGGTGCCCTCTACCCCCCGCCTGTTGACCGCCTTCGCCGCCTGTGGCGCGCTGGCTGGGCTGGCCGGCGCGATCCGTTGCTCCGCCCGCTACGGGCGGATGCTCCCCGACATCTCCGGCGGGCAGGGCTATCTCTCGCTCCTGGTCGCGCTCCTGGCCGGCTACCGGCCCCAGTGGGTGCCCCTCATCGCGCTCTTCTTCGCCGCCGTCGGCGTGGGGAGCCCCCGCCTGGAACTGAACATGCAACTCGACTCGTCGCTGGGTGGCGTGCTGCGGGCATCGGTCGTGCTGGCGGTGATGCTCGTGGGTGGCTGGCGGGCGCTCATGGCCCGGCGGCAGGAGACGACCTGATGGAGACCGACTTTCTGGTTCAGACCCTCTCCTCCATCGTGGCCGCCGCGACGCCGGTGGTCCTGGCCTCGATCGGCGAGACGATCTCGGAGAAGAGCGGCGTCATCAACCTGTCGCTCGATGGCTCGATCGCCCTCTCGGCGATGGCCGGCTTCGCCGTCGCGTTTACGACCGGCAGCGTGACGCTGGGGGTCCTGGCGGCGATGGCGGTGGGTGCGTTTATCGCGCTGATCATCGCCACCGCCAGCATCACGCTGCGCCAGGAGCAGGTGGCCGTCGGTTTCGTGCTGACGATGCTGTGCATGGACCTGGCCGACTTTCTGGGAAACCCCTTCGTCCGCAAGCCCGGCCCCTCGGTGGTCCACTGGCCCATTCCCTACCTGTCCGAGATCCCCATCCTGGGGCCGATCCTGTTCGACCACAACCTGGTCGTCTACCTGAGCCTGCTTTCCATTTTGGCTGCCTGGTGGTGGATCTACAAGACGCAGCCAGGATTGAAACTGCAGGGGGTGGGAGAGCGGCCCGAGTCGGCCTTTGCCCGGGGGGTGAACGTCAGCCGGTTCCGGTACGTCTACACCGTGGTCGGCGGCGCGCTGGTGGGGCTGGCGGGGGCTTCATATTCTCTGAGCATCAAGCTCGGCTGGAGCCACCGCCACACGTTCGGCATCGGCTGGATCGCGCTGGCGATCGTCATCTTTGGCGGCTGGAGTCCCTGGCGCGTGGCGGCGGGGTGCTATCTCTTTGGCCTGCTCAAGGCGCTGGGCAGCATTTTGCAGCGGAACCCGGCCTTTGCCGCCGTCCCGACGCAGATATTCTCGTCCGCCCCGTTCGCGCTGATGATCTTTGCCCTGATGCTGGTGAGCAGCGAGGGGGTCGACCGGCTGCTGGCGCTCCTGCCCACGCGCCTGGCCCGCCGGATCGACCGCGCCATCCGCGGCCGCCCTCCGGGAGGGCTTGGAAAACCGTTTGTGCAGGGATGATGGGTGTTGCCTCGAACGCGCGCCACGCAACACGCAATACGCAATGTCTATCTGACGGGGAGACAACCCAAATGTCCGATACCATGAACGTCCAACCCTTTCAAGTCCTTCTCAACTGGATCTTGACCGAGCTGGAGGAGAACCAGTCTATCTTTGGGATCCACCGCTCCCTGTTCTACACCCCCAGGCCAGATAGCCCCTATGTCACGGAGAACCTCTTTGGGCAGCCCCTGGCCACCCCCATCGGGCCGGGGGCCGGGCCCCACACCCAGTTGGCCCAGAACATCGTCTGCGCCTGGCTCTCCGGGGCGCGGTTCATCGAGCTGAAAACCGTGCAGATCATGGACGAGCTAGAGATTCCCCGGCCCTGCATCGACATGGAGGACGAGGGGTACAACGTCGAATGGTCGCAGGAGCTCAGGCTGGAGCAGTCCGCCGACGAGTACGTCAAGGCCTGGGCGCTGATCCACGTCCTCCGCCGGGTCCTCGGCTTCGATCGCAGCGCCCCCTTCGGGACGGTGTTCAACATGAGCGTCGGCTACAACCTGGAGGGGATCCAGAGCCCCCGTATGACGCGTTTCATGGACCAGTTGCAGGACGCGTCCGAGGAGATCGTCGGGCTCCAGGCGGTCCTGAAGGGGAGGTTCCCCCAGTTTGGCGATGTCGAAATCCCGGCCCAGGTCACGAACAGCGTCACGCTTTCGACGATGCACGGCTGCCCTCCCGACGAGATCGAGAGCATCGGCCGGTACCTGCTGGAGGAGCGGGGGCTGCACACCGCGGTCAAGCTGAACCCCACGCTGCTGGGCAAAGAAGCGGTGATGCGCATCCTGCACGACCACCTCGGTTTCGGCGAGATTCACATCCCCGACGGTGTGTTCGAGCACGACCTGCGGTACGGCCGGGCGCTGGAGTTGATCCGGACGCTCCAGGACGTCGCCGCCGCGCAGAACCTGACCTTTGGGGTCAAACTGAGCAACACGCTGGCCATGGCCAACCGCAAGAGCACGCTGCCCGGCGACGAGGTGTACATGTCGGGGCGCGCCCTCTATCCGATCACGATCAACCTGTTTCACAAGCTCGCACAAGAGTTCGGCGGTGACCTGAATGTCTCTTTCTCGGCCGGGGCGGACGCGCTCAACGTCACGTCCATCCTGGCCACCGGTGCCTGGTCCGTCACGGCCGTCTCCGACCTGCTGAAACCGGGCGGCTACTCCCGGCTGCTCCAGTACCTGGAGAACCTGGAGAGCGACATGCGCGACCGGGGGGTGACGGGGCTGGAGGAACTGGCCCGCGACAGGCTGGCCAACCTGGAACGGGCGGCTGCCCAGGCGCTGGAGGACCCACGGTACAGGAAGGACTATCACCCTCACGGCCTGCCCAAGGTCGAGTCGGGGTTGGGCCTGTTCGACTGCATCGCCGCCCCCTGCGTGGAGCAGTGCGCGGTGCTGCAGGACGTGCCCGAGTATGCCTGGCTGATCTCCCAGCGAGCGTACGACCGGGCGCTGGAGGTGATTCTCTCCCGCAACCCGCTCCCCGGCGCGACCGGCTACGCCTGCACCCACCTGTGCCAGACGCGGTGCACGCGGAACGACTATGACGAGCCGGTCGCCATCCGGGCGCTGAAGCGGTTTGCCGCCGAAAAGGGTGAGGTCGCCCCCAAGGCCGCCGCGAAGACCGGCCACAGGGCAGCCATCGTCGGCAGCGGCCCGTCCGGGCTGGCTGCGGCCTACTTCCTGGCACTGAACGGCGTCGAGGTGACCGTGTTCGAGGCGCGGGACAGGCCGGGGGGCATGTTGGCGATCGCCCCCACCTTCCGGTTGCCCGAGGCGGTCGTCCGGGAGGACGTCGAGCGGATTGAGAAGCTGGGGGTGGCGATCGAGCTTTCCCATCCCATCACGGCTCCTCCAGAGGAGCTTTTGGACCAGGGCTTCGACGCCGTCTACGTCGCCTCGGGTGCTCAGAGGGACGCCCGGCTGGGCATTGAGGGCGAGGACGGCGCGGGCGTCTTCCTGGCGCTCGACTTTCTCAAGCGGGTGAGGTGGGGCGAGGAGGTCCACCTGGGTGGCCGGGTCCTGGTGATCGGCGGAGGGAACACGGCGATGGACGCCGCCAGGACGGCCAGGCGGCTGACCGGAGGCCCGGTGACGGTCGTCTACCGGCGCACCCGCCGGGAGATGCCGGCCACCGGCGAGGAGGTCGAGGGGTTCTTCGCGGAAGGGGGTATGCTGGAGGAGCTGGCTTCGCCGGTGCGGGTCGTCCTGAAAAATGGCCGGGTGGCCGCGTTGGCGTGCATCCGGAACGAGCTGGGGGAGCCCGGTGCGGATGGGCGGCGGAGGCCGGTCCCCATCGAGGGGAGCGAGTTCGATATCGCGGCGGACTCGGTCATCGTCGCCATCGGCCAGCGTCCCGACGTCTCCTTCCTCGATGGCAGCGCCGTCTCGCTGGGCAAGGGTGACACGATCGTCGTGGACCCGCAGACCGGGTGTGCCGCACAAGCGCGGGTCTACGCCGGCGGGGACGCGGTGCGGGGGCCGGCGATCATCATCGAGGCGTGTGCCGACGGCAGGCGGGCCGCCGGGGCGATCCTGGAGCAGTTGGGCGTGAGCGCCGGCCGGCCAAGTGTCCAGCATCCCACGCTCTCGGAGGAAGAGATCGTGCGGGTGAAACGCGTCCGGGCCAGGAAGGAGGCGCAGCGTCGAGGAGCGATGCTTCCTCCCGAGCGGCGCGGTGGCTTCGACCTGGTCGAGGCGACGCTGAGGGAAGATGCGGCGCTGGAGGAGGCGGCCCGGTGTATGCAGTGCGCGAGCTTTTGCGACAAGTGCGTGGAGGTGTGCCCCAACCGGGCCAACTACGCGTTCACCGCCTCAACCGTGAGCGTGACGCTGCCCAGGCTCGCGTGCCGGCAGGGCGAGCTGGCGGTGGCAGGGGAGGAGGTCTTCCAGGTCGCGCAGGCCCGGCAGATCATCCACGTCGACGACTTTTGCAACGAATGCGGCAACTGCGCCACGTTCTGCGTCCACGACGGCAAGCCCTACCTGGACAAGCCCCGGCTCTATCTGAATGAGGGCGACTTTGAGCGGGAAACCGACAACGCCTTCTACGTCGAGCGATGCAAGAACGGATGGACGGCCAGGCGGCGGGAGGGGGGAAAAACGTCGCGGTTGTACCTGGACGGCGACACCGGCGAGATGGCGTTCGAGAACGAACTGTTGAGGGCCAGCCTCTACCCCGACTTCCAGGTCAGGACGCCGGAGCTAAAAGAGGAGTTCGAGGGATCGTGCTCGCTGGCCGAAGCGGCGGAGATGGCCGTGATCCTCAAGGGGCTGATCACCTCCCTGCCGTTCTTGCCGCTTGGGTGAGGAAACGCGATCAGCATCCAGCACAAAGGAGCCAACGTCCAACATGCGCAAACAACCCAACTCCCGCATGTGTTTCATCTGCGGCCGGCAGAACCCGGCCGGGCTGAAAATGGACTTTTACGAGGACGCCGAGGCCGGGCAGGTGCGGTCGGAGTTGACCGTTCCCGACGCGTATCAAGGCTACCCGGGCGTCGTCCACGGCGGCATCGTCGCCGCTATCCTGGACGAGGTCTCGGGGCGTGCGATCATGATGGGCGGGAACGACGACGACCTGATGGCGACGCTGCGCCTGACGATCCGCTACCGTCGCCCGACCCCGACCGGGACCCCGTTGACCGCCGTGGGGTGGGTGGAGCAGATGGGCGGGGTGGGCGCGCGGGTGACCGGGGAGATCCGGCTGCCCGATGGCACCGTCACTGCCGAGAGCGAGTCCCTCCTGGGCAGCGTGCCGGAGGAGTTTCGCACCCGTTGGGAGCCGGAAAAGTCCTATTGGAGGGTGTATGAGTAGCATGAACGAATACGACGTATACGCCATGACCTACGACGCGCAGTGGGGTGAGTTCGCGGACGACGTTCCCTTCTACGTCGAAGAGGCCAAACGCGCCCATCCGCCGGTGCTGGAATTGGCCTGCGGCACAGGGCGCGTGTTGATTCCAGTGGCCCAGGCAGGCGTGCGCGTTTATGGCCTGGATGCTTCCCCGGCAATGGTGGAAGTGTGCCGCCGCAAGGTCGCCGAGTTGCCGGAAGAGGTGCAGGCGCGCGTCACGCTGTTCGAGGCCGACATGCGCGACTTTAGCTTCGACGAGCGTTTCGGCCTCATCTATTGCCCGTTCCGTGCCTTTCTGCACTTGATGACGACCGAGGATCAGATGGCCGCCCTGCGCAATATCCACGCCCACCTGCGCGACGGGGGCCGGTTCGCGCTCAACTTTTTCAACCCGGACCCGGCCTACATCGCCGAGGCGGCCAGCCAAGGTCGAGGGCTGGCCAAAATTGGCAAAGAGTTCCCCCATCCGGAGAGTGGCAACAAGGTGATCGAGTGGTCCACGCTGGGCCACGACCCGGTCGAGCAGCGTATCGAGATCTACTTTATTCACGACGAAGTGGATGCCGGTGGGGAGTTGATCAGGCGCACCTACAAGCCGATGCGCCTGCGGTGGATCTATCGCTACGAGTTCGAGCACCTTCTGGCCCGCTGCGGCTTCGAGGTGGAAGCGCTCTACGGCGGTTTCGACCGCCGCCCGCTCACCGATATGCGTCAGGAGTTGGTCTGGATTGCCCGCAGGGTTTGACGCTTGCCCGTGTTACAGCCCGGGCACGCTGCGCCGCAGAATCTCGTACTGTTCCAACGCTTTTCCCGCTCCCAGCGCCGTGCAGGCGATCGGTGCGTCGGCCACGTAGGCTGGCACGCCGGTCTCGCGCGTGACCAGCTCGTCGATCTTGCGCAGCAATGCCCCGCCCCCGACCAGCACCATGCCCCGGTCGATGATGTCGGACGACAGCTCCGGCGGCGTCTTTTCCAGCACGCTCTTGATCACGCCGAGCATTGCCGAGAGGGGCTCAGACAGTGCCTCGGTCACTTCTTCGGAGGTGATGGTGATGGTGCGGGGCAGACCTGCGACCTGATCGCGGCCCTGCACCTCCATGGGCATGTCCTCCTCCAACGGTAGCGCTGCACCGATGCGGATCTTGATCTCCTCCGCCGTCGGCTGGCCGATCATGAGGTTGTACTTGCGCCGGATGTAGCCCACGATCGCGTCATCCATCCGCAGGCCGCCGATGCGGATCGAGTTCGCCACCACGATCCCATTCATCGCGATGACGGCCGCCTCCGTCGCGCCGCCTCCCATGTCTACGACCATGTTGCCTGACGGCGTCCCGACCGGCAAGCCGGCGCCTAGCGCGCTGGCCAGCGGCTCCGGTATCAGGTGTGCCCGGCTGGCACCCGCCTCCAGCGTGGCCTCGCGCACCGCCCGCTGTTCCACACTCGTCACCCCATAGGGCACGCTGACCATCACCCGGGGTTTGAACAGGCGAAAGCTTCCACACGCCTTGCGGATAAAGTACTCCAGCATGCGTTGGGTCACCCGGTAATCTGCGATGACCCCATCACGCATCGGGCGCATCACCTCGATGGCCTCCGGCGTGCGGCCCAGCATGGCTTTGGCTTCCTCGCCTACGGCCACGATCTTGTATTCGTCGGACGAGATGGCGACGACCGAGGGCTCCTGCAGGACGATTCCCTGCCCCACCACGTTCACCAGCACGTTGACTGTGCCTAGATCAACACCTATCTGTTTCCCAAACATTCAGTCTCCCTCTTGATGGTCGCTCCCGCCCGCTCCTGGGATAACGGCGTGACGTGCTGAACCTCGCGTCAGAACGGCAGAATAATACACGAATTCCAGGGATTTGTCCAGTAGCAAAGCGTAATGCGTAATGACGTAATGTGTGATGCGTGATTGGTGGGTCGCTCATTCGTGGGCGTGTTGAGATCAGGCGCGATCCAGGACGTAGCGCAGCAGGTCGCGCCGCCACGGGCGCTTGCGCCGCACGTAGTCGAGGCATTCGCTGAAGCGGCATGGCTCAAAGCCAAAGTGACGTGGGATAGCCATCAGGTCTGTTGCGCCGCCCACGGTGGCCAGGTCGAGCCACCACGGGGGCGCGGGGTTGCGCGGCAGCAGCGCGTCCAGCAGCGTGATCGTGAATTGCATCAGCGGCATGCGCACGCGTACCAGCCGCCGGCGTAGCCCCGCTGCTTTCAGCACCTCCGCCACCATCTGCTCGAGCGTAAAGTGCTCCGGTCCGCCGAGGGGGATGGTTTGCCCGATCAGGTCGTCCCGGCCCAGCGTGGCCAGAATACACGTCGTCAGGTCCACGATCCACAATGGCTGGAAGCGGGATAGCCCTGAGTCGGGGATGGGCAGCACGAAGAAGATCATCTTGGCCACCATAACCACCACGTTCGTGGAGATGTCCTCCGGGCCATAGATGACCGGAGCCTGGAGGACGGTGACGTCGAAGCCACTTTCGCGCACCATGGCCTCTACCTCTCCCCGGGCGCGGTAGAGCGGGTAGGCAGAGGTACGATCGGCCCCCAGGCGGCTGAGGTAGATGAAGCGGCGCACACCGGCGTCCTGTGCCGCCGTGATGAGGTTGGACGTGTCTTCGACGTGGCTGCGTAACGCCCCCTCGCGGTCGAGGTCCTCCTCCCCCGTCAGGTGGACGACGGCTGTCACGTCCTGCATCGCCGTGCGCAAGGCGGGCAGGTCGCCCATACTGCCTGAGACAGTGGAGAAGAGGATGCCCGTGGCCAGCCGCTGTTTGCGCTGCGATGGGCGCAAGAGACAGCGCACGTCGAGGCGCTCGGCCACCAGTCGTGTAACGACGGCACGACCCACAAAGCTCGTGGCACCGGTGATCAGTATCATTGTCCCCTCCCTTTCGCAGGCTGGATTATACCACCGATACAGGTGGAGGCCAAACGACCTGCTGGTAAAACGCCAAAGAGAAAAAGTCACACACCAATATTGCCATGGTATTGCTGACTAGCGATCTCTGCCGCTCGCGCCTCGAGTTCCGCCAGGTACTTCGACGGCTGACGACGAAAGCGCCGATTATCCGTGA
>Ga0307378_10001389_pt1 | contig 39577 bp, 33 predicted proteins | sample UN1MG_FD_202238 | JGI IMG/M metagenome (GOLD analysis project Ga0307378, IMG submission 202238) | Soil microbial communities from Risofladan, Vaasa, Finland - UN-1 | ecosystem: Environmental > Terrestrial > Soil > Coastal area > Acid sulfate soil | place: Finland: Risofladan, Vaasa | collected...
AGCACTCTTCCATAAAATCGACATTATTGATCTGCTCAATTTAAGTCCCAACAGGTTCAAATTACCCCACGAACCCGATGGACAAAGGCTCTTGTTCGAAATCTGACTTTTTTATTAGGACAAGAGTAATTCCAAATCACAAATCACAAATTCTAAATAAATTCCAATTTCCAAATTCAAATGTCCAAATAAGGAACATTATACGTGAACGAATTCAACAAACTCCGTTAGGCGTTATGCGAAAAAAACTTTTTTTTGATTCGAACTATTGCGTTTCTCATCACGCATTGCGCATCACGAACTTTGCTAATCTCTAATCCGGTTAGGCCTTGGTTATATTGATTTTAATATTTTTACTGCCTATAATCGTTTTTTATTTGAATCCGTCAATACTGAGGCTGTGAAATGAGGAAAAAATGAATGGTGTGGGAAAAAAACAACCAATCGAACTGCTGCGCCAGGTTGGCCTGATCGCGGCCATCGCCTTTGCCATCGGCTCGGTGATTGGCTCGGGGATCTTTAAAAAACCCGGTTTGATGGCCAGCCAGCTTGAGTCGCCGCTGCTGCTGCTCCTGGTCTGGGTCGTTGCCGGCCTGATGACCCTCTTCGGCACGTTGAGCATCGCCGAGATCTCGGGCATGTTTCCTCAGGCCGGAGGCCAATACATTTATTTCAATAAGAGTTACGGCGATTTCGCCGGCTATCTTTACGGTTGGGCTGTTTTCATCGTCATTCAGACCGGTTCGATCGCCGCCATCGCCTATGTCTTTTCCGACTCCCTGGGCTATTTTTTCACCTTCCCGCGCCTGGGCCCGGCCTGGGAAGCTTTCGCCCTGCATATCCCCTGGATCGGGGCCATCACCCCTTTCAAGTTTATCGGCCTGAAAGGCTGCACCATCCTGTTGATCCTGTTCCTGACCGTTATCAACTACCTGGGCGTGCGTTTCGGCAGCGCCATCCAGGTTATTTTTACTGGTCTGAAAGTCGCGGTCATCCTGGCCTTAGTGGTCCTGTCTTTCGCCATCGGCCACGGCAGCCTGGCCAACTTCACCCAGTCCGCCGTCACTTTCAGCGGCGGCTATGCCCCGGTGTTCCTGGCTTTCATCATCGCCATGGCGGGCGCTTTCTGGACGTACGACGGTTGGATCAACCTCACCTATCTGGCCGGGGAAATCAAGAACCCGCAGAAAAACCTGCCCAGGGCCATGATCATCGCCACCCTTGTCTTTATTTCGGTCTACCTCCTGATCAACCTGGCTTATTTTTACATCATACCCGTCCATGAGATGGGCAGCAAGTATCTGGCCGCCGAAAGCACAGGCCAGTCCTATCTGGTGGCCACCGATGTGGCCTCTTCGCTTTTTGGGGGCTGGGGCGGCAGCCTGATCGCCATGGCCATCATGATCTCCACCTTTGGCACGGTCAACGGCACGCTTATGATGTCGGCCCGGGTCTATTATGCCATGGCCAAAGAAAAGCTGTTTTTCAAAAAGCTGCAAAATGTCCATCCGCGCTTCCGCACCCCCGGCCCTTCGCTGATCGTGCAGGGGATCTGGACATCGGTTTTGATCTTAAGCGGCACCTTCGACCAGCTGACCGACATGCTGATCTTCGTTTCCTGGATATTTTACGCCGCCGCCGCCCTGAGCGTGATCGTCCTGCGCCGCAAGATGCCCGACCACGAGCGCCCCTACAAGGTCTGGGGTTATCCGCTGGTGCCGGTGCTGTTCATCATTTTCGCTACGATCTATGTGGTATTCACCCTTTATTCCGACATCAATAATTTCACCAGCGGCCGCGCCCCGTTGGTCAATTCGCTGATGGGCGTGCTGCTGGTGGCTGCGGGCATTCCGGGCTACCTGTACTGGAAACGGCGCAAGAACCGGGAGACCGCCTAGTTCGGATCAGCGAGACAAAAACAGTACATCCTCGTTGATGAGTAAATGAGTTGATGGGGCAATCGCACTGACTGTGAACAATTTCTGTTTCTTAACCCATCTACCCATTTACTCTTCTACCCATCTACTTCTTGTTTTGGCTCAAAAGAACTGGCTAATCAGTACAATCAGGATCAACAGCGGACAAACGTATTTTATGGAAAGAACCCAGCATTTGGCCAGACGGAACTTTACACCATTATTAGTTATTTCGTCCAGAGCGTTTGCTGTTTTCCAGACATAACCCACAAAAATGGCAACCAAAAAAGCTCCGATACTCAATGCAATATTTCCCCAAAGTTTATCCCACAATGATAAAAAATCCTTGTGCAAAATGGGCAGATTGGTGAAAAATCTTACCCCGCCTCCGGACAATGCCGAAGGTACTGCTAAAACAAAAGCCACCATTCCTACCAGCCAGGTAGCTTTGTGGCGCGGCCACTTTTTTTCATCAATTAAAAAAGCCACCGGCACTTCCAGCAGGGAAATGGTTGAAGTCAACGCCGCCACAGCCAGCAAGGTGAAAAAGGCAAAACCGAACCATACGCCGCCGGGCATTTGCGAAAAAATCACCGGCAGGATGACAAACACCAAACCAGGACCTTGGTCAGGCATCATATTCTGCGAAAACAAGGCCGGGAATATAATGAATCCGGCCAGAATAGCAATAAGGCTGTCCAGTGCTGCCACCCAGGCAGCTGATGAGACCAGATTTTCCTTCCTTTTCAGATATGAACCGTAGGTCAACATGGTACCCATGCCAAGGCTGAGACTGAAAAAAGCCTGGCCCATGGCCGCGAGAAAAACCCGGCCATTGATTTTGCTGAAATCAGGTTTCAGATAGAACTGCAGCCCCTTTTCTGCTCCAGGCAGTGTCAAGGAGCGAATTAACAACAGTAGCATAATCACAAAAAGCAAGGGCATCATGACTTTGGCATATTTTTCCAATCCGCCCGAAATCCCCTTGGAAACAATGTAAATGGTGAGCAGCAGAAAAACGGCCAACCATAATATCTGGACCCAGGAATCAGAAATAAAGGACTGAAAAACCAGGGCGGCCTTTTCCCTGACAATCCCTTTGAATTGGCCGCCAAGACACTTCAGACAATAGCCAAGCGTCCAACCGGCAATGACCGAATAAAAAGTGAGGATCATCACACCGGTTATCACTCCCAAAAAGCCGGTGAAGTGCCATTTCGTCCCCGGGCGTATGGCATTGAATGCGCCGACTGGATTTTTGGCCGTAGCTCGTCCCAAAGCAAACTCGGCCAGCATGATCGGCAATCCCAGAACTATAATAGCAACGATATAAATCAAGACAAACAGTGCCCCGCCGTTATTACCGGTGATATAGGGGAAACGCCAAATATTGCCCAGACCGATAGCCGAACCGGCTGCAGCAAGAATAAAACCCACCTTCGAACCCCATTTGCCTCTGGATATCATGATGATTCTCCTTGAAAAGTTCTATTAACACAATGGACTTTTAAATGTCAAATTACTAACCGGCGCATGAAAAAAAATAAAAGTTGAAGCGTTGAAGCGAAAACGACCATAGCAAACGCCGCATTAAATTGCTGCTTCAGCCGCGTGCTGCTGGCCAAGAAGAAAAAAGCCGCCATTCCTACTTGTGGGGAGCGCGCGCCATGTTCGTCGGCCTGATCCTGGTTACCATGCTCATGGTCTGGCTGGCCTGGCGCAAAAAGAAAAATCAGGCGCAAAGCGATTAACGCAAAAACACAATAAAAGGATCCGTTTTGCAGTTCCACCCTGCCATTTCTTTCCGGTGCGATTGATTTCTACCCACTCTCAAGCAAACGGGCTACTCGCTTCCTATGCTGACATCCTTGAAGATCAAGAAACCAAAAGGGCTCATGTGCAGGCCGCTCAGCCGCATGTTGTAGGCCAGCATATAATTCAGGTGAAACAGGGGGATCAAGGGCAAATCCTCGTGCAGTTGGCGCTGGGCCGCGGCGTACAATTCCCCGCGCTTCTTATCGTTGCTAGTTTCCTCTGCCTGGGCCAGAAGCCTGACAAATTCCGGGCTGGCCGACATGGTGTTTTTTTTGTCGCCGGGATAAAGCATGAACAGGGGGTTCAAAAACACCCCGGCATCACCGGTAAAACCCCACCCTATCAGGAACAGGTCGGGTTCGCCTTGATGCACGGCAGGCAAAAGCTTGGCAAAGGGCAGCTTGACACTTTTAATATTGACTTTGATCCGGCGGGCGCTGGTGACAATGGCCCGGGCTACATCCTCGAGGCCGAACTGCCCTTCTGAGTAATACAGGGTGCAGGAAAATCCCTCGGCCAATCCCGATTCCTGAAGCAAACGCTGCGCTTTTTTTATGCTGAAATCATCCTTGCCGATATCGGGATTGAAACCGGCCATCTGCGGGGGGAGAAAACCTGCGGCCGGCATGGCGAAATTTTGAAAAATGTGCCTGATCAGGATCCTTTTGTTCAGCAGATGAAAAAATGCCTTCCTGGCCAACAGCCGGGAAAACGGCTGCCGCTTGCTGTTGAACCCGAGATAGTAGGTGAGGGGAATGGGTTTGGACAAAATCGCGATGTGTGTTTTATCCCGCAGTTCATCGTACTCCTTGGCCGACCGGATCATGTCAATGTCGGCGCTGCGGTTCTTGATCTGGGAAAGACGAATGGCCGCGTTGGGTTCACTTTTAAAAATGATCTTCGTCAGTTTGGCCGGCTGCTGCCAGTAGCGATCGTTGCGGGTGAGCAGCAGGGATTTGCCCCTGACCCATTCGCCAAAAACAAAAGGACCGGTCCCGATCGGCCTGAATTCAGGGCCCTCATATGAGCCGGGAGCCACCACGCTACCGCGCATATCGGCCAAAGAAAAAAGAAAAGGGAAATACGGACGGGAAAGGACAATTTCCACGGTCCAATCATCCAAAGCGTTGACAGCGGCAATATAAGGGAAAATTCGGCCGAACGCGGCATATTCGCCCTGTTTTCTATCCATGCGTTTTGTAAAAGAATAAACCACGGCTTTGGCGTCGAATTTGTCGCCGTTGTGAAACTTCACCCCCCGACGCAGGTAAAATATCCAGCGCTTGCCGTTTTCCTTGAAAACCCAGCGCTCGGCCAGGCTTGGTTCCACGGAAACGATATCCTTGCCCAGGCGGACCAGCCCTTCAAAAACGTTAAAGATAACCTCCTGCGAATAAAAATCTTCGATTTTGCCCGGATCCATGGTCAGCGAATCGGTCAAACGCAGATAAATCACCGGTCGTTCCGCCGCCAAGGCGGAAAATAACAGCAGCAAAGTACAAAAGCAAAAAAGATGAAACCCTCGGGTCATTGGCAATATTATAAAATCAAAACAATATATTTTCAAATACTTTTTTTTTTAAATCGCCGAAGCCTTCGCGACCAGCGAATACAGCAGCTTGATTTCCGCCTCCCAGAGGGTATCATCGATGGTTTCCAGGATTAAGGGCAGGTCATCGAAACGGGAATCGTTCATCAGCAGTCTAAAAACCTCCAAGCCGAGCCGACCGCGTCCAACGCTGTCATGCCTGTCCTTGCGGCTGGCGAATTCTACTTTGGCATCGTTGAGGTGCGCTGCACGCAAGTAGGAACGGCCAATGACGCTGTCAAAGTGCTTCATGGTTTTTTCATAGGCAGCGACGCTGCGAATGTCGTAACCGGCGGCAAAAACATGACAGGTATCCAGGCAAACACCGCTGCGCCGGGAATCGGCGACCTGCTCCAAAACCTCAGCCAGGTGTTCGAAGCGGTAACCGACATTGCCGCCCTGACCGGAAGTCGTTTCCAGCAGCAAACAGACCTGGCTGGTTTCGGCCAGGATGCGCTTCATGCCGGCAGCAATCACCTCAAGGCATTTTTTTTCATCCATGGCTCCCAAATGGCTGCCGGGATGAAAATTTAGTAGAGTGAGTCCCAACTGCTCGGCCCGGCGCGCTTCCTCGAGCAGAGCCAGGACCGATTTCTCCCGCTTCTCCGTGTCCGGGTGGCCCAGGTTGATCAAGTAGCTGTCATGGGGCAGGACATGGCGAGGGGCGATGGCCACGGCAGCCAGGTTTCCCTTAAAAGCGCGGATGGATTCCACGCTCAGCGGTTTGGCCAGCCACTGCTTCTGGTTCTTGGTGAACAGAGCAAAAGCTTTGGCACCGATTTTTGCAGCGTTAAGCGGCGCGTTTTCAACACCGCCGGCGGCGCTGACATGGGCACCGACGAATTTCATGGTTTCTCCTGCGGCCGGCATGGCTGGACAGGTGTCACAGAACGGTTTTATTTGCCGGCCGTGCGCACTGCCCAAACATAAAAGAACTGGTTGTAACCGGCAGCGGCAAATTGGCCTTCGGGCAGTTTCAGCACCCAGACCGTGCGCGATTGGTCGCTGACGGTATCGCCGCTCCAGACGGCGAAACCGGCCAGTCCTGCATATTGAGCCCGGTCCATCTGCAGCAAGGACACGGCCTCCTCGGTTGAGGGCAACCGCCAGCCGCTATATCCGGCCGTGATGCGGTTGGCCCACCATTTGGCCTTGTCATAAGCCATGGGTTTCTTCCACAGAGTCCACATCAACCCGTTGGCAAAATCGAGCATCACCTTGGCGCCGCCGTGTTCATGTGCTTCAAATTGAGCCGGCAGCTTGCCGCTCTGGCGCAGCATGGCGGAGATGTCAGCCTGCCCCAAACTCAAATAGGCGCTGCGCAGCTTGGTCTTTTGCAACTGCTGGATCTTCAGCAACAGCTGCTGATCAACGTTTTCCTGGGCTTTCTTTTTAAAAATAGCAATCTTCTTCTCAGCTTTGTAGGCGAATTCACCCTCGGGGTAGTTATTTAAAAAATTCTGCCAGCCGGCCATGGTGTTTTCCGCCTCGGCTTTGGCGAAGGCCTGGCTTTCCTGCTGCCATTGGCTCTGTGCCACTTGACTTTCCTGCTTGGCCCGCGCTTCGTCAGCTTGGATCTTGGCAGCCAACTGCTCTTCCAGTAGGCGCAGTGGTTCGGTCATCTTGATTTTTTTTGCTTCCAGAACCATGGCCCATGCCTTCAGCAAATCGCCTTTTTTAAAAAGCGCGCTGGCTTGCTGAAATTTTTCATCAAAAGCTTTGTCTTTTTCTACGACTGCGGGAACCAGGGTTGAGGGCGGAACATTCTTGGCCGCAGGGGGGTTTTTGTCTACCACTGGTTTGGCTACAGGCATGGGATTGGTTGTTGGCTCGTCGCCGCCTGAAAAATTCAACTTGCCGGAAAGAACCAGCCACAAAAGCACGGCAGCTGCCAGCGCGAGGACAAACCCCAACAGCAGTTTGAATGGAAATGCCTTTTTTCGTATCGACGGCTTTTCTTCTGAAATTTCATGGAAAGTGCCTCTGTCATACTGCGGCTCTTCGTCGATAGCGAGTTTTGCTGCGGGAGAGGGAATTTCTTCCGGCAGCTCCTCGAGAAATTCAGTGCCCCCCGAAGTGCTCCGGGCGGGATCTTCCCAAACCTTTTTTTCCCCATCCCTGGAATCGGCTGCGGACGGTTCTTCTTTTGGTTTATCAGGGGTCAATTGCGGATCGGCATCAATGGTCATAGATCTCAAACTATTAAAATCGACCTCGATTTCCTCCTTGGGCAACCAGGCAGGGTTTTCTTCTGCGTCTGCTATTTCCGCTGCGGGCTCACTGGCGAATTCCACGCTCTCGCTTTCATCGCGGTCACTCAGAATCACCGGTGGTTCATCCGCTGCCAAGCTGAATCCAGGCTCATTTCCCTCAAACGGATCGGTGATGATCAGATCATTGTCATCCGCAGAGGGGTCATAGGCTATTTTATCTTCCCGCACAAGGGGCATTTCGTCGGCTGCGATCCTGGAGATTTTCAGATCATCGGCGGTCTGCTTTTCTTCAAGCGGGGAAACCGGCAATGAAACCGAATCATCGTCAAATGCAGCTTCTTCATCTAATATCAAGGGTTGATCTTTTTCAGTAAACCCGGTCTTGTTCATTTCCAGGCCCTGGTTTTTCGGGGGCGACGCGGAGATCCCCAGATGGCGTTCGCTTTTGAAGCGAAGCAAGTCGAGTTCCATGTCTTTGCCGTATTTTTCGGCATACGATTCACAGAGTTTTACCACATCCGGCCATTTTCCAAGTTGAAAAAGAATGGAAATTTTCTTTTTTAAAGTGCTTTGATACTCATCTTCCATTGGTTTCCCCCTCTCACGGCTTACCAAGGCAAATTTTTATTTTCACCAGTAATCCCTTTGCGGATGCCGGGAGGGTCGGCCATGCAGCCGGCTCCAGGGCGGCAGCCATTTATTCACTATCACAAAGGAAAAACACTGTCAACAGCAAGGCAAAGCCTTGAAAATTTGACAGCCGGTTTCGATAAGAGTAGAATTCAATTTTTCAATCAGGCCGTATTCCCAACCGGTCCGATAACCAATAGGAAAACTCATGGCAGCGAACGATTCAGACGAACACAATTCACTGCTGGACAAGGTGCGCCAGACGGTGGTCGGGGCGCCGCGCAATATCAAGGACCCCTCCATTTTCCACAAACTCTCCCTGGTGCCGCTGCTGGCTTGGGTCGGCCTGGGTGCCGACGGTCTTTCCTCCTCATCTTACGGCCCGGAAGAAGCTTTCCGCACCCTGGGCCAGCATACCTATCTGGCCATTTTCCTGGCGCTGGCGACCTCGCTGACCGTTTTCATCATTTCCTATTCCTACTCGCGCATCATCGAACACTTCCCCCATGGGGGCGGCGGTTACATCGTGGCCACCCACACCATCGGCCCCAAGGCCGGCGTGGTCTCGGGCAGCGCACTGCTGGTCGACTACATGCTGACCATCACCGTCTCCGTTGCCGCCTGCGGCGACGCCCTCTTCAGCTTCCTGCCCATCGACCTGCACGGCTACAAGATATTCTTTGAACTTTTCCTGATCCTGGTCCTGATCATGCTCAACCTGCGCGGGGTCAAGGAATCGGTGACCGCGCTGGCCCCGATCTTCGTCGTCTTCGTCCTCACCCATGTTTTCCTGATCGGCTACGGCATCCTCTCGCACTTGTCCCAGATCGGACCGGTGGTGCACGGCATCAAGAGCGATTTCAACGCCGGCTTGTCAAGTTTGGGCGGCCTGGGCATGCTGGCCCTTTTCCTGCGCGCCTATTCACTCGGCGGCGGCACCTACACCGGCATCGAAGCCGTTTCCAACGGCATGCAGATCATGCGCGAGCCCAAGGTGCAGACCGGCAAAAGGACCATGCTCTACATGTCGGTATCGCTGGCCTTCACCGCCAGCGGCCTCTTTTTCTGCTACCTGCTGCTCAAGGTCACTCCCGGGCACGGCAAGACCCTCAACTCCATCCTGGCCAACGCCCTGTACGGCGACTGGTCGTTCGGCTACGCCCTGGCCCTGGTCACCATCCTGTCCGAGGGCGCCATACTGTTCGTGGCCGCCCAGGCCGGTTTCATCGACGGCCCACGCATCATGGCCAACATGGCCATCGACTCCTGGCTGCCGCACCGCTTCGCCTCGCTGTCGGAACGGTTGACCATGCACAACGGCATCCTGCTCATGGGCGGCGCCTCGATCCTGCTGCTGTTCTACAGCCACGGTTCGATCCGCAGCCTGGTGACCATGTACGCCATCAACGTCTTTCTCACCTTTTCTATTTCGCAGTTCGGCATGACCAAGTACTATATCCAGAACCGCGCCAGGGAAAGGGAATGGAAGAAGCATCTACCCATCCATATCACCGGTTTTCTGCTTTGTTTCACCATCCTGATCGTCACCAGCTTTGAAAAGTTCCGCGAGGGCGGCTGGATGACGCTGCTGATCACCGGGTCTTTCATCTCACTCTGTTTCCTGATCCGCAGCCACTATCACAAGGTTAAAAAGGCGGTGCGCCAGCTGGACGAGCTGCTGATGGACATCCCCACCAGCCGCAAGGCCAACCTGGAAAAACCCAACCCGCAGGAGATGACCGCCATCCAGCTGGTCAGCGACTACAACGGTTTCGGCGTGCACACCGTGCTTTCGGTAATCCGCAATTTTCCCAACCTTTACAAGAATTTTATATTTGCCTCGGTGGCCGTGGTCGACTCCGGCTCCTTCAAGGGGGCCGAGGAGATGAAGAACCTCGAGGCGGCTTCGAAAGCGACCCTGCAAAAATATGTGGACCTGGCCCACCACCTGGGATTTGCCGCCGACTACCGTTACGCCGTGGGCACCGACGTGGTCGAGACCGCTACCCAATTGTGCAAGGAGATCAAAAATGAGTTTCACCGCTCCACGGTGTTCACCGGCAAGCTGGCCTTCCGCAAGGAGAAGTTCTACCACAAGATGCTGCACAACGAGACCGCCTTCGCCATCCAGCGCCAGCTGCACTGGGACGAGATCACCTCGGTGACATTGCCAATCAGGCTGGATCTGTAACGAACTTCGCAACCAGTGATTGGTGATTAGTAAAGAGAAAGAACTTCGCGACCTCGTAATCCCCCCTTGTCCCCCCTTTCGTAAGGGGGGAATCAGGTTGGTTGGAAAATGACAGGGATTGCTAGTCTTAAGCATTTTTACCCCCTTTACTAAGGGGGGTGGCGCAGCCGGGGGGATCTATTTTTTCTTCAATTGCCTTCTTCTTCCCCAATCACCAATCACTATTCACTAATCACTGCGGCCAGTGCTAATACTCCTGGGGCATTTCCTGCAGCTGGGCGAAGGTGAAGACCGGGCCGTCCTTGCAGACGAAATATTTGCCGACGTTGCAGCGGCCGCACTTGCCTACCCCGCATTTCATGCGGTTTTCCAGGGTGGTGAAGATGCTCTCCGGAGCAAAGCCCAGCTTGACCAGCACCGGGAAGGTGAACTTGATCATTACCGGCGGCCCGCAGACCACGGCCACGGTATCGCGGCTGGAGGGGGCGGACTTGTCAAGCACGGTCGGCACGAAACCGATCTGGCCTTTCCAGTCCGGGGTTTCGCCGCCTGGATCGACAGTGGTGACCAGCTTGACATCGGGACGCTCCGCCCATTCGGCCAGTTCGCTTTTGTAAACGAGGTCGGCCACCGAACGGGCGCCGTAGATGATGGTTACATCGTTGAAGCTCTTGCGCAGATCGAGCACATTGCAGATGAGGCTGCGCATCGGCGGCAGGGCAATGCCGCCGGCGATGAACAGCAGGTTCTTTTTTCCCCATTCGTGGATGGGGAAGATATTGCCGTATGGCCCGCGGAATCCGATGGTCTCACCGGGTTCGAGGCCGGCCAGGGCCGTGGTCACCCGCCCCGCCTTGCGGAAGGTGCATTCGATGTAGCCTTTGCGGGTGGGCGGCGAGGCGATGCAGAATGTGCACTCACCCTCCCCGAACACCGAGTATTCGGCGAACTGGCCGGTGCGGAAAGTGAAATCCCTGCCTTCCTGTTCATCGACAAAGACCAGGCGCAGGGTCTTGACGTCGGGGGTTTCGTCAATGACCTGATCGATTTTCAACAGGTAGGGTTTGAAGATGTCGGCCTCGCTCATGGTTTTGCCTCCGCTATGGCCCGCAAATGTTCAAGGATATTCATGTCCACCGGGCAGGCGCGCGAGCAGCGGCCGCAACCCACGCAGCCGAGCACCTGCTGCCGCTCCGGCATGTAGGCGAACTTGTGCATCAGGCGCTGGCGCCAGCGTTGGCTCTGCAAAGGACGCGGGTTATGCCCCGAGGTGTGCAGGGTGAAAAGTTGGAACCCGCAGGAATCCCAGCAACGCAAACGTTTTCCCGAAGAACCTCCTTCGTCCTGGATGTCGAAGCAGGCGCAGGTCGGGCAGACATACGCACAGGCGCCGCATCCTACACAACGCCGTGACTGTTCTTCCCAGAAAGCGGCGTCATCGAACAGGGATGCCAGAACAGGAGCGATTGCCTTTGCATTGAAACCCGGCTCGACCTTGGCCAGGTGGCTTTCCTTTTCCCTTGTCGCGGCCGGCGCGAACAGCCCAGAGGCAGTTTGAACGGCCTGCCGTCCTCTTTCGGAAACGATCTCCGCCAGGAACTGGCCGTTTTCCATATCGGTCAGCAGGATATCGCTGCCGGCCGTGGCACCGGGATCGCCGCCAAGCGAAGTGCAGAAACAGTATTCATCGGCGCGGGCGCAGGCCACGCCGATAACCGTCATTTTTTCCAGGCGAGCCGAAAAAAGGCGATCAGGACAATCCCAGGTGAAAATGGCCTTGAGGGCGGCAAAGGCGGCGGCGTCGCAGGGGCGCAAACCGAAAACCACGATTTCACCTAAAGCGGCGGCATCACGGTCCCGGATCTGGACAAGGCCGTCCGAACTCTTGAATGAGAATAGCTCCTCCACCCTGGGAAAAATCGCGGTTTTGGGCGACTGCACGGTTTGCACCTGATCGAGGTTGACCTCGTCCAGGGTCCGGATCCATGCGAAATCCGTTTTGTCAGCGATTTTTTTCGGGGCCAAAATCCTTTTGCCTGCGGCCAGCCATTGCGAAAACAATTTTTCCAGGGCGTCACGGCGGATCGATTTGTTTTCAGTTTCCATGCCTTTCACCTGATAAAATCTTCCAAGTCGTTGGGCTTGAAAGTGGACATGACATTGTCGGTCTTGGCCGCCATGCCGCTGCGGAAGTTAAAATTAGCAAAAACTTCGCCAATCAGCTTCTGATTCAACAGATAGATGGGAATACCCACCGGGCAGGCCCGGCTGCAGTCACCGCAATTGACACAGCGTCCCGCCAGATGCATGGCCCGCATGATATTCCATTCCAGGTTGCCCAGGTCGTGGGCCGGCACCGGGATCCACTGCGGCTGGTTGCACTCGACCGTGCAGCGGCTGCAGTAGCACAGGGGGCAGGCGGCACGGCAGGCGTAGCACTTGAGACAGCGGGAAAACTGCTCTTCCCAGAATTGCCGGCGCTGATCCAGGCCCATGGATTCATATTTTTGGAGTTCCTCCTTTTCGGCAGCGCTCAAATTGTTATCCAGCGCGGCCACATGGGTCTCGATGGCGTTCAGGGTGGCCAGCGGCACTACTGCGCCGGCCGCGTTGACGGCCAGAGCCAAAAGATCATGGTCGCCAACCTGATTCTCCGCCGCCAGCTGCAGGATGGTCCGCAGCGTGGACGGAATGGCAACCAACGCCGCTTTACCAAGCTTACGCACCTCGGGTTTCATGAGATACACGGCCAGGTTCTGCAAGCAAGCGCCATCGAAAACCAGGTCATCGGCCTGGCGCGGATCACGGATAAACATCGCCCGGCTTGAACCGCCACTGCCGCGGCCGTAGCCGATGACCACCTGAACCGTTTTGGCGGCCAGCAATTCCCGCGCTTTGTTTTTCAAGGTTTCCATAGCGGCTCCTCCCCTACTCGACACCCAGGCCGCGCAGCCGCTGATAACCGCTGAACGGTCCCAACTGGCGGATATGGTCGGCGGTGCTGTTGACCAGCTCAGCCCACTTGGCCCCTTCGGCGGCCGAGACCCAGGAAAACTGCACGCGCCGCACGTCGATGCCCAGGAAATCGAGCAAAGCGCGGAAGATGATCCAGCGCCGGCGGGCATGAAAATTGCCGCTGCTGTAATGGCAGTCGTTGGGGTGGCAGCCGGAAACGATGATGCCGTCGGCACCGTTGGCGAACGCTTTCAGCAGCAGCATGAAATCGATGCGCCCGGTGCAGGGGAAGCGGATGATGGAGACCTGCGGCGAATACTTCATGCGGCTGGTACCGGTCAGGTCGGCGCCGGCGTAGGTGCACCAGTTGCAGACAAAAGCCACGATCTTGGGATTGAAATCAGACATCGCTTTCACCTCGGTTCAGCAGGGCCAGCACTTCGTCATAGACCTGTTCATGGGAAAATCCCTGGATATCGATGGATTTGGAGCGGCACAGGGCCACGCAGGTGCCGCAACCCTGGCAAAGCCCCGGATTGACCTTGGCCACGGTTTTGATCAACTGGCCGTCGCGGCCGTGGATTTCTTCCTTCTCGATGGCCTGGTACGGGCAGGAGGTCTGGCAGAGAAAGCAGCCGACGCAGGTCGAATAAAGAGGCGGCGCCTGGCGATCGACCACGGCAATCAGCGGCTCGCGTACCAATTCCGCCTGGGAAAACATGGCGGCCACTTTGCTGGCGGCTCCCGAAGCCTGGGCCACTGCTTCGGGAATATCCTTGGGCGCCTGGCAGGCGCCGGCCAGAAAGATGCCCGCGGTGTTGGTCTCCACCGGCCTGAGTTTGGGATGGGCTTCGGAGTAGAAATAGTAAGAATCATAACTGACATGGACTTTCTGGGCCAATTCCTCGGCCCCGGCATTGGCCACGCCGGCCGTGGCCAGCACCACCATGTCGGCCTCGATCTCCATGGGCCTGGCCCCGAGCAGGGTATCGGCGCCCTTGACGATCAGTTTGCCGCCGCGCTCGTAGATGCGCGAAACGCGGCCGCGGATGTACTGCACGCCGTCCTCCTCCATGGCCCGGCGCACGAATTCCTCGTACATCTTGCCCCCGGCGCGGATGTCCATGTAAAACACATACGGCTTGCCCTGGTGCACCTTGTGCTTGTAGAGCATGGCGTGTTTGGCCGTGTACATGCAGCATATCTTGGAACAGTATTCGATGCCCTTGGCCGGGTCGCGCGAACCGGCGCAGGCGACAAAGACGACCGTTTCCGGCACCTTGCCGTCCGAGGGCCGGCGCATTTCGCCCAGGGTTGGCCCTGATGCGGAAGCCAGCCGCTCGAACTGCAGGCCGTCGATGACGTCCTTGTATTTCCCGTAGCCGTACTCAGGAAAAAAATCGCCGTGTTTGATGTCAAAGCCGCTGGCCAGGACCACGGCGCCGACCTCGGCTTCCACGATCTCGTCTTCCTGGTCGAAGCGGATGGCCTGGGTGGGGCAGACCTTTTCGCAAAGGCGGCATTTGCCTTTCAGGTAATAGGTGCAATGGCTGCGGTCGATGACCGGCTTGTTGGGAACGGCCTGGGGAAAGGGAACATAAATGGCCGGACGTGTCCCCAAGCCGGCGTCGAACTCGCTGGGGATTTTTTTGAGCGGACATTTCAGAGCACATAATCCGCAGCCGGTGCAGAGCTTTTCATCCAGGCTGCGCGCCTTTTTGCGGATGCGCGCCTTGAAATTGCCGATGAAGCCGTCCAGGCTTTCCAATTCGGAGTAGGAATACAGCGTGATGTTGGCATGCTGGGCCACCTCCACCATGCGCGGCGTTAGGATGCACTGGGAACAGTCCAGGGTGGGAAAAGTTTCCGACAGCTGCGACATGTGGCCGCCGATGGAGGGTTCCTTTTCCACCAGGATCACCTTGTGGCCGCAGTTGGCGATGTCCAGGCTGGCCTGGATGCCGGCGATGCCGCCGCCGATGACCAGGGCGGTCTTGGTCACCGGCACCTTGATGGGCTGCAGGGCCTTGTTCTTTTTCACCTTGGCCACAAGGGTGCGCACGATGTCGATGGCCTTGTTGGTGGTGGCGTCGCTTTTTTCGTGGACCCAGGAACAATGTTCGCGGATGTTGGCCATCTCGCAGAGGAAGGGATTCAAGCCCGCTTCGGAGCAGGCGCGGCGGAAGGTCGGCTCGTGCATGCGCGGCGAGCAGGCGGCCACCACCACCCCGGTCAGGTTCTTCTCCTTGATGGCGTTCTGGATCATCTGCTGGCCGGGGTCGGAACACATGTATTTGTATTCGACGCTATGGGCCACGCCGGGAATTTTGGCCGCGGCGGCAGCGACCTTCTGGACATCGACCGTGGCACTGATGTTTTCACCGCAGAGACAGACGAATACGCCAATGCGCGCCATGTCACACTTCCCCAACAGCGGCCAGCTTGTCCGCCGAAGGAGGCTTTGCCTCTGGAGGCGGAAATTTCACCGCCACTTTGTGGCGCTGCAGGCCGAGTTTTTTCGGTGCGAGTCCGATGGCCAGGCCCAGGGCCTGGGTGAGATAGATGACCGGGATATTGAATTTCTTTTTGGCAAGCTTTTCAATGTTCGGCCGGCGCATGTCCAGATTGAGATGGCACATGGGGCAGGCGACGATCACGGCCTCGGCTCCCCGCGAAACGGCGTCGTCGAGAATCAGGCCGCTCAGCCTGGCCACCAGGTCGGTGCGCGAAACGGAAAATCCCGCCCCGCAGCATTCGGTCTTGAAGGCCCAGTCCAGGGGCTCGGCGCCGATCTTTTTCATCAGCAGGTCCATGGACTGCGGTTCCTCGGGACGGTCGAACTTCACCACGCCGGCCGGCCGCACCAGCAGGCAGCCGTAGTAACAGGCCACGCGGCGTGCGAAGGGCACCTTGACCAGTTTTTCCAGCTCGGGGACACCGGCCAGCCATTCGATGATGTTCAGCACCCGGGCCGTGCCGCGGTAGTCGGCCTCGATCAATCCCGATATCTTCTGCCGCAATTCTTCATCTTCCAGGAGTTCGTGGCGGGTGACGCTCAGGCGGCTGTAGCAGGCGGCGCAGGGCACCAGTACCTCGTCCATGCCGTCTTTTTCGGCCGCGGCCAGGATGCGCGCCGGCAGGGCCAGGGCCAGGTTGCGGTCGAGGTTGTGGGCGGCGGTGGCGCCGCAGCAGTTCCAGTCGGGGATCTCCGGCAGTTCCCGGCCCAAGGCCCGGGCCACGGCCAGCAGCGATTCGCTGTACTCGCGGGCCGATCCCTTCATCGAGCAGCCGGGGTAGAATCCGGTTTTCATGTGCGCTTCTCCTTGCCTTTCAGGGTCTTGGCGAAGATCCGGCCCAGCAGGCGGCGGCCGCGGACGCGCTCGGGCATCAGGTGCAGCTTGCCGACCAGGAACATCCACGGCGCCTGCAGCAGATCCTGCAGAAAATGGCGGCTGCGCAGCTTGTAGTCGACGATCTGCCCCATCTCGAACAAACGGCCGGTGTAGCGCACCGAGTCAAGGAAGGCGCGGTGAAAGGCCAGGATATCCTTGGCCTTGGGATTGACCTTCTTTTGCGCCAGCGATTCGTGGCGCAGCGCGTCCATGAGCTTGGGAATGTCGAGTTCCATGGGGCAGCGGCAGTAGCAGATCTCGCAGGTCAGGCAGAGCCAGATGGTGTGGGAGCGCAGCGCCAGTTCGGCGAATTCGGGAAATTCGCGCAGCTGCAGCAGGTGCATGATCTGGCTGGGGGGGAAATCCATGTCCGCGGCCAGGGGACACCCGGCCGAGCATTTGCCGCACTGGTAGCAGCGGGCGACGTCGACACCGGTCTTTTCCTGGACGCGATCGGCCAGGGTGCGGCCGACGGGATGAGCGTGATTGTCACTGCGCATCGCGGGTCTCCTTGTCAAGACATAAGGAGCGATTGTAGCGCATTTTTTTTTGAAAAGCAAACCGGATTCAGCAACGGAAATATTCCAGGAAAACAGCCTGCCGGGCCACGGCGGCAGGAGCGCTCACGGCATGGGGCCTGTGATGCCTGCCTTATTTGCCTGCTGCCAGAAATTCAGTGATGGAAGCAAAGACTTTTTCGGGCTGCTCGATCCATGAATAATGGCCGCACTTTTCAATGAAGACAAGTTTGGACTTGGAGTAATAAGAAGCCAAGGATTGGGCGACCGTTTCGCCCAGGGGATCCTGGCGCCCCTGAAGGATCAGGACAGGTTTGGCGAATTTCGCATCCGCCTTGGCAAGGTCCTTTTTTACGATGTCCTTCCAGAGCCAGTCGCCGAGGTCGAAATTGAAATCGGATTCCTTCATGGTCTGGCTGACCAGCAGGGATTTTTTGCGGTCGAAAAAATATCCGGGCATTTTGGCGCGGATGATTTCCGTGATCGCCCGGCTGCGGTTTTCGGTGAGCCGGGCCGGATCACTCCAGTAATTCACCCGCTCCAAATCCGCAGCCCAGAGCCGCGAGGTGATGTTGTCGTCAAAATGGCCAAAAGCGTCCGTATTCAAACCCATGGATCCCAGCAGAACCAGCGAGGATACTGCAGAGGGAAAGGAGTCGGCATAGAGCGAGGCCAGGTAGCCGCCGTAGGAAAAGCCGAGGATCGTCCATTGTTTCAGGCCGAGCTGGTTGCGAATGGCTTCGAAATCAGCGAGGGTCAGGGCCAGGGAGATCGTGGTCGAATCAAACACGGCGGGAGTAGATTTCCCGGTTCCCCTTTGGTCTACCAAAATGCACTGGTGGTTTTTGGCAATGCCCTGGCTCAAACTCAAATAACGGTCGGCAACATCGCCCGGACCGCCGCCGATGATCAGTATCGGCGTTCCCGCGCCGAAAACCCGGTAGTAAATATCCAGGCCGCTGTTGTTCACTTTTTGGTACTCCCCATGGGCAGGCAGGGCAAGGAGCGCACCCAGGAACAAGACGCTGAAAAAGCGTGCCGTTTTTTTTGGAAATCGTTTTTTATTCATGGGGAAATCATAATTTAGGTCCGGTTGATAGTCAAGACGGAATGGACGATCGCAACCGCCGTTTTCAGTCCCCGGCTAGGATCTGCTTGCGCTGCTGCAGGGCGCGGATGTCCTTTTCCACCTCAATCGCTTTTCCCGCAGGCGATAGGCCGGCATGATACATGGCCGTGGACAAGGTGCCGGGGGTGGGAGTGAAGAGCTGCGCGTCGCAGGTCTTCAGGCCCAGGGCGCGCATTTTCTTTTTCATGGTTTGGACCATGGCCGCGGTCTCGCCGGGATGGCCGACGATCAGGTAGGGAGCCAGCTCGACCGGGCGCGGCAAGCCGCGGTTCAGGCGCTTGAAAAGGGCGACGAATTCCTCGAAAACCGCGAAGCGCGGCTTGCCCATCAGCACCAGCACCTCGTCCTCCGTATGCTCCGGGGCGACACGCAGGAAACGGCCGCAGTGTTCGCGCATGATCTCTTCCAGCAGGTCGGGATTTTGCAGCAACAGGTCGTGGCGCACCCCGGAGCCCAGCATGATCTTTTTGACTCCGGGCAGGGCCCTTGCCCGGCGCAGCAGTTCACGATACGGCTCGCCGGGATCGAAATGGCGGCAAGCCCGGGGCTGCAGGCAGGAATCGCGCCGGCAGGATGCGACCGGGCAATCGCTGCCGTACATTTCGGCGGTGGCCCCGCCGATATCAGAGACCACGCCGCGCCATTCGGGATGGAAGGCCAGGGAGCGGATCTCTTTAAAAATCGAATCCGCGGAACGCGAGACCACCCACCGGCCTTCGCTCAGCGTGATCGAACAGAAGGCGCAGCCGCCGGCGCAGCCCCGGTGCGCCGTGACCGAAAAAAGGTTCATGCGCAAGGCCGGGGAATAGACCGGGTGTTCCAAGTGGCGGCGGCTGTAACCGAGTCCGTAAATATGGTCCAGGTCGGCGCTCTGGTAATGCTCGGCCGGGTTTTGCACCACCCAGCGGTTGGCGTGTTTCTGGGCCAGGGAGCGCTGGCCGCCGGCATGGCCGATCCGCAACTGGCTCTGCAGCAGTTGGGCGGGATCGGCCTGCACTTCTTCGCAAGCGGGCAGCTCCAGGCAATTTTTTTCCAACGGCAGCCGGGAACAAATCCTGGCCGTACCGGGAATGTCGATCTGCGCCGCCGGCACTCCCTGGTGCAGCAGGCGGGCGATGGCCACGATCTGCTTTTCGCCGTTGCCGCTGACCAGGATATCGGCGCGGGAATCAAGCAGGACCGAGCGCCGGACCCTGTTTTCCTGGAAATCATAATGGGCGAAACAACGCAGGCTGGCTTCGACGCCGCCAATGACCACCTGCACTTCGCGGTACACTTCGCGCAGCCGGTTGCAGAACACGGTCAGGGTGCGGTCAGGGCGGATCTTGAACTTGATGTCTGGAGGACGGCCGCTGAAAAAGGCTGCGCCTTCAAACTGGTACAAGTCTTCCCGGCGCCGGCGGCGGCTGGCGGTATAGTTCAGCACCAGCGAATCGAGCGGGCCCGAGATCACGGCAAAAAAAAGCCGCGGCCGGCCTAGGGTCGCAAAAGACTCCTTATCCTGCCAGAACGGCGTTTCGATCACGCCGACACGGAAACCCGCCGCCTCCAGGGCCCTTTTCAGGATCCCCTCGGGGAAAGAAGGGTGATCGGCGAACGGATAGGGTTGCACCAGGATGACGTCGTACATCAGATATCGCCTCGATGGTCATTGTAACATAAAAAAAGAAGACGTTAGACGGAAGTAGTCAGACGTTAGCAAGAGAACGGCAATCCCAAGAATTCAGTTACTGGTGCCTTGCTAACGTCCAACGTCTGACATCCAACGTCTAATTCTGCCTGCCGTTCAGTTCGTAGGCGCCGATATCAAAAAAACCGTGCCCGGAAAGATTGAACAGGATGACTTTCTCCTCTCCCGTACGCGCGGCCTGCTGGGCTGCTTCGATCACGGCGGCTATGGCGTGGGCCGATTCGGGGGCCGGCAGCACCCCTTCGCTGGTATAAAAAGCTTTGGCGGCGGCGAACACGGCGGCCTGGGAGTAGGAGCAGGCCCGCACCTGCCCGGTGGCGGCCAGGTGGCTGACCAGGGGCGCCATGCCGTGGTAGCGCAGGCCGCCGGCGTGGATGGGCGGGGGAATGAAATCCCGCCCCAGGGTATACATGTACAGCAGCGGCGTCAGTCCGGCGCTGTCGCCGTGATCATAGCGCAATTCGCCGCCGGTCAGTGAAGGGCAAACCTCGGGCTCGACGGCGATGCAATCGATTTTATTTCCTTCGGCCAGGTTTTTCCTGATGAAGGGAAAACTGATGCCGGCGAAATTGGAGCCGCCGCCCACGCAGCCGATGACCGTGTCCGGCTCCATGCCGATTTCATTGAATTGCTTTTCCGCTTCCAGCCCGATCACGGTCTGGTGCAGCAGCACACTGTCTAATACCGAACCCAGGGCATATTTGCTGGTTGGATTGTTCAGGACAGTTTCCACGGCTTCGGAAATGGCGATGCCCAGGCTGCCCGGATGGTCGGCATTTTTTAAAAAATACCCGCGGCCGGACTCGGTGTTGGGGCCGGGACTTTCCTCGACCTGCGCCCCGAACAGGTTCATGAGCGTGCGCCTTCCGGGCTTCTGGCGATAACTGGCCCGCACCATGAACACCCGCGTGGAGATGCCGAAGCGCGATCCGGCATAGGCCAGGGCCGAACCCCATTGGCCGGCACCGGTTTCGGTCACCAGCGTGTTGACCCCTTCTTCGGCGGCAAGATAGGCCTGCATCAGCGCCGTGTTGCTCTTGTGGCTGCCGGTGGGGCTGACGCCCTCGAATTTGTAAAAAATGTGGGCCGGAGTCTGCAGGGTTTTTTTCAGTTCCGCGGCATAGATCAACGGCGTGGGCCGGAACTGGGCGTAGGCCTCCAGCACCGCCGCCGGGATCGGCAGATAGCGCTCGCGGCTGATCTCCTGATCAATGAAAGCGCGCGGGAAGATCGCCTGCAAAGCGCTTGGATCGAGGGCCTGGCCGCTGCGCGGGTCCAGGGGCGGCTTGGGCTGATCGGCCAGGTCGGCCTTGATATTATAGAAATGGGTCGGCAGATGTTCTTTTTTTCTGGTTGAAAATCTTTCCATGTTTTTCTCCTTGGGATTTTTTTAATTTTCAGGAAATAAAAAAAAGGATGGATGGATAGATTTTCAGGCGGACGGGGCCGCCCACCAGCAACCGCGGTGCCAGTCAAAGGCGGGCGACAGAAATAAACCTGATTCGTACAACATAAGGAAAATTTGTATCACAAAAATAGGAAGCAGTCAAATCTGCAGACCGAAGTTCGACGTTCGAAGTTCAATGTTGGAATACAATAAACGAGACATCTGTTTTTGAAGCAGCGGACAAGACCGTCCTGAGGGAACGTGGGGTTTGGACTTGGACCCCGCCTGGTTGAGGGCGAGCGGTCCTCCGTAGGGGAACACCCGTGACTGTCGGAGCCCGCAAGGTCAACCAAGGCGGGGCGACTCCGCGGGGGTAGCGAGAACGAATCCATCAGCGGGTAAGGACAAATCCCCGAGTGAGCGAAGGGCCGGCTTGCCGGCATGGCAGAATGCACTGTTTCTTACAGCCAGTTTTTCTTTTTGAAAAAATAGAGCATCAGCCCGCCCACGCCCAGCATGATGAGCAGCACCAGGGGGTAGCCCCAGCGCCAGCCAAGCTCGGGCATGTATTTGAAGTTCATACCGTAGATGCCGGCCAGGAAGGTGAGGGGCATGAAAATGGTGGCAATGACGGTCAACACTTTCATGACCTGGTTCATGCGGTTGCTCACCGAGGAAAGATAGATGTCCAGCATGCTGGACAGCATCTCGCGATAGGTTTCGATGCTGTCGATGATGTGCACGGCATGGTCGTAGATGTCGCGGAGAAAAATTTTCGTGCCCGGTAGGATCAGGTCGGAATCGCTCTTTTCCAGGCCGTAGATCACTTCGCGCAGCGGCCAGGCCGACTTGCGCAAAAAGATCATTTCCCGTTTCAGGTGGTGGATCTGGTGCAGCGTTTCCGGCCCGGGATCGCCGATCAGTTTTTCCTCGAGCGTCTCGATGCGCTCGGCGAATCTTTCCAGGATGAGGAAATAACGGTCGATCACGGCATCGAGCAGGGAATAGGCCAGGTAATCGGGACCCAGCTTGCGGATGCGCCCCTTGCCGCTGCGGATGCGCTCGCGCAACGGCTCGAACGGGTCGCCTTCGCGCCCCTCCTGTATGGAGATCACGAAATTGCGGCCGAAAACGATGCTGACCTGTTCGGAAACGATCTGCAGACTTGACGGGTCGAAATCGAGCATCTTGAGCACCACGTAGATGTAGCTCTCCATGTCGTCAAGCTTGGGACGCTGGTCGGTGTTGAGAATGTCCTCGAGAATCAGGGGGTGCAGGCCGTAGCCGCTGCCCAGGCGCTCCAGCAGGCCGACGTCCCGGAGCCCCTCGATGTCGATCCAGGTCAGCGAATCGCTCGCGCGCAATGAGAGACATTCATCGATGGCTGCCTGCTTTGTTTCGCGCACGGAACCCTCGTCGTAGTCCAGGATGCGCATGCGGCTGTCCTTATCCTTCATGGTGCCGATGTGCATCAGCGTGCCCGGAGGCAGGCCGCTCTTGAGCGATCTTTTCTTTATTGTTTCAACCATTGTCAGACCAACCTTTTGACATAGATTATCTTGTCATCGTTTGCACTGTAAAAACCTTTGAGCACTGCCTCCTCCTCGTATCCCAAGCGCAGGTAGAATTTCCGTGTCGGCAGGTATTTTTCCTGTCCCGAAGTTTCCACCCAGATGGCGCGCCCTTTGCGGCCGGCGATCAGCGCCTCGGTCTTTTCGAGCAGAATTTTTCCGATGCCCTGGTGGCGACAATCATCATGTACAGCGATCCAGTATAGGTCGTAGCTGCCGTCGCTGCAGGCGATCTCGCCGTAGCAGCTGTAGGCCACCGTACGGCCACCCTGATCGGCGAACAGGAAAAGGTAGCCGCTTTCCGTCCCTTTTTGCAGCCGCTCATCCACCAGTTCCACCGCCACATCGATCTCATGGTCATAGAAAAACGCCGTTGACGCTACGATTCTTCTGACCACTTCGGGATCGCCGGGCAGAACATTTTCGCGAAAAACCAACGATTCGCGCTTATTCATGAATTCCTCCGCTATTCATGCAAAAATTCTATTCTTTACCGGACAAACAATCATTGACGATCCGTTCCACTGTTTTGCTGAACGACAGACCGTTCCTTTCCGCGGCGGCATGGAAGCCGCCGTCCGGAGAGAGGCAGGGATTGGTATTGATCTCCAGCACCCAGGGACGGTTGTGGTTGTCCACCCGGAAGTCGACACGGGCATAACCGCGCAGGTTGAAAAAATCCCAGCAGCGTCTGGCGATGCTCCGCAGCTCGGCGAGTAGGGGCTGATCGGCGGCCGGGAAATCAAAGGTACGCGGGGTGTGGGTGTATTCAAACGACTCCTCTTCCCATTTGGCACGGAAATCAACGATGCGCAATTTGTTGTCTGGGAATTCGACAAATTGGATCTCCGCTGCCGGTAAAAACTCACCGGTCAGCAGGGCCAGGTTGAACTCACGCCCATCGATATAGCTTTCGGCATAGAAGCGGCCGTGGCCGCTGCGGTTCTTCTTCTCCAGCAGCGCGCCCAATTCCGCGGCACCGCCGACCTGGACGAGGGAGCTGTCGTCGAACCAATTGCTGGCATGCTCCCAAACAGATTTCAGCAGGTACCTCCCCGCTCCCAGCGCAGCGGCATCCCGGGGATTTCCATCACCCAGCCAGGGCGGGGAAGCCACCCCGGCCGCCGAGAGCAGTTTCTTGGACAGGGCCTTGTTGGAGGTAACGAAAATGGCTTCCTGGCTATTGCCGGTGTAGGGCAGGCCGAGGTGGTCGAGCAGCGCCGGCGCCAAATGGATCAGCTGGCCGTTGCCTTCCACCGTCTCCACCAGGTTGAAGACAAAGAGCGGATCCATTTTTTTTAGGGTGCGGATATTTTTATCAATATCCAGGGAAAAGGGTACGGTCACCGGTTGATAGCCCAATTCGGCCAGGGATTTGGAAACCTCGTCAGCCTGGACCAGCACGTCCTGTTCGTCCTTGGGCGAATCTTCCCCAACCTGGCTGTGCAGGATGACCACTTTTTTACCATTCATGGGCGCGCCCTGCGGCCGGCGGAAGCCATGATCCTCTCCATCAGCGTCTGGAAGGGGATGCCCACCAGGCTGCAGATGATCGGCAGGTCGGAGTGCTCGGGATGCAAGCCGGCCAAAGGATTGACCTCTATAAAATTAACGGCACCGTTCCCGTCCATTTTCAGGTCGACGCGGCCGGCATCGAGGCAACCCAAGCCGCGCCAGGTCCGCAAAGCCACATCCCGGCACGGCCCGGCCGCGTCTTCCGGGGCCAGGGAGTATTGGACCAATTCCTGAAAGTTTTCCTTGTTGACATAAGAATAGGCGTTGGCTTCGGCTTCGGCCCGCAAAAAAACTTCCATCACGCCGACAACCTCGGCCGCGTTGCCACTGCCCACGATGCCGACGGTGAACTCCCGACCGGGCAGATAGGTCTCCACCAGCACCGGCTGCTTGAATTTTTCCAACAATTCGCAACAGATGGCCGTCAACTGCCGGCGGGAATCTATCTTGGACCTGGCATTGATACCCAACCCCGTGCCTTCAGCCAGGGGCTTGGCAAAGAGGGGAAAGGCCAGATCAACGGCATCGATATCCTCCTTGGCAGCAACCACCGCGAAATCGGGGGTGGCCACGCCCAGAGAGCGGACCACGCGCTTGGTCAGAGCCTTGTCCAGGGTAAGGGCCAGCACCAGAGGCCCGGAAAAGGTATAGGGGATCTGGTAGGCATCGAGCAGGGCCGGCACCTGGGCTTCGCGGCCCAAACCGAACATGCCTTCGCAGATGTTGAAGACCAACTCCCAGCGCTCGCCGGCAGCCAGCCGCAAAACCAAACTTTTCACATTGCCGATGCGCCTGCTCTCATGCCCCATGACGATGAGCGCTTTCTCAATGGCGGCGATGGTGTCGGGACTGTCGAACTCAGCGGTTTGTTCTTCGCTGTACCCTGCATCCAGGTAATCCTGTCTCAAATCATAGGTTAAGCCAATGGTCATGGGTTCCTCTGCGTTTGGATTTCATGGTAATTTTATTCCAGTTGATAAAAATTGGCAAGCGGATTTTTCAGCCGGGCCCGGGCTTTTACAAACCCTCTGCCGGCGCCGCATCCTCGCTCTTCTGATCGGGGTAGCGGTATATTTTTTGTTGGTAGTTTCTCAGCAACACGTTGCCGTCGGCGCGGCCCTGGTAATAATCGGGAAGCAGGGGGATCTTGCCGCCGCCGCCTGGGGCATCGATCACGTAATGGGGAACGGCATAGCCGCTGGTGTGGCCGCGCAGGCCTTCGATTATCTCCAGGCCTTTTTCCACCGGGGTGCGGAAATGGGAAGATCCGAGAATGGGATCGCACTGGTACAGATAATAGGGACGGACCCTGATCTTGAGCAGTTCATGCATCATTTTTTTCATGACCGGCACAGAATCGTTGATGTCTTTCAGCAGCACGGTCTGACTGCCCAAGGGGATACCGGCATCGGCCAGCCGTTCACAAGCCTGGACGCTTTCCGGAGTGATCTCGTCAGGGTGGGTGAAATGGATGCTCATCCACAAGGGACGGAAACGTTTCAATATATTGACCAGCGAATGGGTGATGCGCTGCGGCAGGACCACCGGCACCTTGCTGCCGATGCGGACGAATTCCACGTGCGGGATGCGGCTCAAGCGGGTCAGCAGGTATTCGAGGCTGTCATCGGGCAACGTCAGCGGGTCACCGCCGGAGAGCAGGACATCACGCACGGCAGGATTCAGTTCGATGTAGGAGAGGGCCCGGTCCCATTGATCGCGGTTGAGATGACGCTTGTTCTGGTCACCCACTAGGCGCGAGCGGGTGCAGTAGCGGCAATAGGTCGAACAGAAACCGGTGACCAGGAAAAGCACCCGGTCGGGATAGCGATGCACCAGACCGGGGACGCGGCTGTGGGAGTCTTCACCCAGCGGGTCGGCAGCTTCACCGCAGGAGATCAGGTGCTCGGCGGTTACCGGCACGACGCTGCGGCGCAGCGGCTGCATGGAGTCGAGGGGATCGAGCAGGCTGGCATAATACGGAGTGACGCGCAGGGGCAGGCTGCCGCTCTGCACGGTCATGGCCCGGACTTCATCATCGGACAGCTGCAGAATTTGCTGCAGCGCTTTCCAGCTGGTGAAGCTGTTGCGCAGCTGCCATTCCCAATTGTTCCAGTCATCCTTTGTCGCCAATGGGAAATATTTTCTCAGGAACTGCAGGGAACGGGCTCCGATCTTCAGAACTGTTTTGTCGGGTTTTGAATTGGGGAATTGTATTAACTCGGGAAACAGCAACGACGGAGCAGCGTTGTTGCTTTCCTCCAGCAGCGCACTGCTTGGAGGTTCAGCCTCCTCACTGGGAATTTCAGCTTCTTTCATCACCATTAGGTGATTGGCTTTTTTCAATTTTTTTGCCTCCCACTTTTCAATTAAGAATATAGTTCGTTTTTTACCACCTGTCAATAGAAATAAATAATTAAAATAAATTTTTTGCCGGGGAAACCACCGGTTGGCAGGATTTTTTTTGAGCGGTCAGTTTTTCAAAGCTCCCGCTAATCCCCTTCGCGTCATTCGTTCATCTTCATTGCCAATCATCTCACAAGGAGTTTTCGCGGGCCGTCCTCGTCGAAGTTCAGTCAGACTGGATCTCGCCGGTGACCATGAAGATGATCCGTTCGCAGATGTTGGTCACCCGGTCGGCGATGCGTTCCAGGTTGTGGCTCACCCAGATCAGGTAGACGGCTCGAGTAATGGTCTTGGGATCCTCCATCATGTAGGTCAGGAGCTCGCGGAAAATCTGGTCGTACAAAGCATCCACTTCATTGTCCATTTGGATGATGGCATGGGCGGCGTCCACATCCTGGGTGATGAAGGCGGTCAGGCTTTTCTGGATCATTTCTCGGGTCTTCTCGGCCATGCGCGGGATATCGATCAGCGGCTTGAGCAGCGGCTTCTGGTCGTGTCGGACCACGATGGTGGCGATGCCCTTGGCATGGTCGGCCATGCGCTCCAGGTTGGTGATCAGGTCGATAAAGGAGACGATCTCGCGCAGGTCGCCGGCCACGGGCTGCTGGGTGGCGAACAATTGGATGCATTGGTTCTCGATGTCCCAGCGCCGCTGGTTGATCAAGGCATCGTCGGCGATGATGCGTTCGGCTTCGACCTTGTCGACGTTCTTCAGCGCCAGGATCGAGCGGTCGATGGCGGTGATGACCATCTCGCCCATTGCCACCAGCTCCTGCTCCAGCGCGCGCAACATGTTTTGAAAATGCTCTCTTGCCATATTCTCTCTCCTGGTTTCAGCCGAAACGGCCGCTGATATAATTTTCGGTCATGGCCTGCGCCGGCTTGGTGAATATTTTTGCGGTTTCGTCGAACTCGATGAGTTTGCCGAGGTACAGGAAGCCGGTGCGGTCCGAGGCGCGGGCCGCCTGCTGCATGTTGTGGGTGACGATGACGATGGTGTACTCTTTTTTCAATTTTTGCATGAGCTCTTCGATGTGCAGGGTGGCGATGGGATCGAGGGCGGAACAGGGTTCGTCCATGAGCAGGATCTGCGGTTTCAAAGGCAGCACCCTGGCGATGCACAGGCGCTGCTGCTGCTCCAGAGACAGTTTCAATGCCGAACGGTGCAGCCGGTCCTTGAGGTCGTCCCAAAGCAGCACGCTGCGCAAGGCCTGCTCCACCAGGCCACCGTAGTCCTGCCGGCGCGCCAGGCGATGCACGGCCAAACCGAAAACGATGTTCTCATACACCGAAAGGGGAAAGGGGTTGGGGCGCTGAAAGACCATGCCCACCTTTTCGCGCAGGCGGAGCAGGTCGGCGCCAGGGGCAAAGATGTCCTGGCCGTCGATCAGGACCTGGCCGCTGACGCGCACGCCGTCTATCAAGTCGTTCATGCGGTTGAACACCCGCAGCAGGGTGCTCTTGCCGCAGCCGCTGGGCCCGATCAGGGCGGTCACCTGGCGGACGGGTATCTGCAGATCGATCCCGATCAGGGCCTGGAAATCGCCGTAAAAAAGGTCAAGAGCGCGGGTTTCTATACTGATCTCGTTCATGTCAGCCAAACTTGCCGGTAATGTAGTCGCTGGTGCGGTTGTCGGCCGGCGTGGTGAACATCTTGCCCGTGTCGCTCACTTCGATCATGTCACCCATCAGAAAGAACGCGGTGCGGTCCCCCACCCGGGCCGCCTGGGCCACGTTGTTGGTCACCAGCACGATGGTGTATTTCTCTTTTAAAATAAGTAGTGTCTCCTCGATCTTGGCCGTCGAGATCGGATCGAGTCCCGAAGTAGGCTCGTCGAAAAGCAGCACGTCGGGCTGGCCGGCCAGGATCCTGGCCATGCACAGGCGCTGCTGCTGGCCGCCGGAAAGATTCATGGCCGGCGTGCGCAAACGGTCTTTGACTTCCTCCCACAGATACGATTCGCGCAGACTTCTCTCTACCGCTTCGTTCAGGCGCTGCGGGTCGCGTATGCCCTGCATGCGCAGGCCGTAGACCACATTTTCAAAAATGGAAATGGGCAGCGGCAGCGGCAGGGCGAAGACGATGCCGACCTTGCGGCGCAGGGCCTCGATCTCCAACCCGCGGCGGATGTCGATGCCGTCCAGCCTGATCTCTCCCCGGCAGCGGCTGACCGGGACCAGGTCGATCAAGCGGTTCAACGAATGGAGGAAGGTGGTTTTGCCTGAATTGGCCGGCCCGATTATAGTGAATATTTCGTTGGCGCGGATATCCAGGTTCAGGTCGCGCAGGGCGCTGAACTGGCCGTAATGGACATGAAGGTCGCGAATGGAAAACTTGGCGGCCGGGTCTACCATTTTTTCTTCCTGCGGAAACGGGAGCGGATCAGGATGGCGGCCAGGTTGAGCAGCAGCACCAAAGACAGCAGCACCAGCGCCGTCCCGTAGCGGACGTTCTCGGCGATACCCGGCACCTGGGTGGAGATGACGTAGAGGTGGTAGGGCAAAGCCATGGTCTGGTCAAAAACCGACTGCGGCAGGCGCGGCAGGTAAAATGCGGCCACGGTAAAAAGGATGGGGGCGGTCTCACCGGCGGCCCGGCCCAGGCCCAGGATCATGCCGGTCAAAATTCCCGGTAGCGCGTGCGGCAGCACCGAATGGCGGATGGTCTGCCAGCGGCTGGCTCCCAGCGACAGGCTGACAGTGCGGAAATGCCGGGGTACGCTTTCCAGCGCTTCACGCGAAGAGGTGATGATCACCGGCAGGATCATGATGCCCAGCGTCAGCGACCCGGATAAAATCGAGGCGCCGAAACGGAAAAAGGTGACAAATATCCCCAGGCCGAAAAGCCCGTACACGACCGAAGGCACGCCGGCCAGGTTGACGATGGACAGCTTGACCAGGCGCGACAGCCAGTTGTCGCTGGAATACTCGACCAGGTACACAGCGGCCAGGACGCCCAACGGCACGGCAAAGATGATGGCCCCGATCACCAGGTAGAGCGTGCCCAGGATGGCCGGAAAAATGCCGCCGGCGGTCATGCCGTCACGGGGCATGGAAAACAGGAAATCCCAGCTGATGGCGCTGGCCCCTTTGGCCACGATGATCAGCAGGATGACCAGCACCGGCAGCACCACCAGCAGGGTGGCCAGCAGCAGGAAGGCAAAAGCGATCTTCTGGGCCAGGCGCGGCTTCATGCTTAGCGTCGCGAGCGGTGCAGGTAAAGATCGGCCACACCGTTGATCAGGAAGGTGATGACAAAGAGCACGATGCCGATGGCGAACAAGGCCGCGTAATGCGGCCCTCCCTGCACCGACTCGCCCATCTCGGCGGCGATGGTGGCGGTCAGGGTGCGCACCGGCTGCAGGAAACTCTTGGGGATGATGGCGGCGTTGCCGGTGACCATCATCACGGCCATGGTCTCGCCGATGACCCGGCCGATGCCCAGCATGACCGCGGCCAGCATGCCCGGCCGGGCCGCACGGGCCACGATGCGCCAGGTGGTCTGCCACTTGGTGGCGCCCATGGCGATGGCCGCCTCGCGGTATTGCCGCGGCACGGCGGTGATGGCGTCCTCGGCGATGGAGACGATGGTGGGCATGGCCATGAAGGCCAGGGTGACCGACCCGGTCAGGGCTGTCAGCCCGGTAGGGATGTTGAAAAAGTTTTTGATCCAGGGACCAAGAGTGATCATGCCGATGAAGCCGATGACCACCGAGGGGATGGAGGCCAGCAGCTCGATGCCGGCTTTCAGCCCCTCCCTGAGCCGCAGCGGCGCGATCTCGGCGATGTACAATGCGGCAGCGATGCCGATGGGCACCGAAATGGCGGCCGCTCCCAGGGTGACCAGCAGCGAGCCGAGGATCAGCGGCAGGATGCCGAAGCGCGGCGGATCGGAGATGGGATACCAGCTTTTGCCGAAAATAAAGTCGATCACGCTTTCGCCGCGAAAAAGGGAAAGTCCTTCGCGCAGCAAAAAAAGGAATATCAGCAAGACGAAAACAACGGAAAATATGCCGCTGAGCAAAATGGATTTTTCAATAAGCCATTCTTTCAGCTTGCGTACCCGCATGGGTTTCATTTTTGCTTAATTGCTTTTCACCGGCACGAAATCGATCTTAACCACGATCTTTTGTCCTTCCGGGCTGAGGACAAAATCGATAAAACGGGCCACCAGCCCAGTGGGCTGGCCGCGGGTGACCATGAGCAGCGGACGCGAAATGGGATAGGCCTGGCTGACGACATTTTCAATGGTAGGCTGAACATATGGAGAATCGGCATCCTTGGCAATGGCCAGGGTTTTCTCCTTTACCGAAATATAGCCCATGCCGAAATAACCGATGGCGCCGGAATTCTGGGCCACTTCGTCGGCGATGGCCTGGGAACTGGGCAGCATCAATGCCGTGGGGGCGAACTCCACTTGGCTCTCCTTGCGGTTGCGGCGCAGCACGTGCTCCTTGAAATAGACGTGGGTGCCGGAGTTTACCTCGCGCGACAGGACCACGATAGGCAGGTCGCTGCCGCCCACTTCCTTCCAATTGGATACGCTGCCGGAAAAGATCGCGGCCAGCTGGTCCTGGGTCAGCTGCGAGAGCGGATTGGCGGGGTGGACCACCACGGCCAGCCCGTCCAGGGCCACGACGATCTGTTTGGGTTCAAAGCCCTTCTGCTTGGCCATGGCGATCTCTTCGGGCTTGAGCTCACGCGAGAGCTCGGCGATGTCGCAGGTATTGGAAAGCATGGCGGCGATGCCCGTGCCCGAACCGCCGCCGGTGACGGCCACCGAAGCCTTGGGGTCGGCCTGCATGAAGGCTTCGGCCCAGGCCTGGCCCAGGTTGACCATGGTGTCCGAGCCCTTGATCTGGAGAGAATCGGCCTTCTGCCCCTGACGGCCGCAGCCGGAGAACGCGAGACCCAGCGCCAGGCAGAGGGCCATTCCTGAAAATATCCGATTTTTATGCGCCACTTTTTTCTCCTTGTATTTAAAATGATTTTGGAAATTTGTTTTGGAGAATATATAGATTTTATTTTATCAATTTTCAAGGTGTTGTCAACCCCGGAATCGAACCCGATAAAATGGAAGACAGTTTTAAAAACAGTAATCATTCAAGCGAAAGAAGATCCGTGATCCTGCTGCTTTCTCTTGCTGCCGGCGGCGAGCAAACGCCTCAGGTTTTCCCTTCAATTATGATGCTTCCTTCCTCTCAGCCGGGCAGATGCAGCAGCGAAATGCCGTACCAGCACAGGGCTGAGATCAGTGCCGAACCGGGTATGGTCAGGATCCAGGCCCAAACGATGCGGTATGCCAGGCCCCAGCGGATGGCTGACAGGCGGCTGGTGGCACCGACGCCGATGATGGCACCGGTGATGGTGTGGGTGGTGGAAACCGGGATGCCCATGAAAGTCGAAAAAAGAATGGAAGTGGCCGCTGCGGTTTCGGCACTGAAGCCGTGTACCGGCTTGAGCTTTGTCACTTTCATGCCCAGGGTCTCGATCACCTTCCAGCCGCCGCTCAAGGTACCCAGGGAAATCGCCAGGTAACAACTGATGATCACCCAAAAAGGCACATAGAAGGTGCTGCCCAGGTGGCCGGTTGAGTACAGCAGCATGGCGATAACACCCATGGTCTTCTGGGCATCGTTGGTGCCGTGGCCGAGGCTGTACAGGGCGGCTGAAAGCAGCTGCAGGCGGCGGAACCAGCGGTCCACCGTCTGCGGCGAACGCTTGTGGCAGAGCCACATGACCAGGATCATGAACATGTAGCCGAGCAGCATTCCCATCAGCGGCGCCAGGACGATGAACAGGGAGATCTTCAACAAGCCGGAAATGACCAGCGCCTTGATGCCGCCTTTGGCCAGGGCGGCGCCGACCAGGCCGCCGACCAGGGCGTGCGAAACGCTGATCGGGAAACCCATGCGGGTGCATAAGTACGACCAGACAATGGCGCCGATCAGGGTAGCCAGGATCAGGGGAGCGGAAACGATTTTGACATCGATGATGCCCTTGCCGATGGTGTTGGCTACGTGCATGCCGAAAAGAAAGGCGGCGGTAAAGTTGAAGAAAGCCGCCCAAAGCACGGCCTGGCGCGGGGAGAGGACGCGCGTGGAGACGATGGTCGCCACCGAGTTGGCGGCATCGTTCATGCCGTTGATGAAATCGAACAACAAGGCAAGTAATACTACGAAAATAACCAGGATCAGCATCGTGGTCTCTTTTTCAGGTGTTTTCCAGGACGATGCCTTCGGTGATGTCGGCTACATCCTCGCAGCGGTCGGTGGCCCGCTCAATGTATTCCAGGATATCTTTCCACTTGATCAGTTCAAAGGGGTCTTTTTCCTCGCGGAAAAGCCGGGCCAGGGTGCTGCGGCGGATGTAGTCGGCCTGGTCTTCCAGGCGGTTGATCTCCACGGTCAGTTCCATGATGCGGGCCGGCTTTTTCAGCATGCGCAGCAAGCTGACCATCTCCTTAACCAATTTGACACTTTCCAGCAGCACGAGGCTCAGTTCCTTGGCTTCGCGCGGCACGTTGCAAGGGCGGTAGAGGTCGATGCGCGAGCTGGCGGCTTCGGCCAGGTCGAGGATGTCGTCGAGACGGACAGCCAGCTGGTGGATGTCTTCGCGGTCGATGGGGGTGACGAATGTCTTGTGCAGGTGTGACATGACGCTGTGCACCAGCAGGTCGGTCTGGTGCTCCAGCGACTTCAGGCTGACGGCGTATTCGTTGTAATGCTCACAGTCGTCGAGCATCTTGACCAGGGCTTGCACGCCTTCGACAGTGTTGGTACTGATCTGGTTGAACAGCTCGTAAAAAATTTCGTTTTTCGGAACCAGGGATTTGAACATGTTTCGCACCTCTTTCATCCGATCGGATTGGCTGGAAGCCAAAGAGAAACGGAATGGTAACACAGCCCGATACGAATGTCAAAAAGGTTCGAAGTTCGAGGTTGAAGAAATCTGTGGACGGCAAACGGCTCACGGCATACGTTTGGGAACAATGATACAGGCGGAAAATCAATAAAACCACTTTATACGACCACAAAAGATTGTAATCGATGGAAATGTTGAAAGGGCTTTTTTCATACTTATTCTTTTTGCCTTTTTACTTTGTCTTTTTCTTTCCATACAACGTACGCCCTGCACCTAATGCCAAGTTCTTATCCATGTATTCCTTTAGCTTCGAAAAGAACTTGTGGTTCGCCGCCGGAAAAGGGTAATGGCGCAGTTCGGCGAACTGAACCCAGGCGTGGGGCCGGAGCGGGCACGGTGCGGAACCGCGCAGCCGGCAGGCGAAGACGTGCAGGACGATATGAAAGTGGCTATAGGCATGGCCGACCTGGGCCAGCTTGGCCAGCACCTCCACCTCCGCCGCCAATTCCTCGCGGCATTCACGGACCACCGCCCGCTCCGGTTTCTCGCCCGCCCGGCACTTGCCGCCGGGAAATTCCCATAGTCCCCCCAGGTGACCTTGCTCAGGGCGCTGTTGAATGTACAGGCGGCTGCCGCGAACGATGACCGCCAGCGCCACCGGGAAGAGGGGCGGAGGCGGCCGGCGACTTTTAAAGGGCAGCACCGCGGTCAGGCCGCGGCGGTAAGCATGGCAGTTCGTCCGCAACGGGCACTCGCCGCAGACAGGATTTTTAGTGGTGCAGACTAGGGCCCCCAGTTCCATCATGGCCTCGTTGAATTCCCCGGGAGCCGCGGGCGGAATGATCTCCTGGAGAAAGGCGCGCACCGCATCCCGGGTGTGGCGGCTGCGGATATCGGTTTCGATCCCCCGCCAGCGGCAGACGACGCGCAGCACGTTTCCGTCCACGGCCGCCAAGGCCTGGCCGCAGGCGATGCTTAACACGGCCGCGGCGGTGTATTCCCCCACCCCGGGCAGTTTTCTGAACTCAGCATAGGAGGTGGGAATCCGGCCGCCGTGGTTTTCATGAACGGCGCGAGCGGCCAGCCACAAATGGCGGGCCCGTGAATAATAGCCCAACCCTTCCCAGACCTTGAGCACTTCGGGCAGCGGGGCGGCAGCCAGTCCGGCCAGCGAAGGGAAACGTTCCAGGAAACTGCGGTAGTAGCCATTCGCCGTAGCGGTCCGGGTCTGCTGCAACATGACCTCGGCCACCCATACGCTGTAAAGACTGCGGTTTTTCCGCCAGGACAGGTCGCGGCGGCGAATGGCGAACCAGTCCAGCAGACGCGCGGCTGGATCAAAAGCGCTGCCGGGAAGGCTCTTCAATCTTTTTTATCCAGGATCTCAGCGATTTTTTCCAGCAATTCCTGGCGGTTGTAAGGCTTGCATATGAAATGGATGTTCTGGTCCGGTTTCCCAGTCAGCAGCAAACGCTTTTCAGAATAGCCGGAGGTAAGCAGCACCCTGGCTTCAGGGTGCGCGGCCCATATTTTTTGCGCCGCTTCCCAGCCGGGCATTTCCGGGGCCATGACATCGGCCAGCAGCAGGTCAAGCGGGTGGGGATTCTCCTTGACCAGGCGCAGGGCCAGCGGCCAATTCACTGATTCCAATACCTGGAACCCGGCCGCCAGCAGGACCTTTTCGGTCAGCTTGCGCACGGTATCATCGGCTTCTATCAAAAGTACGGTCCGGCCGGCAAAGGGAGGTTTTATTTCGGCGCTCTTGTCCCCCGCTTCTCTAGGCTCCAGATATTTGTGCTTTGGAAAATAGATGCTGAAACGCGTTCCCAGGCCGGGCTCGCTGTCAAATGTGATGTAGCCCCGGTTCTGCTTGACGATGCCGTATATCGAGGCCAGCCCGAGTCCGGTGCCCTCGCCCAGCCGCTTGGTGGTGAAAAATGGCTCAAAGATATGCTGCTGCACTTCCAGAGCCATGCCCAGGCCGCTATCGGAGATCTCCAAGCGTACATATTCGCCCTTTTTGGCCCCAAGATGGTGCCCGACGAAATCGTCGTCCATGCTGAAATTCATGCTGCTGAGCAGAAGCCGGCCCCCGGAAGGCATGGCGTCCCGGGCATTGACCACCAGGTTCATGATCACCTGCTCCAGTTGGGAGTAGTCGATGCGGATCGGGGCAGCGTCGGCGGCCAGGTCGATTTGCAAAATGATCTTTTCGCCCAGGATGCCGCGAATCATCTGCTGCAGTTCCCGTACCACGCCATTGACATTCAGCACCCGCGGATAAATGATCTGCTTGCGGCTGAAAGCCAGGATGTGGGAGATCAGCCGCGCCGCTTTCTCACCGGCGTTGTATATGCATTGCACATTCTCACGCACCCGGCCGCTGCTGCTGCCGTCGGCCAGCAACATTTCAGCGTAGCCGTTGATGATGGTCAGCAGGTTGTTGAAATCATGAGCGATGCCCCCGGCCAAACGTCCCAGAGAATCCATTTTCAGCTCTTGAAAAAACTGTTCCTCGATATTTTTTTTGTTGCTGATGTCTGTGGCCATGGCCAAAAAATGACTGATGCCCCCATCGGGATCAAAAACCGGAGAAATGGATGTGCCCTGGGTGTACAGGTAACCATTTTTTTTCTTGTTGATGAATTCACCCTGCCAGGATTTGCCGCTGGCAAGCCGGTCCCACAACTCGCGGTAAAAGGCCCGGGTCTGGCTGCCGCTACCGAGCAGGCGCGGATTTTTTCCCAGCACCTCGGCGGCGGAGTAGCCGGTGAGTTTCTCAAAGGCGGGATTGGCAAAGCAGATCATTCCTTGCCGGTCGGTGAGGAACACGGCTTCGCTAGCGGTCAGGATGGCGGAGCGCAGCAGGCGGTTCAGCGACACAGGATTCATTTTTTCAATGGTGGCGGCCTTGTTCCCGGCAGCCGAAATATTGTTTTTTTCTTTTTTCATGTTCTCCAGCCTTGCTTCATCGTCGCTTCAATTGCTTTTCTATTTCGGCCTGAGTCAGGGTGACGATGATCGGACGGCGGTGCGGGCAAAAATAGGGATGGGCGCAGGCAAAAAGGTCCCTGACCAAAGCACGCTGCTGCTCGGGCTGCAAGCGCTGGTTAACCTTGACGGCGTCGTGGCAGGCCAGGGCGGCAAGCCAACGTTCATCATCGCTCAATTCTCCGGGCGCCTTGTCCCCAGCAAGGGACTCGCGCAGGGCGGCGCGCACGGAATCGCGGATGCCCGCTTCGCTTAAAAATTGCGGAAAGGCCTTGATCTCGATGGCCGAGCCGCTCATGAGACGGATGTCAAAACCGGCTTTTTTAAAAAAAATCATTTTGCTTTCATCGAGGGCCGACCTTTCCGCCGGAGACAGTTCCAGCAGCAGGGGGAACAGGGCCTGGGCCGAAGCGGCGTTGCCGGAATGGTAACCGGACTGCAAGCGCTCGAACAACACTCTTTCCCGGGCGTTGTGCTGGTCGATGATCAGCAGTTCGCCGTTTTTTTCGACCACGATATAAGAATCAAGGTATTGGCCCAGCACGAAAAAATCATCCCCGGGATCAAGCGCTGCCCTGTCGAAAAGCGCGGGCGCCCAAGCGGAGATCGCATTGCTTCCGGCGTCCGGGCCGGCAAAAACCGCAGGCTGAAAAAATTCGTGGAACGCCGCCGGCCGCCCCAGGGTGGCGTCAATGGCCTGCTGCAGGAACTGGTAGACGCGTTGGCTGTCCAGGAAGCGGATTTCCAGCTTCATGGGATGGATGTTGACGTCGATCTGGTTGGGAGGAACGGTAAAATTGAGCACCCCGACCGGACTGCGCGATTTTTCCAAGTAGGGCTGATAGGTGTTGTTGAAAGCGGCCAGCATGGTTTTTTCCTTGACCGGCCGGCCGTTGACCATGAAAAACTGGCGTCCTTTGCCGCTGACGCCGGTTTGCACCGCTGAAATGAAACCATTTAGTGAGAAGTCGCCGGAGGCAAAATCCATGGGCCGCAAATCGTCCAAAAATTCTTTGCCGAAGACCTGGTAGATGCGTTCAGAGAGGTTCGCGGCCGCGGGATAGGAAAATACCGTCCTGCCGTTGTGCTGCAGGGTGAAGGCAATGGCGGGACGGGCCAGGGCCGTATTTTCCAGAAAAGCGGTGACCGGGCGCATTTCTCCCTGGTCGCTTTTCATGAACTTGCGGCGCACCGGGAAATTGGCGAACAACTGCTGCACGGTCACGGTGCTGCCCCGGCGGCAGGAGGTTTGTTTTTTTTCCTGCAGCCTGCCGCCGCGGAAACGGCATTGCCAACCGCGGCCATCGTTGTTGTCGGCCGTGACCACATCGATGTCGGCCACTTCCAGGATCGAGGGCAGGGCCTCGCCGCGAAAACCCAGAGTCATCAGGCGGTCCAGGTCTTCCAGTTCAACCAGCTTGGAAGTGCTGTGGCTCTGGAAAGCAATCTCGATTTCGGCTGCGCCAAAGCCGCAACCGTTGTCCTCGACGCGAATCATTTCCTTGCCGCCGGACAGCAGGGCGACGGCGATCTCGCTGGCACCGGCATCAATGGCGTTTTCCACCAGTTCCTTGACCACGGAAAGCGGGCGTTCGATCACCTCGCCGGCGGCGATCTTGCGAAATACACTTTCAGCTAAAACCTGAATTCTGGCCACGGCAACTCCCATGGGCCGGCTCTGCAACCGGCAGTCTGGAAAAAATATCACAAAGCCGCTTATTTTGCAATTAAGGAATGAAATGAGATTCCAAGTACGATGTTCGACGTTCGAGGTCGAAGTAGAGCGAGCTTAAAGGTGAGGGGTGATTGGTGATGGGAAAGATAGAAATGGCCGATGTTTTCCGACCTATAACCCATTACCCATGACCTCTAACCTATTACCCATAACTTATCGATTCTTGCCTCTTCCTACTGACTACTGACTGCCATCAATTGACAAAAGTTCCCTGAAAAAATATAATCATTCCGTGGAAAACGAGACTTTGAAGATCTGCAAATACGGCGACGCTGTGCTGAAAGTGAAGGCGCGCGAAATCCGCGACATCGACCGGCACATCATCGACCTGGCCGCGGCCATGGTGCATGCTATGCACCAGGCCCCGGGCATCGGCCTGGCCGCGCCCCAGGTGAGCGAATCCGTTCAGCTGCTTACCCTTGATCTGTCGGTCGGGGAAAATCCCGAAGAGTTGCTGATCATCCTCAATCCGCAGATCATCGAAGCCGAAGGCTATGAGATCAGCGAGGAGGGTTGCCTGTCCGTTCCCGGCTATTCCCTGCCCATCAAGCGCAGCGCCCGTATTTTCCTGCAGGCCACCCTGCCTGACGGTCAAGAAATGCGCGCCGAATTCGACGGCCTGAAGGCGCGGGTGCTGCAGCATGAGATCGACCACCTCAACGGCATGCTGATCGTGGACCGCGTATCCAGTTTGAAACGCACCCTGATCAAAAAAGAGATCAGCCAAAAGAGAAAAAGTGGCCAATGGTGAATTGGTTTTTTTCGGAACCTCGGCCATAGGTCTGCCCATCCTCAAAGAACTGAACAGAAATTTCAACCTGAAACTGATCGTCACCCAGCCGGACAATTACGGCGGGCGCAACCGCCAGCTGCTCGTCCCACCGGTCAAGCAGTTCGCCGTCGAAAACCGCCTTCCCTACATTCAACCGCCCGATCTGCGCACGCCGGAGCTGGAATTGGCCATGCGCCGCATCGACCCGGCCATCGCCGTCGCCGTGGCCTACGGCCGGTTCATTCCCAGCGCCGTTTATTCCCTGCCCCACTACAGGACGATCAACGTCCATTTTTCTCTGC
>Ga0307378_10001390_pt1 | contig 39568 bp, 27 predicted proteins | sample UN1MG_FD_202238 | JGI IMG/M metagenome (GOLD analysis project Ga0307378, IMG submission 202238) | Soil microbial communities from Risofladan, Vaasa, Finland - UN-1 | ecosystem: Environmental > Terrestrial > Soil > Coastal area > Acid sulfate soil | place: Finland: Risofladan, Vaasa | collected...
AATATATGAGACTCTTATTAGGGAAAAGAGCATCCTAAAAGTCATCCTGTATGGATCTGTTGCGAGAAAGAGGGAAAAGCCAGAAAGTGACATTGATGTATTTATTTTAGTCACGACTAAGAAAGATAAAGAACTAGCCGCAGAGTTGGTTGGCAAGCTAAATAAATATTTACTCCCTCGATATGGGAATGTGATATCCGAATTGATATATTCGGAGAAAGAATGGAAAGATATGGGAAGGACTAAAATATTCAAGAAGATAGAATCAGAGGGAGAGATTATATTAATTAGAGAGAAGATAAGAGATGAGAAAGAGACGAGAGATATTTATAAGGACCGGTCTGAGATTAACTGGGATAAAGTAGCGGAGGTTTACGGGATTAAGGAATTAATAAAAAATATAAAGTTCTGAATTAAAACAAATCTTAAGGGAATCCAGCGTTGCAATTTGCATTTTTTATATAGACAAGAATTATTTGGAGAATTATCATTGTTTATTAAAAGTATCATACGGATAAGTGATGCGAGAAAAAATTCTTAAAAGCCTGGCAAAATATCATGCTCATCATCCCTGGCGGATGTTAGTCATAGTAGCAGTCTTGACAATCATTTTTTTGGCCTTAGCTTCCCATCTAAAAATAACCATGCGCTGGTCTGATCTTTTACCTTCCAAGGATAGAAGGACGATTTCTTTTAACAGAATAATCAATGAATTTGTCTCTGCAACCAGCATCGTGGTCGTAGTTCAGGGCGATGAAGAACGAATAAAAGTCTTTGCTGAGGAAGCTGTTCTCAGAATTAAGACTACCGTAGACCCGAAAGATAAAAAGCCATTCGTCAGACGGGTTGATTATAAACAAGAAATTGATTTTATAAAGAATCATGGACTGATGCTCATAAAAGCAGATGACCTAAAGAATATGAAGGATGTCTACAAGAATCCCAATCTCGCTCCCTTACTCGAAAATATAAATAACAGCTTAGAAAAAGAATATGTTAATCGCGAAGAATCTCTTTCGACCAGAGAAAAAGAGGATGGGGCACTTGTATTGTTGGACGGTATCCAAAACTTAATAAACACAATGCGGCGCTACGTGGCGGAAAGTCTTCCCGAAAAATCACCAGCGCAAAATCACCAGAATGCTGCTCAACAGGCTGTTGATAAACTTCTCTTTGGTGAGCCTTATATTCTTTCCTACGACAAAACAACTCTCGTCCTGAATGTCATTCCAAACTTTACCATGCTGGATATCGGCAAGCTTGTTGATGGAGTAGATGCTGTTCAAAAAGTTGTTGATTCAGTTTTGATGGATTATCCGGATGTGAAGGCAGGGCTGACAGGCATCATGCCTGTAGAGCACGATGAGATGGTTTACAGTGAGAAAAGCATAGGTTATACGACCGTAATCGCCTTAGTTGCAGTGTTCTTCTTATTGGTTATTTCCTTCAGGATGTGGGGTGCACCGATTTTAGGCTTATTTAATCTGGTGGTCGGAATCATCTGGGCTATGGGGCTTGCTTTTATCCTGGTAGGGACCTTGAATATCATGACTTATATGATGGGTGTGATACTGATCGGTTTGGGAATAGATTTTTCGATTCACATGATTTCCGGTTTCACTGAGGGAAGGTCGTTGGGGAAGCAGATTCCAGCAGCAATGGAAGAGACATTTCTCAAGAGCGGAAAAGGCATTCTAACGGGAGGCATAACAACGAGCATTGCTTTCCTGACATTGAGCATCAGCAGCTCCCGCGGAATGAAAGAGCTGGGCGTTATCTCTGGTGGAGGTTTGATTGCCATACTAATCGTGACTTTCCTCTTCCTTCCGTCCCTTCTTGTTTTGAGAGAACATCGATTTGAGAAAAAGAGGAAAAAAGGGAAGTTGAGAAAAGAATTTGTCGTAAAAGATATTTCCTTCAAATCCCTGGGAAATATGGGAAAATTTCTTTCCCGGCGGTACCTTGCTACCCTTATCGCATCTATTCTCGTTACTGGCTTTTTAATTTTTTCTGCGACCAGGGTTACTTTTGACCAGAACTACATGAATCTGGAACCGAAAGGGTTGCCCTCGATTACACTTCAGGATACAGTGCTGGAAAAATTTGACCTGAGCATGGATTATGCCTTGATTTTGACTGATAGCGTTGAGGAATCAAGGGCCATGGCTGAAGAAGCCAAAGACATAAGTTCAGTAGCCGCAGCAGAAGATATCTCGGTCTACTTCCCCTCGAAGAAGCAGCAGGATAGGAGAATCCCTTTCATCAATGAGATTCGAAAGGCGATGGAAGTTACTCAGCCGAGGAGCACTTTCAGGAGAGAGAGTTATGAGAGATTCCTCCAGGAACTCGGTCGATTAGAAATGAACATCATCGAGATTCAGGATATGGCTTTTTTAGGAGTCCAGGATAAAGTGGATAACAAATGTGCCGAGATTGTGGGCAAAGCTGACGATCCCGAACCTAAGAGTCTCATCCGGAATTTGATCAAGATTTTAGAAAAGGATAAAAAGAGAGCATTGGCTGGATTGGAAAAATTCCAGAAAGACTTCGCTCCGTATTTTAAGAACTCGGTAATCCAAATGTCCTCGATAAATCCGATTCAGTTTGAAAATCTTCCTGCGGCGGTCTTAGACAAGTATACAAATGAGGACAGAACAAATTTTTTAGTCACAATATTTCCTGTGGATAACATCTGGCAGGATGCAGAATTTTTAAAGCGCTTTGTTGGAGATTTAGAAAGAGTCAACGAAAATGCCACTGGGATGCCGCTTGTTTTTAGAGCCCTTATTGAGATTATCGGGAGAGACGGGAGAAATGCGATTCTGCTGGCACTTGTCGTTGTTTTTTTCGTCTTATGGTTAGATTACAGAAAACCGGGGCACGCTCTTATGGCCATGATCCCCTTGACAATGGGTGTTTTCTGGATGGTGGGCATGATGGGTCTCGCCGGAATGAAGCTGACTGTGATGAGTGTTATGGGTCTTCCGATGATTATCGGAATAGGAGTGGATGATGGAGTTCATATCGTCCATCGCTGGCGTATTGAAGGAAAAGGAAAGATATCTCAAGTCTTTGCCAGCACTGGAAAGGCTATCATTCTTACCAGCGCTACCACAATGTTAGCCTTCGGGTCTCTTGTGTTTTCTGTCTGGCCTGGATTTGCCAGTCTTGGTGTTGCCATGTTTATCGGTGTGGGTGCCTGTTTTTTATCGACAGTCATTATTTTGTCAGGTATAGTGGGATTATTAGAACGGCAAAAGTAACTTTGTGATTCCTAAATTCAGCAAAGCTTGTGTTTCCAGTTCAGTATCGGATAGATATAGAGATTTTTTCTAACATATTCTGACCTTATAACGATAGAAAGAACGAGAGATATGGATGAGGAAATTACCGTATCTTTTTGTTTCCTACAATTATAAATATTATAATAGAATATCCAAAGAGCTGCTTTAACTGTAGAAATTCCAGGAGAAAGAATCATGCGCCAGCCAAAAAAGAATGAAGAAAGCGGAATGTTCGAGCTGAAATTTTATTCCGGCTACAAGGGAGAAGAAATTCCGAAGTCTGTCGTAATCGGCAACCGCGAATTCATCATAGAAAAGATTATTTCTAGAAAAAGAGTTCTGGACCAGAAATCTGGAAGGAGGTTTGAAGTTTACAAGTGCAAGATGGATGGAGAGATAGTAAAGATTACAGTATTTGAATCAGGAAAATGGGAAATTTCATTCTCATAAAAAATGTTGTTTTTTATGACGCAGCTATTTATTTATAAATTAGCTTTGTAATCCTGCATCTTATATTTGTTCCTTGATCTCATTTGTTCTGTCATATTTCAATTTTTCTTAAAAATACAAAACCTTTTTGCCCTTTTTTTCGTTTACTTTAGTGAAATTATGAATCAGTAGGTAAGATTATAAAAGTTTTAGATAATTTAGGATAAGAACAATGCTGAAGAAGGCCGCAATCATTTTAATTTTTTCATTCAGTCTTATACTTTTCCCTCAATTCTCCTTAACTTCTTCCCATGAGATTTTGAAGGTTCCTGAGCTTTCTCATCCGCCCAAGATTGATGGTGTAATTGAAAATCCACTCTGGGAAAAAGAAGCATTAAAGATCGAAGATTTTCTCCAGTATACTCCTAAAGAAAAGGGGACACCCACTGAAAAAACCGTAGCTTATATCGGCTATGATAAGAAAAATCTTTATTTCGCCTTTCGCTGTTATGATTCTGACCCGAAGAAATTAAGAGCGGCCGTAACCAGTCGCGACAACATCATTGATGATGATTGGATCGCCATCTTTATAGATACTTTTAACGAGAAGCGTCGTGCTTTTACATTTTTTATCAATCCTCGAGGTATCCAGATGGATCTGATTCGAGTTGAAGAAGGCGGAAACGATAATATGGACGAGAGTTGGGATACAGTTTTCCGTTCGGACGGAAAGATTGATGAAGAAGGCTATGCTGTGGAAGTGGCACTTCCATTCAAGAGCATTCGATTCCCTGATAAGGAAAGTAAGGTCTGGGGAGTTATACTCGGCAGGACCATTGCCCGCAAAGGAGAGATTGTTCTCTGGCCTCCGATGTCAAAATCCATTCCCGGTTTGCTTACTCAGGAAAGAGAGATTATGATTCAGGGTAAGGTAGAGAAAGGAAAAAACTTCGAGCTCATGCCCATATTCACATCGCTCAAAAATAAAGATGAAAAAACAGACCTTCAGCCCGGGATGAACTTCAAATGGGGGATTAGCTCTGATTTGACCCTTGATCTTACTCTCAATCCTGATTTTAGCCACATTGAGGCGGATGCGCCTCAGATTGATATAAACCAGAGGTTTGCCCTCTACTATTCTGAAAAAAGACCCTTTTTCCTGGAAGGGATGGAAATCTTTCGTTTTCCTGAAATCGATATGGTCTATACTCGAAGGATCATCGACCCTGTAGGCGGAGCAAAACTCACCGGGAAAGTGGGGCGCTTCACATACGGCCTTATCTCTGCTTATGATACCAATCCTACAGAAAGCCTTTGGGAAGTCCATAATGGAGGAGAAAGCCGGGATGATAATGCCCTCTTCAACATCCTCCGCATCAAGACCGACGTTTTTAAAGAGTCTTATCTAGGCTTTTGCCTGGCCGATAAAGAGATTGATGGTTCCTACAACAGGGTTTTAGGTGTTGATGGCCAGTTCAGGTTCAAAGATAAATTCTTTTTTTCTTTTCAGGCTATAGGTTCCAAAACAAAGTTTGATGATGAGGAAACAGGTATCGTTCCAGCCCTGTATGCTGACTTCTCTTACTTTTCCAAACACGTGGGCGGAGGATTGTACTGGATGTCGATTCATCCAGATTTTGAGGCCTCTTCTGGTTTTATCAACCGGGTGGATTACAGAACCTTGGGAGCATACACAAGCTTCCGTGCTTATCCCGAGAAAAAATATCTGAATCAAGTCTCGCTCGGGCTTAGTGCAGGACAAAGGTATGCTTATTTTGAGGACCTTTTGACTGATCGCTGGTCAAGGGCCAATCTTCACTTAAGGTTCACTGAATTCAGCATGATGGATATTACCTTCCAGAATTCCATGGAAAGGTATGAAGGGATTGATTTCAATAAGAATTCTTATACTGTTCAGGGCGAAAACAACTTGATTGGCTGGCTTCCTTTCGGGTTTTACTCCAGGACAGGCCACAGCATCTTTTATGATCCTGATGATCCCTTTCTTGGATGGAGTAATACTTACGGACTCTATTTCAACGTTAAACCTAATAAAAGGCTTCAGATGTCGGTGGATTTCAGTAAAGAAACTTTCTGGGAGGAGAGAGGAGGAGAGCAACTCTATGATTTCAACGCGGTGCGTCAGAGAACAACATACCAGCTTTCCAAAACCCTCTCCCTTAGGGCTATCGTTGATTACTACCACGAAAACAATGAATTTTACGGCAGCTTCCTGGTGAGCTGGATCCTGAGACCGGGAACTGTGTTCTTCTTTGGTGTTGATAGTAATTACTTGAAGGGGGGATCAGGCAGGTATGGCCAGGACAATTACAGCATCTTCATAAAATTCTCTTACTGGTGGAGAATTTAATCCCTTCTATTTTATTCGTTCAGCCTATTCTGTCTGTTTAGTCTTATCCATTATTTCTGTTAGTGTATCTGCAGGATTTGATGCATTCGCGGGGGGATGATACATCTATTATAGGGGTTTGATTTATCGGTTCTCTTCCGTTTTGTGCGGATCATGATCAGAAAATATTCGGGAATGGCCTCGCTCCCTTCAGATTTTTAACGCCATTCCCTCATCGCTCTTCTTGGCGGCTGCGTAACTCGCTTCGCTTAGACATACTCGCCGCCCGACATAGTCGGGTACCCTCGAAGAACGATTCGGGAAGGCTAAATCTTCAATGGTCGCTACACTCATCCCCGAATATTTTCTTTTAATGTCTCGAAACATGTCTCACCCACACAATCTGGAAGAGAACAGATTTATCAAACACGCACTTTTTTTATATAAATAGATGAGTATGTTTGATACACCTTGCGTAAGGAGTATAATCTATAAAACGTCTCCAGTTTGGGTTTCTATTTTCCATCCAACCTGTTTTGGTGCCTCGGAATCACAAACTTCCAGGATAATGCATTTATCTCGCTCGGTGTGTCGAGTATAATAGGAGTATGAGCTTGGATTTTCTGAAAGAAACAGAGAAATTCAAAAGACTTCTCAAAGACATAAGCCTGGGAGAGAAAGGTCTAAAAATCACAGGGCTTGTCGAAACGTCCAAACCCTATTTTCTCTCGACATTGGCCCTGGAATCCAAGAAAAGAATTGTTTTTATCCGGCCGTCTTCATTTCCTCTTTCCGAGATCGAAGAGCAGTGTCGGTTTTACTTATCCCAGCTTTCCTCTGATCTAAGCCTCAGCTCTTTGCCTTCTCTTTCAGAAAATCCTTACCAGGAGATTTTCCCTTCTCTCGATTCAATCTCCTCGAGAATGAGGTTTTTCTATGATCTAATCCATAATTCATCTTCCCTGATTGTGACCCATATCTTCGGCTTGCTCAAGCCTTTCCCCAATCCCCAGAATCTCAAACGATTCTTTTTGAATTTAGAGAAGGGGGAGGCTTTTGGACGCGACCAAATTCTGAATATACTGGATGAGTACGGATATACCAGGGAGGACTTGATTAATTCTCATGGAGAATATGCCTGGCGTGGGGGAGTTGTGGACGTCTTTTCTCCCTGGAAGCCTCTTCCTTATCGAATCGAGTTCAGCGGCGATGAGATTGCATCAATTCGAGAATTTGATCCTTCCTATCAGCGTTCAGTAAGTAAAATTGATCGTATTCTTCTCCCCTCTCTCAGGGAGTTTCCAAGTTCATCTCAATTTCTCCAGGAATGGGAGGAAAAGATTAGAGGAAGAGAGGAAATCAGCCATTTGAAGGATACGGAGGAAAAGATAGCTCGAATGAAACGGGGGGATTTCTTCCCTTCTTTTTTCTATCTTTCCCTTCTTCATAGAGAACATTTTGTTCCTTTCAATCATTACCTGAGAAATTCTCTGTTTATTATTGATGATATTGATGAGGTGGAAAAAGAATGGAAGGAAACTATCAAGGATTTGAGAGAGCAATACGCGGAGCTTAAAAATAGTGGAAAATTTTATCTCCCTCCAGAGGAAATTTATCCTCCTCTTCTCTGGAAACAAATAAAAGAAGAGGCGATTCATTGGCAAGAGCTTGCTCCAAAGCGAGGGAGGAAAACATTCTCCTTCTCCTTCCAATCTGTTCCCGAGTTCAAAAACAAAATTCCTTTCTTTCTGCAGTATATGAAAAAGTTGCAGAAAGAAAGAGAGAGATGCTTCATCTATTTTTCAAGCCCAGCCGTTCGCAAGAAAATGGCCAGTCTTCTCTCTCAGAGCGAAATTCAGCATCTTGAATCCTCCGCATCTTCTGTCTTCCCAGAGGACGGAGCAGTTGTACTTCTAGTAGGGAGCCTTCATCATGGATTCAGCTATCCCCAAGAAAAAATAGCTTTTTTTTCTGAAAAGGATATTTTCACAGAAGAAAAAGTTATCGTTTCTCGTCTTCCAGCAAAGCCCTTTCTCTCCCATTTTCGGGACCTTAAAGGAGGTGATTATGTTGTTCACGCAGATTACGGAATAGGGCTTTTCATGGGTTTGATGAAGATGGAGATAGAAAGAAAAAACCGTGAATTCATCGAGATAATCTATAAAGATGAAGATAAGCTCTTTGTTCCTGTCGAGGACCTCAATCTTGTTCAAAAATACTCAAAAGTCGGCCCGAGTGTGCCTCTTCTCAATAAATTGGGGAGTCCTTCCTGGGAAAGGACTAAAGCCAGGATAAAAAAGGCCATAGAGAAAATGGCCAAGGAGCTGCTGCACCTCTATGCTCAAAGGAAGGCGATGAAGGGATTTAGCTTCAGTCTTGCGGGCGACTGGCAATCTGAGTTTGAGAGAACATTTGAATACGAAGAAACAGAAGATCAACTGAGAGCCATTAAAGAGATAATGATTGATATGGAGGCGGAGTTTCCGATGGACCGCCTCCTTTGCGGAGATGTGGGATATGGCAAAACTGAAGTGGCGATGAGGGCTTCCTTCAAAGCTGTGATGGATGGAAAGCAGGTGGCTGTTCTATGCCCTACAACTGTTCTTGCCAGCCAGCATCTGAAGACATTCAGGAACAGGGCGGTTCTCTTTCCCCTCAGGGTTGAAAGCCTTACCCGGCTCCAGACAAAAGGCCAACAAACGAGGATTGTCGAGGATTTGAAAAAAGGCTTAATCGATATTGTTATCGGGACTCATCGGCTTCTCTCCAAGGATGTCCAATTCCGCGATTTAGGTCTTTTAATCATCGATGAAGAACAGAGATTTGGAGTAAGTCAAAAGGAAAAAATAAAAAAGATGAAGACCGATATCGATGTTTTAACCCTGAGTGCAACGCCTATTCCGAGGACCTTGAATTTATCTCTCACTTCCCTCAGGGATATGAGCCTCATCGAGACACCCCCCAGAGACAGACTGGCCATCCATACGGTTGTTACTCTCTTCAGCCCCAGGCTTATTGCCGCTGCTGTAAAAACGGAATTGGCGCGGAGAGGACAGGTTTACTATATTCACAACAGGATTGAAGACATCGATAAAGTTGCCAGGATGATAGAGAAATTTGTACCGCAAGCAAGAGTCGCGGTAGTCCATGGAAAAATGCCGAGCACAGCTCTTGAGAAAAAGATGATTGATTTTATCAACCAGAAATTCAATGTGCTGGTTTCAACCACAATTATCGAGAATGGAATAGATATTCCTCTTGTTAATACCCTTATTGTAGACCGGGCAGACCTTTTCGGGTTGGCCCAGCTTTATCAGCTTCGCGGTAGAGTGGGCCGTTCCTCCCGCCAAGCTGTCTCCTATTTTCTTGTTCCTCCCTTTACAGAGCTTACTAATTTAGCCAAGGAGCGCTTAAAAGCGCTTCAAGAATTTACCGAACTGGGATCAGGATTTCGTTTAGCTGCCAAAGATTTGGAGATAAGAGGAGCCGGGAATTTTTTGGGTTCAGAGCAGCATGGGTATATGGAAGCAGTTGGTTTTGATTATTATATGCATCTTTTAGAGAAGTCAATTAAAGAACTCAAAGGGGAAGCAAGAGAAGAAGTTAAAAGCAAGATCAACTTAAAAGTGGATATCCGGATCCCAGAGGATTATCTTCCCCAGATAAACCTGAGGCTTAACCTTTATAAACGAATTTCTTCTGTGGAGGATTTAAGTGAAATTGAAAAAATAAGAGAAGAGATAGAAGATAGGTACGGTCCTCTCCCTTCAAGTGCAGCAAATCTGCTTCGCTACGGCATAACCAAACACTTGGCTCAGAAGATAAAGATCAATGCTATCGACCGCATTGGGAAAAAAATAATATTTAAAATTTTCCCCTCATCATCTGTAGACTTAGCTCGACTGGCCAAGCTCATGGAAAGATATTCAGGGACAATCACTCCTCAGGGTGTTATGAGCCTATCCATTCTTGCCCGGAAAGAGACCGAAATTATGGATGAAACAATATCCATCTTGAAGGAGTTATCTTTATATAATATAATAAATTAAATTTAAAAAATATGAGGCTGCTCAAGTTGAAACATAACTTATTTTTCGTTTTTCTAACAGGAGCTTTCATTTTTCTTTTCGCGAATTGTGGAGAGATGAATGAACAGGAAAGTTCCTCCGGCGTTAGCCTTGATGACGCTAAAAAAAAGAATTACATCATCATTGAAATTGAAGATTCTGCATATCTTAATTCTGACTTTGAAAAGTATGTTCTCGGGACTTTCGGAAATGACCAGAAGGCATTGACTCCTGTTTCTCTAAGTCGCCTCCTTGATAAGTTTATTGAGGAGAAGCTTGTTTTGCAATCAGCCAGTAGTCAGAATATATCTTTGAACTGGGAGGAGAAACAAGAGTATTTGGCAAAGTTGTCGAGCGAGCTTAAGTCTGAAGGCAGCAACATCTCTGTAGAAGAAATGGATACTGAGATTTTGTTTGATAGGTTATTGATAGAAAAATACACTTATGCGCTTGTGAAGGACATCGAAGTCAAAGAGGAGGAAATAAAGGAGTATTATAGTCTTCATAAAAGGGAATTTTTACGACCCCAGAGGGTTGAGGCAAGCCAAATACTGTTGGAAACTGAGGATCAGGCCATCGAAGTCATGGAAAGAATGAAGAATGCTTCTGAGGAAGATTTCAGGAAGATTGCCGAAGCAGAATCCATTGGTCTGGAAGCTGTTAAAGGAGGGAAGATGGGTGTGTTTGAAATGGGCCAGCTTCCCTTTGAAATGGAACAAGTGCTATTTTCCTTAGAAGAAGGAGAGTTAAGCCCTGTGGTGGAGTCTTCTTACGGGTATCACATTTTCAGAGTGGATAGAAGATTTGAGCCGGAGTTGATTTCTGAAGAAGATGCTTTGCCAAGCATAAAAGTAAAAATCTTGGATATGAAAATCAACTATAGAATTTCTTCACACATAGAGTATTTGAAAAATGATATAGAATGGACGTTCTATCCCATGAATCTATCTTTCCCTTATCAAAAGGATAACATATGAAGAAAAAGAGTGCCATTCTAATACAAACGCAATTATTCCAGTGTCATCGCGAGGAGCGAAGAAGATTCCTTCGCTTTGCTCGGAACAGGCTAGCGATCTCGTTAATTCATCTTAAGAGATTGCCACGCCCTTTCAGGGCTCGCAATGACATTGTAAAAATATATATTGCGTTTATATTAGCTTTTCTCTTAGTATTTTCTGGGGTAGTGTTTCTTTTCGGCCAAGATGTCATCGAAGAAATTGTAGCCATCGTAAACGACGACATTATTACTCTCTCTCAATTTAGAGCAGAGCACGAAGATTTTTACCGGGCTCTTGGGCAGCAATTTAAAGGGGAAGAGCTTGAAAAGCGGTATGCTTCCATGAAAGAAAATCTTTTAGAAAAAATGATAACAGATCTTCTGCTTTTGCAGGAAGCCGAGAAAATGGAGGGGATGGACCCAGATGAACAACTGAGATTATGGCTGGAAAACTTAAAAAAAGAGAATAACATTAACACGGATGCGGAGTTAATCCGGGCTCTCCAAGAGCAAGGTGTTGATTTTGAAGAATGGAAGAGAAGGATGAAGGAGAATATGATGAGGGACGCTGTTATTGTTTCAGAAGTCCGTAGAAATATTGTCATCGACGACTCAGAAATCGTTAGTTATTATAAGCTTCATCCAGAGGAGTTCACAGAGCTCCCAGAATATAAACTGAGAGCTATCTATCTTTCAGCTGAAGGAGGAAGCGAAGAAGAAGTCGAGGCTAAAAAGCGAGAAATCAACGAGAAAATTTCCTCCGGAGAAGACATAAACTCTTTAGCCAGCAAGTACTCTGAGGGGCCAGAGAAGGAAAATCAAGGAGAGTTGGGAAGCTTTAAAAAAGGTGAATTAGAAAAAGATCTGGAACAAGCTGTGGAGAAGCTAAAAGTGGGGGAGATAGCTCCCTGGCTAAAGGTTCGAGCAGGCTGGTTCCTGCTGAAATTGGAAGAGAAAAAAGAGAGTCGCCTTAAATCCTTTGAGGAGGCCCGGAGAGAAATAGAAAATAAGTTATTTAATGAGAAAAGCCAAATAAAACTAGAAGAATTTTTAAAAAAGCTCAAAGAGAAGAGCCATATAAAGATTCTTATACCCAATCCTTTCGATTATATTTAGCATCCCTGTAGGGGCTTGATTTATCAAGCCCACCTTATTTTTATTGTAGGGATTTGATTCATCAAACCCGCACTTATAAAAAAGGGGACAGGCTGCTTTATTTGTAAAAAAAACTTCCCTTCTCTTCTTTAAACTGAGAACTAAAAGAGGTAGCTCGCGCAGAAAAAGTAGCCTACACTCTTTTCTGCTAGTTTTTTGCTAAAAGGGATAGTTCCCCCAGAAAAAGCTACCCGGACCGCTTTACTGATTAGATGATGAAAACAGCAGCGGCAAAGGCCGTCGTCCAGAGCCCTTTTTTCCCTTTTGCTGTCTGGGTGATATGTCTGGTTCTGACGACTATGTTATCGGACAATTTATAAATATTTTTTTCCTCGTTCCAGATTTGACTCGTATCGAAGTTTATACCAAGAGTGGTAGCCAGCATATACGCCGCCAAATCCTCTGCATACTGACCTGCTTCCTTCTCATTTTGGTCAAAGCTGTGATGCTCGGAAAGATAACCATAATGATCAGGAGCGTTAGGAATGGCCAATCCTACTGACGCTTGTATCATGCTGTGGGCTTCATCTGTTGTGCATTTGCTAATCACTAAAAAAACAATTTGTCCTGGCTTAAGCAACTTTAATCCCTCCTCCCTTGAGCAAAGCTTGCAGTGAGGAGGGAAGATACTCGAAACTTTAACAAGGTTAAAAGGAGCTATGGCGGCTTCTCTAAGAGCATGCTCAAAGCTAGCTAATTTTTCCTTGTGCCGTCCTTTTCCTTTGGTTAAAAATACTCTTGATGGAATGACTATGCTCATCAGTTACAGCTCCTTTCCTGAAAATTTTTCCTTATGAAGCTTATACAGGTTGGAGATTTTAATAAGAAGTAAGCTTCTTTTCCTTTTTAGGAGGATAAGACTCCGGTTCTTTAAAATCTATTTTCCGAGAAACCTCCCACTCTCCTATGAGAGTAAACTTGGATCCTTTTGACCGAACAAAGAGTTTGACTAAAGCGGTCTTCCAATACGGGCTGTTTCTGAAATGGTTAATGGATTTTCCTTCAACTCCAAGGCGGCTTTTTAAAAGGATGGCATCACTCATTTCTCCGGGCGGAATAGAACCTCCTGGAAGGCCAGGCAGGAAGCCTTCCCCCAAGATTTCAGTATCATCAATGAACCTGAAAACGGCTTCAAAACTTATATGCCGAATAGCTTTTTCAGTGAGATTTTTTACGCGGAAAGATATTGCCGGAACAAGTGTCAATTTTGAAGGCCAGGGATGATAGTATTTTTTTACCCACTTTGTTTCCATATCCACTATTTCTAGAGAAGCTTTGAGTTCTTCAGGAGAGGGCGCTTTCTGACATCCAGTCTGAATAAAAGCTAAAATGAATACAGTCATGATAAGAGTTTTGACCAACGGCACTTTTTTCATCTCGTTCTCCTCTGTTTCTTTTTTTAATATAAATGAGGACAGAGAATTATTCAATCTTTTTAATTGGGGTCAGGCCTTATCCCGAGGAATGCCATAAGAGCGAGCGTGCGGGAAAATATCTTTTCCCAACGGCAAGGCCTGAACCCAAATTGGACATGAATTAATGTTCATATATAAAATGCAGTCCAATTCTCAATATGATGATAAAATCTGATCCCAAACGTGGAAGCACCTCCATTTCCGTGATAACTGATTGCTATGTTCAGGACAAAAGTTTTGGGAAATATTTGCAGCGACCATTGAAGAAAGGCTCAGGCTATATGGTTCAAAAACACGTTGCTTTTGCCCCAGCGTGTCAAAAGCAACTCGGATCAAGGCTTCGCTCTCCTCTCCTTCGGAGAGAAACCATGCCCGCTCAGCCTTTCTCACGGTTTTTCACCATACAGCCATCGCCAAACAGGGAACCCGACGGAGAAGGGCGTCGAGTATGTCTGAGCGGAGCGAGTTACGCAGACGCCGAGAAGAGCGAATGGAGAATGGCGTTAAAAATCTGAAGGGGAGGAAGGCTATTTCCCAAAACTTTCTCCAATCACGGAATAGGAAATGCTTAATTCAGGCTTGCAAAACTTGAATTTTTAAGTAGCATAGTAAAATAAAAAGTTGCTTTTTTAAGGATGAAAAAAATTAAAATTAAAGTTTCAAGAGCATGACTCAAGCGCAATGAAAGAAAAAATCCTTCGTCTAAACCTATACTTTGGCCTTTTTGGTCTTATGTTTTCTGCACTTCTCCTTGTTCTTCAAATTTCTTTTATGAAAACTTGGTTCTTTTGTTTTTCCTGGTGGTTCTTTATTCTTATAATGGACAGCTTAAACTTTAGGAGAAGAAAAGCCTCGCCTCTTTCTGACTCCGTAAAGAATTTTCTTTTTTCTGCTTTCATTTCTGTTCTCGTCTGGCTTGTTTTTGAGCTTTTTAATTTGAGAGTGAAAAACTGGACCTATCACGATCTTCCTGCAAACATACTTGAAAGATGGCTTGGCTATTTTGTGGCTTACGCTTCTGTCATTCCGGCAATGAGAGAGATATCCTTGTTTGTTCAAAGCTTCTTATCTAAGAAGAGACTTGCCCTGTTTCGAGTAAGAGGGGCACCGGCTCTTCTTAAATCGTGGTTTTTTTCAGGAATAATATTAATTATTTTAGCCCTTACCTGGCCTCGCCTTTTTTTTCCTTTCGGCTGGCTGTGTTTTATTTTTCTGCTTGAGCCTTTAAATTATTGGCTAAAAAATGAAACTTTTTTGAAAGACTTAGAGAAAAGGGATTGGACCCGATTCTGGAGCTGGTTATTGACCGGGCTTGTGGCCGGCTTCTTGTGGGAATTCTGGAATTTTTGGGCAGGATCTCACTGGGAATACTCCCTTCCCTATCTAAATTTTTGGAGGGTATTCCAGATGCCCGTTTTCGGTTATACAGGTTTCCTTCCTTTTGCTCTTGAGGTTTTTGCCCTCTACCAGCTTCTTTTTGCTCTGTATAAGAAATTGCAAAGGAAGGTTGTTCTCAAAAGTATAATTATTATTCTTTTGCTTCTGTTTTACGCTGGCGGTTTTTATCTGATTGATACCTTTTCTCTTATTCGTTAACTGCAGGGGTTTGATTTATCTGAGGGCTTTATATTTCTTCCCAGATCTTCTTAACCTGATTTATTCATAAATTATGCCGACACCAATATTTATTTTCATTGATATCTACTCGTTGTGCTGATTTCATCTCTAGCAGAACGTTCAATCTGTCTCAAATACGTTTCTTTTTATTATATGTCGGCATAATTTACCCTTCGGGCGGGCCGATTTGACGACCTGTGCTATGATAAAATTGTCATCGCGAGCGAAGCATGGCGATCTCATGATGATTTGCCAAAGGCATGAGATTGCCGCGTCGCTTCGCTCCTCGCAACGACGTCTGCTTCGTTACAGGGCATTTGCGGTGGAGAACCACAGCCGCATACCCTGTGCCTCGCATCCGACGACATATATTTTAAATAACATCGTCGTTGCGAGCGGAGCGTGGCAATCTGGCAAACTCGATCCGTGAATAATCCAGGTTAATTAACTTCCCATAAAACTCAACTTTTCTAATTCTAACCTCATTGACAGTGATTCTGTAAAACTCAAATTTTGCAAACCTAACCTCATTGACATACCCTTGCTTCGTTTCTATAGTATAGGCTTAATATGAGGAGAATGGATGGATAAGGATATAAATCTCGCCGAGAATTCTCCTTTAGTGCGAGGTATAAAAAAAGCTTATCAGGCTGGTCAAGAAGATGAAGCTTTAGATCCAATGGTCATGGTTGATCCTTCAGGCCGGCCTCTGGGAAGGCTTGGGAAGGGAGACTATGTCATTTTTTATGACATACGAGGAGAGAGAGAAGTTGAGCTAACCGAGTGTCTTATAAACAGGGATTTCACTCACTTCCCCGTAAAGAAAGATTTGCACCTGAATTTTGTGACAATGATTGAGTATAGTTCCTCCCTCAATGTCAGAGTTGCTTTTCCTTCGGAGGGGAAAATCAAGAACACTTTCGCTGAAGTTCTCTCTGAAGCGGGAATAAGCTTCCTCAAGATCTCCGAATCTGAAAAAGAAATGCATGTCGGTTTTTTCATGAACGGCAAAAGTGATGAGATCTTTCCAGGAGAGGAAAGGATAGTCGTCCCTTCACCCGAGGCTGTTTCCTCTTATGCTCTCAAGCCCGAGATGAGTGCCAGTCAGGTTACAGGAGAAATTTCTTTAAAACTTAATGATCCCTCTTATCGAGCTATTGTTGCTAATCTGGCAAATGTGGATGTTTTGGGACACATTGAGGATAAAGCTGCAGCGCTTAAGGCTGTGGAAGAAGTTGACCGCCAGTTAGGAAGGATCATCGAAGATTGCCGCACCCAGGGCATAACACTTATTGTCACGTCTGATCATGGAACAGTAGAAGAATGGCTCTATTCGGATGGCACGGTAAACACCGGCCATACGAAGAATCCAGTTCCTTTTGTGCTTGCAGATTTTTCTGCTGAAGCACAAGAGAGCTGGGATTTAAAGCAGGAAGGGGAGCTTGCTGATGTTGCTCCAACTCTATTAGTCCTACTGGGCCTGGCGAAGCCCGTTGAGATGAGCGGTGAAAGCTTAATTCTTCATTCTCCCAAAGAGGAAAACGAAGAGAGAAGAGTGCTCCTCCTGATTCTTGACGGATGGGGAATGAGAGAAGAAAAAGAAGCAAATCTAATTGCTGAAGCTGAGACTCCAAACTTTGATAAACTGTGGGCTCATTTTCCCCGGGCTCTGCTTAAAGCTTCGGGAGAAGCAGTGGGAATGCCATCCAACACTGTGGGCAATTCTGAAGCTGGGCATCTTCATCTCGGGGCTGGAAGGCGAATCCTGCTTGATCGGGTGAGGATAGACCGAGCCATAGAGGAGGGGAGTTTTTTCCGCAAAGAGGCTTTTCTTTGGGCTATGCAGGGGGCAAAAAAAGATCATAAGTCTCTTCATTTTTTGGGAATTGTTTCTAAGTATAGCTCCCACGGTACTATCAAGCATCTTTTTGCTTTGCTTCGCTTGGCTGAACAGCTCGATGTGAAGCCCGTTTTCGTTCATTCTTTAATCGGTCGAAGAGGGGAGAAACCCGAGAGCGGTGCGGCTTATGTAGCCAAAGTGGAGGAGATGTGCCAATCTCTTTCCATAGGTAAAGTCGTCACTGTAATGGGAAGATTTTGGGCATTAGACAGAGAGGAGAACTGGAATCGAATTGAAAAGGCTTACAGAGCTTTAGTTTATGGTGAGGGAATTCGTATTTCTCATTACAATAAATAAAGTATGGTTCAGATGAAAGAGCTAACTCAAGAAAGGAAGGATTCCCAATTCCGAGAATATGAAGAGATCAGGCTGGGTGATTGAGAAAACCGTGAGAAAGGGAAGCTCAGGCCAGTGGCTTCAAAAACACAGAACTTTTGCCCCAGCGAGGCAAAAGTTGTTCGGTTTCAGGCTTTGCTCTCCTCTCCCTCGGAGAGGAACCGTGCCCGCTCAGCCTTCAAACGGTTTTTTCATCCACTGGCCTTCGCCAAGTAAGAATATTTGCTTCGCGAGGGCAAAGCTAGCGTGTTTTCGAGACACCCGGCCTGATCAAGTATTATGTCTTTTAGAAAAAGAAATGCTTGCCTCAAGAAACTTTTTCTTGTAAATTATCGTATTTATTAAAAGAATTAAGGTTAATATATTAGGATAATAAACAGAAGATGAGTATTGAAATTAAGGACATCCATTTCAGCTACGGAAAAGTGAAAGCTCTGGAAGGAGTAAGCCTTGATTTGTCTCAAGGAGCTATTGGTCTTTTGGGCCCCAACGGGGCCGGGAAGAGCACGCTAATTCGTATCCTCCTTGGATTTCTTTCTCCAGATAAGGGTAGTGGTCGTGTTCTTGGCTATGACATCAAAGATGAACAGCCTAAGATACGGCGCTATGTAGGTTATATGCCTGAAGATGACTGCTTTATTCCCGGATTGGATGCAGTTTCTTTTACCTCTTATCTTGGTGAGTTATCGGGAATGCCGCGCCAGGAGGCCATGAAGCGCGCCCACGAAGTCCTTTTTTATGTAGGTCTTGAGGAGAGCCGTTACCGTAAGTTAGAGACTTATTCGTCAGGAATGAAACAGAGGCTCAAGCTCGCCCAGGCAATTGTCCATGATCCTAAACTTATTTTTCTCGATGAGCCCACAACCGGCTTAGATCCCAATGGAAGAAGGGAAGTATTGGAACTTATAATGGATATCTCTTCAAAGAAAGATATTCAAGTCTTGATCTCTTCTCACATTCTCCCCGATATAGAATTGACCTGTAGTTACGTAGTGATTTTAAACAAAGGGAAACTTGCAGCCCAGGGCGATATCAGCGAACTGAAAGAAATAAGAGATCTTTATGAAATGAAAATAAAAGGTGAAGCAGGCGGTTTCCTCCGTAGGCTTAAGGATATGAAGTGTAAAGTGGAAGAAACGGAAGAGGGAATTTTTAAGGTTTACTGGCCCCCTGATCAAGACAGGCAGGAAATTTTCAGGATTGCTGCTGAAGAAAAGATTCAACTAAGACATTTTGTAAAAAGTGAGACTTCACTCGAAGATCTATTTGCTGAAGTTGTAGGAGTGGATTAATGACTATCAAAGAGAAAGGTTACAGCCATTGGGACGGAGAGTTTCTTGTCAAAAAGTTCCCTTGGTGGCCGATCACCAGGTATGGGATTAAGTTAACCTTTATGAGAAGGCTCTTTAAGTTTACTCTCCCCATGAGTCTTCTTCCTGCCGTATTCTTTCTAACCGGGATATATATTTCAGAGAGATTAGAGGATTTCCCCTTCTTAAGAGGAGAAACCTCACAGTTTCTTCAGATTGACCCGGGCTATTTTAAAATTTATTTTACTCAAGGTTTTATGCTTTTTATTATGCTCATGATAGTGATTTTCTGTGGTGCAAGTCTTATTAGCGATGATCTCAAACATAATTCTCTTCAACTGTATTTTTCTCGGCCACTCAAGAAAAAAGACTATTTTTTGGGAAAGACTGCTGTTATTGTCTTCTTCTTATTTATTATTACCCTGGTTCCCGGCCTCGTCTTTTTTATCATGAAGCTTGTTTTCTCAGGCAGCCTCAAATTTTTTATCTCCTACCCGTGGCTTCCTCTTTCGATCATCGGCTATTCGTTCATTGTAACTGGATTTTTCTCGTTTTATGCACTTCTCCTCTCCTCTTTGAGTAAAAACAGGAGATTAGTGGCTATTCTTATTTTTGGAATTTACTTTCTTTCTGACATTATTTATTTGATTTTTCGCTCGGAATTCAGGAGTCATTATTTTTCGCTTGTTTCCCTGAGAGCGAATCTGCAGCAGGTGGGTGCCCATATTTTTGGTCAGAAAACTCCGTATGATATCTCCTGGATTTTTTCTTTCCTGGTTCTTTTAGGCATTTGTGTTTTTGCTGGCTTTGTTTTGAAAAGTAAAGTCAAGGGAGTTGAAGTTGTAAAATGAAACCGATTGTTGAAACTAAGAACCTTTCCAAATGGTACGGGAATGTTCTAGGGCTAAGTGATGTCACCCTCCAGATTGAGCCGGGGATTACAGGAATTCTGGGACCGAACGGTGCAGGAAAATCCACTTTTTTAAAGCTCATAACCGGACAGATAAAGCCAAACATCGGTACTGCCAGAATAAAAGGACAAAAAATTAGGAACAATTACCACTTATTCTCCATCATAGGATTCTGTCCAGAACAGGATTTCTTCTATGATGAGATGACGGGCTTGCAGTTTGTTACCAGTCTTTTAAAACTTCATCATTTTTCTGAATCTGAGGTAGAAACCAGAGCTCAAAAGGCTCTGGAAATCGTTGAATTGGTTGAAGATAAAGACAGGGTTATAAGGTCTTACAGCCGCGGCATGCGTCAGAGGTTAAAATTTGCGCAGGCCATCGCTCATGATCCAGAAATTATCGTCCTTGACGAACCCTTGAGCGGCCTTGATCCTCTGGGAAGGCGGAAGATTATTCACCTTATAAAATCATATAAGGGAGAGGGAAGGACAATCATCGTCTCAAGCCATGTCCTGCCTGAAATCGAAGCTATGACCAAGAGGATTATTCTTATCCATCAGGGTAATATTTTTGCCCAAGGTGATATTCATTACATCCGGGATCTGATCGATACCCATCCCCATATTATCTCTATTAAGTGCAGTAATGCCCGTCAGCTCGCCTCGAAATTCATTCAGCAAGACTATGTTTTGAAAGTTCATTTCAGCTCGTCGAATGATTCTCTTCTTATCGAGACCAATGACAGGGATAAGTTATTCAGCCTTTTGCCTTCTCTTTTTATAGAGAACAAAATCGAGGTGGATGAAATTACATCACCTGATGACAACCTTCAGGCCGTTTTTGACTATTTAGTAGGAAAGTAGGATGAATCAAAAAAATACTGGGAGATTGTCTTTTTTCCTGGACTCAGTGAAAAATGTTTATTCCATCTTCTTTTCAATGGGAAGAAGGGCGAAAAAGACAAAAATCTTTTTCTTATTCAGTTTTTTGCCAGTTGTGATTGCCTTTATTATTAAATTTAATCAAATTTTTTCGGGCCGCGGTAAAATTCAGGGTATTTATGTCTTTTCCAACTTGATTGTGGTCTTCTATCTTCAATTTCTTATCCTAATCCTGGCGCTTTTTTTCGGGACCTCGGTTGCCTCAGAGGAAACAGAAGGACAAACACTGGTCTATTTGACAACACGGCCGATTTCTAAATCCGCAATCGTTCTCGGAAAGTATTCGGCCTACACGACTCTGGTTACATTGATGATGAGTGTTGGGGTGCTTTTATCGTTTCTTATCTTGAACGTCAATAACTTGGGTAATTTTTCCTTGTATAAGATTCTTCTGAGAGATGTGGTTGTTTTAGGCTTGGGCCTTATCTGTTATACAGCGTTTTTTACTTTTATCGGGGTTTTTCTGAAGAAATCTATCATAGTCGGGCTTGTTTTCAGCTTTGGCTGGGAAAACGTGATCCAATATTTTCCAGGTTCCACCCAGCGCTTTTCCATCATTCATTATCTCAAATCCTTACTTCCAACTTTTAGCTCAGGAAGGTTTTCCTTTCTGATGTTCAGGCTGGAGCCAAGCCCTATAGGGACCGCTATCTTCATGCTTTTTCTTATTACGGTCATTTTTCTCTGTTTAGCCTGCATTCTTTTTTCTCAGAAGGAATATATTCTTGAAGATTAATAGAAGAATATAATCCAGACTAAATATCCTTTTTTTCTTCTTTCGTCTTCTCCATTTTGAGCTTATCAATGATGGTCTGAGGGAGATCTTCGGGAAAACTGGTGTAAATTTTCACATGATCTGGGAATGAGGTAATCTCTATCCTATCTAAGATCTCTGCTATGTTTAAATCCTGAATCTGGATCAAAGCTGCCATGCTTTTATACCCGTTTAAGTTATCAGCCAGCTCCTGGTTCTTCATCGGATCGCTGCTCATGATTTTTATGTCAGCAATGATGTTTTTATTTTTATAACCAAGAGAAACAGAGGCAGCATTGACGGCTTCCAGGATGATGAGCTCAGGCTTTTCTGATATAACTTCGTTTATCGCATCAGGGGGGATAAGCGCGGCTCCCCAGAAGATAGCATCTTTATCAATTTTCGTGAGCAAAGAAGAAAATCCTTCGTTTTTAAAAACATTCTCCTTCTTTTTTTGTAAAACATCTATCACAGACTTGACTGCATTTTCATTTCCTACAGCGATGTTCGACTCATCCAGGAATGAAAAGCTCCCTCCTTTTTCATGCTTTTTTCCATGTTCTTTCTCTTCTTCCCCGAGTTCTTCTTCTTCTTCTTCTTCTTCTTCTTCTTCTTCTTCTCTAACTGTGTAAATAGTAAAGCCGTTGTATTCTTCTTCGATCAGCTCATGTTCTTCTTCTCCCTCTTCTTCTTCAGCGTGTTCTTCTTCTTCAGCTTTTTTCTCATGTTCTTCTTCTTTTTCTTTTGCTAATTCTTCTTTAATCGTAGATAGCAAAAGATCTTTGTTATAGGTGAGGTTTATGATTCCGACGCCATCCTCCTTTCCTTTTTCCGTTTTTCCTGTTATAGCCCCAACGATGAAATTGATATCCTTTTCGGGATCAATTCCTGTCTTTGCTTTAAATTCCTGAAAATCCGTTAATTCATCTGACGTCTCATCTTTTTCTTTCTCTTTGATTAGATTATTTATAAATTCTATTGTCATTACTCTGTGGATATCGATAAAGAAGACAGCCATTACATCTTTGGGAATGAGCTTAAGCGCGTTTTCAGCATTGGCAGGGCCAGCCTTTGAAACAAACAAACCTTTCTCGCAAGATGTAAAAGAACATAGAGCGAAAATAACCGTAATTCCGATCACCGCAAATTTTTTCATTGTTCTTCCTCCTCTATTAACTAAAATTTTTTTTAAGAAACCCTAAAGCTTTAAGCACTATATCAAAAAATTCCTGACTTGGGCAAATGCTCTTATTAGACAATAGCGGATTTGGTGACGGTTCCTTTTGTTCTTAATCAATTTTTTTTGTAGCTTGCTCGAAAGCTTTTAGCCTGTATTCACTAGTGTAATACGAAAAAAAGACTCAAAAGTTTCTAAAATATTCTTTTTTCTGTTATAAATTGAGGGAAATAGTATATTGAAGTTTGGACTGGAAAGGAGGAATTATGTCTAAAGAAAGAAAAACCGTTCTTCTCGTATCTTTTCTTATTTTGGCGCTTCTTCCCGTTTTATCTGGAAAGGAAGAGATGCCTTCGATTCTCAGTATGCAGGAAAGAAATGCCGTTGTTAATAACTGGTTAAAGATTCGCCTTGAAACAGTTCTTCCTGAACTGATGCGGCGGGAGAAATTTGATATGTGGGTAGTTATCTGTCGTGAGTACAATGAGGACCCTGTCTTTTATTCCTTAGTCCCTTATAACTCCTTTGCGGCCCGTCGACTGACAATGCTAGTCTTTTATGACAGGGGAGAAAAAGGTGTGGAAAGGCTGGCTGTTAGCCGTTATGGGATCGGAAATTTCTACGAAGGAGTATGGCAACCTGAAAAAATTGAGCAGTGGGAATGCCTGGCAAAGGTTATAAAGGAGCGAAATCCCAAAAGAATCGGGATAAACGAGTCTGATACATTTGCCTTTGGTGATGGTCTTTCATCCTCCTTGAAAAAAAAGCTTCTTCGAATTCTTGGACCAGAATACTCTTCGCGACTTCATTCAGCAGAGGAACTTGCTGTCGGGTGGCTGGAGAGGCGAATATCCGAAGAGCTTGAAGTCTATCCCCATATTGTAGCTATAGCCCATCAAATCATCACCGATGCTTTCTCCCGAGAAGTCATCACGCCCGGGGTGACGACAACTCAGGATGTCTCCTGGTGGATCAGGGAAAGGTTCCGGGAGCTGCAATTAGGCAACTGGTTTCATCCTTCGGTGTCTATACAGCGCTTTAAAAAAAGCAATAATAATGGAGATATTATCCTAAGAGGAGATCTCTTGCACTGCGACATCGGAATAACTTATCTCCGACTTAACACAGATACCCAGGAACACGCCTATGTCCTGCGGGAGGGAGAATCTGATGCTCCTCACGGCTTAAAAGAGGCTTTGAAACTGGGAAATCGGCTCCAGGATATTTTGATCGGGGAATTCAAGGAGGGAAGAACCGGAAATGAAATTCTTACTGCTGCTTTGAAAAAGGCCAAGGAAGCTGGCCTGAAAGCCAGCATCTACAGCCATCCCTTGGGCTTCCATGGTCATGCAGCAGGACCAACCATCGGCCTGTGGGATAACCAGGTTAACGTTCCTGGAAAAGGAGATTACCGCCTCTACTATAATACCTGCTATGCAATCGAACTGAACATCAGAACAAACCTTGCAGAGTGGGGAGGCCAGGAAGTTCGTATTGCTCTGGAGCAGGATGGAGCCTTCACCAGGAAAGGAGTTTACTTCATTGACGGACGTCAGACCAAACTCCACCTAATAAAATAAAAACTTAGATGATAGAAAAAAAACAAGAATCCAAAAATCCTTTTCAGCAGCTTGTCCAGGGCCGAAGGAGTATCCGCCGCTACCTGGAAAAGCCTGTTGAAAGAGAGAAGATCCTGACCTGCATCGAAGCTGCCCGGTTGGCGCCGTCTGCAGATAATGTCCAACCCTGGAGGTTTTTAATTATTGACGATCCAGATCTTAAGGCTCAATTTGCTAAAGAGGTTTTCTCAGGAATATATTTCATCACAAAATTTGCAGCCAAGGCTCCGGTTATCATTTTGATACTGGCTAGGCTGGATATAATTGCCAACAGAATAGGTAAACAAATACAGAACATCCACTATTACTACATTGATTCGGGAATAGCTGGTGAACATATCGTGCTTCAGGCCGAGGAACTTGGTCTGGGCACGTGCTGGATTGGCTGGTTCAATCCCAGAAAAGCCAGGAAATTTTTAAAAATTCCTCGTAAATATAAGATCGTCTCGCTTATGGCCATGGGCTACTACGAGAAAAAACCTTCGGGAGAAAAGAAAAGGAGGAAACTCGAAGAAATAGCCTGGTTCAACAAGATTAAAGAAAAGGATTAGGGGGAAAACTTGGTTTGACCCTCATCCTCTTTTGATGCGTTTCCTAAAACAGGGAAAATTAGAACTGTTTCCAATTCTTCTTTCTCATTTTTCATATAATTTTCATCAGATAGTCGTCTCTATAGCTTTGTGATTATAAAAAGCTATAGGTAAAACCAAACGCAATAGCCTGCTTAATTTGGCGTTTTTTGGAGATGTCTTTGTCATAGAATAACTTAAAATTAATATTTACATTAATGTATTTGGAGATCATTATGGTGAGAACGTTATCCCAATTTACGTCTGTTTCATCAAAAGCCTTAAATGCATAAAAAAGTTCTAATTTAGAGGTAAAAAGTGAGTTTTTAGTTATTTTCCAGCTTATATCAGTCACCGATTCAGCTCCGAATTCATTCTTTGTTTTCTCGATTTTATCTACGGTATCCGGGTCATCGGCATACGGTAGGGGATAATCACTGGTGATGGTCTGTTTAAGGGCAAGACCCAGCCGAGTTTTTACGATTTCGTTTGGTTGATAGCCGACACCAATACTTTCTCGGAAATATCCCGGGTCCATAAAAGACGATATTTGTGTTTTTGGCTCCGTACCGTAATTGTAACCAGGTGCAAATTGAGTTTCAGCAGTACAGGCAGCATAAGGATTAATAAGTTTCCCAAGCTTATAGGTAAGGACACTTTCTAATTTAATCTCATCGAGGGACTTGCGGAATTCTTGATCACCGATCTTAGTTGAACCGTAGGTACACTTTCCAGAATTAGCCCAATTAAACTTTTCCTGGCTATTTATGAATTTGAAATTAAAATTCAGCTGCCAGGCGAATGAGTTTTCACCTCCCTGGGTCCAATTGCTTAAACTGGATTGAGTTAAGTTGATCCCTCCAACCATCTCTTTTTGCCAACCGTATTTTGGCTCCACTTTTGGTTTTTCCTGTGCAAAAACATACGTTCCCAAAGAGATTGATAGAAACAATACAAGCTCAACGGATTTCAATTTCATGATATCCTCCGTTACTGAAGATTTATTTAAATACCTTTATAAGATGATTCCTCTCAGGTGTCTTGTCGAGTTCCATTCCGTTCATCATAGCGAGCTGAGGCCTGAGATCTTCCGCCATACCTGCCTCTTTGGCTTATATCATAGGGAAAAATTGAATTCAAATTCGGCAAAAAGCAAGAGGCAGATAGATAAAACCTTACAATAAAAGGATTAAAAGGTCAGATTTCGACTTTGAAAATGCCCTTTAAGACGAAGCCAAGGATAATAGAAAGAGCGAAATAAACGATAAGCCAGGGAGGGATACCCAAAAGCCAGGGGATGTTCCAGCCAAAAAGATTCATATCCTTGGTTTGATAATTCACTTCTATAGATTTTATCGGCAAGTCTCCTGGAATGGGAGATTCTCCTGGATTGACAAGCTCATTGATGAAGTTACGTTTAACTTTTAGAGGAGAAATCTTACTCAGCGGTCTTTGAGCGACAGCCACTTTTTTTGTGAGTCTTTGGCCGTTAACTATAAACGTTAAATCATGAACACCTTTTTCTCCTGCCTGGAGACGCCAATTTATCTCCCTTCCTTCTTCAATCCTAAGGGGAAGAGTTTGGATGTCAAAACCTGAAGAGGGTTCGAGAACAACATCGATGTCAAGAGGGTTGTGACCTTCTTCCAGCTTAACCTTTAAGATTGTTTCTTGTCCGGGAGTTAAAGCCTCGTAGCCGAACCAGAGGTTAAGCTGGATAAGTATAAGAATGAGAGGAATGATCATTACCAGCATCGGTTTTGTAGAGTAGCTGATGTATCTTAAATTATAGCGGAGAATGTTCCCCTGCGCCTTGAAAGAGAGGCTCAGACTATCCTTGAACAAGCGAAGCTCGAGGAGATGGGCTTTTATTTTATTCTTGACTCTCTTTATTCCTTCTTGGTTTGAAGTGAAGCGAAAGACAAAAAGCATCAAGAGCGCTGTTAAAACTGAGATTAGTATCATGCCAATCCAGGGGTTCATGTTTCGGAAAAGGAAAAAGATGAAATCAAAGATTTTGCCGAAACCAGAATTAAATATCCACATCATCCGTTTTCTTCAATCTGTCATTGCGAGAATTATGTCATTGCGGGCGACTGGAAGGAGCGTGGCAATCTCATAAGAAAAGGTTGAGATTGCTTCGTCGCTTCGCTCCTCGCAATGACAATATATTACATGAGATTGCGCAGCCTGTTCCGAACATAATGAAGGAATCTTCTTCGCTCCTCACAATGACAATGTAACTTTGCTCTTCGCAATGACGCATATAATCAAGTAACTTAGGGACAAGGCCTATTCCTTAAGAAATGTATCCTAGTCCTTTAAGCTTTTTTTTGATTTCCTCCTCTGAATCGGATTCTTCGAGTTTTGCAATCTCTTTCTCCAGGCAATGGGTGATGAACTCCTCTGGAGAAGAATAGCCAGCCATTTTGGAGTATTTTTTAACTTTATCCATTAAATCTTTATCCAGTTTTATTTTGGCTTTTCCCATTTTTTATCTCCTGAAATCTAAAATATCGGTTTTCCTACCATCTCCTTTGGTATTTCTATACCGAAGATTTTGAGTATTGTCGGTGTTAGATCATAAAGAGCTGGAGATTTGGCCTTTATCTTGCGGTTCGTGAGTAAAATTCCTGGAATAACTTCTGGAGCCATACAGTGGTCACCACTCCATTTTTCTGTGTTGTCCTCAACAATTTCTTTTGAGATTCTTCCTAATGGAGCAGCCCAGGACGTGCGGTAGCCATGGTTATAGCCGACAATGATATCTGGAGCTTCTTCCACATACGGACCTTGGTAAACATCTTTAGCAACAAAAGCTCTCAAAACAGGCCTTCCCCCTGTTTTGGGATCACGGAAATTTTCTAATTTATAAGCGATTTCTCGAACGAGAGCTTCCTTTTCTGGTCCTGGGTTGACAGCGCCTTCCGCCTCTCTTCCCTTTTGGTTAATGTAGAGGCTGTTCAGACCATAAGAATAAGCTTTGGTTCTAGACCAATTAGTGTTCATGAAAAGATCTTCTCGACCCTGTTTCCAGGGATTAATCAGGGTATGATAGCCGCTTTCTTTAAGCCATGTGTTTAGATTGAAAGAACGGCGGAAGGGAGAGAACCCGTGATCAGACATGACGATGAGCACCGTATCCTTATCCACCTTTTCCATGGCCTTTGCCAGTAACTTATCCATCTCTTTATAGATATTTTCAATCGTGTTTCCGTATTTTTTTGCCAGGGCTGGATCGTAAGAAGGATGTTCTTTATCAATAAGGCGCCAGAACATGTGCTGGCGTTGATCAGTGCTGGAGACATAGTAGAAAAGAAGCCCGGAGGAAAACCTCGCCAGTTCATAATCGAACATCTCCAGCCTTTCTCTCAGGACAAGATCGTCCTGCTCAAGGAACTCGCCATCATCCAGAACGTCATTGTCAAGAGCCTTGGTATCAGCCGGAAGACCCTTGGTAAAAAATGGACCGAACCTTTTCTCCAGCTCTTCAGAGTATCCCTTGGGAGTGGAGATGGGCAGGACAGCTCGACCTGGGTCAATATTGATGGGTGAAATATAAAGCTTGAAATTTGGCCGAACCTGTTTAAGGTAAAACATACAGATTCCGTTTACACTTTGGGTGGGAATCATCCTGAAGTTAATTCTTTTCCATGAACTCCACTCTCCTTCTTTGAGGATAAATTCGTGATCTTGGAACGAAATTTTAGCCACCGGATTCACCGGGTCGATAAAGACCTTGAATTCTATTGCTGATTCCGGTCTATCCTTTTTGAACGCATTCACAGGCCCGAGAAGCTTTGCTTCGACTCTATTGGCGATGACATTGACCGGATGTATTCTTCCTCCACCTATATCCTCCTTGAGTTCTTTGGCTTCTGTTGTGTAGTAGTTGAATATACCGTAGCTTCCGAGTATATCTGGTGTTCCCATACCTGAAATTGTTCTCTGTTTTGTAGAGGATGGAGGATAATTAGCCGGGATTTTAAAAACAGTTGCCGGAATATCATGATCTTCGAGAATCTGCCAGAAAGCTCTTCCTTTCCGCATATTCTTTACCTCTCCTCCTGAAAGAGGAAGAATAAGTTTTCCGACTCGAACTGTTTTTTTTGCCTCCATAGTTTCGGATGCAGAAAACACAGGAAAGTAGCGTTCAGGATCTCTGTGGATGAAATCAAATATGGCATGCCCACCTGGATTCGTTCCGGTAGCAAAATTCGACCAAGCCACAGGACTCTGAGGTGGAATGCTTGTTCGGAGGGGCAGAAAATCTCCCTGGCGCGCCAGCCTCTGGAAATAAGGAAGTTTTCCTTCTTTCATCCATAGCTGGAGAAGGCGAGGGTCTATCCCGTCAAGTCCAAGGATAAGGACTTTTTGGGGAGTCTCCCTCTTTCCAAAAGCTTTTGTAGCCAGGTCTGAGCTTCCCAAAGTCAGCAGAGACCCAGCAGCCAAACCTAATTTAATAAATTTTCTTCGGTCCATGTGATTCATTTTTTCTCTTCCTTTCTATTTTTATCCAAGGAAAAATTCTGGGCTTCTAGCAGTGAAAGCCCATCCATGTGCGAGGGCACCTGGAGGCCAAATAATTCGAGTGCTGTAGGAGCGATATCCATTATAGAAGGACTCTTTGTGTTTATTTTTTCGCTGCAGAAAAATATGCCGGGGACAATCCTGGGGTCGATGCAGTGGTCTCCACTCCAGGCTTTGATGTTATCTTCAAAGACAAAGTTATTGACTTTTCCAGTGACTGAATCCCAGGAAATCCTGTATCCTTCGTTGTATCCTACAACAAGATCAGGACAATTATCTAGATAAGGACCAGATGGAAGTTCATCCCGGTCGAAAACTTTATTGATGGCTACAGAGTTTTTTTCTTCGTCTTTTAGACCATCCAACTTTCTTATGAGTTCTCTCTTTAAGCCTTTTGTTTCTTCACCGGCATGAATCGTCCCCTTTGCTTCCCTGCCTTTCTGGTTTATGTAAACTCCCCCAAGACCCAAAGCATATGCTTTGGTGTGTTCCCAGTCGACATCCTTAAACCACTCGTCGCTTCCTTTTTTTCCTTCCTTAAGGGAGAGATAGCCATTCAGATAAAGCCAGGAATTGAGATTCACTCCGCGGCGGAAGGACTTAAAGCCATGATCTGACATGATGATTACAACGTCTTTTTCATCTGTTTTGTCGAGAACTTTCCCCACCAGTTCATCCATTTTTTGATAGAGGTCTTCGATGACCTTGGCGCTCATTTTAGCCTGTCCGCTTTCAAGCGCAGGATGACTCTCATCAAGATACCGCCAGAACATATGCTGGATGCTGTCCGTGGTCTCAAAAACACAGGTGATCAAGCCTTTTTTTGTTTTATCCATGGCATTGAAAAGCATGTTTTCCCATTCTTTATGGTTTGAATAAGTCAGTTCTAAGAAGGCTTCTTCGCTGAGAACTCCTTCGTTCAGGGCCCAGGTATCGTTTGCTTCTCCAAGCGTTATGAAGCTTCCCAGGAGCTTCGCCAAATAGACAGAATAGATAAATGGATGGGAAAGAGGCAGAGCTGGTTTTTCTGGGTCTAAATTTAGCGGAGTGAGATACATCTCGAAATGAGGATGAATTTGAGAAATATAAAAACGACAGATTGCCTTTATTTTTATTCCCAGACCAGGGCGGAATGTCAGTTTTTTCCATCCTGAGAATGTATGCTTTTCCAGCTTGAATTTTTGGCCAGAGACTTCTAGCAATGCTTCTTCTTTATTTTTATCGATGGAAATTCGAAGAGGGAGGTGAGTTTCTTCGTCATTTTGCAGAAGGTTATTTTCTGGGCCTGATATGTAGGTTTCAATTTTATCCCCATTTAAGGTCACAGGGATATTCATTCCGCCTTCCCGCTTTTTTATTCTCTCTTTATCTGAGGTGTAAAAGGAGAAGGTTCCCTGGCTTCCTTTTAGGTCAGGAGTACACATGCCAGAGAGGAGATGTCCTTTGAATTTTTCTGGAGGAAAGGTTATTGGTACCCTCAGGATAGTGCTGAAAATGCCTTTCTGCCCCAAGATTTTCCAAAAAGGAATGCTCTTGCGCAGGCCTTTGATTTCGGGCTTCGAAAGGGGGATATTGTATTTTCCTAGAGACAGAGTTTTCTTAGGCTTTCCGATCCGCGCCGAGGAAAGAGCTGGAAGATATGTCTTTGGGTTGCGGCTTAGAAAATCAAAGATGTTGTGTTTGGAAGGATTGGAACCTGTCATAAAAGAAGACCAGGCGACTGGGGATATGGACGGAATAGTCGTTTGAAGTTTGGCGTATGTTCCTCCTTTTTTTAATTTTGAAAAATTGGGAAGTTTTCCTTCTGACATATATTTTTCGACAAGAGTCGGCTCCAGGCCATCCAGCCCGATGATTACAAATCTATTGATACTGCTTTTCTTATATACTCGTTGCCCTTTTATGATCCGCAAGAGAAAACGAAAAGGCCACGAAAAAAAGGAGAAAAGAGCCAGGAAAAAAGTTAGAAAAAGGATAAAAAAGGAGCTAAGAAAGGCAAACCCTGCTCCTGGACCAATATAAGCTTGGAGGGGTAGAGAAAGAGCAAGTAAAAGAATGAAAAAAAGAAAAAAAGGGGACAGGCTACTTTTAGAGAAAAGGGGACAGGCTACTTTTTCTTGTAAAGGTTTTAGTTTATCAAGATGCAGGCTCCGCATAGAAATAGCGGCCTGTGCCATTTTTTTTCTTTTTCTTGGAAAAAGTTGAGTTCTCCAAGATTTAAATTGCGCGAAGAAAAAGTAGCCTGTCCTCATTTTATTTTTTTGAAAAGTCATCCAGGATTATCTTTGCTAAATCAGAGATGGAGAGGTCCTGGTTTTGTTCTTTTTTTGATAAGAAAAAAGCATCATCCCATGTGTGCATGCCCTGCAGTTTCGAGCGGCCAAAGACTTCCTTTTTCTTGACTGAGCCCTTCATATCAAAGCCACACTCTGAGAGCACGATTAAATCTGGGCCCTCGGCAAGATAGGGACCGGAGTAAATTTCTTCAGCATCAAACACACATCTCACAACTTTTTTCCCTTTGTATTCAAGCTTCTCCAATTTCTTACTGATTTCTTCTTTTATAGCTTTTTTTTCTGATGGTTCAACGCAACCTTCAGGGAATTTTTCTTTCAAGTTCAAGTAGATACGGCTTGGTTCCATGACAAAGGCTCTAGATGAAGGAGAGATCTCGGCCAGGCTTTCGGGAGAAGGATTTTTGAACTTTAAATAGCCCTGCTCCTCCAGCCATGCATTAAGATAGACTTCCTGTTCGATCTTGGCAAATCCATGATCTGAAAGAAGATAGAGGCCTTTATCATTGTCAGTTAACTTCCGAAAAGATGTTACGATTTCGTCGATTACTCGGTCGATCTGACTGTAGTAATCAAGGAAGTTTTGATGATACACATGGCTTTCATCTTCATAAGCATCCCACTGGAAATGATGGAGGCGGTCCGTGCCGGTGATGACAAATTCAAAATAATCCCAATCTTCCTTCCAGAAAAGATTAAAAGCCTTCAGGCGTGCACTAAGGGTTTTAGCCAGGTCCTTCCAGAGAAATTCAGCATTTTCTGTTGATTTCTGGGTGTCAATATCGATCTCGTAGCCCACCCGCTCTAGAGGAACTTTGAAAGAGGGAGGATAAACTGCTTTAGAGAGTTCAATGGCTACAAAACCTGAAATCAGAATTCCGTTAATCTTGCGGGCGGGATAAGTGGAGGGTTGATTGATGATGATGCATTTTTTCCTTTGGTCTCCCAGCTTATCCCAGAATGTCTCTTTTTTTAGATCTAGGAAATTCGGGAAGCGAAGGTCATAAGAGCCCCTTTTAAAATCTGTAAAGCCAAAGATGCCATGAGTTCCGGGATTTGTTCCAGTCATAAAATTTGTCCAGCTTACAGCAGAAATTTCAGGAAGGCTTGCCTTCATCCGCTGAATGTGGCCTGAGTCAATAAGCTTTGAAGTTGCGGGCATGATACCTTTTTGAGCGAGTTCTAGTAGGAGAGAGTAGGGAACTCCATCCAGGCCTATCACAAAAACTCTTTCTTTCTTTTTTTTCTTAAAAAGCGACATGTTAAATTAACTGGATCCGAGGATGATCCTGGCATCGACGATAGCACAGCCTTTTCCTCTCTCATAGACAAAAAGCGGGTTTATATCCAGTTCTTTAATTTCCTCAAAGTCTGTGACGAGCTGAGATAGTCTTTTCAAGCATTCAGCTACAGCCTTTATGTCGTAAGCCGGCTCACCTCTAAATCCTTCCAGGATTTTATGAGTTTTTGTTTTTGCGATCATCATGTCTGCTGTGAGCTCACGAATAGGAGCAAGGCGGAAGCTGACGTCCTCCAGGACTTCAACATAAATTCCTCCCAGGCCAAACATCAGAATGGGGCCAAACTGAGGGTCTCTGCTCATTCCCAGAATAATTTCTTTTCCCTGGGAGGCCATCTCTTCTACAAGCATACCTCTAATTTTTGCCTTAGGTTTTTTAAACTTGATATTTTTAAGGATTTCTTGGTAGGCCTCACGGACTTCGTTTTTATTCTTTAAGTTGAGTTTGACTCCTCCGAAGTCAAATTTATGGAGGATATCAGGAGAGGCGATTTTCAGGACTACAGGAAAGCCGATTTTTTGAGCTGCATTTGCTGCTTCTGTTTTGTTTCTAGCAAGAGAGGATTTGACTAAAGGGAATTGATAAGCCCTAAGAACCTCGTAAGATTCATGCTCTAACAGGAAAAATCGGCCCTCTTTTTTGACAGAATCTATGATTTTTTTGGCCTTGGCTCTATTCACCTTGAATTTTTTAACCCCAGTTTTTGGCCGGTTGAGCCACCTGTTAAACTTGGTCATCTCAGAAAGAGCCCGGGCTGCTGATTCAGGAAACCTATAAGAAGGAATTCCGTTTTCTTCCAGGATCTTGATTCCTGAAGATACATCATAAACTCCTAAAAAACTGCATAAGACCGGTTTTTGGGATTTTTTGGCTGTTTTGACAATGGAATCGGCAATTTTATCCACGTTGGTGAAGGAAGTAGCAGTCAGGATAATGATGGAAGAATGAACGTTTTTGTCTTTCAATATTTCCCTCAGAGTTGCCTCATACTGTTCATGTTGGGCTTCTGCGATCAAATCAATAGGATTATTTAAACTTGCCTGGGGAGGCAGGATCGTCTTTAAAATTTTTACTGTATTTCGGCTAAGGGGAGCAATATTCAGCCCGTGGCGAATGCAGGAATCAGTGGCTAATATTCCGGGTCCTCCTGAGTTTGTGATGATGGCGACATTTTCTCCTTTTGGCAAAGGCTGGCTGGAGAAAGCCTTGACATAATCGAAGAGCTCTTCCAAAGTATCTCCCCTGAGCACTCCACACTGGCTAAAGATGGCATCATAAACTCTGTCCGAACCAGCCAGAGAGCCGGTGTGAGAAGAAGCTGCTTTGGCACCTAACAGAGTGCGCCCTGCTTTAAGGGCGATGATAGGTTTGGGATTCGTAGGGCTGCTGGTGATATCGCGGGCTATTTTCATGAACTCTCTTCCGTTGACAAGGTCTTCAAGATACATCAAGATGACGTCTGTTTTCGGGTCATTTTTTAAGTAGAGCAAAAGCTCATTCTCAGTCAAACCTGCTTTATTCCCCATGCTGATAAATTTGGAAAATCCGATGTTGGACTCTTTGGCATAATCAAGCACTGCCACACAGAGGGCGCCGCTTTGAGAGATGAAAGCAATATTTCCTTCTTTGGACATCGGTGTGCCGAATGTAGCGTTCATAGATGACTCAAGGTCGGTGTTCATAATGCCCAAACAATTCGGTCCTACGAGGGAAATATCATACTTCTGGATAATCTTTTGGACCTTTTTCTCCAGTTCTATTCCCTCTCCTCCTATTTCCTTGAATCCGGCTGAAATAACTATGGCTCCTTTGATCTTCTTCTTCCCGCATTCTTCTAGAATACCCGGGACAAAGCGCGAAGGAACTATGACGACTGCCAGGTCCACTTCATCAGGAATATCCATCACTCTGGCATAGCATTTTATTCCGAGAATTCCTTTGGCTCGGGGATTAACAGGATAGACGATTCCTTGGAAGCGGCTGTCGATTATGTTGGCGAGAAGAGCTTGGCCAACAGAGCCTTGCTGTCTTGAAGCACCGATGATAGCCATGGTTTTAGGATAGAAAATCGAGCTAAGTTTGCCGGCGGTCTTATCTTGTGCTTTTGATTTTTCCATTGACCTAAACCTCGCTAACTTATCATTTGAGGGATCAAACTTTTCCTTTCATCTCCTCGTCTAATTTTTTCCTTGTCGCTTCTACGACTTCTTTGTTTAATATTTCCATATATTTACTTCCTATTCATTTTTAAACATTCTAATTCCCTCCGCTCGAAAAATCAACAGGTCGATGAGAATAAATGGGGCCAGGCCCCATTTTGTAAGAAAGAGGACATTCTCATACAGAAAATGGGGCCTGGCCCCATTTATTCCCTGGGGCAAAAGCAACGTGTTTTGGAACCATATAGCCTGAGCCTTTCTTCAACGGTCGCTGCAGCTATTTCCCAAAACCTATGCCTTAGCAATCAGTTATATTGGCTATGAAGCTTGCCCTGAAAAAAACTGTGTGCTATATTCTAGTTCTTTTATATTAAGTTATTGTTCAATAAGGAGGAAAGATGAAAACGAAAGTGTATTTATTTCTATTTTTCATTTTATTATTGTTTTCGGGTATTGCCTATGCTCCACAAGAAGCTCGCGTACTTCGCTTCCCATCTATCCACAATGATCAGATTGTATTTACATATGCTGGCGATCTCTATACAGTTTCCTCGACAGGAGGCCTTGCCCGAAAGCTCACCAGCCATGAAGGATTTGAAGTTTTTGCCCGGTTTTCCCCTGATGGAGAGCACATAGCTTTTACTGGTGAGTATGACGGAAATCGTGAGGTCTATTTGATTCCTAGCTCGGGTGGAATACCCAAAAGACTAACCTACACTCCCGCTCTCGGCCGTGATGACATATCAGATAGGATGGGTCCCAATAATATAGTGATGGCCTGGAAACATGATAACAAACATGTAGCTTTTCGTTCACGCATGAGGGAATGGAACAGCTTTAACGGCCAGTTGTATCTGGCTTCTGTTGAGGGGGGAACACCCGAGCAGCTTCCTTTGCCTCGGGGCGGATTCTGTTCGTTTTCTGCCAATGATAAAATGATGGCCTATAATCGAATTTTCCGGGAATTCAGAACTTGGAAACGTTATCGTGGTGGCATGGCAGACGATATCTGGATTTATGATTTCGAGACAAAGAAAGTCAAAAACATCACCAATAATTCCGCTCAGGATATTATCCCCATGTGGAGCGGCAACAGCATCTATTTTCTTTCAGACAGGGATGAGAATAAAAAGATGAATCTGTTTGTCTATGATCTTACCACCAAAGAAACAAGGAAGCTGACAAGTTTCGAAGATTTCGATATTAAGTTTCCTTCCCTTGGCCCGAAAGCAATTGTTTTTGAAAATGGAGGCTTTATCTATCGCTTTGACCTTGAGAAAAAAGAGGCTAAAAAAGTTCCTGTTAGTATCTCCGATGATATGACGTCCAGCCGGGGAAAATTTGTCAAGGTCAGTGATAGGATTACAAATTTCGAAATCTCTCCCGATGGAAAACGGGCCTTATTCGGTGCTCGCGGAGATGTTTTTACTGTACCGGCTAAAAATGGAAACACACGAAACCTGACAAACACTTCTGGGGTTCATGAGAGGAATTCAAAATGGTCTCCTGACGGGAAGTGGATTGCTTATATCTCCGATCAAAGTGGCGAAGATGAAATTTATATCACGTTACAGGATGGCTCAGGAGCACCGCAGCAAGTCACAATAGGTGGGGACACATACAAATATCAGATTTATTGGTCTCCTGATTCCAGGAAGATTCTCTGGGGTGATAAGCTGCTTCGTCTCAAGTATGTTGATATTGAGACGAAAAAGATTGTTGAAGTCGCAAGGGCAAAACGCAGGGAAATAAGAAGGTATGCCTGGTCTCCTGATAGTAATTGGATTTCTTACGAAAAGCCTGAAGCTGAATCAATGACAAAACTTTATCTTTACAACTGCACGACAAAAAAAACCTATGAAGTCACAGAGGGGTGGTACTCTTCCTATTCACCTTCCTTTAGTTCGGATGGAAAGTACCTCTTTTTTGTATCAGACAGAGATTTCAGTCCTATCTACAGCCAAACAGAATGGAATCATGCCTATTTATCTATGGCCAGAGTCTACCTGGTTACCCTTTCTAAAGATGTGAAGTCTCCTTTCGAGCCGAAGAGTGATGAGGTTACTTTAGAGAAAGAAAGCGATAATAGTCGAAAGCCTGAAAAAGGAGTAGAAGAAGACAGGAGAAAGGGAGATAAGAAAAAGACGAGTACCCAGGAAAAAGAGGCGGAGATAAAAGTTGACCCTTCCGGCTTAAAGGATCGCATCATCGGTTTGCCAATCGGAGTTGCTGATTACCAGCACATAACCTCTGTTGGAGAGAAAATCTACTACATGATGAGAAATGACCAGGATAGGAAGTCCTCTTTGAAAATGTATGATCTGAAAGAGCAGAAAGAGATAGACCTTGGAAATATCAACGATTATGAAATCTCCCACGATCAAAAGAAGATGTTAGTCTCTCAAGAGAAATCCTATGCTATCATCGACCTACCAAAAGCTCCCCTAGAAATTAAGGACAAGCTGGATTTATCAAACATGGAGACCAAAGTGGACTTCAGGCAGGAGTGGAACCAGATTTTCAACGAATGCTGGCGTCAGATGAAATACTTCTTCTATGCACCGAATATGCACGGAGTGGATTGGGAGGCGATGAAAGCACGCTACAAACCCTTAGCAGAGGCTGTTAGCCATAGGGCAGATTTAACTTACGTTATTGGAGAGATGATAGGTGAATTGAATGTCGGTCACACTTATGTTGGTGGTGGTGATATTCCCCAGCCAAAACGGGTTCCTGTGGGGATGCTTGGTGCTCAGTTTGAACGTGATGCAAACTCTGGCTATTACAAAATCAAGAAGATCCTGAAAGGGGAAAACTGGAATAAATCCTTGCGATCTCCCCTAACTGAGGTTGGTGTTAACGTAAAAGACGGAGATTATTTGATTGCCATCAACGGAAAACCGACAAACAAGATGGCTGACATGTATAAAGTTCTGCTTAACACTGTAGGGAAACAGGTGACACTCCGGGTGAACTCGAAGCCTGCAGAAAAAGGAAGCAGAGAAGAGGTAGTTATTCCTATTAAGGAGGAGCTCTCGCTCATTTACTACAATTGGGTCCAGAACAGCATGGAGAAGGTTGATAAAGCAACAAAAGGGAAAGTCGGCTATATCCATCTTCCTGATATGGGGCGCCAAGGATTGAACGAATTTGTCAAGCATTTTTATCCTCAGCTGCGGAAAAAGGCTCTCATCATCGATGTGCGCGGTAATGGCGGTGGAAATGTTTCACCAATGCTTATAGAGCGATTGAGGCGAGAAATAGCGATGATAGATATGTCCCGTGATACAATCCCCGGACCCGATCCTGAAGCCATGATGCTAGGACCTAAAGTCTGTTTGATAGATGAATTTTCTGCCTCTGATGGAGACCTTTTCCCCTATCGTTTTAAAAAGCATAAGCTCGGCAAATTGATTGGAAAGCGCACGTGGGGTGGTGTTGTCGGAATTCGTAACTCTCTGCCGCTGGTTGACGGTGGCTCTCTCATGAAACCCGAATTTGCCCCTTACAGTGTTGATGGAAAAGAGTGGATCATTGAGGGGCATGGTGTTGATCCGGATATTTATGTGGATAACGATCCAGCTAAAGAATTTGAAGGAGAGGATCAACAACTGAACAAAGCCATTGAAGTTATTCTTGAAGAGTTGAAAACCAAAGAAAAAGAACTGCCTCCAATTCCTCCCTATAAGAAGAAGGACAAATAAATACTTTATTAATGTAGGGGCTTGATTCATCAAGCCCGCAGATTTATTTTGTGCGAACTTAATTTATTAAATCCTGGCTTAATAAATCAAAAGATACGAACATATAAATGGGGTCAGACTTGCAAAACTTGAATTTTTGCAAGTCTGACCCCAGAGGATGAAGCATTGGAAGAAAAAGTAAAGGTAAGTTGCCTTAATTGTGGGGCCACGAACAACTATCCTCCAGGTGTTAGCGGGAAAAAGGTTGTCTGCGGCCGCTGCAAATATCCCCTTCCAGAGCCAGGGAGTGTCCTTGAACTTCCTGCAAGCCAGGCTTCAGCCTTTTTCCAGAATTCTAAACTCCCTATTCTTGTAGATTTTTTCTCGCTGACTTGTGCGCCTTGCCATTTGATGAATCCTGTGGTGGAGAGCTTTTCCAAGAGAAGGGCGGGAGAAATCATGGTGGTTAGGGTTAATGTGGACGAGCATCCTCAAATGGCGGCCGAATTCAGGGTACAAGGTGTTCCGACATTTGTTATTCTTCATAAAGGTTACGAGAGGGGCCGAACAAGCGGCGCTCTTCCTGAGGCAGATTTTGCGCTATGGGTCGCGAGTAAAATATGAATAGGATATGAAAAAAAGTAAAAAAAAGTTTTAAAAGAGAAAATTTCCAAATATAATATATGTCACGAAAGAAAAAATTATGAGACAAATTCAGGAAGGAAAATATGGGAAAAAGCAAAATATTGACTTTAAATCGCCGCGAATTT
>Ga0307378_10001395_pt1 | contig 39470 bp, 42 predicted proteins | sample UN1MG_FD_202238 | JGI IMG/M metagenome (GOLD analysis project Ga0307378, IMG submission 202238) | Soil microbial communities from Risofladan, Vaasa, Finland - UN-1 | ecosystem: Environmental > Terrestrial > Soil > Coastal area > Acid sulfate soil | place: Finland: Risofladan, Vaasa | collected...
GCGATCTGCTGGGCGCCCAGCGCGACCGCGCGCAAGCCCGAACCGCAGACCTGGTTCACACCCCAGGCCGTGGCCTCCTTGGGAACGCCGGCGGCCATGGCGGCCTGCCGCGCGGGGTTCTGACCCTGAGCGGCGGTCAGCACCTGACCCATGATCACTTCATTGACGTCGGCCGGATCGACCTTCGCGCGCTCAAGTGCTGCGCGGATGGCGACCTCGCCCAACGCGTGCGCAGACTGGCTTGCCAGTGAACCGTTGAAGGAACCGACCGGCGTCCGCGCGGCGCCGACGATGACTATATCCTCGTCTTTCATCTTGATCTCCATACCCGAAAGGAGCCCAGGTCATACCCTAGGGATTTCCGCCTGGAAAGCCCAAGGACAGCCCCTCGTTAAGCGTACTGGCAAAGCCTCTGTGCTGCGCACAAGGAACGTGCTAGTCATCTTCGCAGGTGCGGCATAGAGTAGGCTCTAGACGGGGTCGAGGGCTCAGGAGCGAAGACAATTGGCTAGGGACGCGGACCAAGAGAGCCGGCCGGTCATTATCAAGAAGTACGCGAACCGCAGGCTCTATAATACCGACACAAGTACCTATGTGACTCTTGAGGACCTCGCCGAAATGGTGCGGGCCGAGCGAGATTTCGTCGTCTACGACGCGAAGACCGGCGAAGACCTCACCCATGCTGTTCTGACCCAGATCATCGTGGACCAGGAAAGCAGAGGAACCAATCTTCTACCCATCGGTTTCTTGCGCCAGCTGATCCGCTTCTACGGCGACAGCATGCAGAAGCTTGTGCCGAGCTATCTAGAGTTCAGCCTCGACTCGCTGACAAAGCAGCAAGAGCAGTATCGGCGGCGCTTCGCCCATACTTTCGGCACGGCCGCCTTCGATGCGATGCAAGATCAGGTGCGGAAGAATTTCGACACTTTTGAGCGCGCCCTGGGCATGTTCACGCCGTTCTCGGGCACCGATGCGGCGAATGAGCACGGCACCGGGCAAGAAAGTATCGGCAGTGTCGAAGGCGACGCGGCCAAACCCGCTGAGCTTGCCAAGCCCAGCGCCAAGTCCGGCGTCAAGCCTGGCGAGGACGAGATCGGCACGCTCAAGGCCGAGCTTCTGGCCATGCAGCAGCGGCTCGAGAAGCTGTCCCGCGACTAGGCGGACTTCACTCTTCACAAGAATTCGTCATGGCCGGGCTCGTCCCGGCCATCCACGTTTTGGGAACTGGCCTGGGCATCGTGGATGCCCGGATCAAGTCCGGGCATGACAGGCTCAGAGAATACAGGTGTGTGCTACGCGGCCTTGGCGGTGCGGCGGCGCATATGGGCGGCCGTCAGGTCGGCCTCCACCAGCGCACGGTCATGGGCGGTGTCGGCCAGGAGGTGGACATGCACCTCGTTGGCGCCGATCTTCGCGCCCTCATGGCGCAGATGGGCCAGGTTGAGGGAGATGGCGTCGTCCTTGGTATCGCCAAACGCCAGAGCCTCGCGGCTGCCGTCCTCGTAGCGGCGGACCAGAATGTAGTTGGCTTGGGGCAGGGCGGGGCAGCCCACGAGCGTGTAGACGCTATGCAGATAGCGCCGGCCCGACGCGCCACGCCAGTAGTGAAACGCTTGGTCGAACGCAGCCTCGGCGCAGACAAGCGCAGGCTCATCGGCCGGCCCCCAAGGGCCAGTCGTCTCTGCGGCGTCAGCGTGGCTCGTCCACATCGGAAAATCCCGTCCGTTAACTTTCGCGACCCTAAATGAAATGGGTTGACCGATGACAAATTCAAGACCGTCAACGATCACGAATCTTCGATAGAACAAATGATGAACTTGAGGGAGAACGCCGTCAAGCTTTTAAGTATTACCAAGGCGTTAACGGCTCTTCGCTTGAGCCTCCGCCTCCGCCTCCGCCAACAGGCGGTCCGAGGCGCTCTCGATGGCCTCTTGCAGGCGGCTTAGGAATTCCGCCTTGGGAAGCCCCGGCGGGATGGGATCGAGGATTTCGACCAGCACTTTCCCCGGTTTTTTGGTCCAACTGCGCCGGCGCCAGAAGAAACCGGAATTCAGCGCGATGGGGACGCAGGGGACATCGAGGGCGTTGTAGAGGAGAATAATGCCGGTCTTGTAATCGGGGGCGGCGCCCGGCGGGCGGCGTGTTCCTTCGGGGAACATGATGATTTCGCGCCCAGACGCGATTCGTTCCTTGGCCGCTTGGAGCATGCGCCGCAGCGCCGCCGCGCCCTTATCGCGGTCCACCGGAACCATCTCGAACTTGTGGGAGAACCAGCCGTGGAACGGGATCCAGAACAGTTCACGCTTCATCAGGAGGGCGGGATCGCGGAATAGGGGAATGAGCGCGAAGGTCTCCCACGCCGATTGATGCTTGGAGGCGACGAGGAAAGGGGGCTCGGGCAGCCTCTCGCGGCCCCGGACCTCGAAGTCCAGGCCGACGATGTGCTTCAGCAGCCACAGCTCGGTCCGGCAATGGAGCCTCAACGCCGCCATGGCCCAGCTGCGCGGGCCGAGGAGCAGGGGGCTGCCGAGCACCACGAACGCCGTGGTGCTGACGTAGAACAGAATGTTGAAGAGGAAGGAGCGGAGCATCACCGGGTCTTACGGCTCCGGCTCGTCCTCGGGCGGGACGGAGGTGCCGCGCATGGTAATGCGCACGAAATCCGTGGCCCAGAGCCGCCCGAGCGCGGGAAGATATTTCAGATATTCCGACAGCAGCAGCCGCGTGGTGCCGGGATAGGTCCACCAGCGCTCGACATGCACGTTGTTGTCCACCACGGGGTAGGGCACCAGCGTCACGCCCGGTATGGCGCGCGCGAGTTCGGCCAAGGCGCGGGGCATGTGATAGTTCGAGGTGACCACGATCACCGAACCGTATTGGTGGAGCGTCACCCATTGAGCGGTCTCGGTGGCATTGTCGATCGTGTTGCGGGCCTCCTTGTCGATGTCCACGCAGCAGGCGAAGTACTGATCGCCTTGGCTCGCGAGCCGTTTCAGCTGCTCCTTGGTGGTGCCGCGATTGACGCCGGTGATCAGGACGCGCTTGGCCTTGCCCTCGGACAAGAGCTTCATGGCCTTGTCGATGCGTGCGACGCCGCCGGTGAGAACGGTGATGCCGTCGGCCGCATAGGCCGGCTCGCGCTGCACCCGGTCCACGCTGTTGGCGAAAACGATGAAGCCGATGATCAGCATGACCATCAGCAGGATCGCCGCGTCGAACAGCAGCCGCAGAACGCCGACAAAGCCGCCGAAGCGCCGGAAATGCCGCGCGCGGCTTTGCTCCTGCTCCTGCTCTTTTTGTTGCTCGACGTGTTCGCTCACCATGTACCCCGAACTGATCCTGGCGCGGCGCAGCATAGGCAAAATAGCCCGGACACGAAATCGGCTTCGGCCTTAGAATTCATCAGAGGCTATGCGTAGGATCTGAGCACGCGAATGACACCGAAGCGTGAGGTGATCATGCATAGCGCGGCCACCACGAAGACCACGGCCACCAAGAGCAGGTAGCCGCCGAAATCGAGCTCGCCGGAGCCCAGCAGGCGCCTGGTCTCGGCTTCCGTCACCGCGCCACCCCCCAATAGATGCATCAAGACGGGCAGGAGCATGAAGGTGATGGCCGCGGCAAGGGCGCCAACCAGACCCGCCCGCACGCCGAGCCCCAAGAAGTGCCGCTCGAACTCGGATGAGATGAAGCGCTCATTGGCGCCCACGAAATGCAGCACTTCGATGACCGCGCGGTTCGAGGCCATGGCGCTGCGCGTCGCCGAGACGATGATGGCGATGGTGGCGGCGGCGACCAGCCCGAGCACGGAGATGCCGCCGAGCGCCGTCGAGCGGGTCAGCAGGCGGATCTCCGACTGCCAGCGGCGGTGGTCGTCCAAGGTGACGCCTTCGAAGTTCTGGTTGAGGGCGTTCCTGATGAGGTCGATGTCCGGCGGGCTGGAGCGGTCGATCTCGACAGCGATCAGGCGCGGAATGGGCAAGGCGGAGAGCGCCGCAGTCGAGCCGAGCCAGGGCTCCAGCAGCTTCGCCGAATCGTCGGCGCTCAGCGGCTTGATGCGGGTGACGCCCTTCTGCTTGGCGAGGAAGAGCGAGACCAGCGTCATCTTCTTCTCGATGTCGGCGGTGTTGATCGGATCGAGTTCGATGGTGATCTCGCTGGCGATGTCATCGACCCAGGCATTGGCCGACTGGTTGACCATGTAGACGCCGCCGGCGGTGAGGCAGGCGAGAAAGGTCATGATGGCGATCACCATGGTGAGGGCGTTGCCGGCGATCGAGGCGGACGGAATGATCTGTGCCGACTTTGCCTGGAAGCGCCGGGGCAGGTAGGCGGCAAGCCGCGCGGGCAGGATGCCGGCGATCAGGCTGGTCCAGGGGTAGTCGCGGATGTCGTTGATGGCCGTCATGGGCCGCTGACCTTGAGCTGGCCCGCAGTCAGCATCAGGCGCGGCGCCTCGAGCTGTTCCATGAGCGCGTAATCGTGGGTCGCGATGATGACGGACGTGCCGAGCCGATTGAGCTCGACGAAGAGCCGGAGCAGGCGGTTGCCGATGGCCGGATCGACATTGCCGGTGGGCTCGTCGGCCAGCAAGAGCTCCGGCCGGCCGATCACCGCCCGGGCGATGGCCGCGCGCTGCTTCTCGCCGCCGGACAGGGTCTCAGGATAGGCGTGGATACGCTTGCCGAGCCCGACCCAATGCAGCAAATCCGTCACGTCGTCGGCGTAATCGCTTTCCTTCTTGCCCATGACCCGCAGCGGGAGCGCCACATTCTCCCAGGTCGTGAGGTGGTCGAGCAGCCGGAAATCCTGGAAAACGATGCCGATCCGGCGCCGCAGGGCCGCCCGGCCGCCGGCGGGGAGATCGGCGATATTGTCGCCAAAAACGAAAATCAAACCCCGGCTCGGCCGAAGAGACATAAAAAGCAGGCGCAAAAGCGAGGTCTTTCCGGCTCCCGAGGGGCCGGTCAGGAAGTGAAAGGACCCCGGAAGCACGTGAAAGGTGACATCTCGCAAGATTTCCGGGCCCGTGCCATAGCGAAGCCCGACATTGTCAAAGCGAATCACCCGTCTTCCCTGCGTCTCTTAACATTGCCCACCAGTGGCTCTTTATGCTGAACTCTCTGTCCGGTATCAATGGAATAGGGCAATGGCATGGGGCGTCCCGCATAATCGTTGCGTAGCGGGCGATGCGGCATTCAAAAATGGCAACACTGATAATCTGTCCGGCTTGCGAAACGCGTTACCAGATCAAGGCGGCATTTCCACCCGAGGGGCGCAAGGTTCGTTGCGCCAAGTGCAGCCACGTCTGGCAGGCACAGCCGGCCGGAGCCGAGGCGCAAGCCGCTGCCCCGCAGCCTGCCGTGGCTCCAAAGGCACCGGCTCCACCACCACCGGCACAGGCCGCGCCACCGCGGCCGCCTGAACCGGCGCCGGCACCGCCACAGGCTGTGCCACAGCCACAGGCTGCGCCACCGCCACAGGCCGCGCCGCCTCCACCACTTCCGCCGATGCCGGCACAGGCCGCGCCACCGCCGCCTCCGCCGATGCCGCAGCGGGCTCCGCCGCCGCCGGATTTCTCGGCGGGCATGGCACAGGCGCCCGAGAGTGGCCCCGAATTCGCGGCCGACGATCCGCTGGCCGATCAGGTCGCACGCATGAACGCCGAGGCCGCCTTCGGCGCCGCGCCGCCCGAGCCAGAGCCCGCGCCCGAACCGGCCGCGAAGGGTGGCCTGTTCGGCAAGCTCATGGGCAAGCGCGCGCCTGCCGCGCCGCCGCCGCCCGAGATGGCGCCGGGGCAGGCCGATGCCTCATTCGACGCTTCGTTCGATACCGGCTATCCAGAAGAGGACGGGCAGAATGCGGCCCTGGCCGATCCCGACCTGGTCGCCGCGGCTTTCGGCGAGTCGCTGCCCAAGGCGAAGAAGGCCCGCAAGCGTCCGCCCATCGTCGCCATGGGCTGGGGCATTCTCGGCCTGATCGTCCTGATGGTGGTGGGCCTGTTCACGCTCGCGCCGGCGACCACGGTGTCGATGTTGCCGGGGGCCGCGCAGATCTATTCGATGTTCGGCATGCCGATCGGCGCCCAAGGCCTCGCCTTTGAGGGCGTGCGCTACGGCTGGTCCAATGACGGCAGCCAGACCGTGCTGGAGGTCCAGGGCAATGTGCGCAACACGAGCTCGGGCGCGATGAGCGTGCCGACCGTGGTCATTGCGCTGCGCGACGAGAACGGCGAGGAGATCTCGGAGTGGAAGACCGAGGTCGGCGCCGCGGAGCTTGCCGCGGGCGAAGAGGCGGCGTTCTTGCGTCAGATCCCGTCGCCGCCGAGTAATGTCCGCAGCCTCAAGGTCCGTTTCGCCAAGGCAAACTAGGCATGGCTCAGGCGCCGGCGGCGGACGCCATCACGCCGTTGTTCACGGCCGAGACCATCGCGCGTCGCGTCGATGCGCTCGCGCGCGATATCGCAGCCTGCGATCTCAACAAGCCCATCATCGTCGCGGTGCTGAAGGGGAGCTTCATCTTCGCCGCCGATCTGATCCGGGCGCTCGCCGGGCACGGCCTTCACCCCGAGATCGATTTCATCTTCTTGGCGAGTTACGGCACCGGCACCACGGGCGGGAAGGTGAAGATCCTGCGCGATGTGGAGAGCGCGCTGCAAGATCGCGACGTGGTGATCGTGGACGACATTCTCGACTCCGGCCGCACGCTTGCCTTCGCCAAGGATCTCCTGGAGACGCGCGGCGCACGCTCGGTCAAGACCTGCATCCTGCTCGATAAGAAAGTGCCGCGCGAAGTGGAGGTGACGCCGGACTTCGCGGGTTTCGAATGTCCGGACCTGTTCGTCGTGGGCTACGGCATGGACATCGCGCACCGCTATCGCGAGCTGCCGTTTATTGGGGTGATTGAGGCGGACGCCTAGCGGTCCAGCACCAGGCGGATTTCGACCAGGTTCGAACGTACCCGCAAGACATAGAAGCCGAGCGTCGCCAGATGCGAGGGCATCAGCCAGCCGGACTCCGCGCCGTTCGAGATGACGAAGGGGCTGATGTTGAGCGAGGCGCGCAACTGGTCCTCCAGCTCGTCCCACAGCGCGGTCAGGCGGCGCTCCTCGATGACGTCGGCGAAGTCGCCGCGGGCGGCGCTGAGGATGCCGTAATAAGCATAGAGCTGGCCGTAGGCGAACCAGAAGCGGTCGTCGGCGCGGGTGTCGAACCAGCCGCTGTCATAGTTCTCCGAGCGCTCGCGCAGGATCGCCGAGGTAGCGCCGATGTCGTTGGCGATGCGGTCGACGAATTGAAGCAGATTGTCGGCGCGCGCATCGAACACCGCCCCGCAGGTCTCGAGCCGGTCGTTGAATGTGTTCAGGTCCTTGATGGCCGAGCGATAGAAGCTCGGCGTGGGTGTCTTGGGACCGAACGGGCTCCAGCCGAAATACCAGGTGGACTCGTCGAACTGGAGACTGCCGCGCGCCGTCTGCAAGTCGGCGTCGATCTGCGAGGTGCCGCGCACGCGCCCCAGCGTATCGACCAGCTCGATAGTGGTGCGGCGGATCGCCTGGTTCACGCCGCGCTGGAAAGCCGCCTTGTTGTCGAAATACGGCGTCTTGTCCCAAGCCAGGCCGAACAGGCCGAGCTTGTAGAGGAGCATGGAGGAGATCCAGGCGTTCTGGTTGACGTTGAAGTCGACCAGGTCGGCGGTGGCGTCGACCAGGAGAGACCGGCGGCAGGTCTGGACCGCGGCGCCGGCCTCTTTCTTCTCGTCGTCCGTCGAGATGATGCCGCCGCTCGGCTTCGGGGCGCTCGGGGCGTCCGCTTTGTGCTCGTAGGCTTTGGCGTAGTCGGGATCGAAGCCGTTCCACCTCTGTGTTGTCCAGAAGAAATAGCCGTAGAGGCCGATGAGGCCGATTAGGAAAACGCCCAGCAGCACTTTCAGGATCACGCCGCTGCCCGTGAACACCCGCCCAAGCCATCTGAAGGGGCTGAGCACGAAGGCCATTGCCAGGCCGAGCCCCCGGCCGATCGCCTGAAAAGTCCGGGCGAAGAACTGCACGATGGAATTCAACATGAAGGGACTTCTCCGACGATACTCAACTGTCCATCCTTAATATAGGTGGTCGGGCGGGGCCTTGCGGCGGGTAGCCATGATTTTCTTTGGGCCGGGACGTGAAGACGTGGATGGCCGGGACCGGCCCGGCCATGACGACGAAAGCAGTCTGGGTCGTGTTTGAAATCAGAAGGAGCGAATGAGCCGTTCCAGATAGTCGAGCTCGAGCGTCGGGCGTGAGGGGTCGCCGATGCGGGTGCGCAGCTCGTCGAGGATCTCCCGCGCCCGCTGAATGTCGATCTCGTCGGGCACTTGCACGGACAAGCCAAGATCCGGGCGGTTCGAGCGGTCGGGGCGCCCCAAGGGATCGCGCCCGTTCGAGCCCGGGCCCTGGCCCGCCTGCATTTCGCCGCTCTCCATCATCTGCTGGGCCATGGTCTGGGCGCCCTGGCGCATGCGGTCGAGCGCGAGACTTTGGCTCTGCGTGGCCTGTTCGAGGTTTCGCTCGCCGATGGCTTGCTCGGCGTCCTCCATGGCCTCCTCGGCCCCTTCGAACGCGCCCGGCGCGTCGCCGCCTTCCGCTTGCATCCGCTCGATGAGGCTTTGCAGCTTCTGGCGCAGGGCTTCTTGGCGCTTCTGAAGCTCGCCAAGCTGGCCTGGCTGCCCTTGCTGCTCGCCGAGCTGTGGCTTGCCGCCGCCTGGGGCGTCGCCTTGGCGGCCGGATTGGCCTTGCGCCTTGGCGCCGCCTTGTCCGCTTTGCGGCATCTGGTCCATGAAGGGCGCCATGCTCATGCCGGGGCCGAATTCCATGGGCTGGCCGGGCGGGCTCACATCGAACTGGTCTTGCTGGCCGCCGCCCTGGCCCTGCCGCTGCTCGCGCTTCTCGGCGAAGGTATCGTCGAGCAGCTCCTGCTGATCGGAGACCACGTCGTCGACGTCCTTCATCGTCTTCTGGGCTTGCTGCTGCTTGGCGTTCTCGGGCAAGTTTCCGGCCTGGAGGCGTTCGAGGATGTCGTTCAGCTCGGATAGCATGCGCTCGGCCATCTCCTTGGAGCCGGCCTCGGCCAGGTCCTGGATGTTCTTGAGCATCTTGTCGAGGTCCTGCTGCGAAACGAGATCGTCGCCGTTTGGCTGCTGGGCCTGCTCGGGCATATTGCCCTTTTCCTGCTGCTGGGCGGCGAGCGCCTGAAGATAGCGCGAGAGCGCGGCGCGCAGCTCCTCGACCTTGCGCTTGATCTCCTCGGCCGGAGCGTTCTCCTGCAGGGCCTTCAACAGATTGTCTTGCGCACTCTTGAGCTCGCGTTCGGCATCGGGGAGATCGCCCTCCTCGATGCGCAGCGCGGTCGACCAGAGCTGGTCCACGACGCTGACGATGGCGTCGCGCGAGTCGTCGTTGGTGAGCCGCCAATATGCATTTCGCAAGGAGAGATAGACCACGCGGTCTTCGATCACCTTCTCCTCGCCGATCGTGAGCGCGTCGAGCGCGCGGGCGACGGTCGCCGTGGCCGCAGGCTCGCGGACGAGTTTCTGGCGTTGTTCGATCACCGCTTTGGCAAGCGGCTCGGTGAAGAAGCGCGCCGGCAGTTTGAATTCATAGACGTCGCTCTCGCCCGTCTGTTCCGCTTGATCGCGGGCGCTCAAGGTCATGCGGACCCTCAGTCCAGCCCAGGGGTGGGCGGTGAGATCCTGCGTGGCGCGGCCGTCCACCTTCTTGGCGTTAGTGCGCGGCAGTTGCAGCTTCATGACCGGCGGGCCGAACAGAGGTTCCGCCTCGACCAGGTCGTCCTCCTCGGTCTCTTCCAGAGGTATGGGCGAGGCTTGATCGGCGTCCTCGGCAAGTTCGAAATGGGCCTCGGCGCTGGCGATGCCATAGTCGTCGAGCGCGCTGTATTCCAAACGCAGCGCGCCGCGCGGCATCGTCGTCGGCTCGCCCAGGAGGGCGATCTGAGGCGGCGCATCCTCGATGAGCGCGAATTGCCATTGGGCGACGGTCGACCCGCTGATGCGGACATCGGCGGTCGAGGGTTCCAACAGACCGATATTGAACTCGATCAGCCCGCCGGTGCCGCCGGTCTTCGGCTCGACGGTTTTCGCCTCGCTGCCGTCCTCGTTGTAGACGGTCAGCGTCACGGTCTCGCCTTCGGGCGCATGGGTGCGGACGATGAGCTGGCTGCTCTCGGGCACCGAGAGCGCGCGGAAGGATTCGGCGCCTGCGCCCACGCTCTCACTGCCATCGGCGAGCACGATGGGCGCCATGCCGGTATAGACCGGCGGGGTGACCCAGGCGTCCATGCGCAGGAGGGCCGTGGCCGTGCTGGCGGTGGGCGAGAAGGCCGCGTCCAAGCGCGAGCGTGTGTCGGAGCCTGCCGCGATGAAAGCGGCGATGAGCGCGAGAAAGAGCGCGGCCCTGATCGCGTAAGGGTCTTCGCGGTCGGTGCGTGGCGCGGGCCAAGAGGGCTTCAGCTTGGCGATGAGGCGCGCCAGGCGCTGGCGGTGCAGCGTCCAGAGTTGCGCGGTCTCTTCGCGCGGCGCGGTGCCGAGCGTGTCTTCGTAAGACGAGGCGGGCCGGTGCTTGATGTTGGCGGTGCGCTCGAGCCGGCGCAGCGCTTGGGCCCGGGTTGGCATCGCGATCCTGACCAGCGGCAGGAAAGAGACGAGGAGCGCCAGCCCGAAGGCGCCGAGCAGAACGCGGTGCGCCAAAGGCGGCATGACGCTCCAGCCACCGAGCAGCGTGAACACCAGAAAGCTGCAAATCACCACGAATGGCCACAGCAAGGCTTCCCAGGCGCGCTCGGCGAACAGCGCAAGCCAGCTCAGGCGCACGCGGCTCTCGAAGCGCTTTTTAAGCGCCTTGGCCTCGGCGGCGTCCTTGGGACTGGTTCTGGAGCGGGAGGGTCTCGCCATGATCCGATTTTTCTAGCACAGGCAGGGCCCGTGCCCAGATTACATCACGGTAATTTGGGGGCCCAAACCGGCAAAATCGAGGCCCTTTGCGATGCGGATCCTGGGGTCGATGGGGTTCAAAGCCAGTCCGGCAGGCGTTCGGCGGCCAGCATGTCCTCGTAGGTCGGCCGCAGCCTCGTCACGCAAGCCTCGCTCCCTGAGACCAGCACCTCCGGCACCAAGGGCCGGCTGTTATATTGGGAGGCTTGCACGGCGCCGTAAGCGCCCGCCGTCATGACCGCGATCAGATCGCCGGCATTCAGTTCCGGCAGTGGCCGAGCCAGGGCCAGATAGTCGCCGGTCTCGCAGACCGGGCCGACCACGTCGGTGATGCGCGTCGGCGTGCCGGGCGCGGGCTCGATCACCGGCAGGATCTGGTGATAGGCCTCGTAGAGCGTGGGCCGGATCAAATCGTTCATGGCCGCGTCGACCACGGTGAAGGTCTTATCCGGGCTGGTCTTCACGTAGAGTACGCGTGAGACGAGGATGCCGGCATTACCGGCGATCATGCGGCCCGGCTCGAACAGCAGCCGCACGTCGAGACCGCCCATCGCCTCGTTGACCAACCGCGCATAGTCCGTGGGCAGAGGTGGGGCCGGTTCGTCGCTGCGATAGGGAATGCCGAGGCCGCCGCCGAGATTGACGAAGGCGATGTCGAAGCCCGCGCCACGCAGCGTGCCGACAAGTTCGCCCAGCAGCGCGAAGGCGTTCTTGAACGGGTCAAGGTCGGTGATCTGGCTGCCGATATGCATGTGCACGCCGGCCGGCTCGATTCCCGGCAGCGTTGCGGCCAGACGGTAGAGCGACAGCGCCTGGGCGAACGGCACGCCGAACTTGTTCTCCGCTCTGCCGGTCGAGATCTTGTGGTGAGTCTTCGCGTCCACATCCGGGTTCACGCGGAGAGCGATGCGGGCTTGCGCCCCGCGCGCATCGGCCACCTCACTCAGTGCGCGAAGCTCGGGCTCCGATTCCACGTTGAAGGCGAAGATGCCGGCATCGAGCGCGAACGCCATCTCTTCCTTGGTCTTGCCGACGCCGGAGAAGGCGATGCGCTCGCCCGGCACGCCGACGGCCAGCGCGCGGCGCAACTCACCCTCGGAGACCACGTCCATGCCGGCGCCGAGCTTGGCGAGGGTCGCCAGCACGCCGAGATTGGAGTTGGCCTTGATCGAGTAGCAGACCAACGTGTCGGGGCGCGCGGCGAAAGCGTCGGCGAATACCTTGTAGTGCCGCTCGAGCGTCGCCGTGGAATAGCAATAGAATGGAGTCCCGACCGTGTCGGCCAGCGCGCACAGCTCGACCTCCTCGGCGTGAAGCACGTTTGCGTGGGACACGCCGCGCCGGTAGGCGAAATGGTGCATCGGAGGCTGACTGGGTTATTCGATCAAACGGTCGAGGATCGGCAAACGGCGGTCCGGCGCTTTCGACATCTTCGTGGCCGGATCGGCTTGGACTTCCGGATAGACGGCCTGCGGCCGTTCCAGCGAGCCACGCCGTCCGCAGGCCGAAAGCCCGACGGTCAATACCAGCGCAAGCGTTATCAGGATGCGCAATGCGCTTCCCATGGTCGTGCCCCTGTGGTGAGGGCCCATTGCTGGCCCCTTCCCATCCCTTTTATCGCGACAGGCCGCCCTTCTCCAAACGCTTTATCCACCGCCGGGCCTCCCGCCGCACGTTGGAAGGGGCCGTCCCGCCTTGGCTTTTGCGGCTTTTGGCGGACCTTGCGGCGTCGAGGACGGAAAATACGTCTTGCGTAATCCGGGGTTCGACCGAACGAAGCTCCGGAAGCGTCAATTTCTTGAGATCCGCGCCCTTTTCGGCGGCCAGCGCCACGATTCGCCCGGTGAGGTGATGGGCGTCCCGAAAGGGAATATCCAGGTTCTGCACCAGCCAGTCGGCGAGGTCCGTGGCCGTGGCAAATTCGCGGCCCGCGGCCTTTCGCATGGCCTTGGCGTTGATTTCCAGGTCGCCGGCCATGCCGGCCATGGCGGCAAGTCCCAGCTTCAGCGCGTCCAGCGCATCGAAGACCGGCTCCTTGTCCTCCTGCATGTCCTTCGCGTAGGCAAGCGGCAGGCCCTTCATCACCATGAGCAGCGCCTGGAAGGCGCCGGCGATGCGCCCGGTCTTGGCGCGCACCAGCTCGGCCGCGTCGGGGTTGCGCTTCTGCGGCATGATCGAGGAGCCGGTGGAAAAGGCGTCCGACAGTCTGGCGAAGCCAAATTGCGGCGAGGTCCACAGCACGATCTCTTCGGCCAGCCGCGACAGATGCATGGCCGCGATCGAGGCCGCGGCGAGCGTCTCGAGCGCAAAGTCGCGGTCGGAGACCGTATCGAGCGAGTTGGCCGTGGGCCGGTCGAAGCCAAGCGCCTTCGCCGTCATCTGACGGTCGATGGGGAAGCTCGTGCCGGCCAGCGCCGCCGCGCCCAGCGGGCTTTCGTTGAGCCTCTTGGCGGCGTCGGCAAACCGGCTACGGTCGCGCGCCAGCATCTCCACATAGGCCAGGCAATGATGGCCGAAAGTGATGGGCTGCGCTGTTTGCAGATGGGTGAAGCCCGGCATCACCGTGGCGGCATGATCGAGCGCCATCTTGGCCAGCGCGAGTTGGAGCGCGGCGAGGCCGGCGTCGATATCGGCGAGTTCGTCCCGCACATAGAGCTTGAAGTCGGTGGCGACCTGGTCGTTGCGCGAGCGCGCCGTATGCAGCTTGCCGGCAACCGGGCCGATCAGCTCTTTCAGGCGATGCTCCACGTTGAGGTGGATGTCCTCCAAGGCTCGCGTGAATTTGAAGTCGCCGGCCTCGATCTCGGCCAGAATCTGGTCGAGACCTCCTGTGATCTCGTCGGCCTCCTTGGCCGAGACGATGCCGGTCGCGCCGAGCATGGCGGCGTGGGCCTTCGAGGCTTCGATGTCGTGCCGCCAGAGCCGCTTGTCGAAATCGATGGAGGCATTTATCTCCTCCATGATGTCCGACGGGCTTGCGGCGAAGCGGCCGCCCCACATGGTGTTGGTCATGATCGTCCGCGCCTTAAGCAGGCTAAGCTCGAAGAGGGTGACGTGAACGCTTCCAACAAACGCAAGCACGCCGCGTCGCCGGCCAAATATCTGATCGCCGCTAGCGTGGCGGCGATTGCCGGGTTCGCCACGGTATATTGGAGTCTTGCCCCTTCTGACAATGCTTCCAGCCCCGCTTTGGCCCCGGAAAGGGCCGCAACCTCGTCTCAAGATGAAGAAGGGGTCATCACGGGAAGCCCGCTCAAGGGGCTGAACACGGGCGCGATGTCGGCCTTCGTGGTGCGGTCGAAGCCGCTTTCCCTGCCGGATTTCAGCTTTGAGGGAGCCGGCGGCGCCAAGGAGAGTTCGGCCGATCTCAAGGGCAAGGTGGTGCTCCTCAACATCTGGGCGACTTGGTGCGTCCCTTGCCGGGAGGAGATGCCTCAGCTCAACGCGCTTCAGGCCGAGCTTGGCGGGGAGGGCTTCGAGGTCGCGGCGATCAATATCGACAAGGGCGGCACGGAGAAAGCCAAGCGGTTCTTGGAAGAGACCGGCGCCAAGAACCTCACGCTCTATACCGACCCCACCGGCAAGCTGTTCGCCAAGCTGAAGGCCGTGGGCATGCCGACCACGCTCCTGCTCAACGCCCAAGGCCAGGAGATGGGCCGGCTGGTCGGGCCGGCGGACTGGGCTTCGCCCGAGGCCAAGGCGCTGATCGAGGCGGCGATCACGGCCTCGGACGACGGCGCCTCGTGATGCTCGCGGCCCCGGAAGACGTCATCGGCAGGAGGAAGAGGCGTTCTTGAAGCAGCCGGGCTCGTCGTTTTGACGCGCGCCCTATTGCACGGGCCGCACGGCGTCCTTCTCGAGGCGGTAGTTATAGGTGCAGCTCTCCGCCTGCGGCTTGTTGCAGGGGGCGCCGTAGGTGGTGGCGTGCATGGTGCGCGTGTCGCCGCTCGATGAGAACTTGAAGCCTCTGACGAAGTCTTCGAAGACCACGTCCCAGCCATCGCCGTTCCAGAAATAGAGTTTGAGCAGGCAGCCGTTCGGGCTGCAGGCGGGATTCTCGGCGCCCGTGCATTTGACCTTGGAGAAATCGGCAATCCAGTCGTTGCTGCCGTCGCCGTTTAGGTCATCGCCGCGCAGAACGGCGGTGGTGTCGGCGGTGCCACCCCGGTCGCGGCAGACTTGCGCGGCTTCGGCGATCGTTTCGGCGATCTCCTCAGATGGAGGCTCGGCGTGCGCGGCGCCCGGGAGCGCGGCCGAAAAGGCAAGCGCGGCCACAAAGGCATGGGCGGCCGCAAAGGCAAGGGCGGTGAAGCGGAACGGGAAGACACAAGACAAGAGACGGGACGTGCTCAGTTGACCGCACTGGCCGCCACGGGCGTGTCGAGGCGGAACAGCTCGGGGCTCAGACTCGACTTGCGCGCGCGGCGCTCCCTCTTGGGCCTCGGTCCGCAAATCACCGAGCGCAGATGCGCCGGGGTGTCATCGACCTTGGCCTGAACCGCAAGTCCGTCGAGGCTCGTGCCGAACAGCGATTTCCAGAAATAGCGCTTGAAGCCGTTCTCCAAGAGTTGCGCGGCGCGGGCGTTGCGCACGCGGGTCGACGGCTCGCCGAGCACCACGGCCACCAGCTTGCGGCCATTGCGCGTGGCACTGACGACGATGTTGAACCCGGAGTCGCAGATAAAGCCGGTCTTCATGCCGTCGGCGCCGTCGAATGTAATGAGCAGGCCGTTATGGGTGCGAAGTTGCTTTTGGCCGACCTGCACGTGGGTCTGGGCGAAGATGTCGGCATGCTCGGGGAACTCGATGATCAGCGCGCGGGCGAGCCGGGCGAGATCGCGGGCTGATGTCTGCTGACGCTCGTCGGGCAGGCCATGCGGGTTGGCGAAATGGGTATTCGTCATGCCGAGCTTCTTGGCCGCGGCGTTCATGCGCGCAATGAAGCCTTCCTCGCTGCCGCCCACCGTTTCCGCCACCATGACCGCCACGTCGTTGGCGGACTTGACGATGATCACCTTGAGAGCGGTTTCGAGATCGATGGATTTGCCGACGGGGAGCCCGAGCTTGGTGGGGGCCTGCTTGGAGGCGTTCTTGGAACAAATCACCTGGGTGTCAGGTTTCACCTCGCCGTCCCGCAGGGCGTGGAAGGCGACATAGGCCGTCATCAGCTTGGTGAGAGAGGCGGGGAACCATAGGGCGTCCGGGTCCTCGGAATAGAAGACGGTGCCGTTATACGGCTCGAAGACGAGGGCCGGGCTGGCTGTGGCGATCGACGGGGCCAAGAGGGCCGCACCGGCGAGAATGCTCAAGAAGGCGCGCCTCAGCATGAATCCCTTATCCCCCTTCAAAACGGCGTTTTACGCCTGAGACCTGCCCTCGCCCAAAGTGCGAATGGCGCCCCGACTCACGGAAATGGTGGCTGCCCCAACCCAAGGCGGTTCGCGCCCTAATAATCACCTGAAATTCGACTGTTCCGTGACGAAAGTGGAAAACTCTGGGCTTTCCGGCGGCAAAATTTTGTGGACCCAAAGTTTCGCGGACCTCCGCGCGGCAGTCGAATCAGTGAACGGCGCCACCGGTCCTTGGGCGCCAGACTAACGCGCCCCTTGGGTTTCGCAACCCGTGAGGTCCATTTCGCGCGCCTTGGGCGCCTATAGCCCTTCCATTGCCCTTGGGCGTGTTGACGCCGGTCAAGGATGTCACAGGCGAATGGGGTCAAATGCTCGGCAACGTCAATCATTCGCTATGGAAGGGATCAGGACATGACCTCCTGGCAGCACGTTCCACTCCCCTGGAAGGCGGGCGGTCTCGCCTTGGGGCTCGTCTTCTTCCTGGCCGTGGCGTTGGTGAAGCCCATCGGCGTTTCCACGCAGTTCGTCATTCTCGACGGTATTCTTTGGGATGCTGCCGTGCCCACCGTGGTCGTCCCGTCCGAGGACGCCAAGAGCGGCTATTCCAGCACCAACCCCTATCTCGACAAGAGCGGCGGCAAATACGCCAAGAACGTCGCCAATCCGCTCAACTACAGCTTCGTCTTCGTCATCGCCATGATGGTGGGGGCGTTCGTCTCGGCCATCCTGCGTGGCGGTGTGGCTCGGGACGAGCGAGCGATGCCGCCTGTGTGGCGCGCGAATTTCGGCGACTCCGTGGGCAAGCGCTATGTCGCGACCTTCTTTGCCGGCTTTCTCGTGCTCTACGGCGCGCGGCTCGCCGGCGGCTGCACCTCCGGCCACATGATGAGCGGCATGATGCAGACGGCGGTGTCGGGCTACATCTTTTCCGCCGGCGCGTTTCTCATCGGTATTCCCGCCGCGCTCTATCTGTTCCGTAAGGAGGGCTGAGCCATGGAAATCTTGCTTGCCATCCTGATCGGCGCGGCGTTCGGCTTCGTGCTCGACCGCGTCGGCGCCACCAATCCCAACTACATCATCCGCATGCTCAATCTGAGCAATCTGCACCTGATGAAGACCATTCTCGCCGGCATCGGTGTGGCGTCGATCTTCTTGTTCGGCGGTCTTCTTCTCGGTCTTGTCGATCCCGGCCATCTGTCGGTGAAAACCGCCTATCTCGGCGTGTTCATAGGCGGCCTGTTGCTCGGTCTTGGCTTTGCCGTCGCCGGCTATTGCCCGGGTACGGGGCTGACCGCTTTGGCCACCGGCCGTGTTGATGCGCTGTTCTTCGTCATCGGCGGCTTGGTCGGTGCTGGCGCTTATATGCTCACCTATGCCGGCATCGCCGAGACCGGGCTGTTTGGAGAGCATCGCCGGCGGCAAGGCCACGCTCGCACCCGTGAGCGGCGCCGATTACCCCTCGCTGTTGAGCGGCGTGGCCGGAGAATGGCTTGGCATTGGTATTGGCGTGGCCTTCGTGCTGATCGCTTGGGTGTTGCCGGGCCGGATCGGGACCGCGAACAAGCACGCTGTGCCGGCGGAATAGGGTGACAGGCTATTGATGATCGAGGATCCAGTCGGCGGCGTCGGCCAAGTCCGCGAGTGTCGCCGTCGGATGCGGGGTGAACCGTGTCTCGTCGCCGGGCTGATATTTTCCGGTGCGCACCAGTAAGGCGTGCGCCAGTCCGGCCCGAAGCGCCCCGGCAGTGTCGGCCTCCGCGTCGTCGCCGACCATGACGGCGGTGTCCGGCGCGCAGTCCATGCCGGCGAGCGCGCTCCGAAAGAAGGCCGGTGACGGCTTGCCCAGGACGATCGCCTCTTTGCGGCTCGCATATTCCAGGGCCGCGACGAAGGCGCCGGCATCCAGACTGAGCTCTCCGTCGTCGGCCTTGAAGGTGCGGTTCTTGGCCAGCGCCAGCAGGTCCGCGCCGCCGATCAGCGCCCGGAAGGCGCGGTTGAGATTGGCGTAGGTGAAGGCCTCGCCCGCATCGCCGACCACGACCGCGCGCCTCTCGCGGGCCGGAATGCCGGCGAACTCCTGTTCCAGATCTGGATGCACCAACAGCTCAGGCGATGCGTCGTGCGCGGCAAGCCAATCGCGGGCGGCCTGGCCCGGCGTGAACAACTCCTCGCCGGTGATCTCGAGGCCGAGCCTGGTCAGGCGCGCGAGCAGTGCCTGCTTTGTCTTGGTCGTGGTGTTGGTGACGAAGCGCAAGGCCACGCCCGCCGCGTGCAAGCGTGCCACGGCTTCGATGGCGCCGGGCAGCACATGGTCGCCCTCATAGACCACGCCCGCCAGATCGAGGAGCACGCCGCGGATCATGTGATAGCCTTGCGCGCTGGTGGCCCGGGATCAAGGGGGCGCCCGGTCGCGCACCCGTAAAAAATGGATTTCCCGATGAGCGCCCTGTTCGAAGAGCTCGACTATTGCCCGACGCCGATCGGGGCACTCACCCTGCGGCGCCGCCGCGATCTCAAGCTCGACGTGGATGTGTTCGAGATCAAGCTCGGCGACGAGTCGCTGATGTCGAGCCTGTTTACCGCATCGGAGATTGCGCTGGCGCGGCTGGGGCTTGCGGCGCTGGCGGGCGATGGCCCGTTCGATGTCGTGGTCGGCGGTCTCGGTCTTGGCTACACCGCCCAAGCGGTCTTGGAGAGCGCGGCCGTGCGTTCGCTCATCGTGGTGGATGCGCTTGCACCCGTCATCGAGTGGCACGAGAAAGGGCTGCTGCCGCTCGGCCGCGCGCTCGCCGAGGATCCGCGCTGCCGCCTGTTGCATGGCGATTTTTTCGCGCTCGCGGCGTCCAAGGCCGGGTTCGATCCGGAGGCGCCGGGCCGCACTTTCGACGCCATCCTGGTCGACATCGACCATTCGCCGGAGGCTCTGCTCGATGCGGGCAGTTCCTCCTTCTATCAGCCCGACGGGCTCCGCCGCCTCGCTAGGCATCTTCGTCCCGGCGGCGTGTTCGGCCTGTGGTCGAACGATCGTCCCGACGAGGCGTTTACGGCGCGCTTGCGCGGCGTCTTTGAAAGCGCGCGCGCCGAACCCGTGACATTTCACAATCCGCTCCAGGACAAGCCGTTCACGCAGACCGTCTATCTCGCGCACACGAAAAGCCATCCCACATGACGCACGCGGCGCAGCATGGCGGGACTTGCGATGCGCCAGCGGAGTCTTGCGTGGGGACGCGATCGCCGATGGATTGCCCGGTCTGCCGCGCCACGGAAACTTGGCCCCTCGACACGCTCGACGGCCGAGACTACTGGCGCTGCGGGGTGTGCGAGGCCAGTTTCGTCGACCCCGCGCAGCGGCTCGGCCGCGAAGCCGAACATGCCGTCTATCTCCTGCACGACAACGATCCGGCGGATGCGGGCTATCGTGGCTTCCTGTCGAAGCTCGCGGACCCGCTTCTGGCAAAGCTGCAAGGGCCGTCGCTTGTGCTCGATTATGGCTGCGGCCCGGGACCGGCGCTGGCCCCGATGCTCCGTGAGGCGGGGCACGAACTGCGGGTCTACGACCCGTTCTTTTGCCCCGACCTGCGTGCGCTGGCGTGCCGCTATGACGCGATCACCTGCACCGAGGTGGTTGAGCACTTCTATCATCCGGCGGAGGAGTTCGACCGGCTCGGCGCCATGCTGCGGCCAGGGGGCTGGCTGGCGGTGATGACCTGTTTCCAGACCGAGGATGCGCGCTTCGCCGGCTGGCACTATCGCAAGGACGAGACCCATGTCGTGTTCTATCGCGAGGCGACCTTTCAGGTGATCGCGGCGCAGCGCGGCTGGCAGTGTGAGGTGCCTTGCAAGGATGTCGTCCTGATGCGCAAGCCGGAGACGGCCGGGCAAACGCGATGACGGATGCATCGCCCGATCTGGTTGCGCTTCGCGCCTCTTTGGTGGAGCGGCTGGAAGCGCTTCGCGCGGCGAGCGAGACCACGGCGGAGAATCGCCGCCCCGTGGAGCTGGACCAGACGTCGGTGGGGCGCGTTTCGCGTATGGACGCCATGCAAGTCCAAGCCATGGCGGTGGCGACGGACCGGCGGCGCCATGACGAGGCACGCCGCGTCGAGGCCGCCATCAAGCGCATCGACGAGGGCGAATACGGCTCTTGCATCGCCTGCGGCGAGGAGATCGCGGCCAAGCGTCTGGCGGTCGATCCCACCGCCGCGACCTGCATCGCTTGCGCGAGCGGCGCGAGTGGCTAGCGCGGACTAGCCCTTCTCGATCAAAATGGCGCGGAGATCGTTGACGTTGGTCATCGTTGGCCCGGTCTCCAGCAGATCGCCGATGCCCTTGAAGAAGGTGTAGGGGTCGTTGTCGGCGAGCATGGCTTTCGGGTTGAGGCCGGCTGCTTCCGCGCGCGCCAGCGTATCGGGATAGATCAACGCGCCGGCATTGTCCTCGGAGCCGTCGACGCCGTCGGTGTCGCCGGCCAGCGCATAGATGTTCTCCATGCCGGCGAGCGCGATGGCGAGCGCGAGCAGGAACTCGGTGTTGCGCCCGCCTTTGCCTTTGCCCTTCAGCGTGATGGTGGTCTCGCCGCCGGAGATCAGAACGCAAGGCGGTGCTTCGGGCTGTCCGCGCATGGCGCATTGTCGCGCGATGCCCGCATGGACCAGCGCCACGTCGCGGGACTCGCCTTCGATGCTATCGCCGAGAATGACCGGCGTGACGCCCGCTTGTCGTGCGACTTCGGCGGCGGCTTCCAGCGAGGCTTGCGGCGTGGCGATCATGATATTCTCGACGCGCCCGAAACAGGGATCGCCGGGCTTCGGCGTCTCCTCGTTCCGCTCCAGCACGCGGCGCATATTCTCCGGCACGTCGAGGCCGTATTTCTCGATGATGGCGAGCGCGTCCGCGTTGGTGGACGGGTCGGGCACGGTGGGCCCCGAGGCGATGATCGAGGGATCGTCGCCCGGCACGTCGGAGATCATTAGCGCCACGACGCGTGCCGGATAGGCGGCCTGCGCCAGCCTGCCGCCCTTGATGGCCGAGAGATGCTTCCTGACCGTGTTCATTTCGCTGATGGTGGCGCCGCTGGCGAGCAGCGCCTTATTCATCGCCTGCTTGTCCTCGAGCGTGACGCCTTCGGCCGGGAGCGCCAGCAGGGATGAGCCGCCGCCGGAGATGAGGCAGAGCACGAGGTCGTCCTCGGTCAGTCCTTGCACCATGTCATAGATGCGCTGCGCCGCTTCGCGTCCGGCGGCGTCCGGCACCGGGTGTGCGGCCTCGACCACTTCGAGGCGTTCCGTCGGCAAGCGGTAGCCGTAGCGGGTGACCACGAGCCCATCGAGAGGGCCGTCCCAGGCATCCTCGAGCGCCTTGGCCATGGCGCCGGAAGCCTTACCGGCGCCGATAATGACCGTGCGGCCCTTGGGCTTTGGCGGTAGGTGCGCCGGGACACAGAGTTGCGGCAGGGCGGCTTCCACGCCGGCCTGAAACATGGCTTTGAGAAGCGTTTCGGGCGTCATTCTTTGACTGGAACCTCCCCCCTTGCTAACAGGCCGACGAACCTGCACAGACGATTGCCAGAAGGCAAGTGAATGAATACGGTGCGCCTTCCTTTTGCAGGAAATCGTACCGAAGTGCCAACAAGCTGGGGGCAAACGACCAATGCCGGAAGGCTCGAACGAACAACACAAGAAGCCGAAATCCGATATCGAGATCAGCCAAGCTGCGGTCATGCGGCCGATCCTCGAGGTGGCGAAGGAAAAGCTCGGCGTCGAGGCCGAGGACCTGATCCCCTACGGCCATTACAAGGCGAAAGTCTCCCTCGACTATATCGAGAGCCTCAAAAACAGGCCCGATGGCAAGCTGATCCTGGTCACGGCGATCACGCCGACGCCCGCGGGCGAGGGCAAGACCACGACCACGGTCGGCCTCGGCGATGCGCTGAACCAGATCGGCAAGAGGGCCATGATCTGCGTTCGTGAACCGAGCCTTGGGCCCTGCTTCGGCATGAAGGGCGGCGCGGCCGGCGGCGGCTATGCGCAAGTGGTGCCTATGGAGGACATCAATCTCCACTTCACCGGTGATTTCCATGCCATCGGCGCGGCCAACAATCTGCTCGCGGCGATGATCGACAACCATATTTATTGGGGCAACAAGCTCGACATCGATAGCCGGCGCGTCAGTTGGCGCCGTGCGGTCGACATGAACGATCGCGCGCTGCGCTCCATCGTCACCTCGCTCGGCGGGGTCACCAACGGTTTCCCGCGCGAGGCGGGCTTCGACATCACCGTGGCCTCCGAGGTCATGGCGATCTTCTGCCTGGCCAAGGATCTGGCGGACCTTCAGCGTCGTTTGGGCCAGATCCAGATCGGCCAGACGCGCGAGAAGAAGGCCGTGACCGCGAAGGAGCTGTCAGCGGCGGGCGCCATGGCGGCGCTGTTGAAGGACGCGCTGGCACCGAACCTGGTGCAGACGCTCGAGAACAACCCGGCCTTTATCCACGGCGGGCCGTTCGCCAATATCGCCCATGGCTGCAATACGGTGATCGCCACCAAGGCGGCGCTCAAGCTGGCCGACTACGTGGTGACCGAGGCCGGCTTCGGCGCCGATCTCGGCGCGGAAAAGTTCTTCGACATCAAGTGCCGCAAGGCGGGGCTCAAGCCCGATTGCGTGGTGATCGTCGCCACCATCCGCGCGCTCAAGATGCATGGCGGCGTGGCCAAGGACGATCTCAAGAAAGAGAATCTCGAGGCGCTGGAGAAGGGCTTCGCCAATCTCGAGAAGCACATCGAGAACGTGCGGAAGTACCACGTGCCTGTGGTCGTGGCGGCGAACCGATTCTCGTCCGACACCGACGACGAGATCGCGCTGCTGAAGCGCCTATGCTCAACGGCCAGCACCGAATGCGTGATGGCTGATCATTGGGCACTTGGCGGCGCGGGCGCCGTCGATCTCGCCGAGTCCGTGGTCAAGACCATCGAGACGCGGCCGAGCGACTTCCAGCCGCTCTACCCTGACAACATGTCGTTGTGGGACAAGACGCGCACCATCGCCGAGGAAATCTACGGCGCCGACGAGATCACCGCCGACAAGGCCGTCAAGGACAAGTTCGCCGAGCTCGAAAAGCAGGGCTTCGGCAACTTCCCGATCTGCGTGGCCAAGACCCAATACAGCTTCACCACGGACCCGAACGCCAAGGGCGTGCCGCTCGGTCACACCATCCCGATCCGCGAGGTCAGGCTGTCGGCGGGAGCCGAATTCGTGGTGGTCATCTGCGGGGACATCATGACCATGCCCGGGCTGCCGCGGGTGCCCGCCGCCAACAATATCGAGCTTGCGTCGGATGGCCGCATTAGCGGTTTGTTCTAGTCAAGCAAAGGGGTTGCCAGGCACGCAACCTGACGCTACCAACTTGCCCAAGCGCGAGGCATAGGTCCGCCTAGGACCTAGGCAGTTCAGAATATCCCTAGGAGAGAAACCATGGCTGGAGCCAGGCGGCCGGGCCGTAATTTTCTATTTGTGCCGGGACCAACCAACGTCCCTGAGCGAATCCTTCGGGCAATGCACGTTCCGATGGAAGATCACCGCTCCCCCGATTTCCCGAAGCTGACGCTGCCCCTCTATGAGGGCATGAAGAAGGTGTTCCAGACCAAGGACGGTCAGGTCTTCATCTATCCGTCGAGCGGCACGGGCGCGTGGGAAGCCACGCTCACCAATACGCGCTCGCCGGGCGACAAGCTGCTCGCCTCGCGTTTCGGCCAGTTTTCCCATCTGTGGATCGATCTCGCCCGCCGTCACGGGCTCGAGGTCATCGTGCAGGAGGAAGAGTGGGGCACGGGCGCCAGCCCGGAGCGTATCGAGGAGGCGCTGCGCGCCGACAAAAACCACGAGATCAAGGGCGTCATGGTGGTCCATAACGAGACCGCCACCGGCGTCACCTCCGATATCGCCGCCGTCCGCCGCGCCATCGACGCCGCCAAGCACCCCGCACTTCTCTATGTGGACGGGGTGAGTTCGATCGCCAGCATCGATTTCCGTTTCGATGAGTGGGGCGTGGATCTTGCCATCACCGGCTCGCAGAAGGGCATGATGCTGCCTGCGGGGCTCGGCATGGCCTGCGTGAGCCAAAAGGCGTTGGCGCAGATGGAAGACGCCAAGTGCACGCGCGCCTATTTCGATTTCGCCGATCATATCCGCACCAATCCGGGCGGTTACTTCCCCTACACACCGGCGCTGCCGCTGCTTTACGGTCTGCGCGAGTCGCTGAACATATTGTTCGAGGAAGGCCTGGAGAACGTGTTCGCGCGGCATCGCCATCTCGCCAGCGGCACGCGCGCGGCGGTCGAGGCCTGGGGCCTGGAGCTCTGCGCCAAGGATCCAAAATGGTACTCCGATACGGTGAGCGCCATCATGGTGCCGGAAGGCTTCAATGGCGCGGACGTCATCGACCGGGCCTATCGTCGTTATGACCTCGCGCTCGGCGCCGGTCTGTCGCAGATGGCGGGCAAGCTGTTCCGTATCGGCCATCTCGGCGATCTCAATGAGCTGATGCTGCTCGGCGCCATCGCTGGCGCGGAGATGTCGATGCGCGATGTGGGCATCGAAGTGCAGCCCGGCTCGGGCGTCGCGGCGGCACAGGAGTATTTCCGTGGAGCGCAGGGTGCTGGAGAACAGCGCCTCGCCGCGGAGTAAGAGGCCCGACGCTTAGCGGCAAGGCCATGATCTAACGCCATCCGGCGCGAGCGGCCTTGCTCCGGACAGGTTCCATGCGGCGTGGGAGAGCCCCGCGCCCAAAGTCAAATGGGGGAGGTTCAGTGGAACACGCGATCGTCTTCCTCGATCGAGAGTCGGTTGGCGCCGATGTGCGCGAGCCGGACTTTCCGCACAGCTATACCGAATATCAGTCGACCTGGACGCCTGAGGACATCGTCGACCGCCTCAAGGACGCGACCATCGCCCTCATCAACAAGGTGCCGATGCGCGAGGACGTTCTCAAGCAGTTGCCCAAGTTGAAGCTGATCGCCGTGGCGGCCACCGGTACCGACGTGGTGGACAAGGCTTACTGCAAGGCCAACGGCATTACCGTCGTCAATATCCGCAACTACGCCTTCAACACCGTGCCGGAGCACGTCATTGCGCTGATGTTCGCGCTGCGCCGCAATTTGATGGCCTATGTCGAGGATGTCAGGGCCGGCCGTTGGGGCAAGGTCGATCAGTTCTGTTTCTTCGACCATCCGATCCGCGACATCGCCGGCTCGACCATGGGCGTCGTCGGCTACGGCGCCATCGGCAAGGCCGTGGCCAAGCGCGCCGAGTGCCTCGGCATGAAGATCCTGCCCTATGACGTGTTCCCGCAGGACGGGCTGGTCGATCTGGAGACGCTGCTGAAAGAGAGCGACGTCATCACGCTGCATTGTCCGCTCACGCCCGAGACCAAGAACATGATCGGCGCCAAAGAGCTGAAGATGATGAAGCCGACCTCGATCCTCATCAACACGGCGCGCGGCGGTCTCGTCGACGAGGCGGCTCTGGCCGAGGCGCTCAAAGCCGGCACCATCGCCGGCGCCGGCTTCGACGTGCTCATCAAGGAGCCGCCGAAGGAAGGCAACATCCTGCTCGATCTCAAAATGCCGAACTTGATCGTCACGCCGCACGTGGCGTGGGCGAGCCGCCAGGCCATGCAGATCCTGGCCGATCAACTCATCGACAACATCGAGGCGTTCGCCGCGGGCAAGCCGCAGAACGTCGTCGAATAAATCCTAGGGACGAACGCCATGAAGAAATTGCTGTTCTTGTTCGACACCGACGAGATGCCGAGCGTGTTCGACACGGTGGTCGGTTATGACGGCGGCGCAGATCACGTCACGGGCTATGCGGGCGTGACGCCCGACAATGTCGGCGCGCTGGTCGATGGCTGCATTTTTACCCGCGGCGGCAAGGACAAGCAGAACACGGCGATCTTCGTCGGTGGCGGCAACATGGCCAAGGGCGAGGAGTTGTTCGAGAAGGTGAAGAAGTCGTTCTTCGGTCCGTTCCGCGTGTCCGTGATGCTCGACTCCAACGGCTCGAACACGACAGCCGCAGCCGGCGTGGCGCTGCTTGCCAAAGCGAAGTCGCTCAAAGGGAAGAAAGCCGTGGTGCTCGCGGGCACCGGCCCGGTCGGCATGCGGGCCGCGGGCTTCCTCGGCATGGAAGGCGCCGACGTCACCATCACCTCGCGCACCAAGGATCGCGCGGAAGCCGCCGCCAAGGTCATCGAGAACCGCTTCGGCATCAAGGTCGCGGGCGCGGCCGGCAGCAATGACGAGGAGCGCGCCGAGGCCTGCAAGGACGCGAATATCATCTACGCCGCCGGCGCGATCGGCGTTCAGCTACTGCCCAAGGCCGCTTGGCTCGACAATCCCAATGTCGAGATGGTCGCCGACGTGAATGCTCAACCCCCGCTCGGTATCGAAGGCATCGAGGCCACCGACAAGGGCAAGGAGTATGACGGCAAGCTGGCGTTCGGCGCGCTCGGCATTGGCGGCCTCAAGCTGAAACTTCACCGCGAATGCATCGGCAAGATGTTCGAGAGCTCCGAGGGTACGTTCGATGCGGAGGAGATCTACGCGCTCGCGAAAGAGATGGCTTAGATGACAGAGATCAAAGACACTACTGTCGAGGCGTTCCTTGATGCGCTCGCGTCGAGCGCGGCGACACCGGGCGGCGGCAGCGCCGCGGCGATCATGGGCGGCATGGGCGCGGCGCTGGTCAGCATGGTGTGCAATCTGACCATCGGCAAAAAGAAATATGTCGAGGTCGAAGCCGACATGAAGGAGGTGCTGGCCAAGGCCGAGGATTTGCGCCATCGCATGACCGGCATGATCCAGGACGACGTGCGGGCCTTCGACACGGTGATGGCCGCCTACGGCATGCCCAAGGAGACCGATTCCGAGAAAGAGGCGCGCGGCGAGACCATCCAGGCCGCCCTCAAGCAAGCCACCGAAGTGCCGATCCGCTGCTGCCATCTGGCGCGGGAGGTTATCGACCTGGCGTTGGTGGCCTCGGAGAAAGGCAACCTGAACGTGATTTCCGACGCCGGCGTTGGGGTGCTAGCCGCTTATGCTGCACTGCGAAGCGCGGCGCTAAATGTCTACATCAATGCGAAAATGATCTCGGACAAGAGCTTCGTGGACGCTAAGCTAAGTGAACTGGAGAGCCTTCTGGCCGGAGCTGAGGCCACGACCGAGAAGGCTTACGACATCGTCAAGGGCAAGGTGAGCTGATGCCGATCGGCGTGGGCTCTCAAAAAACGAAAGCCCGCCGAAGCGACTTACGAAGGGAGGAACGACGTGGACGTTCACGAGTATCAAGCGAAAGAGCTTCTGGGTAGCTTCGGCGTACCGGTGCCAAAGGGCGCCGTGGCCTTCAGCCCCGATCAGGCCGTGTATGCGGCGACCGAACTTGGCGGTTGGAGCTGGGCGGTCAAGGCGCAGATCCACGCCGGTGCGCGCGGCAAGGCCGGCGGCATCAAAATCTGCAAGACCTATCACGAAGTGCGCGAGGCGGCGCAGGAGCTGCTCGGCAAGCGTCTGGTCACGCACCAGACCGGACCCGAGGGCAAGCCCGTGCAGCGCGTCTACATCGAAGTGGCCGAGCCCTTCGAGCGCGAGCTTTATCTCGGCTATGTGCTCGACCGTAAGGCCGAGCGCATCCGCGTGATTGCTTCGCAGCAGGGCGGCATGGAGATCGAAGAGATCGCCAGGACCGATCCCGACGCCATCCTTCAAGTCGTGGTGGAGCCGGCGGTCGGCCTGCAGTCGTTCCAGGCGCGCGAACTTGCGTTCCAGCTTGGCCTAAGCATCAAGCAGGCGCAGTCTTGCGTGTCGACGATCATGAACGCCTATCGCGCGTTCCGCGATTGCGATGCGCAGATGCTCGAGATCAACCCGCTGGTCGTGACCAAGGACGATCGCGTGATGGCGCTCGACGCCAAGATGTCGTTCGACGACAACGCGCTGTTCCGCCGTCACAACGTGGCCGACATGCACGATCCTTCGCAGCAGGATCCGCGCGAGGCGCAAGCGGCCGAGCACAACCTCAACTATATCGGTCTCGACGGCGAGATCGGCTGCATCGTCAACGGTGCGGGGCTGGCCATGGCGACCATGGACATGATCAAGCACGCGGGCGGCACGCCGGCGAACTTCCTCGACGTGGGCGGCGGCGCTTCACCGGATCGTATCGCCACGGCGCTGAAGCTCGTCCTGTCGGACGACAACGTGAAGGCCGTCCTGGTCAACATCTTCGCCGGCATCAATCGCTGCGACTGGGTGGCGAAGGGTGTGGTTCAGGCGTGTGAGACCGTGGACGTCAAGGTGCCGCTCGTCGTGCGCCTTGCTGGCACCAATGTGGAGGAGGGCCGGAAGATCCTGGCCGAGAGCGGGCTGAAGCTGATCACCGCGGAAACGCTGGCCGAGGCGGCCGAGAAGGCCGTGGCGGCATGCCAGGGCAAGCTGCAGGCGGCTTAAAGCCGGTCACCGGAGAGAAAACGTAATGAGCATTCTGATCGACGAAAACACGCCGGTGATCGTGCAGGGCATGACCGGTGACAAGGGTACCTTCCACGCGAAGGAGATGATCGAGTACGGCACCAATGTCGTCGGCGGCGTGACGCCCGGCAAAGGCGGCGGCCGGCATCTCGACCGTCCGCTGTTCAACACCGTGAAGGAAGCCGTCAAGGAGACAGGCGCGGAAGCGTCCATCACCTTCGTGGCGCCCGCGTTCTGTTCCGACGCCATCATGGAGTCGGCCGATGCCGGCATCAAGCTCGTCTGCTCCATCACCGACGGCATCCCCGCTCAGGACATGATGCGGGTGAAGCGCTATCTGATGCGCTATCCCAAGGACCGGCGGACCATGATGGTCGGCCCGAACTGCGCCGGCATCATCAGCCCGGGCAAGGCCATGCTCGGCATTATGCCGGGGCATATCTACCTTCAGGGCAAGGTCGGCGTGATCTCGCGCTCGGGCACGCTCGGCTACGAGGCGGCTGCCCAGATGAAGGAAATGGGAATTGGCATTACCACGTCGGTGGGTATCGGCGGCGACCCGATCAACGGCTCCTCGTTCCTCGATCACCTCGCGCTGTTCGAGGAGGACCCGGAGACCGAGGCCGTGCTGATGATCGGCGAGATCGGCGGCCCGCAAGAGGCCGAGGCTTCGGCCTGGATCAAAGACAATATGTCGAAGCCGGTGATCGGCTTCGTTGCTGGCCTGACCGCTCCGAAGGGGCGGCGCATGGGCCATGCCGGCGCCATCATTTCGGCGGCCGGCGACAGCGCCGCCGAAAAGGCCGAGATCATGCGCGCGTGCGGGCTGACTGTTGCGCCCAATCCGAGCGAGTTCGGCTCGACCGTGGCGGGCGTGATTGGGGCTTAAGGAAATACCGGACCTCGCGGGCGATCGGAATTGCCTATGAGATGTCCGGTCTTTTCCTAGGTTTCTAAAGGTTGCAGGTGGGGCTTAATGGCCTCACCTCTAGCCTTGTCTGCGGCGGAGCCGGCGCTTAGGGGACATGGATGCCGTGCCGATCGAGGGGTCGCGCGGTCCTACCACTCAAAAGCCGATCGACCAGATCGGGGTGCCAGCGTTTTGCCCATGAACGAGGAGCCTACACAACCGGACCTTGAGAGCGAGGTGAGCGCAGACGCGCTTATCAGCGGAACCTCGGTCGAGGATGCGGCGAATATCCTGTTCGAACTCCTCATGGAGGTGGTGCGCCGCCACCAGCCCGAGATCGAGGGCGTGTTCGAGGGCGGCGCCAACATCTCCGACTTCTCTCCCGAGCTGATGGCCCGGGCGCTGCAAGCGCAGGGTATCTGGTTCCAGCTGCTTTCCATCGCCGATCAGAACGCGGCCATGCGCCGCCGCCGCCATATCGAACGCGCGCGCGGGCGCGATGCCTTGCGCGGCACGTTCGATCACGTGCTGGCCGAAGCCGCCAAAGCCGGCGTCGGGCCGAAAGAGATAGAGGAGCTTCTGCGCAGCTTGCGCATCCGCCCCGTCATCACCGCGCATCCGACGGAGTCCAAGCGCGTCACGGTGCTGGAGAAGTACCGCAAGATCTATCTCCTGCTGCGCGAGCTCGAGGCCAGCCGGTGGACGGAGCGCGAACGGCAGGCGCTCCTGGCCGATATTCGCGATCAGATCGAACTCGTGTGGATGACCGGCGAGCTTCATCTGGAGAAGCCCACGGTGGAGCACGAAGTGCTGCGCGGGCTTCACTTCTTCGATGAGACGCTGTTCGAGAAGGCTCCCGAGATGATGGGGCTGCTCGATGGCGCGCTCAAGCGCAATTACCCGGATGAGCACTTCGAGCTGCCGCCGTTCTTCCAGTTCGGCTCGTGGATCGCCGGCGACCGCGACGGCAACCCCCACGTCACCACCAGCGTGACGGGGTGGGCCTTGCGCCAGAATGCGCTAGCGGCGCTGCGCCATTACCGGGAGCGCATCGTGAACCTTGCGCGCGCGCTGTCCATCACCGAGCGCGCGCTGCCCGTGCCCGAGAGCTTCCGCAACGAACTTGCCCATGCGCTCAGGATGAGCGGCGATGCGCACAACATCGCGCAACGCAATCCCGGCGAACCCTACCGGCAGTTTCTCACCTGCGTGCTGCGCAAGCTCGATGCCACCATGAAGCGCGCCGAAGGGTCCGACCTGGAGCTTGGCACGCCCCATTACACGAACGCCGATGAGCTGATCCACGAGTTGCGTCTGGTGGACCGGGCGCTGAGCGAAGCCAACAGCCCTTCCATCGCCGCCGACCTGGTGCGCCCCGTGCGCCGGGCCGTGGAGCTGTTCCGGTTCTCGACCGTCAGGCTCGATCTCCGCGAGAACACCACGCGCACCACGCAAGCCCTGCAGGCGCTGTGGTGGGCGAGCGCCGGCCATGGCGAGGGCAATCCGCCGGAGCTCGGCTCGCGCGAATGGCGGACCTGGTTGCTGCACGAGCTCGCGCGGCCGCTGACCTCGGAGCGCGTGATCGTGGATTTGCCGAAAGAGACCACCGATCTCGTCGCGATGTTCGCCCAAGCCGCCGAGATCAGGCGGGGGCTCGACCGCGATGCCTTTGGCTCGTTCATCCTCTCGATGACGCGCTCGGTCGACGACATTCTCGGCGCCTATCTGCTCGCCAAGGAGGGTGGGCTGTTCCTGGATGCCACCGGCACGGAAGTCTGCGCCATGCCCATCGTGCCGTTGTTCGAGACCATCGAGGATCTGCGTGCCGCGCCGCGGATCATGCGCGAGATGCTGGCGATCCCCCTCATTCGCCGCTCCACCCACTGGCAGGGCGGCTTGCAAGAGGTGATGATCGGCTACTCGGACTCCAACAAGGACGGCGGCTTCGTCGCCTCCAACTGGGAGCTTGCCAAGGCGCAAGCCAACCTGACGCGCGTGGGCCAAGAGATGGGCACGCCGATCGCCTTCTTCCACGGCCGCGGCGGTTCGGTCTCACGTGGCGGCGCGCCCACCGGCCGGGCCATCGCCGCCCAGCCCGCCGGCTCGATCCGTGGCCGCTTCCGCGTCACCGAGCAGGGAGAGGTGGTCTCCTATAAATACGCCAACAAGGGCACGTCGCTCTATCAGATGGAGCTCTTGGCCTCGAGCGTGCTCGAGCACGCCTTGAAGTCGGAGCGCGAGGCGGCGCTCAAGCCGTCACGGGAGTTCGACGATGCGATGGAGGCTTTGGCGGGCGCGTCGCGCGCGGCCTATACCGGTCTCATCGGCCATCCCGATCTCGTCACCTATTTCCAATCGGCGAGCCCGCTGGAAGAGATCTCGATGCTCAATATCGGCTCGCGGCCGGCGCGGCGCTTCGGTGCCAACTCGCTTAAGGACCTGCGGGCCATCCCCTGGGTGTTCGCCTGGGCCCAGAACCGGCATCTCATCACCAACTGGTATGGGGTGGGCAGCGCCCTTGAGAACTTCCTCCAGGTACGCGGCGACCAGGGCCAAAGCCTTCTGGGCCACATGTTCGATAGCTCCCGGATATTCCGCCTGATCATCGACGAGGTGGAGAAGTCGCTGGCTGTCGTCGACATGGAAATCGCTAGGGATTACGCGGGGTTAGTCAAAGACGAGGGGGTCCGGAAAACCATCTTCGCCATGATCGAGAAGGAGCTTGCGCTCACCGCCGAGATGGTGCTGAAAGTGTCCGGAAGCGCCTTCCCAGCGGAGCGTTTTCCCCAATTCCGCGCCTCTTTGGCCGAGAGGCTTCCCACCATCAACGAGGTCAACCGGGAGCAGGTCGAGCTACTCCGCCGATTCAGAGCGAGCGAAAACGACCAGGATCGCGAAGCGTTCAAATCGGCATTGCTGCTTTCCATCAACACCGTTGCCGCCGGTCTTGGCGCTACAGGTTAATCAAGGAGGGACTATCAATGAGCTTTACCCTGATCCAGCAGGCGACGCCGCGCCTTCACCGTTCGGAGCTGGCCGTGCCGGGTTCCAACCCGTCGCTGTTCGAGAAAGCGGCCGCCGGTGGCGCCGACGTCATCTTCCTGGACCTCGAGGACGCCGTGGCGCCGGACGACAAGGAGCAGGCCCGCAAGAACATCATCCAGGGTCTCAACGACATCGACTGGGGTAACAAGACCATGATGATCCGCATCAACGGTCTCGACACCCACTATGCGTACCGCGACGTGGTCGACGTGCTTGAGAACTGCCCGCGCCTCGACATGATCCTGATCCCCAAGGTCGGCGTGCCGCAGGACGTCTATGCCATCGACATGCTGGTCACGCAGATCGAGCAGTTTAAGAAATACGAAAAGAAGATCGGCCTCGAGCTGCTCATCGAGACGGCGCTCGGCATGGCCAATGTGGAGGCCATCGCCCAGGCCAGCCCGCGCACCGAGGCCATGAGCTTCGGCGTCGCCGACTATGCGGCTTCGACCCGCGCGCGCACGGTCGGTATTGGCGGCCCTCATCCTGATTACGGCGTGCTGACCGACAAGGACGACAAGGAAAACCGCGACTATCACTGGGGCGATCCCTGGCACTATGCGCTGTCGCGCATGATGGTCGCCTGCCGCGCCTACGGGCTTCGTCCGATCGACGGTCCGTTCGGCGACTTCTCCGATCCGGACGGCTACCTCGCCGCGGCCAAGCGCGGCGCCGTGCTCGGCTTCGAGGGCAAGTGGGCCATCCATCCGAGCCAAGTCGATCTCGCCAACCAGGTGTTCACGCCGTCGGAGGCCGAGGTCACCAAGGCCCAGCGCATCGTCGATGCCATGAAGCAGGCCGCCAAGGAAGGCAAGGGCGCGGTGTCGCTCGACGGCCGCCTGATCGACATCGCCTCGATCCGCCAGGCCGAGGCGCTGCTCAACAAGGCCAAGGCCATGGGCATCTAGGGATGGGCATCTAGGCTGACGATCCTTCACCCCGGCGGAAGCCGGGTGCTGAAACGACAAATGGCCGGGGTCCGCCCCGGCCATTCTTTTTGGTTAGACGTGCGTGCGGTGCTAGCCGTCAGAGTGTGACCCGGGTTGCGCATCGTCGGGTTTCTGCCGGCGCACCATGAGCAGGGCCAGGCCCCGCTCGAAATCCGAGCCTCGATCCAGGGTCACGCCGCGTGCTTGGGCTTGGCGCACGAACTCCTCGAGCCGGTCTTGGGCGAGCGCCGCCCGCAAAGACAATCGATTCTCGCGATTTTCGTCCATCAGAACCTCCTCCATGCCGCAAATCATGGCTAGCAGGCCGGTGCACCGATTTCATGACGGGAGAGTGATGAAAACTGGGCAGGCCGGGGCTTGCCCTGGCCATTCTTGTTGCGCAGTCTGCAACTCTCGACGGGAGGAATTGGCAGATGGCGATTAGGGGCGGATGTCTTTGCGGGGCGGTGCGCTATGCGATCTCGGCGGAGCCGGCCGCGACGCGGGCCTGCTGGTGCCGCACCTGCCAATATCTCGGCGCGGGAAACGCCACGGTGAACGTGTTCTTCCCGAGCGAGGCGATCGAGGTGACAGGGGCCCTGCAGGCCTATCGGAGCCATGCCGACAGCGGCGGCGTGGTGTGCCATGAGTTCTGCCCGGTCTGCGGCACGCCGGTGTTCACCCAGTCGGTGACGCGCACTCAGGTGAAGGGCGTGCGGGCCGGCACGCTGGACGATCCCGAACGCGGCAAGCCGCAGAAGATCCTTTGGACGTCAAGGGCGCCTTCCTGGGCGCCGTTCGACCCGGCCGTGCCGCGCGTCCCGCGGCAATAGGGTGGGGTCGGCCTAGGCGCCGGGCGTTGCGTCCGTGTCGCCGTCCTCGGGTGCGGAGGCATCGTCGGTGACGCCCAATCCCGGCTCGTCGTCGGACCGCGCCAGGGTCGCGGTGGGCAGGAAGCTCAGGCCATAGACCAGGCCGATCAGCACGGCCCCGGTCAAAAGCGATAATAGCGAATACATCTCAAATCCCCTCCGTTGCGCGTGTTGTGCCAGGGGAACTGGGCGGGGCCGGGACTGAATCTCGGCTTTTTCTCGGCAGGGCAGGGCGCGGTCGCCACCGCGGCGCCGCAAGCCTTGCAGTTTTATGAAACTTGCCCCTAGGGGCTTGCCGGGCCGAGAGGCGTCCGGCAAATCCTCCGTCTTGCGCCGGCGTTATTCCTGGTTCGCGTCCGGAAAGGCGTCCGGGCTCCCTTTGAGGATTTTCGACAGGGTCCAGCGCGGCGGCACCGTCTCGGCGATGTCGTCGATGCGCCATTCCCCGTCCTCGCGCACGAGGCTGAACAGGAGGCTTCGCGGCTTGCCGAAATTGGCGAAGTCCGCGCGCACCCGCGCCTCACCGCCCGACCGGTAGACCTCTTTCAGCGTGAGGCCGCCGATCTCCCAGTCCTGCCCGTCGACGATGGGATTGAAGTCGATGCGGCCGACCTCGCCGTCTTCGATGCGGAAGCGGCGTCTTTGTCGAACAGCGTCCGCAGGCGTTTCGAGTAGATGTCAGACCCCTCCGGCTGGACCGGATCGGCGTTCTCGTCGTTCGTGTACGGCTCGTAGATCCGCGCGACGAAGGCTGCTGTCTCGCTCTGGGGCTCCTGCTCCGCCGCAGCCTCTTCGTCGTCCGGCCCCCCGCACGCGGTCAAAGCAGCGAGTGCGAGCAGCACGGCAAGGCCGGCGGCAAAGCGCCTGATGACGGAGAGAGGCGTCACGCCAAGAAGACGCATGGCGGCCTAGGACTCCGCACCGTCGCGGTGCCGCATGGCGAACTCTTCTTCCGGCGACAGCACCAGAGTCTTCCGGCTATGCACAGCGAAATAGGCGATCGCCACCGCATACCAGAGCGCCACGCCGATCACGCCGGTGCGATAGACCGGGTCGGCGAGCTGGAAGCCGATGGTCACTAGCGCGATCAGCACGGTCGCCACGGCCCCGGGCACGCCGAACGGGCTCCGGAAGGGGCGTTCGATCTTGGGAAACTTGCGGCGAAGCTCGATGAAGGTCAGCCCTTGCAGCAGATAGGAGAACATGGCGCCGAACACCGCCATGTTCAGCAGCACGCCGGCGATAAAGGCGCCGGCGCTCTCGCCGCCCATGGTGAACCAGACGGTGAGCATCACCGCGAGACCGACGCCGGCGAGCGCCATGAGCGCGGTGTTCGGCGTCTTGTGCTTGGAGTGCGTGACCGAGAGGAAATGCGGGAAGTAGCCGGCCCGCGACAGCGAGTAAATTTGTCTGCCGCCGGCGAAGATGATGGCGTGGAAGCTCGCCACTAGCCCGACCACCGCGGCAAGCGCGAGGGCGCCGGCCGCATGCAGATCGAAGATGGCGGCGAAGCCGTCCAAAATCGGCTCGGGCGAGGTGCCGAGCGCGAACGCCCCGATCAGCGTCTCGCCGTCCACGGTGCGCTCGATCGGGATCGACGGGTTGATGAACAGCACGAGACGCGATCAGCGTGAACATGCCGAGCATGATCCCCTTGGGCATGTCGCGCTTCGGGTCGACGGATTCCTCCGCCGCCAAGGGCAGCTGCTCGATGGCGAGGAACAGCCACACGGCGAACGGCATGGCCGCGAGCACGCCGTAGATGCCGAAGGGTAGAAACGGCCCGCCGCCGTTCTCGAGCTGCACCGCCTCGCCCGCTTCGTTGACGCCGATATTCAGCGCGTAGCGTGAGAAGTCGATCTGGGGCAGGGCGCTCACGAAGAAGGTGACCAGCACGGCGATGGCCATCACCGTCACCATGGCCGTCACCATAAAGGACAGCTCGACGCCGCGGGCGTTCGCGGTGACGAAGACGATATAGCCGGCGATCCAATAGAGCGGTTGCAGCTCCGGCGGCGTGCCGAAGATCGCGGTGAGGTAAGCGCCGATGAAATAGACGATCACTGCGGGCGTCAGCACATATTCCACGTTCTCGGCCATGCCGGTGATGAAGCCGCCCCAGGGGCCGAACGCCGTGCGCGCAAACGAATACGCGCCGCCGGTGTGCGGTAAAGCCGGGCTCATCTCGGCGATGGAGTAGGTCAGCCCGAGATACATGATGGTGATGATCACGGCGCCGAGGAACATGCCGCCCCAGCCGCCGACCGCGATCCCTAAATTCCAGCCGGAGAAATCGCCCGAGATTACCGCGGCGACGCCCAAGGCCCAGAGATAGAAGACGCCGGCGTGGCGCCTGAGCTCCCGGTCCTCGAAATAGCCGAGGCCCGCGGCGGTGTAGGACACCCCGGCCTCTCTCTTGCCGCCGCCCGATGTGCCGGCTTCGCCGTCCGTCATGTTTGAAGCTCCCTCAGATTCGGGGCGGACTATAACAGGGGCGGAGGAGAAGGGGCAGGTGAGGTTGGGAGGCCTTCAACGGCCGAATTGACGGTTCCGCCGCTCGGCTTACGGCGTCGCCAACGCGGTCCGGTCCGACAAACGAAAGCGGCGGCCCCAAGGAGCCGCCGCTGCGCGCACGCGAATAGGTGTGATCCGGGCCTAGGCCTGCGGGGGAATCCGGAGAGTCTGCCCCGGATAGATCTTATCGGGATCGGACAGCATGGGCTTGTTGGCCTCGAAGATGGTGTTGAACTTCGAGCCGTCGCCGTAAGCCTTCTCGGCGATCGCCCACAGCGTGTCGCCTTTCTCCACGGTGTGGAAAGTGCCCGGAACATCGGTCCCGTTCGTGGTCAGCTCCTCCTCGACCTTGGAGATGCCCTCCACGTTGCCGGCGGCAACGATGACCTTCTCTTTCATCTCCTGGGAGGGGACATCGCCGCTGATCTTGACGTTCTCGCCGTCGATCTCGACGTCCAGCTTGTCGGCGAGGCTCGGGTCACCGACCTCTTTGGCGATGGCCTCGGCTGCGTTCGCTTCGTCGGTGCCAAACAAGGCCTTGCCGGCGCTCTTCACAAAATCAAAAAGTCCCATGTCGTTTCCTTTCCGGCACGAAGGCCAGAGTTGTCCGTGCGCGCTTCGCACGTAAGTTCATTAGATGAATGCGCGTGGACCTTATTTGTTCCTCTATGACACGTGCGTATGACACGCGCGCGATGACAGCCACGCGACAGGAGAGATGCCCAGCGCTCGACTCTGCTATACTGGCGGTTCATCGCTTGGGACTCATCACTTGGGGGCCGTGCCATGCGATTCGTCCTCTTTGCCGCCGTGATCCTGACCGTGCTTGGGAGCCAAGCGCGCGTTGGAGATGCCCGCGCGGGCGGCCTGCTCGCTGGAGAGGGAGCCGCGCCGCCAGGCGTAAGCTGGACGGGCTGCCATGTCGGCGGCCATGCTGGCGGGGCTTGGGGGAGGAGTGATAAATGGATCCCGCGCACCCCCGGCGCCGCCTTCGATGGCGTGTCTCTCGGCGGCCATGCCGTCGACGGCTTCATCGGCGGGGTGCAGGCGGGCTGCGACTATCAGCTTGCAAACGGCGTGGTGCTCGGGGCCGGCGGCAGCTATGGCTGGACGCACGCGGACGGCACGCATGCCTCCACACGCGAGACAGGGGTGTTCTATCACAGCGAGGTCGAGGCGCTCGCCGCGCTCACCGGGCGTCTCGGCTACGCCTTCGATAACCTACTCGTCTATGTGGAAGGCGGCGCGGCTTGGGAGCGCGTGGATTACGCCGCGGCGACCACCCAGATCGGCACCGCCTATCGCGCGTCCGACACGCGCGACGGGTGGACTGTAGGCGCCGGCGGCGAAGTCGCCATCTCGGAGCGCGTCTCGGCTTTCGTCGAATATGCCTATTACGACTTCGGCACCGATCGCATCACGCTAGAGCCCCAATACAGCTTCCTGCCGACCGCCTTCGTCGACATCGAGGACACCGCCAACGTTGTCCGCGCCGGCGTGAATCTCAGGTTTGGCTTGGGGCGGTAGGCGCAGGTTCAGATTCGAGCCTGGCGTGCTACCCATCAGCTATACGGCGCTCGGCGCATCCCCTGCGAGGTACCGCGAATGCGGAACTATCATTGGCTTGTCTTAGTCTACACGCTTGTTTCAGCTCTGGCATTGGCCGCGGTTGTTCTGAGTGCCGCGGACTGGATCACGCCCGACCCCCTGTCCGCCATTCCGGCAATGCTGCTGGGGCTTCCTTGGAGCTACATGCTGACAAGCCTTGGCGCGTCCCAATCGCCCACATTGAACCTGCTTCTGGTTGCCCTGGGCATGGGTATCAACGCTGCGCTCATCTGGCTGATCGGCCGGCGCCTCAGTCGTGACTAGCTGGCTATTGCGCGCGCCGGACCTCGGCATCCCAGCTGTGGTCCTGCGCCATGACCACGAAATCTCGTTTCGATCGCGTGCTTGGATGCAAGGGCGCGTCGGTCATCACGAGCACCAATCCGGGATGCATGAGACCTGAAATCTGATTGGCAAGCGCGGGGTCGGACTGAACGCGCTCGATCAACGCTTCAGCCGACGCATCGGAGCCAGAACCATGCTTGATCGCATGCCAGTTGGCCGCCCGGCCATTTTCGTGCGGCGCGACCAAGACGAACACATGCGATCCAAATGGCTCGTTCGGCCGCACAATATCGATAGGCCCCTTGGCGAGGATCTTGCCGTCTTGCAGGACGTAGAGTTCGCGATCCGCCCGGCTTACCAGAAGCGAGACGGCATGCTGCATGTCGTCATGACGTTCTTTGGGCGGCAGCGTCTTCTTCTCAAGACTTGCAACCGCGGTCTGCATCTCACGG
>Ga0307378_10001396_pt1 | contig 39449 bp, 35 predicted proteins | sample UN1MG_FD_202238 | JGI IMG/M metagenome (GOLD analysis project Ga0307378, IMG submission 202238) | Soil microbial communities from Risofladan, Vaasa, Finland - UN-1 | ecosystem: Environmental > Terrestrial > Soil > Coastal area > Acid sulfate soil | place: Finland: Risofladan, Vaasa | collected...
CCGCCGACGCAGCGCGGCACGACAAGATGGTGGCGTTGGTGGAGGAGATGCTCGAGCTGCACAAGCGCCTCGCCGCCGCCAAATCGGACGCCGACAAGCAGCGCCTCCAGCGCGCCATCGCCGCCACGGATAAAAAGATCGACGCCCTGGTCTGCGAATTGTACGGCCTGACGGACGAGGAGATAAAGATAGTGGAAGAACCACTTTAGAAGGGACACTAGCTGCTATTTAAGGAGGGAGACAGGAGGAATAGATGGCGTTCAGAGCCGGCGACGTAAGCCCCGAGGCCGGCGTATACCGCTGCAAAAACTGCGGCGCCGAGGTCAAACTCACCACCGGCGAGACCTTCCCACCCTGCGACTGCGGCCAGGCCGACTGGTCCCTCGTTTGGCGGAACTCGCCCGGTGCGCCGCGGCGTTAAAGCGGGGTAGCTAAGCTTGGGGGGTACGAACCACGCGAAGGGTAGTCCCTTTGCGTACGGGGCGGTTTATACCGCGGGCGGGCGAGGTATAACGTTCCTCTCGAGCCGGGTGTCCGGGTCGGCGTTTCTCGCTCGAGTATTAATATGTTCGGGGGTTTTTGGGTAAATAACCCTTGACTTCGCTTCGTAAAATTGTTATATTTATGCCTCTCGCGGCGCGAGCCGCGAGCGCTTAATAATTATGGAGCTACGAGCGGTGAACGAGCGAACCTATATCCCGAAGGAAGACGACATCGAGCGGCGCTGGTTCGTCGTCGACGCCGACGGCAAGGTCCTGGGGCGGTTGGCGACGCGCATCGCGCAGATAGTACGCGGCAAGGAGAAGGTGTACTTCACGCCCCACCTCGACGCCGGCGACTTCGTCGTGGTCGTGAACGCCGAGAAGGTCCGCGTAACGGGCAACAAGCTGCGCGACAAGATCTACTACCGGCACTCGGGCTACGTAGGCAACCTCAAGGAAGAGCCGCTCGCCCGTTTGATGGCGCGTAAGCCGGAGTGGGTAATCATGCACGCGGTGCGCGGTATGCTTCCCAAGAACCGGCTGGGCCGCAAGCTGCTGAAGAAGGTCAAGGTCTACCGCGGCCCGAGTCACCCCCACGCCGCCCAGAAGCCGCTGCCGCTCGAGGTTTAGGCCAGGTTGGAGGATTTCGGTTGGAAGTGAAGAAACATTACGCCACGGGCCGACGCAAGTCGTCGGTAGCGCGCGTCTGGCTTTGGCCCGGCGAGGGCAACCTGGTCGTCAACCGCAAGCCGCTCGAGCAGTATTTCACGCTCGAGAGCTGGCGGGCGGACATCGCGAAGCCGTTCGAGGTCACGGCCACCACAGGCAAATTCGACGTCTTCTCGACGGTGAAGGGCGGCGGCATCACCGGCCAGCGCGGCGCGCTGCGGCACGGCATCGCCCGGGCGCTGGAGCAGGTGGACGGCTCCTACCGCTCGGCGCTCAAGAAGGCGGGCCTGCTTACCCGCGACCCGCGGGTGAAGGAACGCAAGAAGTACGGCCAGCCGGGCGCTCGCAAGCGGTTCCAATTCTCGAAGCGCTAACGTAAACGCCGCAACCGCGGAGGACGCGTTTTAGAGACCAATAAAATCCAGGGCTATCGCTCCAAAGGGGCGGCGACCGACGCGCCCCTTGCCTAAAAGCGAACCGGGTAACGGAGGTTTAGATAGTCATGTTCGACGTTTCGATGAAGCAACTGCTGGAGGCCGGCGTACACTTCGGCCACCAAACGCGCCGTTGGAACCCGAAGATGCGTAAGTACATCTTCGCGGAGCGCAACGGCATTTATATTATAGATTTACAGAAGACGCTGCGTCTGTTGGAGGAAGCGTACGAATTCGCCAGCGATACGGCGCGCGGCGGCGGCCGGGCGCTGTTCGTGGGGACGAAGAAGCAGGCTCAGGCCGCGGTAGAGGAGGAGGCGACGCGCGCCGGCGCCTTCTACGTAACCACTCGCTGGCTCGGCGGTACGCTCACCAATTTCGAGACCATAAAGATGAACATCGAACGCCTCAAGACGATCGAGGCCATGGGCGAGGACGGTTCGCTGGCGAAGTACAATAAAAAGGAGCGCCTCGGGTTCCAGAAGGAGAAGGACCGCCTTACCAGGTTGTACGAAGGCATCCGCGACATGCGACGCCTGCCGCAGATAGTTTTCCTGATCGACCCCCGGCGGGAAGCCATAGCGCTGCGGGAGGCCAACCGCCTCGGCATACCGGTGGTGGCGCTGGTGGATACCAACTGCGACCCGGACCCGGTGGACCACGTCATCCCCGGCAACGACGACGCCATACGTTCTATCCGCATCATGGCCTCCACCATCGCGACCGGCGTCGTCGACGGCCGCGCCGAGGCCACCGAGGGCGCGGAGGGCGCCGAGGGCGGGGGAGTCGTGGCGGAAGAAGCGCCCGGCGCCGGGGCGTACGTAAGCCCCGAGAAGTAGACGAGAGGATACCCTATGGCGATCGATGCGAACGAGGTAAAGAAACTCCGCGACCGGACCGGCGCCGGCATGATGGACTGCAAACGCGCCCTGCAGGAGTGCGGCGGCGACCACGACCGGGCGACGGAGTACCTCCGCGTCAAGGGCCTGGCCGCGGCCAAGAAGAAGGCCGGCCGGGTCACCGGCGAGGGTGTCGTCGTCTCCTACGTCCACCCCGGCGACAAGCTGGGCGTGCTGGTGGAGGTCAACTGCGAGACCGACTTCGTGGCGCGCAACGACGAGTTCCGCGCCTTCGTCAAGGATATCGCGATGCACATCGCCGCCTCCGACCCTATGGGCGTGACGTCGGACGACGTGCCCGCGGAGACATTGGGAGAGGAACGAAAGATAGCCGCCGAGCAGGCCCGCGAGCAGGGCAAGCCGGATAACATAGTCGAGAAGATCGTCGAAGGGCGCTTAAAGAAGTTCATAACCGAGAACACGCTTCTCGAGCAGCCGTTCGTCAAGGACCCCGACAAGACGGTGCGGGAGTTCGTCGAGGAGGCCGTCGCGAAGTTCGGCGAAAACGTCGTCATCGCGAGGTTCTCCCGCTTCAAGTTGGGCGAGTGAGCGTCGTGGGCGCGGCCCCGAAATATAAGCGGGTTGTGTTGAAGCTGTCGGGTGGCGCGTTCGCCGGCGAGGGGGGCGCGGGGCTCGAGCCGTCGCGGGTGTCCTTCGTCGCGGCCGAGGTGGCCGACGCCCGGGCCGCGGGCGCCCAGGTGGCCGTGGTGGTGGGCGGCGGCAACGTCGTGCGGGGGCGCGAGGCCGCGGCGCTGGGGTGGCCCCGGGCGGCCGTGGACTACATGGGCATGCTCGCCACCGGCGTTAATGCGCTGGCGCTCAAAGAGGGCTTGACGCAGCTCGGCGTGCCGGCGGCGGTGCTGAGCGCCTTCGACGTCGGCGAATGCTGCGAGCGCTACCGGCGCGAACGCGCGCTCGAGCTGCTGGAAGAGGGCGCGACGGTCATATTCGCCGGCGGGACCGGCAGGCCGTTCTTCACGACGGACACCGCCGCGGCGCTGCGTGCCTGCGAGCTGGGCGCTGACGCGGTGCTGAAGGCCACCGACGTGGCCGGCGTCTACGACCGCGACCCGAAGGACCGCGGCGACGCGAGCTTGCTAACGTCGCTCACGTACGACGAGGTGATAGCGCGAAATATGGCGGTGATGGACGCCGCGGCCGCGGCGCTGTGCCGGGACCACGGCATCCCCCTCGTCGTTTTCTATTTGTATGACGCCGGCAATATTGGTAAAATAATAAAAGGAGAAAAACTCGGGACCCGCGTGGGGTGAGGAACCGTGGTAGCGGACGAGATACTTAAGAAAACGGAAAGCAAGATGGAGAGCTCGGCAGCCGCGACCGGCCGCGAGCTCGGGTCCATCCGGACCGGCCGCGCGTCGGTCGCCTTGCTCGACCGCATCTACGTCGATTCGTACGGCCAGCGCATGCCCCTCAAGCAGGTGGCCACGGTCTCGGTACCGGACGCCCGCACCATCGTCGTCCAACCGTGGGACAAGTCCATAATCAAGGACGTGGAGCGGGCGATATACCAGTCCGGCCTCGGCCTCACTCCCACCAACGACGGCAACATAATCCGGATACACATCCCGCCGTTGACGGAGGAGCGCCGCCAGGAACTAGTGAAACTCGTGAAGAAGCTGGCCGAGGAGGGCAAGGTCTCCGTCCGGCGGGTACGCGGCGACGCCAACAAGAACATCAAGGCCGCCGAGAAAGAAGGCGAAATTTCCGAAGACGACGCGCAGCGTCTTATGGATAAGATACAGGAGTTAACGGATAGTTATATCGAGCGGGTTGACGCCCTCTTTGAAGCGAAGGAAGAAGAGATCCTGGAGATATAGTTATGGCCTGACTCTTCTCCAACTGAATAGCTTCTTGCGAGGGACCCGCCGTTCAGTTTGGGGTAGGCGAGAGTCCCTTTTTAAATTTGCGCGAACCGGGGCGGCTTGGGGCGGGAAGGCCGAGAAGTGGTTAATACGCACGCCCATGGAAATAATTAACCCGTTGGAGGAGCTCGACGAGGAGGAGCTCCGCGCCCGCTTGGAGGGCGCCGCGCTGCCCGCCCACGTCGCCGTCATTATGGACGGCAACGGCCGCTGGGCGAGGGGCCGCGGCCTGGCTCGCATCCGCGGCCACCAGGCCGGCGTGAAGGCGGTGCGGGAGGCCGTGACCGCGTGCCGCGAGGCGGGAGTCAAGTACCTCACGCTGTACGCCTTCTCCAGCGAGAACTGGGAGCGGCCGGAGCTCGAGGTCCGCGCGCTGATGCGCCTTCTCAAGAACTACCTGGTCGGCGAACGCGAAGAGCTTACCGAGAAGCATATCCGGCTCGAGGCCATGGGTCGATTGGACCGTTTACCGGAGGACGTCCGCGCGGAGTTGGATAAGACGATGGCCTTGACGGCGCCGTACGACGAGCTGACGCTCACGCTCGCGCTCTCCTACGGCGGCCGGGCCGAGCTGGCGGACGCCGTGCGCGCGTTGGTCACCGCCGGCGAAAACGACGTCGACGAGGCGACGATTAGCCGGTACCTTTACGCGCCGGGCCACCCCGACCCGGACTTGCTGGTGCGGACGAGCGGCGAGTTGCGCGTCTCCAACTTCATGCTGTGGGAGATAGCGTACGCCGAGATCTACGTCACCAACGTCCTGTGGCCCGACTTCCGCGCCCGGCACATGTACGCGGCCTTGCTCGATTACGCGAGCCGCGAGCGACGGTACGGCCGGGTATCGGCGGCCGGGGGGGGCGGCGGCTAATGTTGGCGGTCCGCATCTTGACGGCGGCGCTGTGGGTACCGGTGCACCTGGTGATCTTGATATGGGGTCGGCCTTACCACTTCTTGATTTATCTGGAGGCTATAGCGCTGGTAGCGCTTGTCGAGACGTTTCAGCTACTGGAGGCCGGGGGCCGGCGGCCCCACCGCCTAGCCGCGGTCGCGGCCGGCGTCGTGTTCCTGGCGGCCGTAGCGTACCGGCCGGCGATGTCGCTCTGGGCCGCGGCGGCGCTGGTGGTGGCGGTGCTTTTGGTCCCGGTGTTCCGGCGCGGCACCGCGGGCGCGCTGGCCGACGCCGGCGCTACGCTCTTCGCCTTCGCGTACGTGCCGGCGCTGCTCGCGTTTTTGATGCTGGTGCGGGTCCTTCCCGCCGGCGTGGAGCTGTTGTTGATTTTCTTTATAACGATATGGGCGGTAGACGTCGCGGCGTACTTCGTAGGCCGGGCGGTGGGGCGCCGTCGCCTCGCGCCCAACATAAGCCCGGGCAAGACCGTGGCCGGGGCCGTGGGCGGCGCCGTCGTGGGCTTGGTGATGCCGCTCGCGCTGGCCAAGCTCTTCTTCGCCGGCGCGGGCCTGGGTTGGCTCGGCGCGCTGGCGGCGGGCGCGGCCCTCGCGGCCGGCGACCTCGTCGGCGACCTGGCCGAGTCGGCGCTCAAGCGTGACGCCGGCGTCAAGGACAGCGGCGGCGTCCTGCCGGGGCACGGCGGCGTGCTGGACCGCTTCGACGCCGTGTTATTCTGCGCGCCGCTCTTCTTCGGCGTCCTGGTGCTGGTGGGGCGGGTCGGTTAAGACGATATGGTTAAACGCGTAGCCATACTGGGGTCCACCGGTTCCATAGGGCGGAACGCGCTCGACGTCGTCGCCTCGCTGGGCGACGAGGTCGAGGTGGTGGGGCTCGCCGCGGGGCACAACGCCGAGCTGTTGGCCCGCCAGGCGCGCTCCTTTCACGTCGCCGCCGTGGGGATGAACGACGAGCGGCAGGCGCGCGTGCTCGAGCCGCTGGCCGCGGAGGGCGTGGAGGTGTTCGCGGGCGACGGCGCCGCGGCCAACGTCGCGACGACGCCGACGGCGGACCTGGTCCTGGTCTCGGTCGCCGGGTTCGCCGGCCTCGCTCCCACCCTCGCCGCGTTGAACGCGGGCAAGGACGTGGCGCTCGCCAACAAGGAGTCGCTGGTCGCGGGCGGAAAGCTGGTGCGGGAGGCGCAGCGGGCCGCCGGCGTGCGCATCTTCCCGGTGGACAGCGAGCACGCGGCCCTGGCCCAGTGCCTCGAGATCTGCCGCCCCGACGCGGTCCGGCGGTTGATACTCACGGCCTCCGGCGGCCCGTTCCTGGGGAAGAGCCGGGAAGAAGTGGCGAACGCGACGCCGGAGCAGGCCGTGGCGCACCCGGTGTGGGATATGGGCGCCAAGATTTCGGTGGACTCCGCGACGCTTATGAACAAGGGTTTAGAGGTCATCGAGGCGTACTGGCTCTTCGACATGCCGTGGGACCGCATCGACGTCTTGATACATCCGCAGTCGGTGGTCCACTCGCTGGTCGAGCTGGCGGACGGCTCGTTCGTGGCGCAGTTCGCCACCGCGGACATGCGTCTGCCCATCCAGTACGCGCTTACGTACCCGGAGCGGCGCGCGGCGCGTTTCCCCACCGTGGCGCTCGAGCTCGCGACCATAGGCCGGCTCGACTTCGCCCGGCCGGACCCGGCGCGGTTTCCGTGCTTCGGCCTGGCCCTCGCCGCGGGGCGCGCCGGCGGCCTGAAACCCGCGGTAATGAACGCCGCCGACGAGGTGGCGGTCGAGAAATTCCTGGCGGGCGAAATCCCCTTCGGCGCGCTGCCGGAGATCATCGAGACCACGCTGGCCGGCGCCCCGGACGGCGACGTAGGCGGCTACGATGACGTCGCCCGGGCGGACCGGTGGGCGCGGCGCCGGGCGGAGGAGGTCGCCGCGGCGGTCGTGGGTCGTACTTAGGCGTGAGGTAAGGTCGATGTTTGCGAATAAAATTTTTCGGGCGAGGTACTTCTTAGCGGCGGCGGCTTTCGCGGCCGCGGCGTACGGCGACGTTATCGAGGACATCGAAGCCGACATCGCCGCCGACCCGGATAACGCCGACCTGTACGTCGAGCTCGCGATGGAATATGAGTACGCGAACGATTGGCGGGAGGCCGTGGACGCGTACCTGATGGCGCTGGCGCTCGTGCCCAACGACGCCGACGTACACTTCCGGCTGGCGGAGGTATACTTCGCCGTCGACAAGCTCGAGCCGGCGATAGACGAGTACCGCAAGGCCGTCGCCCTCGACGAAGGCCTCAAGAAGGCCTACTATCAGATGGGGCGCGCGTACCTCGGCTCGAGAAGGTACGACGAGGCCGTAACCGCGCTCGAGAAATACGTGGAGGTTTCTCCCTACGATTTCAACGGCCTGTGGTTTCTGGGACGCGCGTTGGAGAAGGTGGGGCGAAAAAAGGACGCGCTGGAGCGATACGAGGAGATATTGGACTACAGCACGGGTGCGTACGCCGCCGTGGGCAAGATAGGCGTCTTCGGAACCAGCGACGACCTCGCCGCGTACGTGCGCAAACTGGAGAAGGAAGTCTACGGAGAATAAGAATGCCGACGGAAAAACCGGCGCGAATGGTGGCTTTGATATACCCGCACGGCGGCGGCTTCATGGCCCGCATCTTCCCGGCGGGGATAGTCTGCTTCAGCGAGAGCATCGCCGGCCTGAAGGAAGAAATCGAGGCCGCGCTGGCCGACTACCGGGCCGACGCCGAGGAGTTCTCGGACGCGCTCGAGGATTTCGCCCTGTCGTTATCGCAGGCGGAGTGGGACTGGGCCGAGGGCTCGTCCACCCTCTTCTACGTCGAGCTCGAGGAGGATTACACCCAATAGGCGGGGACGCGTGACTACGATATTGGCATTCATAGTCGTTCTTGGGATTCTGGTCTTCGTGCACGAGGCCGGCCACTTCGCCGCGGCCAAGCTCGCGCGCATCCGCGTTCTGCGATTTTCGTTCGGCTTCGGCAAGGTCCTCCTAAGCTTCACGTGGCGCGGCACCGAGTACGCCCTATCGCTCTTGCCGCTGGGCGGCTACGTCAAAATGGCGGGCGGCGACGAGCGCGAGCGCGAGGGCACGCCCGACGAGTTCCTGTCCAAGCCGCCGTGGGCGCGGATGCTGGTGGCCTTCGCCGGCCCGGCGATGAACTTCGTCCTGGCGATAGTACTCTTCGCGGTGGTGGCCAAGGCCGGGTACACGCTCTACACTTTCCCGAACCGGGTCGGCGGCATACTGGAAACCGTGGCCGTCGACGGCGAACGGGTGCCGGCGCCGGCCAATCTGGCGGGCTTCGAAGAAGGCGACGTAATCGTGGCGGTGGACGGCCGGCCCACGACCTGTTGGTTCGACCTCCAGCGCGTCGTGAGCGCGAACGCCGGCCGCAAGCTTACGTTCGACGTCCTACGCGGCGGCCGTAAGTTGACGCTCGAGGCCGCGCCGGCGCTGGAGCCCGAGACCGGCCGCGGCCTGGTGGGGTTGATGCCCTACCAGACGAACGACGTCTACGGTGTAGCCGAGGGGACGTCCGCCGCCGCGGCGGGCGTGACGAAGGGCGACCGCGTCGTATCGATGGACGGCCGACCGGTGGCCACGTTCAACGACTTGTTGGCGCTGACCGTGGACCTGCCGGCGGGCGGCCACGACGTCACCTTTGAAACGGCCGCCGGGCCGGTAACGGCGACCGTCGATTACAAAGGGGAAGGCGCCGAGGAATTCGTCGAGAAGCTCGGCGTGGTGTGCGGCCTGCTCGAGGTCCGAAGGTCCGAGGACTGGCTCGGCGCCGTTCCCGCCGGTTGGGACCGGACGTGGGAGATAATGGCCGGCACCGCCCGCGGCATGGCGCTGGTGTTCAAGGGCCGCGTCAAGGTTACCAAAGCGCTGGGCGGCCCCATCACCATCGCGCGCTTCGCCGGCGAAACGGCGCGCGCGGGCTTCGTGCCCTACGTGGAGTACATAGGTTTTCTCTCGGTAATGTTGGCGATGCTCAACCTCTTGCCGGTGCCGGTGTTGGACGGCGGCCACATTGTGATCGGCCTTTTCGAGACGGTGCGGCGCAAGAACCTGTCGGCTCGCGCCCGGGAGCTGGTCAACGTCGTCGGCTTCGCCTTGATGGTCGGCATCGTCGCGCTGGCGCTTATCGCCGACTTCACGAGGGTCTTTCAGGGTTAAATTAAAAAAGCGATGTTTACGCGAGACGAAACGAAGAAAGTCATGGTGGGCGGCGTCGCGGTAGGCGGCGGCGAGCCGGTGCGCGTCGAGTCCATGACCAAGACCGACACCCGGGACGTGGCGGCGACGCTGGCGCAGCTCGAGCGGCTGGCCGAAGCGGGTTGTGAGATGGCGCGCGCGGCGGTTCCCGACGTCGACGCCGCGGCGGCTTTCGGCGAATTGGCGCGCCGGTCGCCGGTGCCGCTTATGGCGGATATACACTTCGACCGCCGCCTGGCTTTGGCCTGTCTCGACGCCGGCGCCGCGGCCGTTCGTCTCAACCCGGGCAATATAACGCGGCGCGAGGAATGGCTCGAGCTCGGCCGCGAGATGGCGGCGCGCGGCGCGGCGGCCCGCGTAGGCGTGAACGCCGGCTCGCTCGCGCGGGACGTGGTCGCCCGACACGGCGGCCGCACCGCCGCGGCCATGGCGGCGAGCGCCGTCGAGGGCGTGCGGCGGCTGGAGGACGCGGGCGTCGAAGACGTCATCGTCTCGGCCAAGGCTACATCGCCGGCGGTTACGCTCCAGGCCAACCGCCTCATAGCCGAGGAGCTCCCGTACCCGCTCCACGTCGGCGTCACCGAGGCCGGCCTGGGCGACGCGGGCGTCGTGCGCTCGGCGGCGGGGCTGGCCCTTATCCTAGCCGTGGGTTTGGGCAATACCCTCAGGGTATCGCTCACCGACGCGCCGGAGCGCGAGGTGGCCGTCGGCTACGAGGTCTTGCGGGCGCTCGAGCTGAGGCGGCGGGGCCCCACGCTCATCTCCTGTCCCGGTTGCGGCCGGGCCCAGGTGGACGTGGCGGCTCTGGCCCGCCGCGTGGCGCAGAGCCTGAACGGCGACGTGCGCGACGTCGTGGTGGCCGTCATGGGGTGCGCCGTTAACGGCCCGGGCGAGGCGAGCGAGGCCGACGTCGGCGTGGCCGGCGGCAAAGGCCGGGGCGTCGTGTATCGCAAGGGTGAAATAATGCGCGCGGTGGACGAGGGCGAGCTCGTGGCCGCGCTGCTCGAGGAACTGGATAGGTTGGGGTCGTAGCTTTATGTTGCTGGAAGACGCGCGGGAGAAAGTAGCCGAACTCGCGGCCGCGGTGGCCGCGGCGCGGGGCGTCGACGTGTGGGACGTCTCGCTCAAACGCGGCCCCAAGGGTTGGGTGGTGAAGGTTATCCTCGACCGGGCCGAAGAGTTCGTAAGCGTGGAGGATTGCGCCGACGTGAACGTTAGGCTGCGTGCCCGGCTCGAAATTGAGAACGCACTGGCCGGCGCGTTCGACCTCGAAGTGTCGTCGCCCGGGTTGGACCGGTCGCTGCGGGGCCGGCGCGATTTCGAGCGCTTCCGCGGCATGCTGGCCCGTTTGAAGGTCAAGCGCGGTACGCGGCCGGAGACGGTCGTGGGACGCATCGTGAAGGTCGACGCCGACGGCCTCGAGCTCGATATCGACGAGGGCCGCCGGACTTTCGAATTCGGCTCGGTGGCGGAAGCCAGGCTCGAGCCGGAACTACCGGGCTTCGGGAAGAGCGAGCCCTCGGGTAAGAAGGGTCGCGGTAGGACGTGGCCTCGGCGCTAGGAGAGAGATTGACCATGGCGGACGAGATTCAATTGAAAGAAATGGTGGACCAGCTGGCGCGCGCCAAGGACATCGAGCGCGAGGTCGTCATCGAGGCTTTGGAGGCGGCGCTGAATTCGGCGTCGCGGCGCAGCCACCTCAACATCCCGGAGATGGACATACACCTCCTGGAGGAGGACGACGACGTAATCATCGTGTCGCGCCGCACCGTCGTAGACGAGGTGACCAAGCCGGGGATGGAGATAAGCCTAGAGGAGGCGCGTGCGATGGACCCGGAGGCCGAACTGGGCGACGAGCTGGACGTCGAAATTTCTCCCTCCATCTTCGGCCGCAACGCCGCCCAGATCGCCAAGCAGGTCGTAATCCAAAGGCTGCGCGAGGCGGAACGGGTCGTCATCCTCGACGAGTATCAGAAGCGCGTCGGCGAGGTGGTGAGCGGCGTCGTCAAACGCGAGTCTAAAGGGACCGTCGTCGTCGACCTTGGCCGTACCGAGGCCGTCATGCCGTACCGGGAACGGCTCCCCGGCGAGGAGTACCGCGTCGGCGACCGCGTCCGGGCGTACCTCATCGAGGTCCGCGAGACTACTAAGGGTGCGCAGATTATCATTTCGCGCGCCCACCCCGACTTCTTGACGAAATTGTTCGAGCTCGAAGTCCCTGAAGTATACGAGGGGTTGGTGAAAATACAGGCCGTCGCCCGCGAACCGGGTTCGCGCTCCAAGATCGCGGTCTCGAGCCGGGATAAGAACATCGACCCGGTAGGCACCTGCGTCGGCATGCGCGGTTATCGCGTGCAAGCGGTCGTCCGTGAGTTGTCGGGCGAGAAGATCGACATCGTGCGGTTCGCGCCGTCGGTGGAGGAGTTTACCCGCAACGCCCTGGCGCCGGCGCAGATTACGGCCATCGACGTTGACGAGGGAGCCTACCACGTCGTCGTGGTGGTGCCCGAGAACCAGCTCTCGCTGGCCATAGGCCGCGGCGGCCAGAACGTCCGGTTGGCCGCGAAGTTGATCGGGTGGCACCTAGACATTATAAGCGAACGCGAGCGCGAGGAGTTGGCCGTTCGCGAGGAAGCCGAGGCCGCGGCCTCTTTCGACTTTCTTACTACTCTCCCCGGCGTCGGCGAGAAGACTGCCCTGACGTTGTACGAACAAGGTTTCGGGGCGGCCGACGAAATACTGGCCGCGACGCCGGAGGAGCTGGCGACGGTACCGGGTATCGGGCCCAAGACCGCGGTCGAGCTTCAGGAAAAAGTTGCGGCGCGCCTAGCGGAATTAGCCGAGCAGGGCCTCGAACCCCCTAAGCCCGAGGATTACATCGAGCCCGAACTCGTTGCCGCTTCCGCGGAGGAAAAGCCCGACGAGGAAGGCGCCGCACCCGAAGGTGACGCGCCGCCCGCGGCCGAGGAAGCCGCCGCGGCTGTCGAAGCAGACGAGGAAGCGGGGGCCGTGGCCGGGGGAGTTGATGAAACTCCCGAAGCCGCGCCGGCGGAAGAAGAACCGGCGGCGGCCGAGGAAGAGGCCGTCGAGCGCGGCGCCCCGGGCGAGGAGACGCGACCGGGTGAGGAGGGCGAAGCCCCTGAGCAGGACTGATTTCCCACTAGCACGGGATTTGCGTCCGCTAGTGCGACTAAGCGAGGTGTTAAACTTTGGCCGCCAAAAGAAGGGTCCACGAAATAGCCAAATCGTTGGACCGGACCAGTAAAGAGCTGATCGAAGTACTGCGGCAGATCGGCGTCGAAGTTAAAGCCGCCAACAGCGTAGTCCCGCCGGAAGACGAGGCTAAGTTGCGCGCGTACTTATTCGGCATAAAGGACCGTGATCCCGAGGAACAACCGCTCGTTATTCCCGAAATGGCGAAACCCGCGTCGGGGAAAGTGCGCCTCCGTAAAAAAGCGCCGCGTAAGAAGGAAGAAGAACCGGTGGCCGTAGAAGCCCAGGCGGAGGCGGTCGGAGTCGTGGAGGCGCCGGAGGCCGGGGTAGCCGAAGTTGCCGCGGAAGAACCGGTTGAAAAGGAAGTTAAGGCTGCAGCGGCGGTCGAAGAGCCATCGGCCCAAGGCCCCGCGGAGGAGAAACCGGCGGCCACAGCCGTCGCGGAGGGCGAGGCCGGCGTCGACGAAAAGGCTAAGGCCGCCAAGGTTAAGAAAGCTCCCCGTCCGGAGAAAGCCGACGCCGTGGTAAAAGTCCAGGAGGAGATATTGGATGACCGCGGCGCGGCGGTGTCGCCGGAAGCGTTGCGGCGGCTCGCGAAGGCGGAACGGATGGTGCGCCCCCCCGCGCGCCGGGGCCCCCGCGGCCGTACCGACAGGGGAGGCCGGGTGAAGAGAGGCGTGCCGGAACGCTCGCGCGCGTACGGCCGTAGGGGTACGGCCGCATCGAAGGCGGCGCCTAAAGTCGCTCCTAAAAAGAAGGTGTGCCTACGAGAAGAAAAGACGCTGGGCGAGCTGGCGTTCGCGCTCGACGTCTCCACGGAGAAGGTCGGAGAGTCCTTCCGCGCTAAAGGCCGCCGTGACCTTAACCCGTTGAGTATTTTGAGCGTCGACGAACAAGCGGAGGTCGCGCGCGAATCGGGGTTCGACGTCGACGCCCAGGCCGTGGAGCCGAAGCTCGTGCCGCGCCGGCCCGTCGTGGCCGTATTGGGCCACGTCGACCACGGCAAGACGACGCTCCTAGACGCCATCCGGAAGACCAACGTAGTAGCCACGGAGTCGGGCGGCATCACTCAGCACGTCGGCGCTTCCATAGTGGACAGCCGCTTCGGCGACGTCGTCTTCATAGATACCCCGGGCCACGAAATATTCACCCAGATGCGTGCGCGCGGCGCCCGGGTTACGGACGTCGCCGTCTTGGTGGTCGCAGCCGACGACGGCGTCATGCCCCAGACGCTGGAGTCTATAAGCCACGCCAAGGCCGCCCACGTCCCCGTCGTCGTTGCCATTACCAAGATGGACAAGGCGGAGGCGGACCCGCTTCGCGTTAAACGCGGCCTGGCCGACCATGGCGTCACAACGGAGGACTGGGGGGGAGAAGTGCTCTCGGTCGAGGTCTCCTCGCTTCGGGGCGAGGGTTTGGAAAAGCTGTTGGAAGCCATTTCGCTTCAATCGGAGATCATGGAGCTTAAGGGCGACCTCAACGCCCGGACGAGGGGTGTAGTCATCGAGTCGACGCTCGACCGGGGCCGCGGCGTCGTCATTACCGTCCTGGTCCAGCAGGGAATCCTCAAGGTGGGCGACGCGTTCGTCGTGGGCCGTTGGGCGGGCCGCGTGCGGGCGATGTTCGACGCCGTCGGCAAGAAGGTCAAGGAGACCGGCCCCTCCACGCCGGTTTCGATACTCGGCGCGGAGGGCGTTCCGGAAGCCGGGGACGTACTGGTCGGCATGCCGGACGACAAGGTAGCGCGCAGCCTGGCCGCGCTCCTGGCCGCCGAGGCCGAGCCCGAAGTAGCGCCCGAGCCGGCGTTCTCTTTAGATGAATGGTATCGCCAGCTCGAAGGCGGCGGCAAGTCGGAGTTGAACCTGGTCGTTAAGGCGGACGTGGCCGGCTCGGCGGAGGCGCTGGTGGAGCACCTGAGCGGGTTGGGGAACGAAGAAGTAAGCCCCAAAATCCTGCACTCCGGCGTGGGGGCCGTGAACGAAACCGACGTGTTGTTGGCGAGTACTTCGCAAGCGGTGTTGGTGGCGTACCGCGTCGGCGTGGAGGCGAAGGCGAGAAAACTAGCCCAACGCGAGGGCGTCGAGGTCCGCCGTTACGACGTCATCTACGAGACCATCGAGGACGTGCGGGCGGCGCTGGAGGGTTTGCTCGAGCCCGATATTGTTACCGAGGTCGTGGGCAACGCGGAGGTACGTCAGGTGTTCGACGTCTCGAGCTCGGTACGCGTCGCCGGCAGCATGGTAACCAGTGGCCGCGTCTTCCGCGGCGCCCGGGCCCGCGTATTACGCGAGGGCGAAGTCGTGCACGAGGGGACCGTCTCGTCGTTGCGTCGTTTCCGCGACGACACTAAAGAGGTTCAGCAAGGTTTGGAGTGCGGCATCGTAGTGAGCGGTTTTGCGGAGGTGGCCGAGGGCGACATCATCGAGGTACTGGAGGAGCGTAAGATAACGCGTCGCCTCGACGCCAAATGACAAAAGAGAAGCGGCCTTATCTGGCGTTGTTGACCGTTACCGTCCGCCTGGAAGGTACTAGGAGCTTGAAGGAAAAGCGGATGGTAGTCCGTAGCCTGAAGGACGTCATGCGTGCGCGCTTCGGTGCCGCCGTGGCCGAAGTAGACGGCCTGGACGATAAGACGCGGGCCGTCGTCGCGTTGGCCGGCCTGGCGACGGCGCGCCGCCGGGCGGACGCCTTGCTCGCCAAATTCGAGAACCACCTTGAGCGCCGGTTCGGCGACCTTGACCTGACGCTCGAGGGGCGAGTAGTGGAGCTTTAGCGCGGCCCCGGAACCGCCGTCGGAGCAGTGGTTTGAATGCAAGAAGGATTCCGCATAGCCCGGGTGGAGCGTTTGGTCAAGAAAGAGGTCGCCGACGTTCTGGCCTCCCAGGTCGTGGAACCCGCGGCGCGAGACGTGACCGTGCTCTGGGCCAAGGTTTCGAGAGACCTGCAATTCGCCGACGTTTACGTCAGCGTCTACGGCGACGAGGAACAGGTGTCGCGAGGTCTGGAAGCGCTGGCGCGGTGTCGCGCGTTCGTGCAGAAGCAGATCGGCGGGCGCGTCCGGTTGCGGCGCACCCCCCACATCCGCTTCCGACTCGATGAAGAGTATCGGGCGGCGGCGCGCGTCTTCGAGATCCTCAAGGAATTGGAAGCCGATGAATTTCCCGGCGGCGGCGAAGATAGCGGCGGCGGTTAAGGCCGCGCCGCGGCTCGTGCTCGCCACCCACGCCGAGCCCGACGGCGACGCCGTGGCCAGCGTATTGGCGTTCGCCCACACGCTGCGTTCCCTCGGCGGCGACGCGACCCCCTGGCCTTTGGAGGCCGTTCCCCGCCGCTACGCCTTTCTCCCCGGATTCGACGAGCTGACATCGACCGCGCCGCCCGTCTGGCGCGACGGCGACGTAGTCGTCGCGCTCGACAGCGCCGACGTAACCCGCCTGCCGGAACCGGTGGCGGCGTTCGGCCGCGACGGCGGCGTCGTTATCAATATCGACCATCACGCTTCCAACCCTGGCTTCGGCGCGGTGAACTGGGTCGAGCCCGCGGCCCCCGCGGCCGCGGCGCAGGTGTGGGTCGTCCTCCGCGAGCTGACGGCGGAGCTCCCCGACGCCGCGGCGCTGTGTCTGTACGTCGGCCTCGTCACCGACACCGGCAACTTCACCTATACCAACACCAACGCCTGGGCGTTCGACATGGCGGCGGACCTCGTAGCCCGCGGCGTCTCGCCCGCCGACGTAGAGGGCGAGCTCTATCGGCGGTACCCGGCGGCCTATATGAACCTCCTGGGCGCGGCGCTGGCCGGAATGAAGCGCCGGAACGGCATCGTGTACGTAACGGTAACGCGCGAGGCGCTGGCCCGCGCCGGCGCGAAGGTCGAGAACACCGAGGGGATAGTCGACTATACCCGCCGCGTCGACGGCAGCCGGGTGGGCATCCTCTTCCGCGAAGAGGAGGGCGGCGTAAGGATATCGTTCCGCGCCGCGGAGGAGATAGACGTCAGCGGCCTTGCTCTCGCCCGGGGCGGCGGCGGCCACGCCGCCGCGGCCGGCTGCTTCGTCGAAGGTTCGATGGCCGAAGTTCAAGAGGCCGTGCTGGCGGAGGTGGAAGAGTGGCTGCGCCGACAATAGGCGGCCTCGTAAACGTGAACAAAAACCGCGGGCCGACGTCCCACGACGTCGTCGACGTGGCGCGGCGCGCGCTCGGCACCAGGCGCGTGGGCCACGCCGGAACGCTCGACCCGGCGGCGCACGGCGTTCTCCTTATCCTGTTCGGCCGCGTTACGCGGCTTGCGCGTTTCTTCGGCGGTTATAAAAAACAGTACCGCGCCATCGTAAAGCTAGGCGCGGAGACGTCGACCGGCGACGACGAGGGCGAGGTACTATATAAGAGGGGAGTCCCCGCCGACGCGTACGACGCGCTGGCCGCGGTGGCACGTTCGTTCGTGGGCGAAATCGCGCAGGAAGTGCCGGCGTTCTCGGCGGTCAAGCGCGGCGGCGAACCGCTCTACCGAAAGGCGCGCCGCGGCGAGGACGTGGTCGCGCCCACGCGAGCGGTTACCGTGTACCGCCTCGACGTCGAGAGCGTGGAGCCGCCGACTTTCACCGCCTTCGTCGAGTGCGGCGGCGGCACGTACGTACGCGCGCTCGCCCGGGATATAGGCCGCAAGTTGGGCGTAGGCGGTTACCTCGTCGACCTGACGCGCCTCGCCGTGGGGTCGTTCGCCCTCGCGGACGCGCTTCCCCAGGACCGCCTCGCGAGCGCGGCCCCGGACGAAATATTCGCGGCGCCGCATTTCACGGCCGCCGCGGAGTTGTTGCCGGAGTTGGCGGCGGCGGGGCTTTCCTCGGCCCAGGTGGCGGACGTAGTGCACGGTCGCTTCGTACCGGCGCCGGGGAACGTACGCCCGGGCGACGCGGTTCGCCTGCTGGCTCCGGACGGCGGCCTTGTCGGCATCGGCGTCGCCGCGGAAGGAGGCCGCGTCAAACCGGACGCGGTTCTGGTAAAACCCGACGAGTTGGGTGGAGGTTAAATGCGACCGAAGCGACTCGTAGATTTACACCTCCACAGCTCGTTCTCCAGCGACGGCCAATACACGCCGGCGGAGCTGGTCCGCATGGCCGCGGAGAAGGGGTTGGCCGCTGTCGCCCTTACGGACCACGACGACGTCGGCGGCCTGCCGGAGTTTATGGCCGCCGGCGCCGCGAGCGCGGTGGAAACCATCCCGGGCGTAGAGCTGACCTGCGACCTGGGCCGGCGTTGGGTGCACATCCTCGGGTATTTCATCGATTGGGAAGCGGACGCTATAACCGGGGCCATAGCCGCGTTGACCGCCGCCAGGCGGCGGCAGGCCGCGGGCCGGCTGGCGATTTTAAGGAAGCTGGGCATAGTCGTCGACGACGAGAAGCTCGCGCGGGAGGCGCGGGGCCAACCGCCGGTAGGGCCGGTCATAGGCCGCGTGGTGTTGAACGACCGGGGTAACGACGGCCACCCGCTGCTCGAGCCGCTGCGCCGGCCCCCCAAGGCTGCGGCCCCCTACTTCCACTTCGATCGCGACCTCTTGTCCCACGGCAAACCGGCCTACTTCCCGGTGGCGCGGATGTCACCGGCCGAGGCGGTCGAGGTTATTCGGGCGTCGGGCGGCGCCGCCGTCTTCGCGCACCCGGGCGACAAGTTCCGCCTGCCGGAGGACGAACCGGTCTTCGCGGAATTGGCCGCGGCCGGGATGGCCGGTATCGAGGCCTATTGTTCGTATCACGACGACGAGCAGGGCCGGGCGTTCGCGGCGCTGGCGCGTCGTCTGGGGCTCGTTGCCACCGCCGGCTCGGACTTCCACGGCCCGCTGGTCAAACCCCACGTCGAGATGGGAGACGTGAGCCATAACGACTACGCCGTCGTCGACGCCCTCCGGAGCCGTCGCCCGGCGGAAGCGGTCCGATGAGGCGCCTCGCGGGAGCGTTGCTGGTTATGGCGGCCGCGGCCGGTGCGGCGAACGGCCCGCTGGTGGCCGCGGCCGCGGACCCGTCGGCCTTGCAGTTTAACCAAAAGGTCGACCTGTATTACCTGGGCCGCGTGGGCGGGGTGCACCTGTTCTGCGGCGCGGCGGCCGGCGCGGTGGGCGACACGGTGCTGCTGCTCGCGGCCGGCCGCTTCTACTACCGCGTCGAGGGCACCCCGGCGGAGGCGCTCGCGCCGTTCGGCGAGGTCTTGCTCGAGGACGGCGGCGAAATCCTGTTGGGCCGGCAATACGGCTTCGTTTACGACAAGCCGATGAAGTCGCTTAACGCGCCGTGGCGACTCCTCGTTCCGACGCACGTAGCGGAACCCGCAGCCCGGCCGGCGCCGCTGCCCGCAGCCGACGGTCGCATTCAATACCTGCTTAGCCGCATAAGAACCGAAGACATCAAAGAGGAGCTCGGCGCGTTGACGGCGTTCCCCACGCGGTATTCCTTTTCGCCATACATGGAGAAGGCCGCGGCTTTCCTCCACGACCGCCTTTCCTCCTACGGCCTGGCGCCGCGCTACGACGTCTTCATTACGGCCCACGACCTCGACTCATGCTTCTTCCTCCCCGGCACGAAGCGGGGGTGGGTGGTCGGGGCTTCGGGGCTCATCTTGCACACCGACGACGGCGGCTCGAGCTGGGTCATACAGAAGAGCGGTACCGAAGAGGAACTGGTCGACGTCTTCTTCGTCGACCAAACGTACGGGTGGATAGTAGGCGCGAACGGGACCGTCCTCAAGACCGCGGACGGCGGCTCGAGCTGGCGCCGCATGCCCAAGCCGACCGACCGCCACCTCACCGGCGTCCACTTCGTAAGCCGGCTCGAGGGCTGGGCCTGTGGCACGGGGGGCGTTATCCTGCACACCGACGACGGCGGCTCGAGCTGGGAGCGGCAGCCGAGCGGCATCAGCGATACCCTCTTCGAGATCCAGTTTCTCGACGACCGGTGCGGTTACGCCGTGGGGTGGCACGGCGAGGTCCGGCGGACCGACGACGGCGGCGCGACGTGGGTACGGCGCCGGACGCCCTTCTCGGACCCGCAGTCGCCGGCGGAGGTCGTCGAGCTGACGGGCCTAAGCTTCATATCGCGGGACGAAGGTTGGGTGGTCGGCAACCATTACGACGTCATCCTGCACACCGACGACGGCGGCTCGAGCTGGGAGGTGCAGCGGTACGACGTCGCGAACGGCACGTATCTGGGCGCGGTCCATTTCTTCGACGACATGACGGGCGTGGCGGTAGGCGGCGGCGAGAAGGGCGCGGCGTTCCGGACGACGGACGGCGGCGCGAGCTGGCGCAAGGTCGACATACCCGCCGACTTCCCCCTTACCGGGATATCCTTCGCCTCGATGAGCGAGGGTTGGGCGTGCGGCTACGGCTCGTGCGTCGACTACACCGCGGACGGGGGCTCGAGCTGGCTCAACTTACGCGACAACTTGCCCGAGGAACTCGGTTGGAAGAACGTCGTGTGCGACGTCCCGGGCCGTCGGGAACCGGACGAGCAGTACCTCGTCGTCGCTCACTACGACAGCATCTCGGACGAACCGCAACGTCTGGCCCCCGGCGCGGACGACAACGGCTCGGGAACGGTAGCGGCGCTCGCGGTGGCGCGGGCGCTGGCGACCTCCCGCCTAGAGCGCACGGTTCGGATTATACTTTTCGCCGGCGAAGAGCAGGGCCTGGTGGGCAGCCGAGATTACGCGCGGCGCGCCAAAAGCCGGGGCGACGACGTCCGCGCGGTGTGGAACATGGACATGGTGGGGTACGTCGGCGACGGCCCCCGCGACGCGCGGTTGTATTACAAAGACGACTCGAGGTGGATGTATGAGGCCGGGGCGCGCGCGAGCCGGCTGTACGTGCCGGAGCTGATGCTCGCCGGCGAGAACAACCCGTTCAAAGCCAACAGCGACCACTACTCCTTCTGGCAGCAGGGCTACGCCGCCGCGTACCTCAACGAGGACTCGAGCGGCGGCGGGTATCCCCACTACCACAAGACTACCGATACGATGAACCACCTGGACCTGCCGTTCGTCGCCGCGAACGCGCGGCTGGCCGCCGCGACCGTGGCGGGATGGGCGGGCTTGATGGACGAAGGGCCGGCGCTGTCGCTGGACGCGGTCCGCGTTTACCCCAACCCCTACAAACCGTCGGCGTCGTCGGCGCGGGGCGTCACGTTCGACAACGTACCCTCGGAGGCCGCGATAAGCGTCTACAACCTCGCCGGCGACCGCGTGGCCGAGGGAAGGCCCGACTCGGGCGGCGTATGGGCGTGGGGCGCGGACGTGGCATCGGGGGTTTACCTATACGTTATGGAGCGCGACGGGGAGAAGCGTGTGGGGAAGGTCGCGATTGTTAAATAAGGACAGGCGGGACGCTATAGCGGTATTCGACGTCGGCACCAACACGGTCCTGTACTTACTTATGTCCCGCGGCGCCGACGGCGAGTTGGCCGTCGAAGACGAGGGGTTCGCGCCTACGCGCTTAGGCCAGGGCCTGGCTTCGGGCGAACCGTCGGCGGCCGCCGTAGAGCGGACCGTGGGGGCGTTGGCGTCCTTCGTGCAGCGGGCCGAAGGAAAGGGTCCGAACGAGCTTCGGGTCGTGGGCACGGAAGTGCTTCGGCGGGAGCGGTGGCGTAACGCTTTCGCGCGAGCGCTCCAAGCGCACCTCGGGTTGCCTATCGACGTGCTCACGCCGCGCGAGGAGGGAGAGTTGACGCTGTTGGCGGCGCGGCGCAGTTTGATGCTAAACGATGGGCCGGTGACGGTGGTGGACGTAGGGGGCGGTAGCGCCCAACTGGCGCGCGAGGCCGGCGGCGGCCCCCCGGCGGTAGCGAGTTACGCCGTGGGCTGCGTTCTGGTTACGGAAAGGTTCTTCGGCGGGGCGCGAACGCCCGAGGCGTGGGAAGCGGCGCGGAACTACGTACGGGGTACGTTGGTCGACGTAAAGGCCTCGGCGGGCGACGTCGTTTTAACCGGCGGCACGGCGACGACCGCGGCTACGCTTAAGTTGGCGCTGCCGGCGTACGACGGGGCGCGGGTTCACGGTTACGCCTTATCGGCCGCTACCCTCGCGGCCATCGGCAAGGGGGTTTTCTTTATGCCGCTGTCGAAGCGGCGCCGGTTGGCCGGCATGCCCGCGGGTCGGGCCGACGTCTTCCCGGCGGGCGTACTGGCCGCTGCGGAGTTCTTGGATAAGCTCGGCGCCGACAATGCCGTCGTCTCCGCGCAGGGGGTCCGCTACGGCGTGGCTTACCGTTATTTCGAGGACGAGGAACGGTAGGCGGTGTTCGCGGCGGGTTAAGGAAGCGGTAGCGGGAGGGTATTTAAGTTAATCGGCTTTCGGCGGCGCCGCGGCCTTCCGGCCGCGGAATTTTTCTCTCAATACGTAGGAGACGAAACGCGAGTCGACGAAGAGGTAGCGGCGCCAAAGCCGGCGGGGTTCTTGCGAAAGTCGGAAGAACCACTCCAGGCCGGCGCGTTGCATCCAACGCGGCGCGCGTTTTACGGTCCCGGCGGCGAAGTCGAAGGCGGCGCCCACGCCGATGGCGGCCGGGACGCCGAGCCGGTCGCGCACGGCGTCGAGCCACAGCTCCTGCTTGGGCGCGCCGAACGCGACGAAGAGTACGTCCGGCTTCGCCTCGCGGATGCGCCGCAACGTCTCCTCGTCATCGGCCAACTCCTTCCACGGCATTACCCGCGGCGAGTACGTACCGACGACGTTGAGGCCGGGGTAACGTTCCGTTAGGACGCCGGCGGCCTTCTCCGCCACCCCCGGCGCGGCCCCCAGGTAGAAGCATCGGTATCCCGTGGTTGCCGCGCGTTCCGCCAGCGCCCCGAACAGGTCCGCGCCGGCGACGCGCTCCTTCACCGGCGTCCCCAAAAAGGCCAAAGCCCACTTCACCGGCACGCTGTCGCACGTCACGAGGTCGGCGCGCCGGTACGCTTCCCGGAACGCGGCGTCCTTGCGTAAGAGCATAAGGTGGTCGACGTTGGCCGTGACGATCACGCGGGGCGAGCCGTCCGCGACGAAGCCGTCGACGATGTCCAACGTCTCGGCCACGGAGACGTTGTGGATCGCCGTATCCATGATGGGGAAGCGCTCGAGCTCCAACGCAGCTGTCACGGTTTTACTATCGCTCCAACCTCTCGGCCAGGTCCGCGACGACGACGCGGAAGAAGCGGTACGTGTCCACCAGCACGTTTATCTTGCTCCTCTCGTCGCCGTAGATGGTGGACACGGGGACGTGGCCTATCCTGGCGCCGGCGCGGGCAGCCTTGAGCAGCATCTCGGACTCCAGGTCGAACCCGCGGCGTACGAGCGGGAGCCCCTCGAGCGCGGCCAGTCGGAGCGCCCGGTAGCCGGTCTGGCTGTCTCGCACCATCCGGCCCGCCAACATCGAAATCACCGCGGAGGTGAAGGTGTTGGAGAATACCCGCTGCGGTGGCATGCCGCGCACGTCTTTCATACGGGTTCCAATGACGACGTCGGCGCCCCGCGCGAGCGCCGCCAGCATAGCCGGTATGGCTGCGGCGTCGTGTTGGCCGTCGGCGTCGAGCGTTACCGCGGCGTCGAAGCCGCGCCGCCGCGCTTCCGCCAGGCCCGCGAGCAGCGCCGCGCCTTTGCCTCGGTTGGGCTCGAGCCTGACGACCGTCGCGCCGGCTCGAGCCGCTTCCGCGCCCGTACCGTCCGGCGAACCGTCGTCGACGACGAGAACGTCCGCCAGGTAATTTCTCACGCCGGCGACAACTTTGCCCACCCGGCCCTCCTCGCGGTAGGCCGGGATAACCGCTATGGCCTTCACCCCTCTGATTTCACAAATATAATATAACAACCGGATAGAGCGATATCAATATAATGAGCGCCGCCGCGGTACGATGAAGCAGCGGCGCCGGTTCACGCCGACGGCGGCCTATCCCCGCGAGCGCTATCGTAATAATAACGGCTAACGCCAATATCAGCAGGCTGAGCGGCGCGAAGTGCATATTGCCGTTTACGAACAGCGTCGCCAGGACCGCCGCCGCTCCCAGCGCCCCCGTCCAGGGGCGCAGCGCGTTTTGCCCTCCGGGCCGCCACAGCTCGCCGGTTACCGCGCCTACCAGGACCGCCGCGGGCAGCGCGGCCAGAAGCCACCGCGTCGGCTCGAGCGCCATCGGCGCGTAGCCGCGCAGCGATGTCGGCGTAAAGTTAAACGCCGCCAGCGTGAAGACGAGCAGGCCGGCGTAGAAGAGCGCGCCGCTCGAGCGTCGCTTAATAAAATAAATCGCCGCCGCGAGCGCGACGACGACGGCGAAGCCGAAGCCCGGCGAGTCCCAGCAGAGCATGGCCGCGGCGCCGGCGACGAGCCTTTTTATCAGCAGCGCCGTCTCCGGGTAGAATTGCGACGGCGTCGCCGGCGTTCCTCGCAGGTGGGCGAAGAGCTGCCCGACGCGGAGGTACTCCAGGGTCGCGGCCGCGGCGACCACCGGCGCGAAACCGGCCAACCACGCGAACGCCCGGGGGCCGGCGCCGTTTCTGCGGAACGCTCGGTATATGGAGAATAAAGAGTAGAACGCGACGAGCGCGAGCGCGCTGGAGCTAAAGGCCGCGGCCACGCCCACCAACGCTCCCGCCCACAGCAGGTCCGAGACGTACCCGCGGCGGCCCTCGCCCTCGGCGAAGAAGTACAGCGAGAACGCCGCGGCGCCGGCGGCGTACGTTACCGGCGGATAAAATACCGCGGCGACGATGGAGGCGGGCAACACGGCCCAGACAAAAGCCGCGGCCCCGCCGGCGAGCGGCCCGGCCAAGCGGAGGCCGAGCGCCGCCAGCGCGAACGTCGTGACGGCGCCGGAGACGACGGAAGGCCACGGTATCGGCGCTCCCAGGCGCCAGGCGTACGCCAGCCGCAGCGCCAAAGCGAGGACCGCGACGGCCCAGGCGGCGGCTGCGAAAGTAAACGTAGCGCGGTTGTCGGGGGGATTTTCGATGGCTTCAGGGGGCGGCTAATCTTGGGCGCCGGCGCCGCAGCATTTTTTATATTTCTTGCCGGAGCCGCACGGACACGGGTCGTTGCGGCCTATCTTCGGGCCCTTGCGTACTATCGTTTGCGCCTGCGGCTCTTCCGGCGCGTTGGCGTAGGCTTCGCGCGGTTTGCGGGCGCGCGCCGCCAGCGCCTCCATTTCGGGGTGGAGGGTGCGGACTTGCGCCGGCTGCGGCGTCGGCGCCTCCCGGCCTATGTGCACGCGGAAGATCTTGGAGACCGTCTCCTCGTCGACGCGCCCCAGCAGCCCCTCGAACATGTCGTACGCTTCGCGTTTGTACTCCACCAACGGGTCGAGCTGGCCGTAGGAACGGAGCGTGATGCCCTCGCGCAGCTCGTCCATCTCGGTGAGGTGGTCCTGCCAGTTCTCGTCGAGGGTGGTGAGCATGACGAAGCGCTCGAGTTGGCGCAGCAGCTCCGCGCCGTAAGCCTCCTCGCGGCGGTCGTACGCCTCGGCCACGGCCTCCATCACATACTCTACTATGGCGTCCGGCTCGCCCAACGCCGCCATTTTATCGACGGTTACCTCGGCCGGGAAGCGCGCCCGCACCCACGACGCGATCGTGCCGTAGTCCCAGTTCTCGGCCGTCAAGTCCGCGGGCGCGGTCTCGGCGACTACGTCCTCGAGCTGGTAGCGTATGAGCTCGAATATGTCGTCGCGTAGGTTCTCGTTGTAGAGGATCTGGTTGCGCAGCTGGTACACGATCTGGCGCTGGCGGTTCATGACGTTGTCGTACTCCAGGACGCGCTTGCGAATGGAGAAGTTCTGCTCCTCGACGCGCTTCTGCGCGCGCTCGATATTCTTGGTGATCATCGGGTGCTCGATGGGCTCGCCTTCCTCCAGGCCCAGCCGCGTCAGGATGCCGGCGATGCGGTCCGAGCCGAAGAGGCGCATGAGGTCGTCCTCCAGCGAGAGGAAGAACCGGCTCGAGCCCGGGTCGCCCTGGCGGCCGGCGCGGCCCCGCAGCTGGCGGTCGATGCGCCGCGCCTCGTGGCGCTCGGTGCCGACGATGTGCAGGCCGCAGGGGACGTCGTCGCGGCAGGTCTTGGCCCACTCCGGGTGGTCCGGTTGGTAGTCGCCCGGGCCGTACAAGAGCGCGCAATTTTCGCACTGGACGATTTCCCGGGCGAGCTTGATGTCGGTGCCGCGGCCCGCCATGTTGGTGGCGATGGTGGCGGCGCCCGCCTGGCCCGCGCCCATAACGATTTCGGCCTCGCGCTGGTGATGCTTGGCGTTGAGGACGTTGTGCGGGACGTTGCGGCGCTTGAGCAGGCGCGAGATGGTCTCGGAGACGTCCACCGAGACCGTACCCACCAGCACCGGCCGGCCGGCCTCGTGCATCCGCATGATCTCTTCGATGATGGCGTTATACTTCTCGCGCTTGGTGCGGAAGATGACGTCCTCGTAGTCGATGCGGCGCACCGGCTCGTTGGTGGGGATGACCATGACGTCGAGCTTGTAGATGTCGAAGAACTCCTGGGCCTCGGTCTCCGCGGTGCCGGTCATGCCGGCGAGTTTCTTGTACATGCGGAAGTAGTTCTGGATGGTGATGGTGGCGAGCGTCATGGTCTCGCGCTCGATCTCTACTTCCTCTTTGGCCTCCAGCGCCTGGTGCAGGCCGTCGGAGTAGCGCCGCGAGGGCATAAGGCGGCCGGTGAACTGGTCGACGATGACGACGCGGTTTTCCTTGACGACGTACTCCACGTCCTTCTCGAATAGTAAATACGCCCGCAGGAGTTGGCTTATGTTGTGGAGTTTTTCGTTCTTCTCCTCGTACTCGACGCGCAGCTCCTCGCGCAGCGCCTCCTTCTCCTCCTCGGAGGTGTCCTCGTCGCCCTCTATCTCGGAGAGGCGGGTCTCGATGTCGGGCAGCTCGAACAGCGCCGGGTCCGACGGCGAGAGGAACTCGCGGCCTTGCTCGGACAGCTCGACGGCGTGGCCCTTCTCGTCCAGCGAGAAGTAGAGCTCCTCGGCGAGCTCGGGCATCTTCTTATCGCGCATTATTTCCATCTCGACGCGCTGGACCTCTTTCTTGAGCTTCGGGTCCTCGAAGAGCTTGAGCACGCGCCGGTTCTTGGGGTTGGACTTCCTGACCTTGAGGAGGTCGTAGTACGCGTCGCCGTCGTCGCCCTCCTCCAGCGCCGCCTCGGCCTCGTCCATCAGCTCCGCCGACAGCGCGAGCTGCTTGCGCACCAGCCGCTCCACCAGCGGCTTGAACTCGTTGTACTTGTGGGCGTAGTCCTTGCGCGAAGGCCCCGAGATGATGAGCGGCGTGCGGGCCTCGTCGATGAGGACGCTGTCCACCTCGTCGACGATGGCGAAGGCGTGGCCTCGCTGGACCTGCTCCTCGGCGCGCAGCGCCACGCCGTTGTCGCGCAGGTAGTCGAAGCCGAACTCGGAGTTGGTGCCGTAGGTGACGTCCTTGTCGTACTGCTCGCGCCGGTCCTTGGGGTACATGCCGGACTGGATGCAACCCATGGTGACGCCGAGGTATTCGAGCAGGTGGCCCACCCACTCCGCGTCGCGGCGCGCGAGGTAGTCGTTGACGGTGATGAGGTGGCAGCCGTCGCCGGCCAGCGCGTTGAGGTACAGCGGCAGCGTCGCGACCAGCGTCTTGCCCTCGCCGGTGGCCATCTCGGCGATGCGGCCGTGGTGCAGCGCTATGCCGCCGACGAGCTGGACGTCGAAGTGGACCATGTCCCACGTCGTCTCGTGGCCCGAGACCTCCCACTTCTGGCCCAGGAGCCGGCGCGCGCCCTCCTTCACGGTGGCGAACGCCTCGGCCAGCAGTTCCTCCAGCTTCTCGTCGCGCCGCGCCCAGGCGTCCTTGCCGAATTGCTCGGCCTTGACGCGCCGGTCCTCCGGCGCCATCTCCCGCGGCAGGTGGCGCTCCAGCATGTCCTCCCACAGCGGCACCGGGGCGGCCAGGTACTCGTCGACGTGCGCCTCGGCCTCCTCCTCGCCCAGATAACTCGGCAGGCTTTTGCGCAGGAAGTCCTCGCGGTCGGCGCGGAAATCCTCGCGGAAGCGGTCCGTCCGCGCGAGGAACTCCTCCTCCGGTACGTCCCGCAGCGATTCGTAGACGGCGTTTATCTCGTCGACGCGCGGCATCATCTTCTTGATGTCGCGCGCGTACTTGGTCCCGAATATTTTGGAGAGGATGCCCATTTTATTCTTTCAGGAATATTAACGGAATACCGTGTTCTTCGAATATCTCTCGGGTAAGGCGTTCGGCCGCTTCCCCGGAGCCGAGGCGCGCGGTAAATTCGCGGTATATTTCTTCGAATTTATCTTTTAAATACTTTTCGTGGTCGACCACGGCGTTGTGGACTTTGACGGCGTCGTTCGGTATTTTTAGCGTATAAACGTCGGGTTGGAACGAGTAAACGACGAAACGCGCCTCTTCCTCGGAGGCCGCGCGTACTATTAACCGACCTGCATTGTCTAGAACCTCGCGGCCACCCAAGAAATAAGCGCCCAATTTGAAAGGCCCGTTCCCTAACGATTGCATCCTGAACTCGTCGCTACGGCCGTACGTCACGTACGCGTCCGGGAAGGGTTTGAAACCCTCCGGTAGAACGGCGCGTTCCACATCCTCTTTGACTCGGGCTACGTCCTTGGTGTAACTTTCTCTTTTTATCTTTTTACGTTGCCCTGCTAAGGAGAGCCGTTCCTCGACGAGTTCCGTAACCGCAGCATACAAAGGACCGAGGTACTTATCGACGTCTAGCTCTAGCGCTTCCAGTATCGCCGTATCTAAAGCCCGCCGGTCGGGTTCTTCGAATTCCGTGGGTACCGGTTTAACAGGACGGATCGTTAATTTGTCGAAGGCATCCGTAATAGCTTTTTGTTTTTCGTTATGAATCGTAGTTAAGTCGGGTATCTCTAAGTAATTATCGTAATCGGAAACCATTATATCTAGAACACCTTCGCCAAGCATAACCCTTCCTATTAATTCTTTGAATAAGTAATTTAAAACGGAATTTAAGGTAGCGGCTAATAATTTCTCGTTAACCCCGTTTTTAGGTCTAACGTAATAAATACGGCAATCGCACGCGATAGGTTCTTTAGAGAAATAACCGGATAATTTGGCGTCGTAACCCTTCGCGAAAAATATCGGCGCCGGTTCGAATTCGCGTACCGCCCACCAACCGGGCTTATTGTCTTTAACGGAGGGTACTTCCGAGTATAAAACGCCGGCGGCGTTGCGGCGAACTTCGCCTTCCTCTATATATTTAAGTGCGCCCATCCGGCTTTTCTTTTTGAGTACCTCCTTAGCCTCGCGGCATTTAAACAGTAATACTTTCAAGTCTTCCGGTTCTATTAAGATATTATCGCTATGACGCGGCGATTTGAATACGGGCGCAAGGTATTCTTTTTCTATGCTCCTTTCTTCAGCCTGCTCGGGCGTCATATAGAAAAAATCGTTAATGCCCGTCGTTAACCCGCGGTCTATTTGGGCGAATTCTTTGAGCGGCTTTAGTTTTTCGCCCAAAGTTTCTTTAACCTCGAAATAGATCTCGGGCGCCCGTAGATATTGGCTCCACTTTACGGTTCGGCCCGCCGCCACGAGCTCTTCCCGAAGTTCGCGTTGGTTCTTCATGCGTATGCGGAAATCGCCGTTTTGAACGGACTTCAACCCCTGAAGCGTGCTTACTATTTTTTCCCCTTCTTGCTTGTATAAGTCGTTACCGGCGTTCTCTATTACGCGCGCCCGCCCTTCAATCGATTGCCAACGCTCACGCTGCTTCAGCTTTGGGTCGTGAGGGAACATATCTTTTAAGGGGCGCCGGACTTTGACGAACTTTACGTTATGGTTTTCCCTTTCGTCCGCATTATCGCATCGTTCTAGGACCGTGAATACCGTATTGACCGCGGCCTGCTCGAACCAGGGTTCGCACCGCGACTCGATAACGGCGACAAGTTTAAACTTATCCAAGAAGAACTTTTGAAGTTCGTAGCCGTACGCGGCGTCGAGCCACGCGTTGGAGGTTACGAAGCCGAGACGGCCGCCGGTTTTCAAAAAAACTGCGGCGTGGAAGAACATAGATGCGTAAACGTCCGGCTGGCCCGAAAGCCTTTGCGCGTAACCCGGCCAATCGCGTTGTAGTACGCCTTCGATTTTTCCTTTGTTTGGGATAAGTTTTTGCTTTATGTACGGGAAGTTGCCAACGGCCGCGTCGAATTCGGGCATCGGGACGTCTATGACCTTTACGGCTTCGGTCGGCCCGGTGGGCGGTGGGAACGGGAAGACGTCCCCCGGATTGATATCGAAGAAGTCTTTCGGGATAATACGGGGGAAGTTTGCCGTATCGCCTAGGTCTTGGCCGAAGAGGTTGATCGTCGCCAAGGCCGCTGGGAAGTGGGCTATATCGTTGCCCCAAAGTTGGGCCAGACGCTTGCGGTGACTCAGATTACCGAGGAAGCCGAGGCGGTCGTAACCCCTAATGAGGAAAGTACCCGTGCCGCATGTGGGATCGAAGATAGCGTCGTTCGGTGTTTGTACGCAAAAAGCGAGAATAAAATCTACAAGGTTTTCGGGGGTGAAATATTGGCCCAGGCCGTGGCGCTCTTCGTACGGGATCAAACCTTCGAAAACTTTACCTATTACGTCTTGCGGAACCGAGTGGAAGGAATAGTTTTCCAAACTTCCCAAAAGTCCGGAGATTTCGGGCACCGCCAAGTCCGGCCAAGGCAATTCGTCTATTAAGTCATCTTCAAATACCGCGAACCAATCTATATTTTTAGCTTCGGCGAAGCGTTCGCGAAGTACCTGCTGGGCGGTCCGTGCGTCAACGTCCATAAGAGCCAGGGGTTTTAGGTTATAGCGGCCGCGCAATGTCTCATAAAAAATTATCTTGCATAATAAACGGTAGACCGCTTGGTTGCTTACGGTATCAATTTGGGCGAACGGGTTTTGAACGCCTTGTTTTTTACCCCACGCGTCGAAAGCTGCCCGAAGCTTTTTATCCTCCCCCAAGTTGGCTTTTATCGTCTGGGCGAAGAGCGGGAATAGCTTATCGGCCGTTTCGCGGAGGCGGCCTACGAAGAAACGGGCGTCGAGGGGGATTCGGGTTATATGCTCGTGTTGGGAAAGCCACGCTAAGTCGTCCAGTAATTCTTTACATAAGGTTTCCAACGCCCGGCGTTTATAGTCTACCGTCCAGTCGTCGGCCTTTTGGATCATATCCAGCGTGGGGTAACGTTTGGGTAGCGCCGCGTGCCCCCGACCCTCGTCTTTGACCTCCCATATGACGAGTTCTTGCATATTCCAGGTTACGAAGTATTTAACGTGAAGGGCGTTCGCTTTAACGCGGGCGTTTTCCAGTAGGGCGGAATCGTGTACAGCCGTTTCCGGCGTTTTTAGTTCGAATAAACAAAAAGCTAACTTCGCTTCGCGGTTGAGCCATAAGACGACGTCGATAAATAAATGCGTATCTTCGACCGCGATCGATACGTCATTTGTTGCGTTTTCGAATGGGTAATTACCCGCTTGGAAATACCCGTTAAGCCATGACGTTAATTGGCTTCGGAATTCGTTTTCGGTGGCGCTAATATCGGCCATTCTAAATCACACCACTACCTCGTAGTCGCAATACAGGCACCGGTAGCGCTTGCCCTCGCCCAGCTCGCCGAAGAGCGACTCGGTTTTATCCAGTATCGGCGTGTAGGAGTTTTTTAAATATTTTTCCGAGGCCGTGATGCAGCGCGGGTTGGGGCAGGGGAGCTCGAGCTCCTCGCCGCGGACCTCTTTGTAGGGTATATCTTTATCCACCAGGCCCAGCAGGACCGCGATGAGCGCCATCCGCGCCGGCACGCCGTAGCGCATCTGCTCGAAGTACCGCGCCCGGGCGTCGTCGTCCACCGCCGGCGGAATCTCGTCCACCCGCGGCAGCGGGTGCAGCACCAGCGAGCCCTCGGGCATCCGCTCGACGACCCGCTTGTCCACCACGTACGAGCCCTTGACCTTGAGGTAGTCGTCCGAGGAGAAGAAGCGCTCCTGCTGGATGCGCGTCACGTAGAGGACGTCGGCGCCTCGAGCGGCGGCCGCCAGGTCGTCCGTCTCCTCCACCGCCGTCCCCAGCTCCGCCCGGAGCCGCCGCGCGACGTGGGGCGGGAGCTCGAGCCCCTCCGGCGCGACGCACACCAGCTGCGGCTTGAACGGCGCCAGCGCCAGCGCTAGCGAGCTCGCCGTCCGGCCGTAGCGCAGGTCGCCCGCCAGCACCACGCTCAGGTTGTCGAGGCGGCCCAGCTCGCGCCTTATCGTCAACAGGTCGAGCAGCGTCTGCGTGGGGTGGAGGTGGCCGCCGTCGCCGGCGTTTATGACGGGGACTTCCGAGTAGAACGAGCAGGCCAGCGCCGCCCCCTCCGCCGGGTGGCGGATGGCGATGACGTCGGCGTACTTGTCGACCGTTCGGATGGTGTCGGCCAGCGACTCGCCTTTGGCGACGGAGGAGGCCGCGGCGTCGGCGAACCCCAGCGCCCGGCCGCCCAGCCGCTGCATCGCGGACTCGAGCGAAAGGCGCGTCCGCGTCGACGGCTCGTAGAAAAGGGTGGCCAGGATCTTACCGGCGGCGATGTCCGTTCCGTCGCGCGCGAGCGGCACCATCTCGTCGGCCACGTCCAGCAGCGCCGTCAGGCTCTGCTTGGAAAGCCGCGATATATCGACGAAATGCTTCATATCGACTTAGGCGGTCTCGGCCGTCTCCGCCAGGCGGCCGTCCCGCACGACGGGCCGGCCGTCCACCAGCACCGTATCCACCCGGCCCCGCACGGCCCACCCTTCGAACGGCGTGTTCTTCCCTTTGGAGTAAAACGACGCCGCGCGTATCGTGTCTTGTGCTTCCGGGTCGAAGACGGTGACGTCGCCTCGGGCCCCCGGCGCCAGCGTCCCGCGGCCCTCCAGCTCGAGCCGCCGCGCCGGGTTGCCCGACATCAATTCTACCATACGCTCGAGCGAAATTACACCCGGAAGGACCAGGTAGGTGTATATCAAACGGAGCGCCGTCTCCAGGCCCACGACGCCGAAGGGCGCCCGGGCGAATTCCTTGTCCTTCTCCGCGGCGGTGTGGGGCGCGTGGTCGGTGGCGACGCAGTCCACGGTTCCGTCGGCGACGGCGGCCAGTATCGCCCGGCGGTCCTCTTCGTCCCGCAGCGGCGGGTTCATCTTGGCGTTGGCGTCGAACGACTCGGCCGCGTCGGCGGTCAGCAACAGATAGTGCGGCGTGGTCTCGCAGGTTACGTCCAGTCCCCGGGCCTTGGCGCCGCGGATGTGCGCCAACGAGGCGGCGGCGCTCACGTGCGCCACGTGGAGCTTGCCGCCCGCCTGCCGCAGCAGCGCTAGGTCGCGCGCGATCATCGTCTCCTCGGCCTCCGTCGGAATCCCGGCCAGGCCGGTCCGGCTCGAGACCGGCCCCTCCGTAACGGCGCCGCCCGCCGACAGGGCGTAGTCCTCCGAGTGGGCGATGAGGGGCAGGCCGAAGTCGGTGGCGTAGCGCAAGGCCGCGACCATGACGTCGCTCGATACCACCGGTACGCCGTCGTCGGAGAGCGCGACGACGCCGGCCTCCTTCAGTCTGCCGATCTCCGACAATCTGCCGTAGCCCCGCAGGCCCTCGGTGACCGAGCCGACGGGGAAGACGTGGGCGAAGGCCGCGGCCTCGGCGCGCGAGTGCACGAACTCCACCACCGTCGGGTTGTCCATCACCAGGAAGGTGTTGGCCTTGGCGCACACCGACGTGAAGCCGCCCATGACCGCGGCCCGCGTGCCGGAGGCGATGGTCTCCTTGTCCTCGCGGCCGGGCTCGCGGAGGTGGACGTGCATGTCGATGAGGCCCGGGAAGACGTACTTGCCCGCGGCGTCGACGACGACCGCCCCGGGCGGTGTTTTGAGGGCCGCGCCCCGGGCGGCGACGCGGCCGTCCTCGATTAATATATCCTCGTCGGCGGTGCCGCCCGCCGGGTCGACGACGCGGCCGCCGGCGATTAAAACGGCTCGTTGCTCAGGAGGCGTGGCCATTTCGTTGATTATACATTAATAGGCCGAACATTTCAAACGGCCGACCCGTCGTGGGTCGTTGGGCGTCAAAGGCGTAAGGTTAAAACTCGTACGGCTTCGCGACGTACGCTCGTATCTTGAGGTCGAAGAATTTGTTCGACGGGACGGCGCGAACGACCGCGGCGGTGTCGGCGCCGCGGCCTGTCCCCGCGACGCACAGTACGTCTTCGGGCGGAACCAGGCCGGCGTCGGCCGCCATCATCGCTATCTCGGCGCACACCTTCGTCCCCTCGCCCAGGACGCGCAGCGCCGACGCCACCAGCGTCTCCTGGTCGCCGCCCGTCTTATCGCGGATGGCGCGGCCCAGGCTGCGGAATACCATCGTGCCGGTGAGGACGCGCGTCCCCCCGGCCTCCAGTTCGGCGCGGAGCTCGGCGGGGAACTTCTGCTCGCCCTCCTCGCCGAAGCCGGTGTTGTGCGTTACGACGACGAGTTGGACGTCGCCGCCCTTGACGGCGGCGTGGGCCGCGCGGGCGGTGGTGCCGGTGGTCGAGGCCACGACGAGGCGTTTGATTTTACGCTCGCGGCAGGCGTCGACCGCGGCCTTGACCGTAACCTCGGTGAACTCCGGGCCGGTGCCGTGGTGCAGTATCATTCCGTACTCCTTTCGGCGGCGTCGCGCTCCGGCTCGAGCTCAAGCACGCGGATGACGCCGGTCTTTTCGAATTCGCGGTAGTCGCACAATAAGTAGGGGCGCGGCATGAAGAGCGCGGCGAAGGCGGCGTTGCGCGGGCCGCGGTCGCGGGCGTATATGATGCGGTTCTTCAGCGCGGCGTCGTTGGGGGGCGGGCCGCCGCACCGTTCCTCCGGCGCGACGAAGATTATAGCCTCTTTTACGTTCCACTCCTCAAGCGCCCACTCGAGCCGGCGCGAGGCCCAGGGGCGCTTGCCCTCCGGGAAGGCCCACGCGCCGCCGTACGCGGCCTCGAGCGCGACGACGTACGGGACCGTCGCGACGGCGACGGCGAGCAGCGCGGCCGCCGCGGCCGTGCCGCGCGCGAAACCCCATTTACTCTGCAACCACGAGGGGAGCAGCGTCAGGCCCAGGCCGCCGCCCAGCAGCGCCGCCGGGAGCGCGCCGTAGTAGAACCGCGCGCCGTAATTTATACCGTCCGCGTACGGCAAGATATAGAGGAGTAACGTCGCCGCGGCCACCGCGTACGCCAAACGCGCGGGGCGCGGTAGTTTTTTCAGGAAGAGGGGGACCAGCGCCGGCGCGAGCGATATCAACGGCCACCCCATGACGTCCGTCGCGAGGACCCACAGCCGCCGCGTCGTGAAGTACGCCAGGTACGGCGAGAGGAACGGCAGCGAGATGCCGAAGCGCGTATGCAGCGCGTGCGAACGCGGGAACGTGAACGCCGCGCCGCTCGTCGCGTAGTTGTAATACAAGAGCGGCCCCGCGGCCAGGGCGACGCCCAGTACGAAATAGGAGAGCGCGTACCCGCTCGTCTTCTTGCGCGCCACGTCGTAGAACAGCAGCGCTACCGCGGGCAAAGCGGCGAAGGCCGCGTAGTCGCGGACGGCGAAGGCGACGACCAGCAGCGCGCCGGCGACCGCCATAAGCGACGGCTTTTCCGGCTCGCGGCCCGCGTCGAAGGCCCACAGGAAGAGCACCAGGAACAGCAGGAACGCGGGCTCGGCGAAGAGCGACGCGTTGTTGAAGGTCGCGAACGGCGAGACGGTGTACAGCAACACGCCCGCCAGCGCGGCGTCGGCGCCGACGATGCGCCGGCCGTAGCCGTAGAGCGCGAGGGCGGTGAAGAACGCTATGAAGGGGTTGACGAGCCACGGCCTCCCGAGCGCGGTCCCGGCGGCCAGCAGCAGCGGCCAGGCTGGTACGAATATCGTGAACCACTTGCCGTCGCGCACCCCTTCGTTGGGCCCCACCAGGAAGTTGCCCGAGCGGTTCTCGTCGGCGACGTACGCGTCGGTGGCCGGCGCCGTCGCGGTGAGGCGGCCGGCGGCGAAGATGCGGGCCTGAAACCCGTACTCGCGCTCCTCCCAGGTGTGGCCCTCGCCCCCCAGCGAGAAGTACGCGAAGCAGGCCGCGGCCACCGCCGCCGCCACGCCCAACGTTCCCGCCACCCACCAGTCGCCCAGCTCGCGGCGGCAGTACGCGGCGAACCGCAGCGCCGAGCGGCCCAGCGGCGCGGCCGCCGGAGCGAAGCACAGCGCCCCGGCCAGCAGCCACGCGTATCGGAATACCCACGACGGCGGCGCCGGCGTCTGCCCGGGCGCGCCCAGTATGAAGCCCGCGCCCCGTCCCCCGTCGAATACGGTGAAGACGTCGGAGAGGAACGCCGTGTGGCTGAGCGCGAAGACGGCGACGAAGGCCGCGCCCCATAAGTACAATTTTAAATATTTCCGGCTCACTTGCGTAACGGCTATCGGTTAGTCGAAGCGGTCGCCCGTGGCCAGCCGCCGGCCGAGGGCGAAGGCGTGCGCCGTCATCTCGCCGCGGCCCGCCGGTTTCACCCGCGTGAGTTTGAGGGCGCCTTCGCCGCAGGCCGCGACGACGCCGGCCTCGTCCACCGCCGTAATCGTCCCCGGCGCCGCGTCGGCCGGGCCTTCGGCCGGCTCCGCCCCCAGGATTTGCACCAGCTCGCCGGCCAGCGACGCCCGCGCCGGCGCGTCGGGGTAAAGGCCTTGCACCAGGCGCTCGAGCTTGGCCGCCGGCTCCGACCAATCGACCGCGCGAACGTCGGCGGTTATCTTCGGCCGGTACAGGATGTTCGCTTCGTTCGGGTCCTGCGGCCTGGCCCGTATGTCGCCTCGAGCCAAACCGCGCAACGTATCTACGACGACGCGCGCGCCGAGCCGCGCCAGCTTCTCGGCCAGCGAGCCGGCCGTTTCGCCGGGTGCTATGGCGAGCCGTTCCTGCAGCAGGACGTCGCCGGCGTCCAACTCTTCGGCGAGGCGGATGGTCGTAACGCCCGTCTCGGCGTACCCCTCGATGATGGCCCAGTTGACGGGCGCCGGGCCGCGGAGCTCGGGCAATAATGACGGGTGGAGGTTTACCGCGCCGTATTTTACGAGGCCGTCGGGTTGCGGCTCGCGCAGCCACGCCGGGACGAAGAAGGCCGACGCCACGACGACGACGGCGTCCACGCTTACGTCCACCTCGCTCGAGGCCGCGTCGTAGGCGCGCGCGAGCTTCTCCAATTGTACCACCGGCAGCCCTTTATCCCGCGCCCACTCGTACACCGGCGGGTATATGGGCTTAAGGCCCCGGCCGCCGGGGTGCTCGGCCTTGGTTATGACCTGCGCTATTTCGACGTCCGGCGCCTCGTGGAGCGCGTCGAAGGTGGGCAGCGCGAACGCCGGCGTCCCTACGGCGATGACGCGCATCAGTGGCCGCCCCCCTTGCCGAAGAGGATGGGTATGGTCTTGCGGAATATCCGCGCGTCCATCGCCGGCGTTTGGTTGGCGATGTAGTAGAAGTCGAACTCCAGGCTCTCGCGGATGGCGCGGTCGGCGCGGCCCGCTATCTGCCACAGGCCGGTGATGCCGGGCTTGACGCTCAGGCGGAGGTTCTGCCAGGGCTCGTACTCCGCGGCCTCGCGCGCCATCTCCGGCCGCGGGCCGACGAGGCTCATCTGGCCCTTGACGACGTTTATGAGCTGCGCCGTCTCGTCCAGGCCGAGTTTACGCAGCAAGCGTCCCACGCGCGTAACGCGGATGTCGTCGCCGCCGGGGGGCGACTGCTGGTACTTGGGTACGGAGGCGAACATAGTGCGGAACTTGTACATGTTGAACTCGCGGCGGCCTCGCGTGACGCGCTTCTGGCGGAATATTATGGGCCCGCGCGAGTCGAGCTTGACGGCGACGAACATCGGCAGCCAGACGGGCGTTAGGATTACGATGAACGCCGCGGCCACGAGCTTATCCATAAGCCACTTCGTCAGGCCGCGCACCAGGCCCCGCCGGACGCCGGGGAACGGCACGAACTCCCGCCCGGCTATCGCCACGGTGCTGGCGACCGGCGCGAGCTCGGCCAGGATATCCGCGGCGACGTACGCCGGCGCGCCCGCCTCCCACGCCGCGGCCACCGCCTCCAGCGCCCCGTCCTTGGAGGGCGCTTCGGCCACCACGACGGCGACGTCTTCTTGGCGCGGCAGCAGCTCGCGCAACCCCCGGGCGTCGGCGGCGAAGTCGAGCAAGGAGAGCGGCGGCGCGGCGCCCTTCTCCACGTCGCGGGCCAGGCGGCGGGCCTCCTCGCCCGTACCGATAATTATTACGGATTCGTTCACGCTCAAACGCGGCGAATTAACGCCCTGGGCCTTTCGCCGGATTATAAGCGCCCCGGCGGCGCGGCGCAAGGGTAATGTCGGCCGGGCCGGTATTTCCCTTGTCTGCGGCGGACGCTTACCCTATTATGAATACGCAGAGGTCGGCAAGGGCGATAGTTTTCCGACAGGAGAGTGCGGCGTGGAGTACTTGGCGGCGACGCTGGCGGTAACGCTGACGACCGTAGCGAGCTTGATACTGATATGGTTCCTGGACCGGTTCGAGAAGGACCCGGTGTGGCTTTTAGGGCTGGTCTTTTTGTGGGGCGCCGTGCCGGCGGTGATAATCTCGTTGGTGGTCGAGATGGTCTTCGGCTTGCCGCTCCCGTATCTGTTGGACGCCTGGGCCGCTGACGTCTTCATGAGTTCCGTCGTGGCGCCGATAGTGGAGGAGTCCGCGAAGGCTATCGCGCTGCTCCTCGTCTTCGTCGCGCTGCGCCACCACCTCGACGACATCCTGGACGGCATCATCTACGGCGCGCTGGTGGGCGTGGGCTTCGCCTGGATCGAGGATATATTTCGCCTCTTCGGCGCCGCGTCGGAGGGGGGCGTCGAGGCCATGGGGTTCGTCTTCATCCTGCGGGTCTTCGTCTTCGGCCTCAACCACGCCTTCTTCACCGCCCTCACCGGCCTGGGCTTCGGCATCGCCAAGGTGGTCCGAAGTTGCTGGCTGGGCGGCCTGGCGGTGCTCTTCTTCTTCAGCGCCGCGGTGGGGGCGCATTTTCTGCACAACGCGCTGGTGAGCGTGGGCGGCGACGCCGGCGTCCTGGTGTCGTTCCTGGTGCACTGGGGGGCCTTGTTCGCCTTGCTGCTGGTCGTAATAGTCGTGTGGTTCACGGAGTGGCACTGGATAAAAAAAGAGTTGCGCGCGGAGGTCGTTTCGGGGGCCATCGGCGAGCGCGACTATCGCCAGGTCTCGAAGTGGTTCGGCCGGCTGGGGTGGGAGCTCCGGTTCCTGGTCGCCTTCGACCTGGGCGGATTCCTGCACGTCCGGCGGATGTACAACCGCCTCGTCAAGCTGGCCTTCCTGAAACGCAGTTACGCCCGCCGGCCCAAAGAGAGCACCGAGCGCCGCATCGCCGAGCTGCGGGAGCGCATCGCCCGCGACCGGCGTTAGCCGCGGCGAGAATTTAACTAAGGTAAAATTTCAACGAGAGGAGCGACGCGTATGCCGACGATAACTGTTGAGGGGCCGCCCATACCGGTCGAAAAGAAACGCGACCTCGCGGAAGGGCTTACCAAAGCGGCCGCGGCCGCGTACGAGGATATACCGACGGAAGCTATTATCGTTTTAATCCGGGAGAACGAGGCCGAGAACGTGGGCGTGGGAGGCGAGTTGCTTTGCGACCGTCGGGCCA